>Ga0070699_100000350_pt1 | contig 44804 bp, 44 predicted proteins | sample KBSK1503metaG_FD_65473 | JGI IMG/M metagenome (GOLD analysis project Ga0070699, IMG submission 65473) | Corn, switchgrass and miscanthus rhizosphere microbial communities from Kellogg Biological Station, Michigan, USA - KBS K1-50-3 metaG | ecosystem: Host-associated > Plants > Roots >... | reverse complement strand
ACCCCCATGGCCGCAGCGTCCAGCAGCACGTCCACGATGTGGTCGTCGAGCAGGTTGACCTCGTCCACGTAGAGGATGTTGCGGTTGGCCTCTGCCAGGACCCCCGGCTCGAAGCGCCGGAAGCCCTCGTTGAGGGCCGCCTCGAGGTCGATCGTGCCCACCACCCGATCTTCGGACGCGTTGATCGGCAGCTCCACCACCCGCATTCGCCGCCGCTCGCGCGGCAGCGGGACGTCGACACGGGCCGCGCGCTCGCGGCAGTCGACGCACAGCGCTTCGCCGTCGTCTGGATCGCAGCCGAAATGGCAGCCCATGACCACGTCGTGCTCGGGAAGCAAGCGCGCGAGCGCCCGAACCGCGGTCGATTTGCCCGTGCCTCGCTCCCCGCGGATCAGCACGCCGCCGATGCCCGGGTGCACCGCGTTCAGGCAGAGGGCGAGCTTCATTCGGTCCTGGCCGACGATCGCGGTGAACGGATAGGTGTAACGGACTGCCATTTCTTCCAGTGTGACCGTCTGAGAGGTTAGGTCGCAGCCAGGCGCCGCCAACGGATGCCGCTTTGTTGCTAAATTGGCCCGGTGCCCGAGGGAGGTTGGCCGCTGCCGGGCCCGATTCCGAGCTCCTACTACTCGCGCGAGGCGGTTCCTCGCACGACGGGCTTCGCGCGAGCCCGTGGCCGCTTCGCCATGTTGGCACTCTCGCTCAAGGGCATCCAGCTTCCGCAGCTTCACGGCCGGGAGCGGCTGGTAGCGGCGGTCGCCGCCGTAGCCGTCCTCATGCTCGGAGGGATCATCGGCCTGGCAACGCACGGATCAGGGTCCGCACCCCGCGGACAGACCCCAGGCTCGAGGCAGGGACAGGCAGCCGCCCCGGCGTCAACGTCCACACCTTCCACGGCTCAGACGCCAGTGCCGACCACGCCGCCTCCGACGCCCACGCCGACTCCGAGGCCGACTCCCTCTCGCCCGCCGACCGCGACACCGGTCATATTCGTGAACGGTCCCCTCACGGCCCATCCACCTGCAGAGGTGACGCTCCGCGTGCTGACGCTTCCCCACACAAGCTGCTCGATCGCGGTGAAGTACCCATCCGCACCCGCGCTGGCGCCCGCCCAGTCAGGGGCTGACGGCACGACGGCCTGGAGGTGGCACGTGAGCAGCTTCATTCAGCACGGGACCTGGCCAGTCGTGGTGGCGTGTGGGACAGGCACCGGGACCACTCAGATCGTCATCACGTAGATGCCCGTGGTAGCCACCAACGTTTCGGACGTCAAGCAATTCACTCAGGTGGACGTGGTCGGCGCGGGCTCCATATCGATGGCGACTATCGACCAGCTCCGCGGAGCCCTGGGTACCCTGCGCCATCAGATTCAACAGCAGCAGGGCGAGGTCCGCGAGGCCGGCGACCAGACCGAAGACGCCCTGGCAGATCTCGGCGCGCTCCTCGTGCCTCGGCGTGGCTGGTGGAACCCGCCCGCCGAGTTTCACCCACAGCTGCTGGAGGCCGAGCGGCTGGTGGCCCAGATCGCCCTGCTGGACGAGCGGATCGCCCGGGCGGAGCCGAACCGCCCGCCTGGAGCGGCTGCCACGCTGCTTGCGGTTCCCGCACGCGTCGCTCGTCGCGACCCCGTGCACGAGCGCTCGCGGGCGGCAGGCAAACTCCGCAACATCCTGGTCCAGATCGCAAGCGCGGCCGGCGCCACGGCGCCGGCCGTCGGTGGCGTGCCGGACGCCGAGCCGCTGTTGACGAAGGCATTCGAGCTCCAGTCGCGAGCAAGTGAGCTTCGCGCGGCCTCATCGGCAGCCGAGGCTCAGGCGGCCGCCCTCGACAGAGAGCTCCGTGCTCGTGACGAGGCTGCACGCCAGATGGGATTCGACGCGCTTCACCTGGCGGCCTACTTTCGGGCCCAGGGAATGCCGGCAGTCGAGAGCCCTGTGGCGCTGCAGCGAGGCGAGGTCGCACACTTCTGCACGGGCGTGGTCCTGTCCCGCTCGACAATCGGTGTCCGTCTCCCGGGCTTTACACCGCCCGCGGCACATACGGGAGTCAGGTTCTGGCTGGGAACGTTCAGGAGCGGCTCGATGCCGGCGCTGCCTGCGCTCGACACCGGCACGCTGACGATCTCGAACCGCATGCTCCACTTCGCCGGCGGGTCGCAGGCCTTTGCCACGCCCCTGGACAACCTGGTCGAGATCGACGTCTATGCCGACGCCCTGGCCGTGCTCGCGCTCGGTCGCGAGAGCGCAGAGTTCTATCGCGTGGCAGCCCCGCGCCAGGTCGCGTTCTACCTGAACTGGGCCCAGGACACCAGCTCGAAGCTGGGGTGACGACGCAAGCCTCCTCAGCCTGAGGTGTCAGGTGCCGGGGGTGTGGAGAGAGCTCCAATGGAGGCCGCCGTCCAGCGTTCGCTGCAGACCGCCCCGCATGGTCGCATAGCCGACGGCAGAGTCGCTGAAGACGACGTCAGGCGCGACCGGCGCCGCCTGGTCGTAGTCGGAGGCGTAGGCGTGCCAGGTGGCCCCCGCGTCGAGCGTCTCCTCGGACTGCCCAGGGACGATGAGCCAGAGCCACCGAGTCGCCGTGACGAACGCGATCGAGCCCGTGTGGTTGGGTGCGCTCGCGAGGTAGCTCCACGACGCCCCGCCGTCCGTCGAGCGGAAGACGTAGCTGCCGACCGGCACGAGCAGCGTCGAACCGAACGAGCGCATCCGGCCAGCCGTCAAGGTGAATCCGACTGGCTGCGAGGTGAAGCCGGGCGGATCCGTGAGTGGTCGAGACGCGGCCCACGTCCGGCCCCCGTCGGCCGTTCGATAGATGACCGGGGGATGGTTGGGGTCCGACGCGACCAGGAACCCGTGCGTGGGATCGACGAACGACAGGCCGCTCTTGCACTGGGCATCGGCGATCCCCTGTGTGTCCATGCGCTGCCAGGTGGCGCCGGTGTCGATGGTGTGCCAGATCGTGGCGACTTCGGCTTGGCACTGCGTCGCTGAGGATCCGCGCGACAGGAGCCACCCCTGGGCGTCGTCGACGAACGACACGCCCGCCTTCGGGCCGGGATCGGACGGCAGCGGGCGCAGCTGCCAGGTCTCGCCACGATCCGTGGAGCGGAACAGCTCAAGGCCACCGACGAACGCCCACACGACGCTGGAAGAAGGCGCGTCGAACTCCGCGATGGTGGGCAGCGGTATCGGCGACGCGAGGATGGTCGGAGAGGCAGTGACGGCTGGCCCCGCTGAGGCTGCCGGGCTCGGTGAGAGTACTGGTGCCTGGGACGGCGTCGATGGTGGCAGCAGGGTCGGTGGGCGCTGGGCTGGCACCAGGCTAGGCCCATGGCGCAGCAGCAGGAAGACCGCGACCGTCCCGACCGCCAGGAGAATCGCGGCCATGAGTGCGATCGCCTGTCTGCCGTCGCCGGCCGGGCGGCCTTCCGCCAGTGCCGTCGACAGCCGGGCGCGAAACGCCGGCGTCGGCTCACCGCTGCGGGCGTTCAGCCCACGCCGCAGCTCGCGCTCCTCGGGTGTCATCGCTCAACCTCCGCCCGCATCCCGGGGCGCAGGGCCCCGAGCGCCCGATGGATGCGGACCCTGGCCGCGTTTCGGGAGCATCCGAGCACGCGGCCAACCTCGTCTGTCGGGAGGTCCAGGTGGTAGTAGGCCATCCCCTCCCTTTGCCCTCAGCAGCCGGTCCGCCGTCAGCTCGGGCTGGCTCGCCTCCATTGCGCGGTGCTACGCGCCAGCCTGTGCTGCGGTTACAGGAAGACCCTCCGCGCCTTACTCAGGATTGAGGTCAGATAGCCGCCGCATCAGCAGCTCGGCCTCGCGCTCGGCCCGCTCGATGTTGCGCAGCTTGATGTCCTCGTAGCCACGGACGAGATCCGGGAGGCGCGCAACCTCGGCAACGAGGCTGCGGTTGCGATCGTCCAGACGATCGAGCGCCCGGACCACCAGGCCCCGGTACCAGGCCGGAAGGCGCCGTTCTTCTCGCCGCACCCTGGCACGGCCGAAGGGATCGGCCCAGGTGCCACGCAGCCCTCTGCACCGCCATATCAGGGCAAGGGCCGGGGTGAACCAGGGTCCCAGCCGCAGCTTGCGCTTGAGGCCTATCGACCGCAGCAGCGGCGGGTGCAGGAGGTAGGTGACCCGAACCGGAGCCTCGAACGTAGATGCGACCGCCGCCCGGAGCCCCTTCAAGTGCAGGCGGGCGACTTCGTACTCGTCCTTGTAGGCCATCAGCTTGTACAGGTTGCGGACCACCTCACGGGTTATGGCGTAGGGCGGACCCTCCTTTCCGGCGACTGCGCCCACGAAGTCCAGGTACTCCTGGGCATACCGGTCGTCCTGAAAGTGTCGCAGCTCCGCCGAACGGATCGCGAGCATCCGGCGCGTCTCGGCGTCGAGTTCCTCGAAGCCGTCAAGCGGGGGCGCCTCTGGCCGTGGAGTCTCCACCAGACCCGAGACCCGCTCAGGATGATGCCTGGCCAGGCGGCCGTAGCGGAACGCCTGGAGGTTCTGGCTGACCGAGACGCCGTTGAGGTGTATCGCGCTCTCGATCGCGCTCGCCGAGATCGGCACCAGGCCGGCCTGGTATGCATACCCGACTGTGAAGATGTTGGCGGCCATGTAATCACCGAAAAGGGCTTCCGCCAGCTCCCGGCCAGCGACTTCGAGGCTCCGCTCGGGGTGGCAGAACTTGCGAATTGCCCTGATCATCGGCTCCACGGGCGCTTCCTTCTCGACGTTGCGGATCAGCTCCCCGCTGGGCAGAAGCGTCGTGTTCATGACGGCGGCCGTTCGCTCAGGATCACACCTGTCGAGGTTGGCCGGGTCGGCCCCGGCCATCAGGTCGAATGCGAGATACAGGTCGGCCACACCAAGGCCCACCTTGTTGGCCGCCGCCCTGCGGTCGAGGTTCGAGATCACGATGCTCGAGAGCACCGCCCCCCACTTCTGAGCTGCGCCGGTCTGGTCATAGCTCATCACCTCCTTGCCGTCCAGCAGCGCCGCCCAACCGAGGATCGCATTGACGGTCAGGACGCCGGTACCGCCCACGCCGGGGATGTACAGGTGGAAGGGCCGGTCGAGCCGCGGTAGGCTCGGATCTGGAACGACGTTGGCATGGAGCTCGGGCGGAGCTGGCCGTCTGGGGCCGGTGCCGGCTCTCACGTCGACCGTCACGAACGAAGGGCAGTCGCCGCCCAGGCAGGAGTGGTCCTGGTTGCAGGAGGACTGGTGCACCTGAGTCTTGGGGCCGAACTCGGTCTCCACCTTGTGCAGCGACATGCAGTTGGTCAACGCCCCGCAGTGGCCGCAGTTCTCGCAGACGTCCTCGTTGATCATCACGTAGCGGGTCGGCTTCGGTCGCAGCCCCCGTTTTTGCTTGCGCCGCCTCTCGTTGGCGCACTCGCCGTCGTAGATGAAGACGGTCACGCCCTGGGTGCGCTCCAGGCCCCGCAACACCTCGTCGTACTGGTCGACGCCGTGAACCCGGGCGATTCGCGGCAGCTTCGACCAGCGATAGTCGCCAGGATCCTTGGCCACGATTGCGATCTTGCTGACGCCCTCGAGAGCCAGCATCTGGGCCAGCTCGGGCACGTGCCTGGCACCCACCGCGCTCTGGCCGCCCGTGTTGGCGATCGAACCGTTGTAGAGGATCTTGTAGGTCATCGTGACGCCGGCGGCCACGGCAAACCGGATGTTCTGGTACCCCGAGTGCCAGAGCCCACCGTCGCCCTGGTTCTGGATGATGTGTGGCCGGTCTGTGAATGGCGCGAGGCCGATCCACGGCAGACCCTCGCCGCCGAGCTGCGTGATCACATCGATGTGGCGCTCGGGCTGCTCGATGATCGAGGCGAAGACGTGGCAGCCGGGGGCGCCCCACGCTTCCTGGCCATCCAACAGACGCGTCGAAATGTTGTGGGGACAGCCGGAGCAGTAGTTGGGCGTTCGCTTGGCGAGGGTCAGGTACTGTCGCTCACGTATCCCGGCGATCTCGCGCAGCCGATGGTCGAGCACGCTGGGCACCGAGGCGCGCTCCTTCAGGTAGGGCCCGAGCCGCTCGGCGATCATGTCGGAGTCCATGCCCCCGTGGAGCGGGAACCACGGCCGCCCGTGGTCGTCGAGCTTCCCAAGGACTCTGGGCGATGCCGCCGTGTTGGCCAGGGCGGCCTTCACCCGTTCTTCGAGAAAGCCGCGCTTCTCCTCGACGACGACGACCTCGTCAAGCCCGCTGGTCGCCTCCCGGATGAAGGCCTCGTCGGCAGGGTAGATCAGGCCCATCTTGATCAGCCTGATGCCCGCCCGGTTCAGGGCGCGCTCGTCGAGACCGAGGTCGTGCAGTGCCTGCTTCAGGTCCGCCCAGCTCTTGCCCGCCGACAGGATGCCCAGCCGGTCATGGTCAGCCGCGACGACGACGTCGTCAAGACGATTGGCGCGGCCATACGCCGTCACGGCCGGGTGCCGTTCCTCGAAGACGACTCGCTCGTTCTCGCAGGTCTCGACGGGGAAGAAGCGGAAATACTGGTGCTTGCTGAATGGCCTGCCGCCGATCTCCAGCTCGGGGATTGCGATCCTCGGTTGGTCCGGGTGAACCTCGAACGTCTGCCCGCCGTCGCAGAGCTGCCCGACCAGCTTCATGCCCACCCAGCAGCCCGAATAGCGGGAGAGGGCGATGGCGTGCAGGCCGTAATCCAGGAACTCCTGGACCGAGGACGGGTAGAGGACGGGTATGCCAGCGTGCACGAAGGCCCACTCCTGCTGGATGGGGAGGGTCGAGCTCTTGGCCTCGTGATCCTCGCCGCTGAGCATCACCACCGCGCCGTGGCGGCTGGTGCCCATCGCGTTGCCGTGGCGGATGGCATCGCCCGACCGGTCCATGCCTGGGCCCTTGCCGTACCAGATCCCGACCACTCCGTCGTGGCGAGAGCTGGGATAGATGTCCAGCATCTGCGTTCCTGTGACCGCAGTGGCCGCGAGCTCTTCGTTCTGGCCCGGCTGATGGACGATGCCGAACTGCTCGGTGAGATTCCGCGACGCATTCAGGGTCAGGTCGTAGCCGCCGAGCGGCGACCCTGGATAGCCGGTGACGAAGAAGCCCGTCCGCAAGCCGGCCCCGCGATCTCGGCGCGCCTGGTCGATGGGCAGCCGCACCAACGCCTGGATACCGCTCAGAAAGACGCGGCCCTCCTCGAGCAGGTATCGATCGTCGAGCGTCGCAGCCTGATGATGCTGGCTGGTCCGCTTCGCCTGGTCGATCTGCATTGGCTCCTCCTCGGACTCAATGGTGCACGACTCGGGGCCGCCCTGAAGTGTGGATTTGATCCCGGCTACGTCCCGGTCTGACAGTGCCATACTTCTCGGACTTTGCTCGGGGACACCCAGCTGGAGGAGGCGCGCGCGTGCGTCAGCCGGCACGCACGGCGCACGCCCGTCCTCACCTCACGGCTTCTGGACCAGGAGACCGGGCTGCGAGTGGCGTTGAAGGCCGAGATGTTCCAGCGGACCGGCGCTTACAAGATCCGCGGCGCACTGAACAAGCTCCGCCTGCTCAGCGATGACCAGAAGCGACGTGGCGTCATCTGTTCCTCGGCGGGCAACCACGCCCAGGGCGTCGCTCTGGCCGCGGCGATCAACGGAGTGCGTGCAGTCGTGGTCATGGCCGAGAATGCGACAGCATCCAAGATCGAGGCAACCCGAGGCTACGGGGCCCAGGTGATCCTGCACGGGACGATCTGGGACGAGGCCAACGAGGAGGCCCTGAGGCTCGTCGCCGAGCAGGGCCTCAGCTATGTCCACCCGTTCGACGACCCTGAGCTCATCGCAGGCCAGGCCACGGTGGGGTTGGAGATCGTAGACCAGGTGCCGGATGCAGACGTCGTCGTGGTGCCGATCGGCGGCGGTGGCCTGATCTCTGGCGTTGCACAGGCCGTCAAGCAACGATCGCCGCGCACCCGCGTCGTCGGCGTCGAGTCCTCGGGCGCCCCCGGCATGCGGGATAGCGTGAAGGCGGGCCACGTGGTCACGCTCGACCGAGTGGAGTGCGTGATCGACGGCCTGCGGGTGCGCCGCGTCGGCGAGCTCACGCGTGAGATCGTCGAGCGATGCGTCGATGACATCGTCACGCTCCCGGACACCGAGATCTTCGATTCGGTCGTGTGGCTCATGAGCCGGCAGAAGCTGGTGACAGAGGGGGCTGCGGCGGCAACGGTCGCCGCGGTTCGGAAGGGGCTCGTCAAGGCGACGCCAGGCGCCCGCGTGGTCTGCGTGCTCAGCGGCGGGAATCTCAGTCTCGACCAGCTCTCCGGCCTGACCTGGAACTGAGACAGCTTGGGGCCCAACTCTCCCCGCTCCCCCGAGCCGCCTCAGGCTGTCCGGGCGGCTTCCGACTTGCCCTTGCCCTCGATGTCCTCCAGGCGCACGGAGACCAGGTGCGACGAGCCGCTCTCGTCCAGATGGACTCCGTACAGTACGGAGCAGGCGGCCATCGTCAGGTGGTTGTGCGTGATGATCATGAACTGGCGGTCCCGGCCTAGCCGCTGTAGCAGCACGCCGTAGCGGCCCACGTTGGCGTCGTCCAGAGCAGCGTCCACCTCGTCCAGGATCGTGAAGGGTGCCGGGTTGATTTCCTGCAGCGCAACCACCAGAGCCAGCGCCGTCAGCGCGCGCTCCCCCGAGCTCAGCAACGAGATGTTCTGCATGCGCTTCCTGGGGGGCTGGACCAAAATCTCCACCCCGCTCCTCGAGCCTTCGGCCCCCTCGGCGTGCCGCAGGGTCGCCTTGCCGCCCACGGTCAGCTCGGAGAAGAACTCCTGGAAATTGGCCGCCACCGCCCCGAACACCGCCTCGTAGCGCGTCTCCTCCTCGCCGCGCAGCTGTGTGATCAGGGTCTCCAGGTCCCCGCGAGCGGCAGTGATGTCGTCGAGCTGGGTCATCAGCGTCTGGTAGCGCGCCTCCATCTCGGCGCACTCTGCTTCGGCCAGCTCGTTGACCGGGCCGATCTCGGTCAGCCGGCGCTCCAGCTGGCGCATCTCGCGCTCTCGTGCCTTGCCGCCCGGCACCTCCTCGGGCGCCAGCCCGGCCGGCATCCGGTCTCGCAGCTCGTCCATCCTCGTCTGTGCGAGCTCCGCCTCACGCTTGTGGAGGCCAAGGCCGCCCTCGAGGGTCGAGATCTTGAGCCGAGCATCTACCCGCGCCTCGTCTGCGGCCACGAGGCGCTTGGCGGTCTCCGCCAGCTCGGCCGCCTCGTCCGGGAACTCCGCTTCGGCCTGTACCAGACTGGCGCGCGCGGCCCTGACGCGGTCGCGCAGTGCAGGCAATGCCGACTCCACTTCCGCCCCTTGCCGTTCGGCCTGGGCGGCCCGCTTCAGATGGGCATCGCGGCTCTGCTCCAGCGACGCCACGTCTTCCTCAACCGAACGGAGCTGGCGCAACACGTCCTGGACGCGGCCCTTCCAGTGCGCCCGGTCCAGGTCCAGCCGGTGCACCTCCGACTGATGCTCAGCCAGCAGTCTTTCGTGCTCGTCGACAGCCCGCCTCAGGTCAGCCGCCGCCTCCTCGGCTTGCTGCGCCGCTCGTTCCAGCTCCGGCAGGAGGGACGCCTGCCGGGCGATCGCCTCGCGGCTGGCAGCCACCTGGGCGGCGGCCTCGTCCAGGCGCCGTCGCTGCCCCGCGGTCGAGCGCAACTCGTGGACCCTGGCTTCTGCCGCGCGGCTCTGCTCGTTTCGGTCGCGTGCCACCGCTGCCACTGGCTCCAGCTCGGCGATCTCGTCCATCAGGCGGCGCCGGCGAGCCGCCATGGCTACTCTGGGATCGCCGCCCGCCCTGATGAGGCCCGGCTCGCGATAGACCCCATCCCGGTTGACCTCGCGACCCACGACGATCCGACCCAGGAGCCGCCGGGCCAGCGCCTCGTAGCCGGGCTCGCAGCGGACGTGGTCGAAGATCGAGCCGGGCTCGACCTCGGCGTGGGCGGTCGGATAGAGGACTGTCGCCTGCTGCGACGTCGACGTGGCCGCAGCGCTGGCGACGTCTTCGCCAGGCGCAGCCCAGGCGTCGACCAGTGGACCCAGGACGGCGGAAACCACCACCTCGTAGCCAGGTTCGGCCAGCATGACGTCGCCAACCCGCTTCAGCTCGTGGCCCTTCGGCTTCGGCCACAGCGAAAGGAGTCCCTCGAACTCCGCTCGGTGGCGCGCCAGTCGGGACACCGCCTCGCTTGCCTCACGAGCCATTGCCGCCGTCGCTGCGGCCGCCGTCTGGGCGCGTGGCAGCTCCGCCTCCGCCGGCACGACCTGGCGCTCCAGCCGTTCGAGCGTCTCCTCCTGGAAACGCACCCGGTCGCGGGCCGACGCCAGCGCGGCTTCGGCAGAAACGAGCCCTTTGCGACTCTTCTCGGCCGCGTGGGCCGCCTGTCGCGCACGTTCGGCATCGCCGGCGGGCGGCGGCGGCGGTGGATCGGGAATGCCGGCGAGCTGGCTTTCTGCCTCCGCCAGCTCGGCGGCCAGATGGTCCCGCAGCTCGGTCGCCGATGCCAGGCGTGAGGCCAGGTCGGCATGCTGGGCTCGGGCCGCCTCGAGCAGCATGGCCTGGCTGCGGACGCGCTCTTCGGCCAGCGCCACCTCATGCTCCGCCTGCGACAATTCGAGGCGTCGTGCACCCATCGTCTGCTGGCGCTGGAGCCGGCGGTCCTGGGCTGCCTGCAGTTCCAGCCGGCAGTGCTGGTACTCGTTCTCGGCACCCTCGGCCGCAACCCGAGCCTCGGCCAGGCGCTTCTCCAACGCGAGCAGCTGGCTCGTCGCCCGTCGGTGGGCGTCCCGCGCTTCGCGCCATTCCTCCCAGGCGATGCTGCCCCTGAGCAGCTCCAGCCGCTTACGCGCCTGGTCTGCCTCGCGGGCGACCTCGGCTTGAGCACGCACAGCTTCGAGCCGAGGCTCGATCTCTCCACGCAGGTCTTCGAGGCGCCTCAGATTCGCAGCGAGCTCCTCCAGTTTGGCTGCGGCTTCAGTGCGCTTCGCCTTGACGCCCCTGACCTGCGCAGCTTCTTCGATGAGGCGGCGGCGCTGGTCGGGTGTGCAGGTGATGATGTTGTCGATGTCCCGTTGATCGACGATCGCGTAGGAGTCGGTTGTGAGGCCCGTGGAGGCCAGGAGCTCCATCAGGTCGTGGCGACGAACGCGGCTGCGGTTCAGGAAGTAGTCGCTGGCGCCGGTCCGGTCGACACGCCGCCGGATGGCGACCTCCTCGTAGTCCACGGGCAGCCGGCGGTCGGAGTTGTCGATGACGATCGTGACTTCCGCCTCGTTGGCCCGCGGGCGCCGCTGGCCGCCGGCGTAGATGATCTCCTCCATCTTGCGGCCGCGGACTTCTTTGGCATTCCGTTCACCGAGCACCCATTTGAAGGCGTCGACGACGTTGCTCTTGCCGGAACCATTGGGGCCAACGATGGCCGTGACGCCGGTGTCGAAGGTGATCTCGGTCTGGCGAGCAAAGGTCTTGAAGCCCGCCAGCCGAATGGAGCAAAGGCGCACCTGATGGGCAGGTTAGCAGCGAGAGACGCTGTTAGCAGGCTTGGGCACGAGAAAGATGACGCTAAGCGCCCCCAGTTGGTGCTTCGGTGAACTCGTGTTCGGCCCCCCACGCCGGCTCCGCCTGCGGAGTGGCCGCTGACTGATCGGCCGGCTGCCGGGGGCGGCGCGACCGCCGGCGGGGTTTCGGTTCGGGCTCCGCCAGGACCTCGGAGGTGCCGTACTCGGCGAGGGCGACGGCCTTGTCCAGCGCCGTGGAGTCGACATCGGCCTCGGTGTCCATCACGGCCTCAGGCTTAGGGGCCTCCGGTTCGGGCGCCGGACGCCGGCGCTGGCGAACGCCTTTGCTGCTCGCTGCGCGCCTGTCGAGCTCGCTCAGGGCACTCCGCGCGGCCTCCTGCTCGGCCGCTTGCTTGGTCGCTCCGTGTCCGGTTCCGAGCGGATCGGCGCCGGCGTAGACGACGGCCGTGTACTCGCGCTGCCGGCCGCCGCGGGCACCCGCGCTGTCGTAGTAGGGGGTCAGGCCGAACCGCTCCTGCACCACCTGTTGCAAGCGGCCTTTGAAGTTCTCATCCTGGACGGGCTCGGGCAGCGAGCGGAAGCGGTCCAGATAGTAGTGGTACGCCGCGTCGTAGCCGGCGTCCAGGAAGATCGCGCCCAGCACGGCCTCGAAGGCATTGGCCAGCAGCGACTTGAGGCCGCGGCCTCCGCCTTTGGCGATCCCCTTGCCGAGGAACAGGTAGTCACCCAGACCCAACTCCTCCGCGAGAGCCGCCAGCGTGTTCGTGTTGACCATGGCGGACCGCAGCTGCGTCATCTCGCCTTCCTTGGATCCCGGTCGGAGCTTGAAGAGGTACTCCGCTGTGATGAGCTGCAGAACCGCGTCGCCGAGATACTCGAGGCGCTCGTTGTCTCGCGGCGAGATTTGAGGGCTCTCGTTGGCGAACGAGCTGTGGGTCAGCGCCTCCCGCAGCAGAGCAGGGTCGCCGAAGGCGACTCCGATCTTCTCTTCCAGCTCCTCGAGGCGCCCGGTGGGCACCTGTGGATCCACGACGGCACGACGGCCGCGACCGCCCGAACGGGCTTTGCCTATGTGGCGGACTTCTCCTGTATGTACTCCCAGGCCTGGCCGACTGTCGTGATGTTCTCCGCGTCCTCGTCCGGGATCTCGAGCCCGGTGTTCTCCTCGAACGCGTAGATCAGTTCGACCAGGTCCAGTGAATCAGCGTTGAGATCTTCCTGGAACGAGGCGTCCATGGTCACCTGCTCGGGCTCGCACCCCAGCCGCTCCACGATGATGTTCTTGAACTCTTCGAAGCTGATCTTCTGGCTGTCCAAATACCGTCCTCCAGAAGGGTGGCCGCAATAGCGGCGATTACTGTATCAGTCAGGTGAGTTGCAGCGCCCGCGCCGCCTCCGGCGTCGACACCGAGTGCGTGATGGCGTCAGGGAGCAGCTCGCTCATCATTCCGCTCAGCACCCGCTTGGGTCCGACCTCGACGAAGCGGTCACACCCCAGCTCGGCCAGCCGCCTCACTCCCGCCTCCCAGCGGACCGGTGAGCTGAGCTGGCGCTCCAGCGCGGCCGGAATGAGGTCGGCGTCCCGGTATGGCTGTGCCGAGACGTTGGCCACGACAGGCACCTGTGGCGCGCGCCACGCCGTCGCATCGAGCGTGCCCCGCAGCACGCCGCACGCCGGCTCCATGAGCGGCGTGTGGAAGGCGGCGGCGACGTTGAGCGGCAGGACGCGCCGGGCGCCCGCCTCCTTCAGGCGCGCACCTGCCCGCTCCAGCCCGAGCATCGTCCCGCCGAGGACGATCTGCGTGGGCGTGTTGTAGTTGGCCGGCCAGACGTCGGGCACACCGAGCAGAGCCGTTTCGACGCGCTCGCCGTTGAGCCCGAGCACCGCCGACATCGAGCTTGTGCCGGGTGGGGCCGCCTCGGCCATGGCCCGGCCGCGCTCAGCCACCGTCCTGACTGCCTGCTCAGGGTCGAGTGCGCCGGCAACACACAGCGCCGTGTACTCGCCGACGGAGTGACCGGCTGCGGCGTCGGGGTGGATGCCTCGGCGCTGCAACAGGGTTGCCAGGGCGATCCCCATGAACAGGAGCGCGGGCTGGGCGTTAGTGGTCAGCCGGAGCTCTTCGTCGTCCGCCTCCGTCAGCAGCCGGCGGAGATCGATGCCGCTTGCTGCCGAGCAACGGTCCGCAAGCTCTCTGAGTTCCCTGTCCTCCAGGACCTCGGAACCCATGCCAGCGTGCTGGGACCCCTGGCCCGGGAACAGGAAGGCGATCTTAGGCACGATTGGCCAAGGTCAGGGCCTGATGCTATTCGGTCTTCAGGACTTCGCGACCGGCGTAGTAGCCGCAGTTCGGGCAGATGTGATGCGGCCGGCGGGGCTTGCGGCACTGGGGGCATGGCTGCAGCTCCACGAGGCCGAGAGCGAGGTGGGAGCGGCGCCGCCCTTTGCGGCCCTTGGAGAGCTTTACCTTCGGGAGTGCCATGAGCGTGCGGAGTTTACCAGGATCCGGTGGTGCCCCCAGGCTCGGCACCGCTCGGTCTGAGGCCCGACTGTGGCAGACTCCAGGTTGCCCACATCAGGAATGAGCGACGACCAGGCTGACGCCACGCAAGAATTCGCGCTCCAATTCTTCGAGACGATGCCGTTTGGGCAGCTGTTGGGCATCCAGCCGATCCGCTTTGACCGCGACGAGGTTCGAGGCCGTTTGGACTGGGCCCCCGAGCGATGCACCGTCGGAGGGATCCTCCACGGCGGCGTCCTGATGAGCTTTGCCGACTCGTTGGGGGCGCTGTGTGCGTTCCTCAACCTTCCTGGAGGCGCCACCACGGCCACGATCGAGTCGAAGACCAACTTCTTCCGTGCAGTGCGCAGCGGAGCTGTGGAGGGCACGAGCCGGCCGCTCCATGTGGGTCGAACCACGATAGTGGTGCAGACAGACCTGCTCGACGAGGCCGGGCGGCGGGTGGCTCAGGTGACCCAGACTCAAGCGGTGCTGGCCCCGACGCGGACTCTCCCCCGCGAAGTCGGGGGAGTACCCGGCGAAGCCGGGGGAGGGGGGTGAGCTTAGTCGGACACCCGGCGCGCTCGCCCGGCCGGTGACGGCTTCCGCCACTGCTCGAGGATCAAGTCCACATCGTCCCTGACCCGGTCTCGCGCCTCGGCCCTCGGGACTCCGCACATCAGCAGCTCGTCGTAGGACGTGTCACCGTGGCGGACGGAAGCGACGACTGCCAGCGTCATCGCTTCCTCGTGCAGCGCTCGGCCGGCCGCCGTGCGGCCGACCCGTCCGCTCCCTCGGGTGCCGGCATGGCGCGCGATCGCGTCCGCACGCTCAGGCGGACAACCGGGGAACAGCAGCAGGATCTCGCGCGCCATCTCCGCCCGGAACTCGCGATCCTCCTCCCGGCGCCGCTCCTCGCTGCGCAGTCGACGCCGGGCCCGAACGTCCTCGTCCGCGAGACACTCCTCTTCCGCCCGTTCGAGCGCCGCCTCTTCCACCAGGATCCCCTGCCGTTCATATCGCTTCCGGGCTCTGCTGAAGCGCACCACGACGGCGGAGAGGCTGCTCGCCTTCTTCGCGCGTCGGGTGAGCGCCGCATCTCCCGATGGCAGGAAGACGAGGTGGTCCATCTCGGCGCACCCAAGACACAGCGGCCCCTCACCCTCCATGGTCAGGAAGCCGCCGGTTCCACCGCACTCGGAACACGTCCAATCGTTGAGGGGCGAGATGACCAGGATGTCCGGTGCCTGCTGCTCCCGCTCCTTCAGCCGCTCTCGTTTGGACTGAGAGAGCTCCGGCGAAACCCAGTGGGTCCGGTAGGCGCGCTCGATGCTCTCCGCGCCGGTCTTGCTGAAACGGAGTGGATGGCGATCCCGTGTCGAGGCCACGTAGACCGTTTCGCTCGGCGTCAGGCCGCGCACCTGTGCCCACCTACGAAAGATCCTCATCGCATCGGAGATCTTGCCCAGGCTGGCGGTCACCGCTCGTTCCAGATAAGGGAGCCGGCCGCGGCGCCAATCTTCGACCATCCCCTGTGGCAGCCAGCGGACTCCCACCAACACATCGACCGCGGTGACCACCCCCCTCTCGGCGAGTGCCTCCTCAGCGGCCGCAACCACGCGCGCCTCCAGCTTGCTCACGCTCTCCAGGGCTCCCGCGCTCGCAACTACGTGCGGACCTTCTCCTGTCGACCGTCATCCACGAGATGGCTCGAATGCAGCGCCTCCACCCCCCGCTTGACGGTGGCCAGGGTGCGGCTCAAGTGCGCCTCCAGCTGCTGCAGCTGCTCCAGTGCGTAGGCCTCGGCCTCCCGGACGATCTCGTCAGCTCGTGCCTGCGCCTCGCGCAACGTCTGCTGCGACTGCCGCTCCACCTGGCGCAGGACCTCATGTTCCTGCACCGCCGTCTGGGCCAGCTCGCGCGCTCGGGACGTGATCCGGCTGGACTCGGCGTGGGCCTCTGCGATGAGGCGCTGCTGCTCCTGGACGGTCCAGTTGGCCTGCTTGATCTCCTCGGGCAGGTGGTGACGAAGCTCGTCGACCAGGCCCAGCAGCTCCTCCTCGTCCACCATCACCTGGCTGGAGAACGGCACGCCGCGGGCGTGATGGACCAGGTACTCCATCCGGTCGATGACCTCGTCGACCTTCAGTGGAACTTCTCCTTGAGACGCTGTGCTATGACCGCTGGAACGAACTGGCTGACGTCGCCACCATGACTCGCTACGTCCTTCAGGATACTTGACGATACGAAGATCTGGGCGTACCCAGACATGAGGAAAACGGTGTCTACCTCCGGCGCGAGATCCCGATTCATCAGGGCCTGTTGCAGCTCCGCTTCGAAGTCCGAGTAGACCCGAAGACCTTTGACGAGAGCGGTCACGCTCAGGGAGCGCGCGAAGTCGACGGTCAGGCCGCGGAAGGTGGTGACCTCGACTCCCGGTAAGCCGTGTACCACCTCCTCGATCATGGCCACCCGCTCTTCCGGCGCGAACAGCGGCGCCCGCTTCTCGGGATTGGCCGCCACCGCCACGATGACGCCATCGAACAGCGCCGCCGCTCGCCGCACCACGTCGAGGTGACCATTGGTGAACGGGTCGAAGCTGCCCGGGTAGATCGCCCGCGTGGTCATAGCCCGAGAACGCTGACGGCGGTGTCACCATAGCGGCGCTGCCGGAGCGACTGCAGACGGTGCATCGGCGGCAGCGGCTGCCGGTGGGCGTGCTCCGCGACAACGGTCGTCCCCCCGGCGACCAGCGTGTCCAGCAGGGCCAGGGCGTGCTGCAATATCGGGTCATTGTATGGCGGGTCCAGCAGGACCAATGAAGCCTCTTTCACTCTCTCGGGGTTGGAGGTCAACCACCGCGTCACGTCGGATCTGGCCACGGTTGCCTGCTCTCCGACTCCGAGCGCGTCGAGGTTCCGGCGGATGACCTTGACCGCAGAGTCCGCGAGGTCCACGAAGGTGACAGTGGCGGCGCCTCTGGACAGGGCTTCGATGCCCAGGGCGCCAGCTCCGGCGAACAGGTCCAGCACCGTTGCCCCCTCCACGGCTGGGCCAAGAATGTTGAAGATCGCCTCCTTGACCAGGCCCTGGGTGGGTCGGATTCCGCGGGGCGCGAGCAGCCGGCGCCCCCCCAGCTCGCCGCCGGCCACCCGGAGGTGGGCGCTGGGAGCTGCTCTACTCACATGACGGCGGCCGTCGACCGTTCCACGGCATGGCTACTTCGAGCTGGGCAGCGACGCCGAGCAGCAGCATCTCACCCCGCGGAGGCCCGACGAGCTGAACACCCAGCGGGAGCCCGTCCGAGCTCATGCCAAGGGGCAGGCTGATCGCCGGCTGCCCCGTGCAGTTGTACGGGTACGTGAAGTTGATCCACTCGAACGTTCGGGCCAGCGCGCGCTCCGCCTCAGCGAAGTAGCCGATCGGGTACGCCGGTTGGGTCAGCGTGGGCGTGACCAGGATGTCATGGTCGTCCCAGAAGGAGACGACGATCCGCGAGTGGTTGCGAACGGTGTTCACGGCCAACACGTAGTCCGCCGCCGACGTCTCTCTGGCCGCGGCCATCATCTGGGCGTTGATCGGATCGAGGACCGACGCGTCGGTGACCGGGTAGGTTGCTGTTCCGGACGTGACGATCAACCGCATGGGGTCGAGAAAGGCCCCGGTATCGGGACCGCGCTCGTCCACCGAGTGGCCCAGCCCTTCGAGCTGGCCGGCGACACCACGAACAAGGGCTTCGATCTCGGGATGGACGCCGCATTCTGCCTCGGCCTGGAAGCCGATCCGAAGCGGCCCGGGTGCGGCGGCCTGCAGGTACGAGCCTTCCGCCTCCGCCCAGTACGGATCGCCGGCCAGGTGCCCAGCGAGGGCATCAAGGGCGGCAGCGGCGTCGGAGACCGTCCGAGTGAGAATTCCCTGCGTTGACAGGCCGGCCCACCCCTCTCCGACGAGCGGTCCGGGCGAGATCCGGCCCCGGGACGGCTTGAGGCCCACCAGACCGCAGCATGACGCTGGAATGCGCACGGAGCCGCCTCCATCGGTCCCGTGACTCCACGCGCACAGACCGGCCGCGAGGGCCGCTGCAGCCCCGCCGCTCGAACCCCCGGGCGTGCGATCGAGGTTCCACGGGTTGCGGGCGACGCCGTGCGCCCCGAACTCGGTGACCGGCCGGGAACCGAACTCCGGGGTGGTGGTTCGCCCAAGGATCGGGCAGCCGGCGGCCTTCATCTTGCTGACAACGAACGAGTCGACCTGGGCGACGTTGTCCTCGAACGCCCGCGAGCCGAATGTCAGGGGGTATCCGGCCATGGCAGAAAGGTCCTTGACCGAGGTCGGCGCCCCCGACAGCGGACCGTCGGGCGAGCCCTCGGCTTGCTGCCTGGCCAGCTCGGGAGTCGTCAAGTAGAAGGCGTTCAGACTGGGGTTGAGGCGTTCGATCCTCCCCAGGTAAAGATCGACGAGCTCTCTCGCAGTCACCTCACGGCGGCGCACTGCCGTCGCCTGCTCAAGGGCGGATGCGAATGCGTCCACCTGCCACCTCCCCGATGACAACTGCCGGATAGGGGGCGCCGCCCATTGCCGCTTCGAACGCCGGCGCACGATCTGGCGGAACGGCGACGAGCAGCCCACCGCTGGTCTGAGCGTCGCTGAGCAAAAGCTGGTCTGGTTCGCGAATGCCTCCCCAGTCGACCGACTCCTTGAGCGCGGCGTGGTTACGGTAGGTGCCGCCTGGGAAGAGGTCGGCCTCGGCCAGCTCGCGGACGCCCTCCAGCACGGGGACGTCCCGGAAGCGGATCTCCGCTCCAACATGCAGGTTGGCCAGGTGGCCCAGGAGCCCGTAGCCGGTTACGTCGGTGGCGGCCACGGCGCCGGCGGATACCATCGCCTCAGCGGCCTGCCGGTTCAGGTGAGTCATGACCGCGATCGCCCGCCGTTGGAGGTCTGGCGGGCAGAGACCGCGCTTGATTGCGGTTGCGACCAGCCCGCTGCAGAGAGGCTTGGTCAAGTACAGCCGGTCGCCCGGAAAGGCGCCCGTGTGGGTGACGACGCGGTCCGGATGAACCTCGCCGGTGAGGGCGTAGCCGATCTTGGGCTCCACGTCGTCGATGCTGTGACCGCCGACCACCGGCACCCCGGCCTCGGCCAGCTTGGCGGCCCCACCGGCGACGATGCGCTCCAGAAGGCCGGTTTCCAGCTTGTCACGTGGAAACGCGACCAGTCCCAGCGCGAACAGCGGACGAGCACCCATCGCGTACACATCGCTGAGACTGTTGGCTGCCGCGATCGCCCCGAACGCCTCCGGGTCGTCGACGATCGGCGTGAAGAAGTCCACCGTCGAGACCAACGCGCGATCTTCGGACAGGCGGAAGACCGCGGCGTCGTCGCCGGTCGCCGCGCCAATCAGCACCCGCGGGTCGTCAACCGCGGGCAGCGCCCCGAGTACGTGCCCAAGCTCCACCGGGCTGAGCTTGCAGGCTCAACCGGCGCCGTGGCTGTACTGCGTGAGTCTGAGCTCCGTCTGCACTGTGCAGAGCGTAACGCGCGACGCCGAGCCGCTTGCTGCCCGGCCGTCAAGAAGAACGAATTCGCCGGAATGTGTACCGATCCCGGCAGTTAACCCGTTCGTCTTGATGGGAGTGGTAAGGAACCCGACCTCGTTCGCACCAGAGACAACGTCTTGCGACGTCCACGGCAACCGCCTGCTTCAGCACGCCGCTTGGATCAACAGCAAGCTCGATCAGCTCGACTTCGACGCTCGGGCGCGATTGGAGCAGATGCTCGAAATCGAGCCTCGAGAGGCAATCGCCTGCCTGGAGGGGCAGGCTCGGGCCGCGGCTCGCGACATCATCACCAGCGACGAGGCTTTGACGATCTACCAGGCCCTCACTCCGGAGGGTTGGGAACCCGGCACCACGCTCGAGGTCAAGATGACGATAGTGGGCATCATGGATCGGCTGCTGGCGCCGCTCTCCCGACCTGTCTCCAGCTGGTCGCCGTCGGCCGGCTGACCCCGTGGCCCGCATGGGCTCGCTGCGTGCTCTACCGTTCGAGCGATGAGCGCTCCCTACCCGCGGTACCGCTGCACCACCTGGAAGAGCGCTTCGGTGCCGAAGTCGAGCGCTGCAACCGGCACCCGCTCGTTGGCCGCGTGCACCGTTTCCTGGCCGAAGCCGGGGGGCAGCTGAAGCGGTAGGTAGCCGTAGCCATCGATACCCAGCTGGGCGAAGTGGCGCTGGTCTGTGGCGCCGGTCATCAGCAGGGGAACCGTCACCGCCTCCGGCTCCAGCTCTCGCGTCACCGCGCACAGCAGCTCGTAGAACTGACCGCGCTTGGCCGGCTCCAGCCGTGGCCCTACGCCCAGGATTTCGATTTCGGGCTCCGACCCCACCAGCTGCCTCACCTCGGCTACGAATTGCTCAGGCTCAAAACCCGGCAGCATGCGGCCATCGAGGTCGACCGTCGCTTGGGAGGGGATCACGTTGATCTTCTCTCCTGCGTGCACGATCGTGGCGTTGATCGTGTTGTGCAGGATGGGGTCGAAGCGGGCCGCCTCGTCCCCCATGCTGTCCAGGACGGTGTCAGTCCGCTTGGGATCCAGCAGGGCCCGCAGCCGCGACCCGACCGGCTCCTTCGACCCGCCGGCGACGCCTTCCACGTATTCGGCCGCCACAGGCGTCAGGTGAACTGGAAGGCGAGTCGAGTCCAGCGCCCGCAGCATCTCGCTAAGCTTCGCCATCGTGCCTCCACGGTGGCTCCGCGACGCGTGACCGCCAGGCCCCCGCAGCGTCATCCGGAGTCGGCAGGCGCGCTTTTCGGCCACCATGATCGGATAGAACTGCCCGCCGCCGATGTGCTGGGTGCTGGCGCCGCCTTCCCCGATGCCGTGGCGCACGCCGTTGAAGAGGTCTGGATGTCGCTGAACGAGGTATTGGGCGCCCAGTACTCCTCCCGCCTCCTCGTCGGCCAGGCAGCAGAGCACCACGTCGCCGGCAGGCGGAAGGTTCTGGTCGAGGCAGCGCAGCAGCGCCGTGACCATCATCGCCACTCCACCTTTCATGTCCAGCGCGCCCCGTCCCCAGACCCAGCCCCTGACCTGGTCACCGCCAAACGGCGGGTGCTTCCACTGCTGGCCGGCGGTCGTGACCACGTCGACGTGGCCCTGCATCAATAGCGGCGGCGCCTCGCCTCGCCCGGAGACATGGACCACGAGGTTCGGACGCTCGGCCGAGGCGCCGAGCGTCCAGCACGAAATGCCCCGCGCTTCGAACAGGCCCCGAAGGTACTCGAGGCATGGCCCCTCCCCGCCCGGAGGGTTGGTCGTGTCGAAGCGGATGAGCGCGCGGAGGGTGTCGGCAGGCGTAGGAGTACTGCTGTCGCCCATGGCGGATCAGCTTATCGAGGAGTGAAGATCGTACAGTTATGACCGCGACACACGACGCCATCGTGATCGGTGCCGGCCAGGCCGGAGTTCCGCTGGCGACGGGCCTGGCCCGGGCAGGCAAGAAGACAGCCCTGATCGAGGCCGACGAGGTGGGCGGCACCTGCATCAACTACGGCTGTACCCCAACCAAGACCATGGTCGCCAGCGCCCGCGTCGCCTACCTTGCCCGCCGGGCCGCCGACTACGGGGTCCGCACCGGCCCCGTGGACGTCGATCTTGGCGTGGTGCGGCAGCGGAAGCGCGACGTCGTCCAGAGCTTCCGCCAAGGCGGCCTGTCGCGGATCGAATCGACTCCGGGCGTCGAGCTGATCTTCGGGGAGGCCCGCTTCGTGGGCGACAAGCGGCTGGAGGTTGCTCTGCGCGACGGCAGTCGTGTGGAGCTCTCGGCCGACCTGGTCGTCATCAACGCGGGTCTACGGCCGGCGCCGCCGCCGCTTCCTCTTTACGAGGTCCAGCCGCTGGACTCCTCCTCGATCATGGAGCTCGACCGTGTGCCCGAGCGGCTCCTCGTGCTCGGCGGAAGCTACGTGGGCCTGGAGTTCGCCCAGATGTTCAGACGCTTCGGCAGTCAGGTGACCGTCATCGAGCTCGGCCCCAGACTGATGCCGCGCGAGGACCCGGACGTCTCGAATGCCGTGGCGGACGTCATGCGCGAGGACGGCCTCGAGATCCTGCTCCAGACCGCGGCCCAGTCGGCGCGGCGGGTCGATGGCGGTATCGAGCTCCGAGTAGCCGGGGCCGACGGCGAGCGGCTGCTCTCGGGAACGCAGCTCCTCGTAGCCGCGGGTCGCGTGCCCAATACTGACCGGCTCGACCCCGGCGCAGCCGGCATCGAGACTGACAAGCGTGGCTACATCGTCGTCAACGACCGCCTGGAGGCGAGCGTGCCGGGCGTCTACGCGGTGGGAGACGTGACCGGCGAGCCCGCCTTCACACACATCTCCTATGACGACTACCGAATCCTGCGGGCCAACCTGCTCGAGGGCGGCAGCCTGAGCCGGGCCGGCCGGCTGGTGCCCTACACGGTGTTCATCGACCCCCAGCTGGGCCGCGTAGGCATGAGCGAGCAAGAGGCGCGCGACGCCGGTCGCAACGTCCGCGTCGCGCGGATGCCCATGGATTGGGTCGCGCGCGCGCTGGAGGTGGGCGAGCCGCGCGGCTTCATGAAGGCGGTGGTCGACACGGAGACGGATGAAATCCTTGGCTGTGCAGTGTTCGGCATCGAGGGAGGAGAGCTGATGTCCATGATGGAGATCGCGATGCTGGCCGGGCTCCCGTACCCGGCTTTGCGCGACGCCGTGTTCGCCCACCCGCTGCTCGCAGAGTCGCTTAACAACCTCTTCAGCAACTTTCAGTAGGTCCCGTCAGCTGACGGAAGTCCTCTCCAGCCGCAGCTCGGCCGCGCGCCAGAGTGCCGGCCAGCGGGTCAGGTCTGGATCCGCGGCAACCAGCGCCTCGGCCTCCTGTCTGACCTCGGAGAGCAGCTCGGGAGTCTGCAGTGAGGCCATGGCCTGGTCCGACATCCCGTGCTGGCGCGCGCCCAGGAGCTCGCCCGCACCTCGAAGCTGCATGTCCTCCTGTGCGAGGCGGAAACCGTCGTTGGTCTCAGCCACGAGCTGGAGCCGCCGCAGGCTCGTCTTGGAAGGGTCATCCGCCAGCAGGAGGCAGTAGGAACGCAGAGATGCCCGGCCGACGCGGCCGCGAAGCTGGTGAAGCTGGGCCAGGCCAAATCGGTCGGCGCCTTCGACCAGCATCACCGTGGCGTTCGGAACGTCCACCCCAACCTCGACGACGGAGGTGGCGACCAGGACGTCGCTCTCCCCGGCCCTGAACGCCCGCATGACGGCGTCCTTCTCCCTCATCTTGCCGTGGACCAGGGCGAGGCGCAGATCCGCGAAGACCTGGGTGCGGAGGCGCTCGAACTCGACAGTCGCCGCCCTGGCCTCCAGATTTTCCGACGCCTCGATCAGCGGGCAGATGACGAAGACCTGACGGCCCGCGCGGACCTCTCGCCGGACCAGCTCGTACGCGGTGTCCCTGTCGTCCGGCGCCATCACCTGCGTCTCGACCGGCCGGCGCCCAGGCGGCATCTCGTCGATGAGTGACAGGGTCAACTCGCCGTACAGCGCCAGCGCCAGCGAGCGCGGTATGGGCGTGGCCGTCATGGCCAGGAAATGGGGCCTGCCGCCTGCTGACTTCTGCCGCAGCAGCTCACGCTGGCGCGTGCCGAAGCGGTGCTGCTCGTCGACGACGGCGAGTCCGAGGCTTGCGAGCTGGACGTCCTCCTCGATCAGCGCATGGGTGCCCACGAGCAGCGCGCAGTGGCCTGACGCCGCGGACATGCGCACGCGCCGGCGTTCAGCCGCAGACAGGTCGCTGATCAGCAGCTCGACGCCCAGATTGGGGAAGCTCGGCTCCAGGTAGGCCCGGAACTTGTGCAAGTGCTGACGGGCCAGGATCTCCGTTGGCGCCATGACCACGGTCTGGAGACCGCAGTGGTGCGCCATCGCCGCCGCGGCCGCCGCGACGGCCGTCTTGCCTGAGCCGACGTCGCCGTCCAGCAGGCGGTTCATGGGAACTTCCTGCTCCAGATCCTTGTAGACGTCCCAGATTGCCCGCTTTTGGGCGCGCGTCAGTTCGAAACCCAGGCCCGCCTTGAATGCGTCGATGACCTCCTGCCGATAGGGGATCGGCGTCGCGCGCTCGACCGCTATCCGCCGCCGAGCCATGAGGAACGCGGCCTGGAGCTCCAGGAGCTCGGCGAAACCCATGCGGTCTCGGGCTCGACGCCAGTCTTCATCCGTCTCCGGCTGGTGGCCGAGTCGGACTGCCTCCGCGAGAGACAGCAGGTGGTGGCTTCTGCGGACGTGCTCCGGGATCTCGTCTTCGAGCTGGTCAGCCAGGTGCAGAGTGGCATCGACCCACGTGGCGACCTTGCGCGAGGTGAGCTTCCCGCTCAGGTGGTACTTCGGCATCAGCTCGCCAACCCACCGTGGCCCCCGTTCGTCTACCCGCTCGGTGTGCGGGTTCTGCATCTCCAGCCCGCCGTAACGGGATGACCGCACCGTGCCCGCGAGTGCCAGGCGATCACCGGCACGAAGCTGGTCGGCCCGGTAAGGCTGTCGGAACCAGACGACCTTCATCGTGGAGCCCAGCTCGTCGGCGACCACCGCCTCTGTCAGCAGCATCCCCCGCCTGGGCGTGCGCTTGACCTGTGCGCTGACCACTCTCACGAGCACCCTGGCCTCGCTCTTCGAGGTCAGGTCGGCGATCGGCGTCGGTGCGCCGAAGGATTCCCAGTCGAATGGAAGCTGCAGCAGCAGATCTCGGACCGTGTGAAGACCAAGTTTACGAAGCGACCTCACGTCGGTGGTCGTAATGCGCGGCAGCTCGGTGACAGGCGCGTCGAGGCGCAGCTGGACCCGTGGACGCGGCGCCCGTGCTCTGTCCCGCTGCTGTGGCCAGATGGTGGCGCCCCGCGTGGGGTGCCCGTTGGAGCCCATGGCGATCTATTTTCGGCGCCTGGCGCGGAGCGCCGGGCTAGCCGGAAGGCGGCATCTGCGCTGCGCTGCGGGTCGCACTCCCCGTGCGGGGAGCTCAGTGAGGAGGAGGTGAGGCCCATGTCCCTCAGGCTTGGTGCCGTACTGCTTGCGCTGACGTTGGCAGCCGGCCTTCCGATCCAGGCAAGTGCCGACGATCGCAGCGACGCGATCATGGCGGCCAAAGGATTCGACTTCGAGGGAGACAACAGTCCACCCGACCTGGTCGACGAGAACAGCATGCCCACGGTTGGAGATACGCCAGGGACAGCAGTGAGCACCGAATCGCCCGTGCGCCGGCGCGGCGTCCAGGTCAACAACCCGGCGCTGGACAACATCCAGTTCTTCCCCGACGCGCTGCCCCAGCCGCAGCGGCCGTTTGAGTTGTCGATCCAGAGCGAGACATCGGCTGCGGCCTTCGGCGACGACGTCGTCGTCGGCTTTAACAATTCAGCAGACCAGCCGCTGGTGCAGCTGCCGGACAAGACGCTCGCGTTCACGCACCGCTTCCTGTCCGCCGTGGGCACCTCCCACGACGGCGGGCGGACCTGGACGGAGAGCTCGCTGCCGCCGATCCCCGGGAGTCCGTTCACTTTCGGCGACCCGGCGGTGACCGTTGACCGCAACGGCAACTTCTACGACGCCAGCCTCGGCGCGGACGCCTCCGGCCACTCGCTCGTCTTCGTCGGCACGTCGACGGACCTCGGCACGACGTTCCACTCGGGCGTGACGGTGGCTGCCGATCCCGGCGTGGACAAGGAATGGATCGGGTCCGGACCTGACCCGCTGCAACCCGAACGCGACAACGTCTACGTGACCTGGACGAGCTTCAAGGCGGCCTCGTCGGAGCTGCACTTCTCGAGGTCGACGGACGGCGGCCAGACGTGGTCACCCGCTCGACCCTGTTTGCGCCGGTCGCAACGCCGTTGGTGTCGGCGTTCATCCAGTTCTCCAACACGGTCGTCGACCGTGAGTCCGGGCGCCTGTACGTGCCGTTCCTTCATGGCGGCTCCGGTTCTGCCGACTTCATCAAGGTGCTGATCTCGGACGACGGCGGTCTGACGTTCCGCTTCAGCACCTTCAACGTGCCCGGCGCGCCGGACCCGACCGCGTTCCCCAACGTCACGCCCGGCACCCTGACCGACTGTGGCGTCAACGGCGGGTTTCGCGTGACTCTGCACGCCGGCCAGGACCAGGGCGGCGGCAGGATGAGCCTTCCCGTCTTCCCCAACGCGACAAGGCTGATCACCCGGCCAAGCACGGTCGTCCAGCATGGCAAAGTCTTCATCGCGTACAACGCCTCGACCAGCTCGGCCTCCGGCGACCCAAACTCCAGGTCTGAAATCCGGCTCCTGTTCTCGCCGAACGGGGGCGCGACGTGGCAGGGACCGGCCACCCTTGCGAGCGCCACCAGCGCCGAACCGCAACACGTCCACCCCGCCATCTCGATCAACGACGACGGCAGCCGGGTCACAGTGGGCTACTACTCACAGCTCGCCGATGGCAGGCTGCGTGTGAACGCGGCCACCGCCCAGGTCAACAGCGAGGATGGGCGCTTCGCCCTGGAGGACCGGCACGTGACGCATCTCGGCGCGGCCTTCGACCCTGCTACAACATCGGCGAGTACATGACGGCGACCCGTTCCTTCGGGACCACGGTCCTTTCTTACGCCGACAACCGCAACAGCTGGACGTCCCCACCCCAGTCGCCCGCGGCGGGCAGGCACAGCCAGCCCGACGTATTCGCGAACCGTCTCGGCTCAGACGACTGACACGCGCAGCCTTCGGCGAGGGGTGGGCCGGCCGGCCGACCCCTCTTGGTTTCTCACTGGCCCTGGGGCAAAGGGTGACCGGCCTCGGAGACCCGGGGCCGGTCAGGAAGGAGGGGGGAAGTCAGGATCGAAGGAGGACCTCTTGTTCTCCGCACATCAGAACGAACCAGCCGCGGAGATTGATCGGTTCGGCGGCTATCGTTTGTCGACGTGAGCCTGATGGAGCTGCCCCCTGATCTCCCCGTGCCGGTCGACGACGGCGCCGCAGATCACCTGCCCGGCTCGCGGATGCCCTCGGTGCGGCTGCCTTCCACGGGCGGTCGACTTCTTGATGTGGGCACCCTGGGCCCCGGCCGCGCCGTCCTCTACTGCTACCCCAGGACCGGCCGGCCGGACCGGCCGGTGCCGGACGGCTGGGACGCCATCCCGGGAGCGCGCGGCTGCACGCCCGAGTCGTGTGGTTTTCGCGACCATGCGGGCGAGCTGGCTGACCTCGGCGCGATCGTCTTCGGCGTCAGCACCCAGAGCACCGAAGACCAGCGGGAGGTCGCGGAGCGGCTGCGTCTCCCGTTCGAGCTCCTCAGCGACGCACGCCTCGATCTGGCCAGTGCGCTGCGCCTGCCGACATTTCAGTTTGGATCGTCCACACTGCTCAAGCGGTTGACCCTGGTCGTGCACAACGGGGTGATCGAGCACGTCTTTTACCCCGTCTTCCCACCGGACCGTCACGCGGGAGAGGTCGTGGAGTGGCTGTCCAGATCGGAGTAGGCCACCCTTTCTGTCACATGTCCAGCGCCGGGTAGTAGTTCTCCGCGCCGATCGCGCGCACGTCAGAAAGCCAGTCTCCCTCGAACAGCTCCGTCGGCGCCTGGAACCGGTGAGCCAGCACCCAGGCCTGTCGCTTGTAGGTCCAGTTGTCAGGCTGCAGGCGGCGGGCGGCCCGGAAGTGGGGCACCGCTTCCGCCTCTCGCCCACCCCGCCACAGGTGTTGCGCCAGCTCGAAGTGAGCCGCGGCCAGGCTTCTATCCCGCCCGCGTTCGCCCGACCGGCGCACGACCTCATCTGGCCCCAGCGCGAACTCAGACCGCTGCCCGTTCTCGACCCAGTCGCGCAGCGCGGAGACGTACCTGTCCGGTTCGATCCTGATCTTGCGCGCCTCGCGCTGGACCTCTGCCAGGTACGGGTCCACATCGCCGGACGACGGGCGATTGCGCACGAACCCCGGTCGGGCCGGAAACGCGGGCTCAGCTGGGCGCACGATCGTACCCTCCTCGTCGATCCACACCCCCGAGGGCACGTTGACGATCCCGAAGAGCTCGTCCACGACGTGCGCCTGGTCGATCAGCGACGGATGGCTCGGATTCGCGGCCTCGATCCAGCGGCCGGCCGCCTCGACCCCCTTGAGGTCCAGCGCCACGGTGACCACCTCGAGACCCTTCGGAGAAAGCTCCGCGTGGAGTTCCTGCCACACGGGCAGGTCAAACCGGCAGCCTCACCAGGACGCCCAGGCCAGGAGCAGGACTTTGCGGCCCCGCAGCGACCGGAGCTCGAAGTGTCGACCGCGCCAGTCTGGCAGGCTGAGGTCAGGCGCCTCCGCCGTCGGTAGGGCCCGGCCGAGCGACTCAGGGCCAAGGCACCACAGCCCGGCCGCCTCGTCATGGAGGAGGGGCATGCTCAAGCGCTCGGACAGGACGTGAACGTCCATCCAGTCCCCGGCCGGCTCGGGCAGAGGCACGCATGCATCGCCACGGCAGGCGCCTTCTGGTTTGAAGGTCCATCCGGTCCGCTCTGCGAATGCCTCGCGGCTGACCCGCGCCTCGTTCAGAATCATTTCGTTCCCTCCCTCAAAGCCTCTCGGACAGGCTTCGGCAGCTTGTCGACAACCAGTGTGTACGAGTGACCGAGCAGCTCCTCGACGAGATCAGGCGGCAAGCTGCCATCGAGTCTGACCGAGTTCCAGTGGTGCTTGTTCATGTGGTAAGCGGGCGTTATGGCCGGATGCGCGCTCCGCAGGTGCTCTGCGAATCCCGGCTCGCATTTCAGGCTGACGTGGGCCGGATCCGGCGTCGACGGGCTGGCGGCAAACATCTTCCCGACCACCTTGAAAACCCGCACGTCAGGCCCGAAGGGGAACTCCTCGGCCGCCCCCGGCCGTGACCGGCACCAAGCGAGGACAGCGCGCCCATCCATCACCGCTACTGTAAGTTCTGGGCAACGCGTGGCTGCGACGCTATTCCGTCCCGACTCTGTCACCTGGCGAATCAACCAGGAACCCGCCCTGCTTCTCGGAGGCGGGCGGGCGCTGCTCATGCAGCTGGCAAATCCTGCGGTGGCCGCCGGCGTGGCGGAACACAGCGACTTCCGCAGGCAGCCGATGCGCCGGCTCGTGCGGACGCTCGAACTGACGTTGGCGCTCACGTTCGGCGAGCGCGACGAGGCGCTCGCCGCAGCCCGTCAGATCAATGCCGTACACCAGCGGATCCGCGGGCCCGGCTACTCGGCCACCGACCCGCGACTCCTGCTCTGGGTGCACGCGACGCTCATCGAGACCGCGCTGGTGACTTACGGCGTGTTCGTACGTCCCCTCTCGTACGCTGATCGGGAGGCCTACTACCAGGAGTCCAAGCTGCTCGGCGGCCTGCTCGGGCTGGCAAACTCCGCATATCCGGCCAGCCTTGCCGAGTTCGAGGACTACATGGCCGGCGTTCTGGCCGGCGGCAATCTGCTCGTCGACGGTCGGGCGCGAGAGCTGGCGAGGGCCGTCCTCCGCCCGCCTCTGCGCTGGGTGCCCCGTCTCGCCTACTGGCCGCTGGCGGCGGTCACCGCCGGCCTGCTGCCGTGGCGCCTGCGAGCGGGATACGAGCTGCCCTGGGGCCGGGCGGAGCAGTTTGCATTCGCAGCAGCGCGGCGCAGTGTGCCGCGAGTGATCGCGTTGATGCCGCCTCGGCTGCGCCGCGTGCCCCCGGCGCGGAGAGCGGCCGCCACGTCGAGTACCCTGGGGAGCCGCAGCGACTAGATGAGCTTTGGGAGGACGAGATGGCGGTTGAGAGCAAGGCAGAAGCGACCTGGCGAGGCGATCTCATGGGTGGGAGCGGCACGGTTCGTGTGGCGAGCGGCGCGTTCGCCGAGCAGGCGCTGACCTGGAGGGCCCGGGCTGAATCCCGAGAGGCCGGCACAAGTCCCGAGGAGCTGATCGCCGCCGCTCACGCCGGCTGCTTCGCGATGGCGCTGTCTTTCGGTCTGGCTCAGGCTGGGCATGCGCCCGAGCGCCTCGACACCTCCGCGCGGGTTGGGTTCCAGCCCGGTGATGGGATCACAGGCATTCACCTCACAGTGCAGGGGCGCGTGCCGGGCCTGGACGAAGAGGGGTTCCGACAGGCCGCCGAGGCGGCCAAGGCCGGCTGCCCGGTGTCGAAAGCCCTGGCCGCCGTGCCGATCACGCTCGAGGCATCGCTCGCGAGCTGATCTCGAGGCCGCGTCAAGAACGCTTGATGTAGGCCAGCCCCACGGCGCCGGGTCCGACGTGTGTGCCCAGCACTGCTCCGATCTCTCCGGTTTCGACGCGGACGTCGGGTAGCTCCCCTGCCAGCTGGGCGCGGATACCCTCCGCGGCCTCGGGAGCCTGGGCGTGCATGACTGCCAGCCGCTCGACCGGGAGGTCCCGGCGCAGCAGCTCGACCAGCCGCGGAATCGCCTTGGCCCGAGTACGAACCCTGTCCAGGGCAGCGACGTGACCGTCGGCCACGCCCAGAATCGGCTTGACGTCGAGGACGCTGCCGAGCACGGCACTGGCCCGGCCAATCCTGCCCCCCATCTCGAGGTACCTGAGGGTGTCGAGGAGCGCGAGGATCCGCTGTCTGGGAACCCGCTCTTCGACAATCTGCACGGCCGCTTCGAGCGTCGGCGCCTCTGCTGCCAACGTGCAGAGGAAGGCCACGCATATGGTCAGGCAGCGGCTGTCGATCACGTGGACCGGGAATCCCTCGACCGAGCGTGCCCCGACGCGCGCTGCCTCGACCGTGCCCGAGAGCGCTCCGCTGATGTGAACCGATACCACGCCGTCGCACTCCCGGCTCAGGCGCTCGTAGACCGTCGCGAAGTCGCCCGGCGAGGGCGCAGAGGTGGTCGGCAGCCGTTCAGCCCTGGCCAGCCGTGTGAAGAACTCGGCGGTCGACAGGTCGACCCCGTCCCGGTAATCATCGCTCCCGAACAGGACCCTGAGCGGCACCACCTCGATGCCGTATCGCTGGCACCACTCCCGCGACACGTCGGAGGTGGAGTCCGTCACGACGCGAAACCGGCCGGCCACCTTTACTCGACGGAGAGGATGAACGGGTAGTGCTCCTGGCCGCCAGACTGGACCTCGATCTCGAGCCCAGGGAAGCTCCCCCGGATGGCCTCGGTCAGCGTCTCCGCGTCAGCCTCGGTCGCATCCTGGCCGCGGTAGATGGTCACCAGCTCGTAGTCCGCGGCGCCAATCCCGGTCAAGGCCTCCTGCACCACGGTGTAGTACTCCTTCCCGGCGTGACGCAAGCGGTCGTTCGTCAGGGCGATCACGTCGCCCTTCTTCACCATGACGCCATTCGAGCGGCTGTCGCGAACTGCGTGCGTGACCTGAATCGTCTGCACATGCCGGGCGGCGGCGATCATGGCTGACAGGTTCTCACTGGACGAGGCCTCGGCATGGAATGCGACCACGGCGGCGATGCCCTGGGGCACCGTGTGCGTCTCGAGCACTTTCACAGTCTTTAGCGAGACACCGTCGACCTGCTTGGCCGCCATCATCACGTTCTTGTTGTTAGGCAGCAGCAACACCTCGTCGTAAGGCACCCGCTCGACCGCCTCCAACATGTCCTGCGTGCTGGGATTCATGGTCTGACCGCCCTCGACAATGGCGTCCACGCCGAGACTGCGGAAGATCTCCACCAGCCCCCGGCCGGAGACCACGGCCACAAGGCCGATCCCGTTCCTGCGCAGCTCCGGCGAGGCAGGTGGTCCCGGCTCTGGCGCATTCTCGGACTCCTCGCGGATGCGCCGATGCTGCGAAGACATGTCGCCCACATTCAGCCGATCCAGGGTGCCGAACTTGGACGACAGCGTGATCACGCGTGACGGGTCATCAGTGTGCACGTGGACCTTGACCAGCTCCGAGTCGCCGACGACCATGACCGAGTTGCCAAGCGCAGCGATCGCGTCCCGGATATGGTCGACGTCCAGCCCCTCGCCGTGGATCAAGAACTCCGTGCAGTAGCCCCAGCCCTCCTCTGGCAGATCCAAGCTGGCCTGGGCGGCCGGCCGCGGGGGTTCGAGCTTGGCCAGCTCGGCCTCGATCTCCTCGAGCGACCGAAGCATGCCCTCCAGCATGATCTGGAGCCCGAAGCCCCCGGCGTCGACGACGCCGGCCTCGCGCAGGATCTTGAGCTGGGTCGGCGTTCGCTCGACCGCGGCACGCGCGCCCACCGCAGCCGCCTTGAGCACTGAAGCCGACGTGGCACCGGGCTGCTGAGCCGCCCCGGCAGCGCTGCGACCGGCCTGGCGGGCGACCGTCAGTATGGTGCCCTCGATGGGTTTGGGCACCGCCCGATAGGCGGCGTTGGCCGCTTCCTCGAATGCGTCGGCAAGCTCGAGCGGGGTCAATTCGGACTTGTCCTGGACCGCACTCGCGAAGCCGCGGAAGACCTGGGACAGGATCACGCCGGAGTTGCCTCGCGCGCCCATCAGGCTGTCATGGGCGGCAATACGGGCGATCTTGCTGACTTCGGTCGCCTGTGAATCGCGGACGTGCTCGACCGCGGACTGCAAGGTCAGCAACATGTTCGTCCCGGTGTCGCCGTCGGGCACCGGGAACACGTTGAGGCGATTGACCTCCTCCTGGTGCGCGCCGAGCCACGCCAGGCTGCCCAGCAACGCCTGCTTCAGGAGCTGGCCGTTCACATTGCCTCCACCGGCGGTTTCAGAGCTTGCCGTTATCCCCGTGGACCCCCTGCACGAAGACGTTCACCTCAACCACCGGAACCCCGGTGGCTCGCTCGACCTCGAAGCGGACCGCACTCTTCAGGTTGTGCGCCACCTCCGTGATCCGGACGCCGTACTGCACGATGACGTACAGGTCGATCGCCAGCGTCTGGTCCACTTCCCGCACCTCCACCCCTCGGTGAACGTTCTCGCGGTGCAGCAGAGTCGCTACGCCGTCACGCAGACCCCGGGCTGCCATACCCATGATCCCGTAGCACTCGATCGAGGCGTGTCCAGCAATCGCACCGACGACGCCAGGAAATACCTCGATCCGTCCTCGGGCACGAGCCGAGCGCAAGGAACCGGTGCGTGTCTCCAGGGTCATGAGCAGGGCCTATGGTACAATCCGGCTCCGTTCCTCAACCGGAGCCTTCAATCATGGCAAAGAGATGTGAAATCTGCGGGAAAGCCCCGCAATATGGCCACAATGTGAGCCATTCCAAGGTTCGCACGAACCGCCGATTCCTGCCAAACCTTCAGATGGGAAATGTGCGGATAGGGGGCAGAATGGTGCGCGCTCGCGTCTGCACTCGCTGCCTGCGTACTCACGCACACTCTGCCTGACCTCTGAACTTCCTGACCGCTGCCGCCGCGATCTTCGTCACCTGCCTCATCGTCCAGTACATCGGCTACGACCGCTTGCTCGTGCCCGGACTCCGTCGCACCGATCCGGCTTCTCGTCAGCGCGGGCTCAAGCGCTGGGTGTTGTTTGCGCTGGTCTGGCAGTCTCTCGTCATCGCAGGCGTCTTCGTGTACGCCTTCGCCGTGACCCGGACGCGCCGCTCCGGCTTTCTGTGGATCGCACCGCCAATCGCTGCCCTGCTCGGTACCGCCCTGCCCTACCAGCTGGCGGTGATGCGGCTGGCTCGGGCCGGGCGCGAGTAAACGCCGTGGAGCATCGCCTGCGAGCAGTCAATGAACCCGGGTCTTTGAATCTCGTCCACGACGATGAGTTCGCGCGCCGGCTCGGCTTCAAGGCCGGACTCGTGCCGGGCGTGACCGTGTACGGATACATGGCGGTCCTGCCGGCACGGCACTGGGGCGAGCGATGGATGGAGAGCGGGGAGATGTCAGCCCGCTTCCTCAAGCCGGTCTACGACGGCGACGAGGTGACTGCGGCGGCTTCTCCGGCAGAAAGCGGCCTGGACCTGGAGCTGCGAGATTCCGCGGGCGAGGTCTGCGCCAGCGGCCACGCCGAGGCATCGGCCGACGAGCCGCCGCCTCAGTTGGAGCGGTACCCGTCCGTGTCGTTGCCTGTGCCGGCCGGACCGCCAGCCTTCGCCGAGGGCCAGGCTCTCGGGTCACTGGCAACATCGATCCGGCTCATCGACCACGCGTGGCCGGCGCGCCTCGCCAACGAGGTTCTGGTGGCCAACGTGCAGCTGCCGCCCTGGATCCATGTGGAGTCGCGCACCCGGCACCTCGGCCCGGTACGCGACGGCGAACCCGTCGAGGTCCGGGCGCTGGTCGCCGGGCTCTGGGAGCGACGAGGCCATCGCTTCGTCGACCTCGACGTTGTCGTGCTGGGGGAGCACTCGAAGCCGGTCGCTCAGCTGCGCCACGTGGCCATCTACGAGCTGGCTCAGTTGCGGGCCGACGGGCCTGACGCTGACAGTCCCGCCACTACAGGCTGAGCGGCTGGTCGAGCTCGCGCCCGAGGCTGCTCACGTCCCGGCCGAGGAAGGTCCACACGCGCTCGCGGGCGACCGGCTCCGGCACGTACTGCTCGGTGTCGACGAGGCTCGCCGCCAGCGCCGGCTGCTCGACCATCTCGGCGAACAGCAGAGTCCAGGCCCGCGGCACGACCTCTTGGATCGCGTACCCCCCACCCCCCGTCGCCACCCAGCGGCCCTCGCACAGCTCATGTGCCAGCGCGTGAAACCGGCTTCCGACCTGCGGCCAGATGGCCGTCGAGGCGAGCAGGTGCGCCAGCGGGTCCAGCGCATGGGTGTCACAGCCGTCCTGGGTCACGAGGACAGTGGGCCGAAACTCCCGGAGCAGCCCCGGGACCACCGCGTCGAAAGCCGCCAGCCAGGGCTCGTCCCATGTATACGGAGCCAGCGGCAGGTTTGCCGACATTCCCTTGGCGCGCCCCACGCCCGTCTCGTCCGTGAACCCGGTGCCCGGAAAGAGGTACCTGCCGCTCTCGTGCAGGCTGATCGTCAGCACTTCCGGGTCTGAATAGAAAAGCGCCTGGGTCCCGTCTCCATGGTGGACGTCGACGTCGACGTACGCGACCCGGTGGCCCCGCCGGCGCAGCCAGGCCACGGCGATGGCAACGTCGTTGTAGACGCAGAAGCCAGAGGCTCGGTCGCGGGCTGCGTGGTGCAGGCCGCCGGCAGGGTTGAAGGCGTGCAACGCCGCGCCCGTGTGGACGGCTTCCGCCGCCTGGATGCTGGCCCCCACGATCGCAGCGCAGGCTTCGTGCATGCCCGCCGCGATGGGGTTGTCCCGATTGTCGAAACCGGCGGCCAGGGCCTCACCGTCGCCGGATTGGGGATCGTCGCTGAGGCGTTTGACCAGGCGGATATAGCGCGGGTCGTGGCACAGGGCCAGCTCGTCATCGGTCGCACCGCGGGGTTCGACGGTCTCTGCGAACCGATCCAGCCCAAGCTCCCGGATGAGCTCGACCGTGAGCTTGACTCGAAGGGGTTGGAGGGGGTGATCGTCGCTCAGGCGATAAGCCATGAAGGCGTCGCCCCACAACAGCCTGACAGATCCAGCCATCGGGCAACTACTCTATCGGTCAGTGTCGCGGTGATCGAGGCGGATCTGGTCGTACACGGGATTGGCCAGCTGGTGACCTGCGAGCCGACTCAGGGTGACGGGCCCTTGGGTTTGCTCGAAAACGCGGCGGTAGCCTCCCGCCATGGGCAGATCGTCTGGGTTGGGCCCACCACGCGTTGGCAGGGACGGCTGCACCTTCTGTCCCACGCAACCATCGTGGATGCGGGGGGCTGCTGTGTGCTGCCTGGCTTCGTCGACGCGCACTCGCATCTCCTCTGGGCCGGATCACGTGCCGACGAGTATGCGGCCAGGGTGCGCGGGCAGCCGTACTGGGGCGGCGGGATCATGCGGACCGTCCGCGCAACTCGGGAGGCCAGCCTTGACGAGCTCCTGCATGCGGCCCGCCGGCGCCTGCGTGGCTATTTGAGGCACGGGGTCACTGCCCTTGAGGTCAAGTCCGGATTCGGGCTGAACGCCGAGACCGAGGAGCGGCTGCTGCGGGTGGGCGTTCGGCTTGCGGAGGAGACGCCCCAGCGCATCGTGACGACGTTCTATGGCGCCCACGTCGTTCCAGAGGGGGTGACGACCGAGGACTATATGGCCGAGCTTCTCAGCGTCATGATCCCGCGTTTCCGGCCGCTGGCGGCGTTCTGCGACGCGTGGTGCGACCCGGGGGCGTTTACCGCGGCACAGTGCCGCCGCATTCTCAACAAGGCCCACGGCTTCGGCTATCAGCTCAAGCTGCACGCCTCTCAGCTGGCGCCCGGCGACGGGCCGCGGCTGGCGGTGGAGCTGGGAGCGACCTCGGTCGATCATCTGGACTACCTGCGCGATGGGGATGCACGCCTGCTCGCGGAGTCGTCGGTGGTCTGCGTCATCTGCCCGGGGACGACCGCCAACCTGCGCCTGGTCGGCGAGGAGTCGGCGCGGGCTCTGGCGGCGGCGGGGTGTCAGTTGGCGATCGCGACGGATCACAACCCGGGAACGTGCTGCTCGGAGAACATGTGTTTGATGATCGGGCTGGCCTGCCAGGAGCTCGGGCTGTCACCCGAGGAGGCGGTGAGGGGGGCAACGCTGGGTGGCGCCAGAGCGCTGCGGTTGCAGCGGCAGAACGGGTCCGTGCGGTTGGGGAAGCGGTGCGACCTGCTACTGCTGGACGCGGAGAGCTATCTGGAGATCCCATACCGGCTGGGGGTGAACCTGGTCGAGACGACAATCTGCCAGGGCCAGGTGGTGACGCCGTAGGCGGCAAGTGCGGCTACCTTACCGTAGCGTTGTGCTAAACCCCCTCCGCCGAACCAGTCACTACAAACTTCTCCGCCGAAACCCCCACCCCCCAAAACCCCCCACCCAGGGGGTGTTAGAAGAAGCGGGTGGCAGCGTATTGTCGGGGCCCGGATGCTGTCAAGAGTGGCTGTAAAGAATGGATGACGGGCGGCATTACCTCCCTTTGCCGGCGGATGCACCCTTCAGCGGCCAGGAATTACGTCGTTTCGCCGCCGAACGCCCGTTTGGGCGCGACACGGCAGTGTTCGAGGCTGTGCCCAACTTCTCGGAGGGTCGCGACCGGGCGCTGATCGAGAGGCTCGCGTCCCACAGCCACGTCATCGACGTCCACGCGGACCCAGATCACAACCGCTCGGTGCTGACGCTTGCAGCCGCGGATCTGACCGGGCTCTCCGACGCACTCTTCGCCATGGTCGCGCTGGCCGCCGATGAACTCGACTTGCGCCGGCACTCTGGCGTCCATCCTCGCGTTGGAGCTGCCGATGTGGTGCCCTTCGTCACTCTCGGCGACGCTGCCCTATCCGACGCCGTCGCCGCGGCCAAGGCGCTCGGGGAGCGAATCTGGCGCGACCTCGGCATTCCTGTGTACTTCTACGCCGAGGCCGCGGGCGGCCGGCCGCTGGCCGATGTCAGAGCCGGCCGGGCGAAGCCAGACCTGGGCGGGGCGCACCACGCAACAGCAGGCGCCGTGTGCGTCGGTGCGCGACGGCCACTGGTCGCGTTCAACGTCGCCTTCGGTGGGCTGCCCATGGTTCGCGCCCGACGGATCGCAGCCCAGATGCGGGAGCTCCAGGGGGTGCAGGCCCTCGCGTTTCAGCTCACCGGCGGCCGCACGCAGGTTTCCATGAACCTGACACGCCCGGCCAGGACCTCGGTGCGGGACGTCTACGAGCGCGCTTGCGAGCTCGCCGGCCTGGAGGGCGACCCGGAACTGGTGGGTCTCTGCCCGGCGGCCGCGGCCGGGCCCGGCTGCAGCGGCGGCCTGCTCGAAGCGCGCATCGCAGCCTGTGCTGCTCGGCTCGCTGCCGAGATTGCTCGTGGGCGCCCCGGCGAGGAGATGACTCGACTGGCGGAGCGCCTGGACGCGGAGAGCCACTCACTGGCCGACCTTCCCGCCGTCCAGGACGAGGTCCTGGCGGGAGCTGAGCGCGCCGCGGCCCTTCTACGCGTCCTGGAAGCCGCGAAGCTCTCATCCCCCGAGCTGGATGCGCTGCTCGCCCTGGCCGCGACAGGACTCCGAGGCGCGGTCACCCGGGAGACGGCCGCCCGTTTCGGCCGGCGGATTGCCCTCCTGGATGGCTGGCTGACATCGGCAGGCTGATCCCGTCACATCCGCGTTCTACACTTGATCTGTGCCCCGAACGGTCCGGGTCGACGACTTTGCCGGCCAGGCCAGGGCCCTGCTTGACGCCGTGGCTGAAGGCGGCGAGCCCGTGGTCGTGGTCCGGCAGGGAGCCCCGGTGGCTGTGCTCCAGTCGCACCGTGCGTATGAGACCCAAACGATGCTGGCCGATCTCCCACGCTGGGAAGAGTGGGTCCAGGAAGTGCGCGAGTCCTTCGCCGAGGGCCGGGTCCGGCCGGTCGCGCCGCAGGTACCACTGCCTGATCCACCGCAGATCGAAAAGGCTCTGCTTGGCTTCGACCCGGCCGCTGGGCTGATCGGATCCGACGCCGGCCGGGACTTCATGGCCTCCGAGCTGCAGCGCCTCCATGTCCCAGTTCGTGACCAACGGCTGCTTGGCGACATCTACGCTGCGGTCCTCCGGCTCTGCGAGGACAAGGAGTCCGTATACGAGACCGACCTGCGGATACTGGCCCAGGAGACGATCGCGGAGGCGCCGCAGCGGATGCGGCTCCTGTCGGTCACCGTGACCTCGAGCACCGGGTTGCCGGCCACAGCCGAAGTCACACTCGAACTGGGCCACGGCCCCGCCATGCGCCGGGAGCACGGCGACGGGCCGCTGGACGCGGCATTCAAATCCATTCAGCGCCTGACCCAGCTCGAACCGGAAGTGGAGAACTTCTCGGTTGTGTCGGCCACCAAGGGAAGTGATGCGATCGCCGAGGCCGTCATCGAACTCATGCTCGATGGGCGTAAGGCCATGGGTGCGGGAGCGTCGACCAACGCGATCGAGGCCGGCATTCACGCCTACGTCAACGCTCTCAACTTTCTCCTCGAGGCTCGGGCACCGGTTTGACGCCCGGTCCCGCTCGCGTGGGAACGGTCTTGCTCGGGATGCTCATAGCAGCTTGCGGGTCCAACCCCGCCGCTTCCCGCCAGATCCCGGCCTCGGACCATCGTGCGGGCACGCAGATCGCCACAACCAGCCAGGACTGGCCCACCTACCACGGCGATCTGGCCCGGACCGGAGCGCTGGCAGGGTCCACCCGCAGCCTCGGCTCACCTGGACTGGACTGGGCCACCGGGCCCATGGACGGAGATGTGTATGCCTCCCCGATCGTAGCCGGCGGGCTGGTCCTGATTGCAACCGAGAACGACACCGTGTACGCCTTCGATGCCGCGAGCGGTCGTCAGCGCTGGTCTCGCCACCTGGGCCAGCCGGTCGACGCCTCCACACTCGCGTGCGGCAACATTCGACCGATGTCCGGGATCACCGGTACACCGGTCGCCGATGCGGCCGGCCAGGCGCTCTACGTCGTCGCCTTCGTCCGCCCCGCCCAGCACGTGCTGTACACGCTCGACCTGGCCAGCGGGGTCGTTCGCGGTCAGCGGCGGGTCGATCCACCGGGTGATTCGCCGCTGACCGAGCAACAGCGTGCTGCGCTCACGTTGGTAGGAGGCATGGTCTACGTCTCATTCGGCGGCCTCTTAGGCGACTGCGGCGCATACCACGGATGGGTGGTGGCCGCGCCAATCGGTGGCGGCGACCAGATCAGCTACCAGGTGCCGTGCCACCGCGCGTGCGGGCTCTGGGCCCCAGGGGGGCCGACAGTTGACGAACAGGGAGACCTTTGGGTGGCCACCGGCAACAGCGACAGCACTTCCACCTTCGACTACGGCAACGCGGTGCTCAGGCTGTCGCCGGATCTCAAGCTCCGCGACTGGTTCGCTCCGTCCAACTGGGCTCAGCTCAACAGCGGCGACCAGGACCTCGGCTCCATCTCGCCAGCTCTCCTTGAGGGTGGGCTCGCCTGGATCTCGGGCAAAGACGGCACCGGCTACCTGCTCCGTCGAGATCGGCTCGGCCACATCAGAGGGCAGGCATTTTCCCGCACGGTCTGCCCGACGTTTGGAAGCAGCGCTTATGCGGCGCCCATGCTGTATCTCTCCTGCAGCACGGCCGTGGTGGCGGTGCGGATCGACCCGTCCGCAACCTCGTTCACAGTGAGCTGGCGCCAGAGCCACGATGCCGCGGGCGGACCCATTCTGGCCTTCGGGGCGCTCTGGGTCATCGACACCGGCAACGGCACTCTGGCGGCGCTCGACCCCGCAGACGGGCACAGGCTGTATTCGTACAGCGGGGGCAAGGCCATGCACTTCGTCACACCGGCCGCCGCCGGCAATCACGTGTACGCCGCCCTTGATCGCAAGCTGGTGGCGGTGGCTGTATGAGCCCTCCCGCGGCACCCTACCTTCGCCTCACCTGGACAGATCCTGAGACGGGCCGGCAGGGCTTCCTTGTGATCGACCGCCTCGTCCGGGGCCTTTCGGGTGGAGGAATGCGCGTTCGCGACGGCTGCACGCTGGACGAGGTGACCAGGCTGGCCGCGACCATGTCGCTCAAGAACGGCGTGCTCGGTATACCGGCTGGTGGTGCGAAGTGCGGCATTGACAGCAACCCCAGGGACCCGGACGCCCTGGCACTTCTCAGGCGGTTCGTCCGAGCCATGGCACCGCTGTGGGATACATATGTGGCGACCGGTGAGGACCTGGGTGTCCAGCAGTCGACCCTCAACGAGGTCTTCGAGGAGCTCGGGCTGGGGAGTTCGATGCGGGCTGCCCTCCGGGCCAGCGGTGACTTCGAGGGAGCGCTCGCCAAAGCGCGCTCAGCGCTGTCACGGGCGCACGAAGGAACACCTCTGGTCGACCTGGTGGGCGGCTTTGGCGTCGCCTCCGCCACGGCCGCGGCGCTGCAGCGAGCAGGCCGCCAAGTCCAGGGCGCCCGCGTCGTCATCCAGGGGTTTGGCTCGATGGGTGGGGCGACGGCTCGCTACCTGACGCGTCTGGGCGCGGTCGTCATCGGAGTGGCCGACGTGGAGGGCCTGATCGTGAACCAGGACGGACTCCAGGTCGAGCGCCTGCTGAGGGCCCGAGATGCCTTCGGCGTGATCGATCGTGGGGCGCTTGCGAGCGACGATCGCGAGCTGCCACGTGAAGAGTGGGTGGCCCTCGAGTGTGACGTGCTGGTCCCCGCGGCACTCGCCGACGCGATCAACCCGACCAACTGCGAGCGAGTCAGGGCTCCGCTGGTCGTGGAGGCGGCCAACCTTCCCACGGCTCCTGGCGCCGACGCACGGCTGGAGGGCATGGGCGTGACCGTCATGCCCGACTTCGTCGCCAACTCCGCCACCAACGGCTGGGCCTGGTGGCTGGCGCTGGGTGAGATCGGACCGACACCTGAGGATGCATTCGGCCGGATCGGCGAGGTCATCCCGCGGGTGGTGGCGGAGGTGCTGGACAGGGCGGCGGCCGAGCACGTAAGCCCTCGTCGCGCCGCCCGCCAGATCGCGCGGGAGCGGCTCGACCGGCTCACCGCAGAGCACGGCGCCGAGGCGCCGCTACCCTCGACCGCCCTGTAAGCCTGCGCCACCTATTCGTGCGGGCTCTGTAGCCGGCGGATCAGGTTCGCCATCTCGACTGCTGTCTCAGCCGCCTCGGCGCCTTTGTTGTTGGTGGGCCCGGAGCGCGCCAGCGCCTGGTCGCGGTCCAGAGTGGTCAGGACACCGAAGGAGCAGGGCACCCCGGTGTCGAGGTTGACGTGCTGGACACCTGCGGAGACCTGTTCGCACACGTATTGGAAATGGGCAGTCTCACCATTTATCACGCAACCGATGGCGACGATGGCATCGACCTCGCCCGACTCGGCGAGGGTCAACGCAGTGAGCGGAATCTCCATCGCTCCGGGCACCCAGACGACGTCAGGGTCCGCCGCCCCTTGCTGCTCTAGCGCTCGCAGGGCGCCTCGGAGCAGCCGTTTCGAGATGTCGAGGTTGTAGCGCGATGCGACGACGGCAATGCGCAGGTCCGTTGCGTCGAGGTCCTCCGGCCGCGCCCGTTCATGGCTCCGCTCACCCATGGGTCAAAGGTTGTGGCCGAGCTTCTCCTTCTTGGTCAGGAGGTATCGCTCGTTGAACGGGTTAGACGCGATCTTGATCGGCACCTGCTCGAGCACCTCCAGCCCATAGCCTTCGATGCCGATGAGCTTGCGGGGGTTGTTGGTCAGCACGCGCATCTGGCGCACGCCCAGGTCGTACAGGATCTGGTGGCCCGTTCCGTAGTCGCGCGAGTCGGCCGGCTGGTCGAGCGCCTCGTTCGCCTCCACCGTGTCGAGGCCCTGGTCCTGCAGGTTGTAGGCGCGCAGCTTGTCGATCAGGCCGATGCCACGGCCCTCGTGGTTGCCGAGGTAGAGAACGACGCCGGAGCCCTCCTCGGCGATCCTGTCCATGGCCGCGTGGAGCTGGGGCCCGCAATCGCAGCGCAGGCTGCCGAACACGTCGCCGGTCAGGCACTTGGAGTGGACCCGCACGAGCGTCGGCCGCTCGGAGTCGACCACGCCCAGGACCATGGCGAGATGGATGTCGTGGGTGATGAGGTCCTCGTACGCGTAAGCGGTCCAGGCTCGGTCCTCGATCGGGATGTTGGGCGTGACCACGCGGCATTCGACCAGCTTCTCGTTGCGACGCCGGTACGCGATCAGGTCCTTGATCGTGACGATCTTGATCTCGTGGGCGCCCGCGAATTTCTTCAGGTCCGGCATCCGGGCCATGGTCCCGTCGTCCTTCATCACCTCGCAGATGACGGCCGCCGGGTACAGACCGGCCAAGCGGGCCAGGTCGACCGAGGCCTCGGTCTGGCCGGCGCGCTTGAGCACGCCACCCTCCGCCGCCCGGAGCGGGAACGTGTGCCCGGGCTTGGCGAAGTCGCGGGGCTTGGCGTCGGGGTCCACGAGATGGCGGATCGTTGCCACGCGGTCGTACGCCGAGATGCCGGTGGTGACCAGGTTGCGGGCCTCGACGGACACACTGAACGCGGTGCCGTAGCGGCTGGTGTTGTGGTTCACCATCGGCTCGATTTGGAGCTCGTCGAGCCGGCCGGCGATCATCGGCGTGCAGATCAGGCCGCCCGCGTGGCGGGACATGAACGTGATCTGCTCGGGCGTGACCAGCTGGGCAGCGACGCAGAGGTCGCCCTCGTTCTCGCGGTCCTCGTCGTCGACGATGATGATGAACCGGCCGTCCTCGAGGTCCGCCAGTGCCTCGGGTATGGTTGCGAGTCCCATCACTGCCCCCCTTCCCTCACACGAAACCCCATGAGACGCGCAACGTACCTGGCTACGACGTCTACCTCCACGTTCACCAGCGTACCGGGAACGTACCAGCGTGCGATGGTGCGGTCCAGCGTGTGCGGAATGAGGGCGACGCCAAAGGTGCCGTCTCCATCGTTTACGTCCGCCACCGTAAGGCTTGTACCGTCGAGCGTTATCGAGCCCTTCTCGGCAACGTACGGCGCCAGCTCATCGGGCAGTGCGAAGTGGACCTCGCGGCCCAGCTCCGCGTCAGCGACGCGCACCACCCGGGCTACCCCGTCGACGTGACCCTGGACAAGATGGCCGTCCAGGCCCTGGGCGACGGTCATCGGCAGCTCGAGGTTGACGTGATCCCCAGGCCTCAGCCGGCCCAGGTTCGTCCGGATGATCGTCTCGGGTACGACGTCGCAGAAGAAGCGCTCGCCCTCGACCTCAACGGTCGTGAGGCACACGCCGTTGACGGCTATGCTGCCGCCGATCTCCAGCCTGGGAGCCAGGTCACGCTCCGCCACCCCCAGCCGTCCGGAGCGGCCCTCGACGACTCGGCCGGTGGTGTTGACGATGCCGGTGAACATGTCAGCTTCTTAGCAGGTTTCGGCGATGTCCTGCCGGCTGCCCCTGCGGGGAGCCTGGGCTACCCGGGTCAGTTACGGGCTCTGATCTGCTGGAAGCAGTCCTGGCAGTAAACGGGACGTCCCTGGGTCGGCAGGAACGGCACCTCGGTAAGCCTGCCGCAGACCGCGCAGGTGACCTGGTGCATGCTCCGGGAGCGGGTGACTCCTCGGCCCTCGCGGCGAAGTGCCCTGCATTCGGGACAGCGACCTGGTTCGTTGACCAGGCCCTTGGCCTGGTAGAACTCCTGCTCACCCGCGGTGAAGGTGAACTCGATGCCGCAGTCACGGCAGCTCAGTGTCTTGTCCACTAAGGTAGTCACCGGTACCTCCTGGGTTACGAAAACGATCCCTGGTGTTTCACCGGTACCGGCACGTACTCCGCACCGCTCCCCCCGGCCGATGCGGAAGTATATCTCGTGGGAACGACAAGTGCAAATTGGTGTCAATTCAACCGAATAGGTCTTTCGAGATCCCGCCGTTGCCGACGGTGTGTCTGAACTCCATGCCACCCCTCAGCAAGCTGAAGAGTGGGTTGCAAGCGGGCAAGCCCTCGGGCAATTAGTACCGCTCAGCTCAAGCACTCGCGTGCCTTACACCTGCGGCCTATCAACCTCGTTGTCTACGAGGGCCCTTACCTGGTTACCCAGTGGGAGACCTAATCTTGGAGTCGGCTTCGTGCTTAGATGCTTTCAGCGCTTATCCGAACCGGACATGGCTACCCGGCACTGCCACTGGCGTGACAACCGGTACACTAGCGGTCCGTTCAACCCGGTCCTCTCGTACTAGGGTCAACTCTCCTCAAGTCTCCTGCGCCCACGGCGGATAGGGACCGAACTGTCTCACGACGTTCTAAACCCAGCTCGCGTACCGCTTTAATGG
>Ga0070699_100000349_pt1 | contig 44808 bp, 46 predicted proteins | sample KBSK1503metaG_FD_65473 | JGI IMG/M metagenome (GOLD analysis project Ga0070699, IMG submission 65473) | Corn, switchgrass and miscanthus rhizosphere microbial communities from Kellogg Biological Station, Michigan, USA - KBS K1-50-3 metaG | ecosystem: Host-associated > Plants > Roots >... | reverse complement strand
GGAGTGAGGTTTTTGAATTGGCTCCAGTTCGTCGTGGCCGCGCTCGAGCTGCCCGCGGATCCGCGCGAACGGCACTTCTGGGGCCGGCTGGCGACGCTCCAGCTGATCTACTCGCTGGCCGGGCTCGTCCTCGGCCTGGCGTGCATCGCCGGTGGGATCCTGCTGTTCTTCCACGGGGTGGCCGGGTCGAGCAGCTGGGTCGGCGAGGCGATCGGCCTCAAGAGCAAGCTGTCCGATGCGGCACCAGGTACGGTGCTCTTCGTCGTGGGCCTGGCAGTCGTCTGGCTCACGAGGTTTGCGGTTCGCGTCCGGCAGCCGATCCAGATCGATCTGCGGGAGCGGGCGCTGGCGAGCGAGCGCCGCGAGCTCTCGGAGCGCCGTGAGCCTGCCGGCCGACACCGAAAGGCCAGCTGAGCCTACGCTGGCCCAGCCGCTGCGGGTGCGTACAGGCGGTAGATGGCTTCAACCTGGCGGCGCGTGTTATCTCGACTCCCGCTGTTATCGATCACGTGGTCGGCCCGGGCGCGTTTCGCGTCCAGCGGCATCTGGGCGGCGATCCGTTGGCGTGCGGCCTCGGCCGAGAGCCCGTCCCGCTGACGGATTCGCTGGAGTTGCGTCGTTGGGTCGACCCAGACGACGATCACTGCTTCGACCGTATTGGTTAGACCGTTCTCGTACAGCAGCGGGATGTCGGCGATCACGAGACCAGGCCCTGAGCATCGGACTTTGATTTGCTCGTCCATCAGCGCCCGGATCCGCGGGTGGGTGATGGCGTCGAGCTTGGCGCGCTCCACAGGGTCGGCGAAAATAATTCCGGCGAGCTTGGGGCGATCGAGACTTCCGTCCGGGAGGATCACGTCCGGTCCGAAGGTCACCGCGATCTCCTGCAGGGCGGGCTGGCCGGGCTCGACCACTTCGCGTGCCAGCTGATCGGCGTCGATCACCACAGCCCCGAGCCTGGCAAACATGTGCGCCACCATCGACTTGCCGGATCCGATCCCGCCGGTAAGGCCTAGTACGCGCATCTGGGCTTACGATTACCAGAGATGACCCTGGTGAAGTCGATCGCGGTGCTAGCCGTGCTGCTGGTCGCGATCGTCTATTTCACCATCCGGGCGCGCCAACTCTATCGGATCTTGCGACTGGGTCCCACGGAAAACCGCGTCGATCATGTCTACGAGCGCATTCGCGGGGTCCTGAGTTATGTCGGTCTGCATACCCGGATGTTCCGCAATCTCTACTCGGGCATTTTGCATCTGTTTATTTTCTATGGCTTCGTCGTGCTGCTGACCGCCATCATCCAGGCCTTCGGCGAAGGCATTTTCCCGGGATTCAGTCTCGCCGTGATCGGCGGCACCACCTGGATCGCCTTCTTACAAGATCTTTTTGGCGTCCTGGTCCTGATCGGCGTGCTGATGGCGGTGATCAACCGTCTCGTCATCCGGCCGCGTCAATTTCACGAGAGCAACGAGGTCGACGCGCTGATCATCCTCGGGCTGATCGCCACCATCATCATCGGGATGTTGGGCCAGAACGCCGCGCGTGTGGCCGAGGGCGGCGATCCGTCGGCGTCGTGGCGGCCGGTCTCCTCCCTGATCGCGCGAGCCTTCGAGGGCTTCGGCTGGCAGGGCAGCGCCGCGATCCCGGCCCACGAGGTCTTCTACTGGATGCACATCCTGGCGGTGCTCGCCTTCCTCGTTTACATCCCCAGCTCGAAGCATCTGCACATCTTCGTCGCCATCCCCAATGTATTTTTCCGTAAGCTGCCGCCCAAGGCCGGCGCCGCGCTGACGCCAATCGACCTCGAGCATGCCGAGCACTATGGGGTCAGCGCCGTGACCCAGTGGTCGTGGAAAAACCTGCTCGATCTGTACTCCTGCACCGAATGCGGCCGTTGCCAGGAGCAGTGCCCAGCCTTTCTGACGGGCAAGCCGCTCAATCCCAAGATGATCATTGTCGATGCCCGGGAGAACCTCTTCAAAACCGTCCGCGATGCTCCGTCCGAACAGCGGCGCGCGCCGCAAGCGTCCCAGAAGCTGATCGGCGAGGCGATCAAGGAAGACGAAATCTGGTCGTGCGTGGCTTGCGGCGCCTGCCAGCAGGAATGCCCGGTTCTGATCGAGCACGTGCCGAAGATCATCGACATGCGCCGCAGCCTCGTGCTCGAGGAGAGCAAATTTCCTAAGGAGGCCCAGGGTGCCTTACGAAGCATCGAGAGCCAGGGCAACCCCTACGGCATGCCGCGGGCGCAGCGCTCCGACTGGGCGCAGGGGCTGGGCGTCAAGACGATCGAGGAGAAGCCCGACGCGGAGTACCTGTACTTCGTCGGCTGCGCCGCGTCCTACGACGAGGCGAACCGCGCGGTCGCCCGGGCGTTCGTCGGACTATTGCAGAAAGCCGGCGTCGATTTCGCCATTCTGGGCCCCAAGGAAACCTGCAACGGCGACCCGGCGCGTCGGATCGGCAACGAGTATCTCTATCAGACGCAGGCGCAGCAGAACATCGAGGCGATGAACGCCGTGAAAGTCCGAAAAGTCATCGCGACCTGCCCCCACTGCTTCAACACCATCAAGAATGAATATCCCCAGTTCGGCGGGACGTACGAGGTCATCCATCACACACAATTGCTCGCCAACCTGATCAAAGAGGGCCGCCTCAAGCCGAGCAAGGCGATCGACGGAAAATTTACGTATCACGACTCGTGTTATCTCGGCCGCTGGAACGATATCTATGATCCGCCACGTTCCGTCGTCGAGGCGATCCCGGGCGCGGAGCTGGTGGAGATCGAACGCCACCACAAGCGGGGCTTCTGCTGCGGCGCGGGTGGCGGCCGCATCTGGATGGAGGAGAAAATCGGCAAGCGCATCAATCATGAGCGTGTAGAACAGACGCTGCGCACGCAGGCGCCCCGCGTAGCCACCGCCTGTCCTTTTTGCCTGACAATGTTCCGCGACGGCATCTCGGCCAAGGGCGCCGAGAGCCAGCTTCAGGTGCAAGATCTCGCTCAGTATCTTGCTGACTCGATGGACGGCGCGACGCCGGCGCCGGTGTCGGACACCGCCTAAAGTCTCAGGCCCGAGCGTGAGCTCGCCGGAACGTGGTGCGCCGGTGGCCTGGCGATCCAGCGGCCCTCTTTTCGCTCTAAGGTCCATCCCTCCTCGTGCACCATCCGGTGATGCTGCCGACAAAGCAGCGCCAGGTTCGGTAGCGTCGTCGGGCCGCCCTTGGTCCACCAGACCAGGTGGTGACCGTCGCACCAGTTGAGCGGGCGGCCACAGCCCGGAAAGACACAATGCCGGTCGCGGGCCTCGAGCGCTCGCCGGGTTGACGGCGGGATGGTGCGGGTCGCATGGCTGAGCTCATAATCCAGCTCGCTGCGGCCGGTGATCCGGCTGATCGCGGAGTCACACGCATAGCGCTGCACCGTCGCCGCCGGCACTGTGCCGCCGCCCTCGAGCTCACCCGCCGCTGCACCCGGGATTCCGGCCAGCGTATCGAGGCTGGCCCGGATGATGAGTTGCGGCCGCGGGCCGGCGCCGTCGCGCTTGTCCCCACCGCGTTGCCGGCAAAGTTCGATCAGTGCATCATGCTGTCGCTGGCCGAAGCTGCGCTCGTCGTCCTTGATCGGTTTCATGAAGGGCTGTAGCGCGGTCTTGAGGGTCGCCCCGCCCTCGGCATCGAGCAGGCCGTCGACCCGCACCAGGCCATCCTGCGGCTCACTGACGTGTAGGTAGCGCCGCCCGTACGCCCGGTTGGCCTCCGTAAGGGCGCCCTCGGCGTCGACCCGGTGCTCAAAGTTCTTGGCCACCCCGGTAAACTTCCCTGGATCCATCGTCTGCGCCACCTTAAGCAGGCTGCCTTCTTCCTTGCGCACGGCCGCGTCGCCCACGCGCTGGGCGGCGTGGGCAAGCAACGCGACGTGCTGATATCCCACCGTGCCGCTGGCCAAAGCCGCCTGGGTCTGCGGCAGCTTGTCAAGCTGACGGGCGATTTCCACCCGCTCGGCGGCGGCGCCGCCCGAGAGCTTGCATTTCCATTTCAGCCAGTCGATCACGGACAGCGCGCCGTCGGCCTTGTACTCGTGCGATTTATCGAACCGCCGGACGCCGTCGGCGAAAACCGCCTCGGACCGATCGATGACGACACGGATCTCGATGAGTGGCTCGCCCAGCGCCGCGTCGTTTACGGTCGTCAGCCAGTGCGGCAGTTCGTCGAGGGCGGCCTTGATCCGTTCAAGTGGCGTCCCCAATCGATCGCCCGACGCGGCCATGCTTCCTATCCTGAGGCACGGTTCCGACAGGTGTCTGTCGCAAATCCGTCGCGGAAAAAAGTCGCGTCGCCTATGCCGGCCGGGCGTCGGCCTTCAGCGCGGTCGCAGCGTCTGCCAGGGCACGTTCAAAGTCGCTGCTAACCAGGTAGGGTTCGAACGCTTTCGCCGCAGCGGGGATCCGGTCTGGTCCCTTATGCATCGGCGTTCGCCACTCGGGTTGACTGACTTCGATCACCGCCCAGATAAGGTCGGTTGGGATAAAGGGAATGGCGCGGTCGGCGGTCAGCCGGCGAGCCAGGACGGACTTGCCGCAGCGTGGCGGGCCTCCGATCAGGTAGACCACCAGGCCCAGCTTAGTAATCCGGTTGACTTTCATAAGGTCGCTGGGATACTGTACGGAGGCTATGTGGCGCAACAAGGCAGGCATGATCGTCTTCACCGAGGGCGGAGCCTGCCTACATCGGGCCGCATGGCATTGAAAGCCGACTGAACTAGACCACGACGACAGCGCTTTCGACCGTGTGGCCCTCGGCCCACGGTTTTTTGTTGTTCGTCGGCAGAAATCTGAGGAGTTGAAGGCATGGCCATCAAGGCAAGCGAATTGAATACGGCGGCGGTCGAACTGCACGGCATCTCGAAACGCTTCGCGCAGTCGGCCCGCCGGCCCTTTGGTCGGCGCAAGGTCAACAAGGAGAAGCTGGCCCTCGACCAGGTGTCGATGCACGTCGACACCGGTCGGATCACCGGCATCCTGGGGGCAAACGGGAGCGGCAAGTCGACGTTGATCCGCATCCTCGCCACCCTCATGACGCCCGATGCCGGGACGGCGTCGGTGTTCGGCTACGACGTCGTGACGCAGCCGGATAGTGTCCGGCGCCACATCAACCGCGTCTCCGTCGAGGCATCGTTCTTCAAGGAGATGAGTCCGTGGGAGAACATGCTGTACGCGGCGCGACTCTACGGCAGCGGCGGCAAAGGCACGCGTGCACGAGTGGAGGGCATGCTGGAGCGTCTTGGCCTGCCGCTCGACACGCTCGACAAGCCGATGAAGCAACTGTCACGTGGCCAGCAGCAGAAGGTCGCCATCGCCCGCAGCTTCCTGACATCGCCGTCACTGTTGCTGATGGACGAGCCGACCACGGGGTTGGATCCACGTTCCAAGCGCGAGGTCCAGGAACTGGTTCGGTCGATCCGCCGGGATCGCGCGGCCACCGTGCTGCTGTGCACCCACGACCTGGAGGAGGCGGAGGTGCTCTGCGACCACGTGCTGGTGCTCGACCTGGGCCGCGTCCTCGCGGAGGGGACGCCCGCCGAGCTGATCCGCGAGCATGCGGGCGAGGTCGGCGGCAGCCTGGAGGATGCCTTCATGAAGTTGACCGGGAAGCGGCTCGAGGAAGACGAGGAGGCGAAGGACGAATGATAGGGACCTCGCTCCGCTGGGAGCTGAACGCCTTTGTCGGCTTCATCGAGCGGCAGAAGAACCTCTACCGGCGCTATTGGTTGTGGGAAGCGGTCTGGCTCCTCTACAACCTGGTCAGCGTGCTCAGCATCGGCTACCTGGCGGCGGGGCTATCGACCCTCGGGCTTACCCCGGGCCAGGCGAACCTGCACCAGACGCAGCTCTACTTGCTAGTCGGCGCCCTGCTCTGGACCTACCTGTCGCTGGTGTTCTTCGAAATCGCCTTCGCCATCACCTGGGAGCGCTGGGAGGGGACTATCGAGTACACCTTCATGGCGCCGATCAAGCGGCTGACGCACCTCCTCGGCATATCGGCCGCGTCGTTGATCTACGGCATCGCCCGTACGGCCGCCATCGGGATCGCGCTGATCTTTTTCTTCAAGCTCGACCTGTCGCATGCCAACTGGCTGTCGGCGCTGGCGATCTTCGCGGCCGCCACGCTGCCGCTGCTCGGGCTGGGGATCTTCACGTCGGTCCTTCCGCTGCTCTCTCCCGAAAAAGGTGAGCAAATGGCCTTCGCGGTGCAGGGCGTGCTCCTGCTGATCTCCGGTGTCTATTACCCGATCAGCGTCTTGCCGGCGCCGCTGCACGTCGTGGGCATCCTCTCCCCACTGACCTACACGCTCAACGGGGTCCGGGAGGCGCTGCTCCACGGGCTTTCGCCGGCCGGCGCCCTTCCAGACATCGGCGTTCTGCTGCTGATGGGCGTCATCCTGGTGCCGGCCTCGGTCTGGTGCTTCAACCGCGCCGAGGTCCGAGCCAAACGGTTGGGCCTGCTCAAGCGGAGCGGGTAAATTACCACCATGTCAAATATCTTCACGCCCGTACTGCACCCCCGGATCGAGGAACGCAAGAAGCTACGACCCATCAAAGTGGCCGACCTGATGAAAAGGGGCGGCGGTCCGGTCACGCGATTCAACACCTGGCTCGCGGTCAAGGTGACCAACGGCGTGGGTACCATGTGGGCCGCTTATGCGTTCGCCGCCCTCGCGCTGGTCTCGCTCCCCGCCGCCATCCTGTCCGGGAACCCGGTCATCCTTGTGTCGTGGATCAGCCAGACCTTCCTGCAACTGGTGCTGCTCAGCATCATCATCGTGGGGCAGAACGTTCTCGCGGCCGCCAGCGACAAGCGAGCCGAGGCCACCTACGAGGATGCCGACGCCGTGCTGCACACGGCGCTTCAGATTCAGGACCACCTGGCGGCGCAGGATGCGGAGATCGAGAAGATTCTTGGCAGGCTGGCTACGGTCAAGCCCAGCTAGTAGATAAAGCCGAGCACGCCCTGCATCGAGGTCACGGTTCGGTAGTCGACGCGGTTCCAGCCACCGCCCGGCACGCCCCACCAGTTCATCTCCGACACCAGGAACGAGCCGTTTGGGTTGACCGACTCGACATAGGCGACATGGCCCTGCGGTGAGCTACGGCTGATACCTATGACCAGGATGGCGCCGGCCCGTGGCGTCGGCCCCTCGGCGAAGCCGAAGGCTTTCGCGTTCCACCACCACTGGTAGGCATTGCCGCGCCACGGGATTGGACGTTTGTGGGCGACCCACCAGGTGCAGTAGCCGTAGGAAAAGCCGTTGGCTGCACCGGAAACTGTCGCGACACCCCACGACGGACCGGCGGAGGACATCCGGGCGAGTCTCAGCGGAACGGCCGCGGTGATCGGGCCCACGGCGGGTGGCTCCGGCGTCGCCTCGACATAGATCGTCGCGGCGGCCCGTGGCTGCCGAGGCAGCGGATCATCGGGCTCGAGGACCGCGCGCGTCAGCGGTACTACCGTGATGATCGACGCCGACACCGGTGTTGGCTGATGTTGTCCGGCCGACGAGATTGCTCCAAAGCCGAGCGCGAAGATCGCCCCACGTCCGACGGACCGACGCAGGCGTCTGCCAATGGTGCGGTTCACGGTCCAACCTCCTTCCCTCAGTTGGATCAAATGCGCCGTCTACGCTGGCTGTAGAGGACGCCGAGTAAAGAGAGGGAGTCGGACCGTGACGTAACTAGCCGTGCACAACCCTACTACAAAGGGTCCACTCCTTGTCAAGGGGAGTGGCAAATCACCCGGCTCTAGAATCAACGGCATGCTCAGCCGGATCGACCACGTCGGGATCGCCGTTCGCGATCTCGACCGGGCGATCCAGACCTACGAACGGTTGCTCGGACTTCGAATCAGTGGCAGGGAGCGGCTCGAGCGCGAAGGCATCGAGGTGGCCATGATTCCGATCGGCGAGAGCCGGATCGAGCTGATCATGCCGCTGAACGCAGACTCGAAGGTCGAGAAGTTCCTCCAGGACCGCGGCGAGGCGGTCCATCACGTCGCTTATGCCACCGACGATGTCACGGCGTCACTCGAACGAGCAGGGGCAGCGGGGGCCCAGCTCCTCGATGCAGCCGCTCGGCCGGGATCGCACGGGACCCGCATTGGCTTCGTCCATCCCAAGAGCGTCTGCGGCGTGCTGACCGAGTTCGTGGAGCCTAATGGCCAGCCCAGTACCTAAGCCCTCCGACGGTCCGGCGGAGCCGACCACCGATAGCGGTCTGCCGCTAAAGGCGGTCTACCGGGCAACCGATGCCGGACTAGAAGCGCCGCCGCCGGGTGAGTATCCCTTTACCCGCGGCATTTACCCCGAGATGTACCGCCGCCGGCCCTGGACGATCCGCCAATACTCCGGCTTCGGCAGCGCTGCTGAGACCAATCGTCGCTTCCGCTACCTGCTCGAACAAGGCCAAACCGGCCTCTCCATAGCGTTCGACCTCCCGACCCAGATCGGCCACGACGCCGATGCTCCGATGGCGCGCGGGGAGGTCGGGAAGGTCGGGGTCTCGATCTCCTCACTGAAGGATATGGAGACGCTCCTGGAGGGCATCCCTCTCGGCGAGGTCAGCACCTCGATGACGATCAATGCCCCGGCCGCGCTCTTGCTGCTTCTTTATGAGCTGGTCGCCGAGCAGCAGGGCGTGCCGTCTGAGCGGCTGCAGGGCACGGTGCAGAACGACATCCTCAAGGAGTACGCGGCCCGCGGCACCTATATCTTTCCGCCGCGCGCCTCGATGCGACTGACCACCGATCTGTTCGCCTACTGCCACCAGCGGCTTCCCAACTGGAACACGATCTCGATCTCGGGCTACCACTTGCGCGAGGCCGGCGCCACCGCGGTGCAGGAGCTCGGGTTTACCATGGCCCACGCGATCGCTTACGTCGAGGCGGCCAGGAGCGCCGGTCTCCAGGTCTCCGATTTCGCGCCGCGGCTCTCCTTCTTCTTCGCCGTCTTTTCCGACTTCTTCGAAGAGGTGGCGAAGTTCCGGGCGGCGCGCAACCTCTGGGCCAAATTGATGAAAGAGCGCTACGGCGTGGGCGATGCCAGGGCGCAAAGCCTTCGCTTCCACAGCCAGACGGGGGGGAGCACCCTGACGGCGCAGCAGCCGCACAACAACATCGTCCGGGTCGCGCTGCAGGCGATGAGCGCGGTCCTCGGAGGAACCCAGAGCCTGCACGCCAACTCCTTCGATGAGGCGCTGGGGCTGCCGTCGGAGATGGCGGCCACCCTCTCGGTGCGGACGCAGCAGATCATCGCGCACGAGACCAACGTGGCCGGGGTCGCCGATCCGATGGGGGGCAGCTACTTCGTCGAGGCCTTGACCCGCGAGCTCGAGGCGGGCGCGACCGCGCTGATCGGGGAGGTGGACCGGCGGGGCGGGGCGATCGCCGCGATCGAGACCGGGTTCACTCAGGAGGCCATTCAGGAGAGCGCTTACCACTTCCAGAAGGCCGTTGAGGAGGGCCGTCGCGTCGTGGTCGGCGTCAATCGCTTCCAGGGCGACGAGGAGTCGGTCGAGATCGTGAAGATCGGTCCCCGGCACGAGCGCGATCAGGTCGAAGGAATCAAGCGGTTGCGCGCCGAGCGTGACACGGCCACCGTCGAGTCGCGGCTGGCCGAGGTGCGCCGGGTCGCCGAGGGTAACCACAACCTGCTGCCCCCGATGCGGGCCGCACTGCAGGCCTATGCCACCATAGGAGAGGTATGCGGAGTCCTGCGGGATGTTTTCGGCGAGTATCGACCCGGGTCGCGTAGTTAAGCCATGGCCGACCGAGCCCGCCGCGATGCGGCACCGTCACCCTCTGAACGGCAGATTAATATTCTGCGAAAGCGCAAGTACGACGCCATGCACCGGGGTGGCGACGCCGATGACAGGCAGCACCCAAAGGGCAAATTAACCGCCCGCGAGCGCATCGAGTTGCTTGTCGATCCAGGGTCGTTCACCGAGCTCGACGCCTTCGCCGTGCACCGCACCGAGGCCTTCGGAATGGGGGAGAAGAAGATCGCCGGCGATGGCGTCGTCACCGGCTATGGCACGGTCGACGGCCGGGAACTGTTCATCTTCTCGCACGACGCGAGCGTCTTCGGCGGTTCACTCGGCGAGGTATTCGCGGAGAAGGTCTGCAAGGTCATGGATCTTGCGCTCCGAGCCGGCCGGCCCTGCGTTGGCATCAACGACTCCGGCGGCGCCCGCATCCAGGAGGGTGTCGTCAGCCTCGCCGGCTATGCCGACATCTTCTACCGCAACGTCCAGTCCTCGGGCGTAGTCCCGCAACTCTCGGTGATCGCCGGTCCCGCGACCGGGGGCGCGGTGTACTCGCCCGCGATCACAGATTTCATCTTCATGGTCGAGCACCTCGGCTACATGTTCATCACCGGGCCGGAGGTGGTCCGAGTGACCACCGGGGAGCAGGTGGGCTTCGACGAGCTCGGTGGCGCGGAGGTCCACAACATCAGGAGTGGCGTCGCCCACTTCCTGCACGACACGGAGGCTGACGCCTTTAGCGCCGTGCGCCGCCTCCTTTCCTACCTGCCGGGAAGCAACCGGGAGCGGCCGCCTGCGATCGCGCCGCGCGATGACCCGCAGCGAAGGGACCGGGGGTTGCAGTCGCTGATCCCCGAAAACCCGAACCAGCCCTACGACATGAAGGCGGCCGTCGTCGCCGTCGCAGACCAGGCCAGCTTCCTCGAGGTCCAGGAGCACTTTGCCCAGAATCTCGTCGTCGGCTTTGCCCGGCTGGATGGCGAGGTGGTCGGCATCGTCGGCAACCAGCCGCGCATTCTCGCCGGGGCGCTGGACATCAACGCCTCGGTCAAGGGAGCGCGCTTCGTCCGCTTCTGCGACGCCTTCAACATCCCACTCATCACCTTTGTCGACGTCCCCGGTTTCCTGCCAGGGACGGCGCAGGAGCACAACGGCATCATCCGCCACGGTGCCAAGCTCCTCTATGCCTATGCCGAAGCGGCGGTGCCCAAGCTCACCGTGATCACCCGCAAGGCCTACGGGGGCGCCTACGACGTCATGTCTTCGAAACACATCGGTGGCGACTTCAATTACGCCTGGCCGGCGGCCGAGATCGCCGTGATGGGCCCCCAGGCGGCCGTCAACGTCATCTTCAAGCGCGAGATCGCGGCGGCAAAGGATCCGGCGAAGAAGGCGGAGGAGCTGGTGGAGGATTACAAGGAAAAATTCGCGAATCCCTATATCGCGGCGGAGCGCGGCTTCCTCGACGACGTCATCGAGCCGCAGGACACCCGTCCCACCTTGATCCGGTCGCTCCACCTGCTCAAGGACAAGCAGGCCGAGCGGCCGCATCGCCGCCACGGAAACATCCCGCTGTGAAGTTTCTCGAGTACCAGGTCAAGGAGCGCTTTCGGGCGGCCGGCATTCCCGTGCCGGATGGGCGCCTGGCGAAAACCCCCGACGAGGCGGCGCTCGCCGCCGGCGCGCTGGGCCCAATCGCTGTTAAAGCGCAGGTCCCGGTCGGTGGACGGGGCAAGGCCGGTGGCATCAAGCTCGCCAAGACCGCGGCCGACGCCAAGCGCGTCGCCGCCGAGATCCTGGGCATGACGATCAAGGGCTACACCGTCAAGGAGGTCTGGTGCGAGACCGCCCAGGACATTACGCGTGAGCTGTACCTTGGCCTCACCCTCGACCGCGACGCCCGCAAGCCCGTGCTGATCCTCAGCGCCCAGGGCGGCATGGAGATCGAAGAGGTAGCCGAGACGCACGCCGAGGCGATCGCTAAACTCCACCCCGACCCTTGGCGCGGCCCGTTGTCCTTCGAGGTGCGCGACCTGATCTTTCGGGCCGGGCTTGGTCCGCTGCAAACGCAGCTCACGCCACTGGTGGTCAAGCTCTACCTGCTGGCGCGCACTTACGACGCCATTACCATCGAGATCAATCCGCTGGCGCTCACCCAGGATGGCGGCCTGGTGGCGGCGGACGGCAAGCTCGAGATCGACGAGAACGCGATGTTCCGTCACAAGGACCTCCATGGCGCGGACGACTCGGAAGAGGATCCCCTCGAGGCGGAGGCGCGGCGTCGCAAGCTGACCTACGTTCGGCTCGATGGGTCGATCGGCGTCATCGGCAACGGCGCCGGGCTTGTGATGAACACGCTCGACCTGGTGCAACGCGAGGGCGGGCGCGCCGCCAACTTCCTCGATATTGGTGGTGGCGCCAAGGCCGAGGTCGTCCGCAGCGCGCTCGAGCTGCTGGCCGGCGATCCCAATGTCAAAGGCATCCTGATCAACATCTTCGGTGGGATCACGCGCGGCGATGAGGTGGCGCACGGCATCATCGAGGCCTCGCGCGATCTCAACCTCAAGCTACCGTTGGTGGTCCGCATGACCGGCACGCGCGAAGAGGAGGGACGGCAGCTCCTGCGGGAAGCCGGGATCGCCCCCGAGGCCACGGCCACCGGCGCCGCCCGGAGAATCGTCGAGCTGGCCGCAGGCCGATGAGCATCCTCCTCTCACGAGAGAGTCGCGTCCTGGTCCAGGGTCTCACGGGACGCGAGGGGAGCTTTCACGCCGAGCAGATGAAGGCTTATGGAACCAACCTCGTCGCCGGCGTTAGCCCCGGCAAGGGCGGCAGCACGCAGCTCGGCATCCCGATCTTCGACACCGTCGTCGATGCTCGGCGGGAGACCGGCGCCGATGTCAGCGGCATCTTCGTGCCGGCGCCCTTCGCCGCCGACGCCATCATGGAGGCGGCCGCCGCCGGTATCGGCCTGATTGTGTGCATCACCGAGGGCATCCCCCTCTACGACATGGTGCGGGCCCGCGCCTTCGTTAAGGACGCCGGCGTGAAGCTCATCGGCCCCAATTGTCCCGGCCTGGTAACGGCGGGCCAGGCCAAGGTGGGCATCATTCCCAACCACATCAACCTCGGGGGACCGGTCGGCATCGTGTCGCGCAGTGGCACCTTGACCTACGAAGTCATCCAGGGTCTGAGCCAGGCGGGAGTTGGCCAGACGACGTCGGTGGGGATCGGCGGCGATCCCATCCTCGGGCTGTCCTTCAGCGAGGTCCTGCAGCTGTTCAAGAACGATCCGGCCACACGCGCCGTGGTCATGATCGGCGAGATTGGCGGGAGCGATGAGGAAGCCGCGGCGGACGAGGTGATCAGTCCCGGGTTCGGAAAACCGGTGATCGGCTTCATCAGTGGGCGCACGGCGCCCCCGGGGAAGCGGATGGGGCACGCGGGCGCCATCATCTCGGGCAACACGGGGACGGCGGCGTCGAAGCTGAAAGCATTGACGCAGGCGGGGGCGCAGGTGTGCGACACGATTGAGGAGGTGGTGGCGGCCGCCGGGGCCGCCGTCGGTCAACGGACAGGCGCCGTACCCGGCTAACCCGCCGCCGAGAACTGGGAGCAGGGTCGGAACCCGTGGCCCGCGCCCCGCGACGTCGGTTTCGCCGCTTACGCCGCACCGGTCTCGTCCTGCTATTCATCATCGTTGGCCTCACGATCGTGGCCTATCTGCCGCCGGGAAGTCTGACGGCCTCTGTCCCGCCGCCGCACTCTGGCGAGGCCTCCCTTAACTGGCTACGGGTCAACCACGGACAGATCGTCGACGGCTCCGGACGCAACGTGTTACTCCGCGGGTTCAATGCGGACGCGCTGGTTTCTTACCCGAAGAGCCCGCCGGCGCCGCTCGACGAGGAGGACGCCACCTTGATGCAGCGGGCGGGCTTCGACGTGGTGCGGCTTGGAATCGATTGGGCGCAGCTCGAGCCGCAACGCGGCCACATCGACCGCACCTACCTGGAGCGCGTGGCGACCATGGTCGACCTGCTGAACCGGCATGGGCTCTATGTGGTCCTCGACATGCACTTCCGCCTCGGTTGGAGTCCTCGCTTCGGCTATTCGGGGGCGCCGGGATGGGCGACCCTGCCCGTCCCCAACTGGAACCCCTTGCCGCAGTACTCCTGGAGCCCATCGCTGTCCCCGGCTGCGTTCACCTCCGATACCTACTTCTGGCTGTCCTCCGATTGGAAGAAGGACTTCTACAAAACCTGGCAGGCGGTCGCGACGCGCTTCAAGGACACGCCAGGTGTAGCGGGCTACGACATCTTCAATGAAGCGCACCCGCTGCCGATCCCGCCGCGCATCTTCGAGAAGTCGTTCCTCTGGCCGATGTTCAAGGACGCGATCGAGGCGATTGGCGCGGTCGACTCGAACCACCTCTTCCTGGTCGAGGGCATCCTGTTGCTCTCACTGGATACGGCGGTGGTCCCACTCAAAGCACCCAACCTCGTCTATGGCACTCACCTCTACGAGGGCTCCCTGGTTCCGCCGTTCTTTACCGGCGATCCAACGTTTCTCCGGTCGCGGTTTCAGCAGCGCGTCAAGGAAGCCGCCGAGGTGCCGGCGCCGCTCTGGATCGGCGAACTCGGTTACGACCTGACGCAGACAACGGCGGACGCCTATGCCGACGCCGCCCTCAATGAGGCGGACGACCTCGGGATCGGCTGGGCCTGGTGGCAATGGCGGGAGAATCGATACTGGGGCATCGTCGACGCCGGCGGCCAGATCGTCAACATGGACGCCCTTCGCCACCTGGCCCGCCCCTATGTCATCGCCGCACCCGACGGCGTTCATCCGGGTCGAGGTGACGGCGTTCACGGGACCCTCGCCCTCAGGGTCGACCGGTCGCACGCCGATCAGCCGGTCGAGATCGGGTGGTCCGCCGTCACGCTCACCGGCCCATCGGTGACGGGCACCTGCATCAACGGCTCGCAGTGGGACGCTACGACGGGACGGTTGACGCTTAAGCTCGACCCAGGCGTGGGATGTCAGGTCAGCCTGCGGGCCGCGTAGCCGCCATACCGGCCTGGGTTCGATACGGCGCGATCGCCGGCGTCTTTGCCTTTGCGTGCACGCTTGGCGTCAATCTCGCCTTCATCTGGCTGAAGCCGGCGGACCTCTGCCGCACGGGTCCATTGATCATTCCCCTACTCATGCTCTTTGCGCTCGCCGTCTTCCTGGCGCTGGCGGGCGCGGCTGGATTCGCAACCGGCCGCGGTAGCGGCCCGGGTTCCTCTGCGGCGCTCGCGGGGCTGCTGGTGGGCGTCCTCGGTGGCTGCGCGCTGCTGGCGCTGATCCCGTTCGCGCCCAGCGTGGATCAGCGGATCCAGGACCTGATGGCGCTCTGTCCGGGTGCCGGTGGGTCGTTTTCCTTCAACCTGGGATCGACCCCGCCACCTGAGGTCGTCCTGGCGACGCCGCCGCCCGGCCCGATCGGACCGCCCACTGGCATGGCGGCGGTCGTCAACGCCGTGATGATGATCACGATCGGGACCGGCCTGGCCGCCGGCGCCGCTGCGCTTGCCGGCCTCGTGGGAGTGGCGACGCGATCCGATCATCGAGGCGATGGCAACAACTACCCGAGGTGACCGACCAGGACCGGTGTTGTGGTCGGGAGTTGTTGCTCCCCAGGCTCGATGGTGATCGCCAGCTGGTCGAATTGCGAGAGGTCGGCCGACAATTGGATGCCCAGCTTGCCGTCCGGTCCAGTGCCGATCCCTTCATCGACCGGCACGCCACCTTTGATCAACCAGATCTCGTAGACGTGACCGGTCGCCAGACGTGGCAGCCCATTGACCGTCAGCACCGCCTGCTTGCGGTCCTTGAAGTAGACGAGCCGAGCGGTGGCTCCTGGTGCGCTCGACGGCGCGCCCTGAAAGCTGTACGCGACGGGCTGTCCGGCCTGGCTGAACAAGTAGCCAACCACGCCGCCGAGCCCGAGCGAGAGCGCGATCGCCGCGGCGATGGCCCCATGAATGGGTCGGAGCGTCCACCGTGCTCGCTGACCCAATGGCCGGATCCGCCTGGCATCGGCGCCAGGCCTTGACGGCGACTGGTCCGCGACGGGGGCGCGCTCGACCTCCTGCATGATCCGACGGCGCAGCTCCGCCGCGGGCTGTTGCTCATCGACGGTCAGCGCCAGCAGCGACCGTGTCTTGCTGAGTTCCGCCGCCTCCGCGGCGTGCTCGGTACACGATTCCATGTGCTCGTCCATCCGCCGGGTCTCGTCATCCGGCAGCGCGTCCAGCACGTAGGCGCCGAGGAGGTCTTCGGCCTGGCTGCAGTTGATGCTCATGCCGTGACTCCGCGGGCCTGGAGGAACGATCGCATCTTTTCCAACCCGATTCGCATGCGACCCTTCACGGTACCCAACGGCACGTCCATCTGGCGGGCGATCTCCACGTGCGTATAGCCGCCAAAGTAGGCGAGCTCGAGCGTGCGCCGCTGGGCGTCCGGCAGCTGGGCAAAGGCTTCTCGGATCTGTGTCCGTTCCATCTCGACGGACAAGGCTTCCCAGGCGTCTGGCACGCCGGCAGTGCCCTCTGCCGCCTCGAGCTGCGCCTCCCGCCGGATCCTGGTGGTTCCCCGGATCCGGTCGATGGCGCGATTGTGAACGATGGAGAGGAGCCAGTTGCGGACGGTGCCACGCGAGATATCAAACGACCCGGCATTTCGCCAGACGCCGAGGAACGCATCCTGGACCACGTCTTCGGCCGCACCGCGGTCGTTGAGCATCCTTAGCGCGAGGCCGTACGCGAGCCGGCCGTAGCGGTCGTAAAGGCGACCGATCGCCGTCGCTTCGCCCCGCATGAGCTGGGCCGCGATATCAGCATCGATGTCTTTGGGCTCGACGCTCATCCCCGCACCATTCTTATACGCGGGTAGGCTTCCCCCAGATCAGCGTTTCGGTAGCCGGGAATCTCTAGAGGCGTGGTCTGACAGCCACGAGCGACCACTCCTTGAGGACCTGGTTGATCCAAGAGGCTCCAAAGCCCGCATACACCTCTGAGAACGCTTTGGGGCCTTGACATTGTTCACTCTGCGTAACAGTGCCCCGGTCCTGACAGACGTGCGAACAAGAGGAGGATAGACGATGGGTGAACTAACTCGGCGAACGTTTCTCGCGCGAGCGTCGATTGCCACAGCGGCGGTCACCGGTGGGGCGGCCGTGATCAACCGCATGGCGGCCTTGGCGATCCCGGCCGCGGCGGCGACTCCCGCTGTCATGGGGGGACCATCGGCGCTCGGCGAACCGCTGGTCGCGCACGTCAGAAATATCGCCACCGGCGAGGTGGCGGTCTTGATGGGGACCCGCGAAGTCGTCTATCGCGATCGCGCGCTGGTCGCACGCCTCTTGGGCGTGGTGGGGTAGCGAGATGTCTTCCCATCGTGAAGCCCCAGGAATCTCGAAGGACCCCGTAGCCGATAACACCGACCTCTATGCCTTCGTCAGCCCGGATAAACCAGACACTGTCACATTGATCGCGAACTACATTCCACTCGAGGGGCCTGCGGGCGGCCCGAACTTTTACGAGTTCGGCGACGACGTCCTCTATGAGATCCACATCGACAACAACGGGGACGCGCTGCCGGATATCACCTACCAGTTCCGCTTCACCACCCAGGTCCGAAACCCGAACACGTTCCTCTACAACACGGGCCAGATCAAATCACTCGATAGCCCGCAGTGGAACCGGCCCCAGTTCTATTCGGTAACGAAGATCGCCAGCGGTCAGTCGACCCCAATCGCCAGCGGGTTGCCCTGTCCCCCCTGCAACGTCGGCCCACGCTCAATCCCGAACTACACGCCGCTGGAGCACTCTGCCGTCCGGCCGCTGCCGACAGGCGAGACCGTTTTCGCTGGCCAGCGCGCCGAGGAGTTCTACGTCGACCTAGGGGCCATTTTTGATCTCGCCGTCCTCCGACCATTCGAGAACCTGCACCTCATCCCAACCGCTGCGACCGAGGGTGTCAACGCCACCAATCACCTCAACGTCCACAGCATCGCGATCCAGGTGCCGATCTCGCAGCTGATTCAGAGCAGCTCCAATCCCGTCATCGGTGTTTGGGCCACGGCCAGCCGGCAGACCGCCACGATGATCTCGCCGGGCGGCGTGTTGATCGGGGCGGGCCCATTCGTGCAAGTCTCACGCCTTGGCAACCCCCTCTTCAACGAGGTCATCGTGCCGATGAGTGAGAAGGATCTCTGGAACTCGCTCCCGCCCAGCGCCGATAGCCAGTTCCTCGACGACGTCCAGCATCCCGAGTTGGCGACGCTTCTCCCTTTCCTCTATCCGGGCGTCTTTCCCAACCTGGCGGCGTACACGAAGACGCGAGCCGACCTGGCGGCCATCCTCCTCACGGGGATCCCGTCCGGGATCATTCCAGGCTTCCAGAACTTCACGGGAACGACGCCGGCGGACCTGCTCCGCCTGAACACCGCGATCCCTCCGACCCCGACAAGCAAGCTGAGCATCTTCGGGATCCTCGGCGGCGACCTGGCCGGTTTCCCGAACGGGCGCCGGGTAATCGATGACACCGCCGCCATCGAGCTCAGGGCCGTGGCCGGTGTCACAATCCCGCTGGTCGATCCGACCTTCACGCCAGACGCGGCCGCCTCTCTCCTGACCAGCTTCCGGACCGATCCTCCGCCGATCGGTTCAGGGCCGGGGCACAGTTTCCCCTACCTCGGCACGCCGTACGACGGTTTCGACAACCCTTCGTCCTAGGGGTAGTGAGGGAGCCCGGCCCGCCGCCGGGCTCCTTCCGTATTACCTCCAGTCGACCTCCGCGACTTCGCCGCTACGGACGGTCACCGCCTTGCGAAGCCGTGGATCGTCCGTCAAGATCCGGTAGTCGCCTTCAGGCAGCGCCGCGAGCACGGCCGCGAAGACGGGCTGCCCGCCTACTCGCCGCTCGAGGACGTCAGCGTGGACACGTCTGGCATCGTCACCGACTTGGCTGACCTCGATCTCCGTCCCGCCGAGCTCGGGCTTCGTGTAGATCAACAGCGCTCCAAAGCCCTCCCCGATGTCGAGCACGACATCCTCAGTGTGGACGCGATCGCCGCTGTCCTCGGCCATCGCTTGCAGTGTAGTTCGACAAAACCCAGTCCATGGGGGGACGCCCAAGCAGTTGGGAGAACGACGTGGCCGACATCGTGCCGGTGAACGATGTCACGGTTCTCGTCGACACCAGCCAGAAGGTCGCGCACGCCGACTTTCTAAGCACGGCCGTCGTTCTCCAAGTGGAGCGGATCGCCCTAACTAGGCGACTCGGCGGTAGGCGTCCTCGAACAGTTTGGCGATGACGGCGTAGCCCTGCCCGCTCGGATGGAATCCGTCGGGGCTGAGCCACTCGGGGTGCTGACTGATTTGGGTGCCGTTGAGATGCAGGTCCACCAGGGTGGCGCCCTCCTGTTTGGCGGCCTGGCTGATGGCGACGTTATAGGCATCGACCGCCGCAGCTAAGACCTGTGGTGTCGGCACCAACCCATCGGGGATCAGACATGCGGGTCCACCGGTGGGCGCGTTCGGCAAACAGGCGCGGTATGCCGGGAGCTGTCCGAGGTCGGGCGTGTTCGCCACCAGCACCTGGGTCTGACCACCGCGCCGCAAGCTGTGCAGCAGCTGGCGGAGTTGTGCCTCATAGTCAGCGGCTGACACGCCGCGGATGAGGTCGTTGACATTCAGCCAGACCGTCACCACGGTAGGGTGAACTGCTACCGCGGCCGGGACCTCATCATGCAGTGCCTGGGCTGTGGTGGAGCCCGGGATGCCAAAGTTGTAGAGGACCGCCGACGGTGGTAGGACATCGTTGAAGAAGACCTGCGGCCAGGCCTGGCGATACCGGTCGCTCGCGCCGATCCCGTAGGTCTCACTCGCGCCGATCGCGGCATAGACGATCGGCGTCGGCGCCGAGGCCGGCGCCTGCACGGTGACCACCGGCGTCGGGGCGCAGGCGCTCAGCGTCAATGCCGCGCCCAGCAGACTGGCGGCGATGCGCCCGGCGAGCAACCTCGTCATACGCCGGCAACCGCCTCTTTCGGTGAGAGCCGCGCCGCCTGCAGGGCCGGGACGACACCGGCTGCGATCGCCAGCAGGCTTGTCCCCAGGATGGCGGCTCCGATGAGTGGCCACGACACGTCCCCGAACTGAATGCTTTGCAGCCCCTGCTCGGTCAGGTACGTGTTGACGGAGACCCCAACCCAGAGCGCGATCAGAAGTCCGGCCAGCGTGCCGATTACCCCGCCGACGAGCCCCAGCGTGAAGGCCTCGAGTAAGAACCAGCGCAGGATGTCGCGATCGCGGGCGCCTATCGCCTTCAGCACCCCAATCTCGCGCCGGCGTTCTCGCACCGCCGCCACCAGGGCATTGGCCACGCCAAGGCCGGCGATGCCAAGCGCAATCGCCCCGATCCCAGCCAGAACGATGTCGACCACGCGCAAGTACCGAAGGACCGACGCAACCAGGTGCTCGGGCGCCGTGTTCGCGTAGCCAAGGCTGGTGACCATCTGACGCACCGCGTGCACGTCATCCAGGCTTGACGCCACCACGACGACGCCGGTGTATTTCGAGGTAGGAAGGGGAAAGGCGTCGCCGCCGTCGACGCCAGCGATGGCCCAGCCCTGCGCGAGCCGTGCCTGTTCGATGGAAACAAGGAACGCGCCAGTTCCGACCTGCTGGGAGACCACGCCGACGATCTCCGCGCGGATCCAGCGGCCGCGGTACTGCAGACCGTTCTGGCTCTGGAAGGCCTGGGGCTCGGCGATCTCGACCTGGGTGCCGAGCGCGCTCTGCAGGCTGATGCCCGCGTGGTCGAGGTACGACTCGGTGATCGCCACCTCGCTCTGCGATCCCGGCTGCGGCAGGCTCCCCGCCAGGACCGTGATCGGCAGATTATGTGCTTGGCTGAGGTCGACGCCCACCACCGTGTCGCCAAAGGCCGAAACTCCAGAAATCGGGCTCGCGGCTGCGCCGAACGGCGGCGGCACCGCCACGATGCGCGAGGTAATGACCGGGATCACGGTCGCGACGTGTGGCGAATGGCGCAAGGCATTGAGCGTGCCGTCAGTAATCGGCTTTGGGCCTGCCGCGCGCAGATCATCGGTATACGCCTGGTCGGAGTCGGCCTTCGACGCCGATACCTTGATCGCGGTGGCAGGTCCGCCATTGGTCAACTTGCTCACGATCCGGCTGCCGGCGCTGGTCGCGACACTCGCCAGGGCGACCAGCAGCGTCGCACCCAGGGTCACGGCCAGGATCGTCAGCACCGTCCGACCCGGGCGTCGGCGGAGGCTGCGTGAGGCGAGCGTGAGCGAGTCGAGCCAGGTCATCTGAGAAGCCGTCCGGCATCCAACCGGAAACGCTGCTCGGCACGCTGGGCGACCGCCTCGTTGTGCGTCACGACGAGCAACGTACAGCCGCGCTCCAGATGAACCCGCTCGAGCAGGTCGAGCACGCGCATCGCGCTGCCCGCGTCGAGATTTCCGGTCGGCTCGTCGGCGAGAATCAGGCTCGGCTCGTTGACGAGGGCGCGCGCGATGGCTACGCGCTGACGTTCGCCGCCGCTCAGCTGGCCGGGGCGGTGCTCGGCGCGATCGAGGAGACCAACTTCCTCGAGCAAATCGCGGGCATGTGGACGTGGCTTGGCCGATGCGGACAACGACGCGGCCAGCTCGATGTTCTCTCGTGCGGACAGCAGGTCGAGGAGACCGAAATGCTGAAAGATGAACCCGATGGTGGTGCGTCGGTAAGCGGCCAGCTCATCGACCCTCAGCTCCCGCAGGTTGTGCTGACCGACCGTCAAGGTTCCCAATTGCGGACGTTCCAGACCGCCGATCAACGAAAGCAGTGTGCTCTTGCCCGCTCCGGAGGGTCCCATCAACGCCACGTAGCCGCCGGCCTGGATGTCGAGCTCGACGTCGTGTAGCGCCTCCACTCGTGAACGCCCTGACCGGTACCAGTGAGTGACGCCGGCTAGATGAATCGCCGAACCGAGCCGGGCGACCCTGGAGCCATGCGTGAGGTCGCGAGCCTGCGCGAGCCGGGATCCGATGAGCCGCATGGGAAATCGAGGCTATCAAAAGCCGTCTCAAAAACACCGGATTCTCATCTAGTTTTAATGACCAGACCCAGGAGCGTCCAGAGCTGATCCGCGATGGCTCGATGCTGCGCCGGGCCGGGATGCAAGCCGTCGGCGGCAAGCCAGTCCTGGCCACGGTTGAGCTCACGCGTGATGGCGCTGATGTCGGCGTAGTGGAAACCGCGCGCCGCGGCCTCGGATTGGGCAATGCGATTGAAGGCGTCGAGTCGCGTGTTAAGGTCACTGGCCGTGCCAAAGGGGGCGGCACCGGGTAAAGCGGAGAAATCGGGGATCGAAACCGACACGACCTTGGTTGCCGCCAGCGCCAATCCAGCCAGCGCGTCATAGATCTCAGCCAGGCGTGTCCGGTAGGCAGCTTCGGTCGATCCCTGCACGACGTCGTTGGCGCCGATCAGTATGGTCACGAGTTCCGGCCCAATACGCCGCGCGACCGGCAATTCCTCGAGGATCAGGTCGGTCGTCGTGTATCCATTGACGCCGAGGTTGACAAGGGCCACGTCAATTCCGGTCTCTTTGGTGAGCCGCTTGGCCAGCAGGCTCGGAAAGTTCTGCGACTGGTCCTCGAGTCCGGTGCCGATCGTGTACGAGTCGCCCAACGCGACGTATCGGATAGATTCCACAGGGCGATGTTAGGTCCGAGCCCGCCGTCCATCGAACCGTCGTACCGAGACCTGCTGCGCGTGCGTGGCTTCGGTCGTGTGGTGCTGGGGACGTTCCTGGCGCGACTGGGTGGCCAGATGTGGGGGATCATCCTGGTGCTCTTCGTGTTGCAGCGCTATCGCTCACCCAGCCTGGCGGGTCTCACGCTGCTCTTTTCGATCCTTCCAGGACTCGTCTTCAGCCCGGTTGCCGGCGCCTTGCTCGACCGACAGGGGCGGGTTCGGCTGATGATCCTCGACTACGCGGTAACGGTGGGGCTTACGGTTGCGATCATCGTCCTCTCGCTCGCGCACCGGCTCCCCCCGCCGCTCCTGGTTTTGATCGTCAGCGTCCTCGGCGTCAGCAATATCTTGAGTATCACCGGTACGCGCTCGCTCTTCCCGCTAATGCTGCCGCGTCACCTCTGGGATCGCGCGAACGGGCTCGATAGCAGCCTCTACTCGCTGACCACCGTCATCGGTCCGGCGATCGCCGGCATCGCCGTCGCAAGATTCGGACCTGAGGGAGCATTTCTCGTTGCGGCAACGGTCGTGGGGATTGCGGCGCTGTCGCTGATTGGCGTCCGCGAGCCCGTCGACCGCGCGACCTCCGCGGGCTCGTTGGTTGGCGACGCCTGGGCAGGTCTCCTGTACGTCGTTCGACACCACAGCCTCCGCGGGCTGGCGATTACCTTGTTCATTTGCAATCTCGGGTTCGGCGTCTTACCGGTGGGCATCCCCGTCCTCGTGCTGCGCCATCTCCACGGCAGCGCCGCGACCGTCGGCCAGGTCTTCGCGGTCTTTGGACTGGCGGGTTTGGTGACCGGCTTACTCATCGGTCGCGTCAACACCGAGGGGCGTGAGCGGCTGCTGATCGCCGGCTGCATCGCGATCCAGACCGTCACACTGGCGCTGCTGGCGTTCGCCAACAGTTTGCCGATCGTGTTCGTCCTCGGCGGCATCGCCGGCGGGGCCGAATCCATCGTCAACGTTGGGCTTTTCGCGCTTCGCCAGCGGCGCACCGATCCTGCCTGGTTCGGGCGCGCGTTCGCGGTGTCCATGAGTTTCAACTTTGCCGGCGTGCCGATCGGATCGGCGATATCGGGACCGTTGCTGGAGCATTCGCTGGTTTTGCCGTTGCTGCTTGGCGCTGGCATCAGCGTCGTCAGCGTGGTCGCGGCCCTGGTGCTTATCCCGGCGCGGGCGCCAGTCGAAGTCCAATAAAGGAATCGCTCATGGCACGCCCGAGGAAGGCAAGGGCTTCTTCGTCGTGCGCGGTCGAGACAAAGGCCGCCTCAAACTGTGACGGCGGAAGCGAAACGCCTTTTGCCTGAAGCCGCTGAAACCAGCTGGCATATGCCGCGGCACTAGCCTGCCTGGCGGTTGCGTAATCGTGCACTGGTCCGCCCGTGAAGAAAGCGGTTAGCATCGAGCCGACGCGATTAACGGTTATCGCAATGCCGGCAGCATTGGCGGCGGATTGCAGGGTCGCAGCGACCCGGGCGCCTGCCGCCTCCAGCTGACGATAGGCGCGGTCATCGAGCACGTCGAGGGTGGCGAGGCCGGCTGCCACCGCGAGCGGATTGCCGGACAGTGTTCCCGCCTGGTAGACGGGTCCAGCGGGAGCGACCTGCTCCATGATCGCTCGGCGTCCGCCGTACGCACCGATCGGAAGGCCGCCGCCCAGCACCTTGCCGAGGCAGGTCAGGTCTGGGGTCACGCCAAAGCGTTCCTGCGCTCCGCCGCGAGCGAGCCGAAAGCCGGTGATGACTTCATCGAAGATCAGCAGGCTACCGTCCGCGCGAGTGAGGCGGCGTAGACCCTCGAGGAATCCCGGTGCGGGTGGCACGACGCCCATGTTTCCCGCCACCGGCTCGACGATGATCGCGGCGATCTGCCCCGGCCATCGCATCATGGCGGCCTCGACCTCCGGAAGGGCGTTGAATGAGGCAACCAACGTGTCGCCGGCGGCACCGGCCGTGATGCCCGGCGTGCCTGGGATTCCGAGAGTGGCGACGCCGGATCCCGCCTCGACCAGCACGGCGTCGGCATGCCCGTGGTAACCGCCGGCGAACTTGATCAGCTTCGCTCGCCCCGTCGCGGCGCGCGCGAGTCGGACCGCGGACATGGCGGCTTCGGTTCCCGAACTGGTAAGTCGCAGCATTTCGACGGCGGGCATCCGCTCCGATACCGTTGCGGCGAGTCGCAGCTCGCCTTCGGTCGGGGCGCCGAACGTCCATCCGCGCTCGAGCTGATCATGGAGCGCTTCGAGAACCCTGGCCGGTCGGTGACCGAGGATAAGCGGGCCCCACGAGCAGACGAGGTCCAGGTAGCGGTTGCCGTCGACATCCCAAATCCACGGGCCGTCACCGCGGGCGATGAAAGGGGGCGATCCGCCGACCGCGCGGTGGGCGCGGACCGGGCTGTTGACGCCGCCCGGAATCAGGCGCTTCGCCGCCTCGAAGAGTGCCGATGACCGATCGATGCCTACGACGGCTCCTGGTCGAGTAGCGGCCCCGGTGTGGAAAGGCCAAAGGCGTCCGTCATCACGGCCGCGTCGAGGGTTGGATCAGGGCTTTCGCGCAGGGCGCGGACCGGACCGTGCAGAAACCTTGCCGTCAGGGAATCGGCGAGCTGACGCATCGCGTCCCGCGTTGCCAGCTCGTCAGGCGGCACCCGCGAGAGGTGGTGGTCGAGGACGCTGTCGCGCAACTGCTCGAGGTGATGGACCAGCGCTTCGACCGTGGGCGCCGACTCGCGAGCCTCGAGGGCCAGTTGCGTCGCTTGCAGCTCATCGTCGACGATCCGCTCGGCGTCGGGCACCCAGGCCTCGCGCTCTTCGCGGTTGGTCTGCGCGATGGCGTGCAGGTCGTCGATGTTCAAGAGGTGGACCCCGGGAGCTTGGCTGACCTCCGGGTCCACGTCTCGCGGAACGGCCATGTCGATGATGAGCAGTGACCGACCGCCGCGCCGCCACTGGAAGCTCTCCACCCGGCGCGCATCGAGCACGTAATGAGGCGCGTTGCTCGAGCTCAGGATGATGTCGACGTTACCGATGATCTCCTCGATGGCATCGAAGGGAACCGCCTGGCCGCCGAGCGGATGCGCCACCTGGTCGGCGCGTTCGAAGGTTCTCGAGGCAAGGTAGACGTCGCCGATCCGCTGCTTGCGCAGGAGGCGCAGCGCGACCTCGCTCATCTCGCCGGCGCCGATCAGCAGCACGCGCCGGCCGGTGAGGTCGCCGAGGACGTTGGCGGCCGCCGCCACCGCCGCGTGGCTGACCGAGACCGGGCGTCGCCCGATGCCGGTTTCGTGGCGGGTGCGCTTTGCCGCCCGAATTGCGCCGCGTGCGATGATCTCGAGTCGCGCATCCAGTCCGCCGGCCTGCCGCGCGGCAACCAGCGCCTGCTTGATCTGGCCGAGGATCTGGGCCTCGCCGATCACCATGGAATCGAGGCCGCTGGCGACGCGGAACAGATGGGCCACGGCCTCCTCGCCACTGAGTTGGTAGGCATAGCGTCGCCACGCGTCAAAGGGAAGGGCGTGCGGCCATAACCCAAACGATTCGAGCAACCGACTGGGGGTTGCCTCATGGGATGCGACGGCGTAGAGCTCAGTCCGGTTGCACGTCGACAGCAAGATGCCGCTCTCGATCATGTCCCGATCGATGAGCCGGCGAACGCACTCGCCCACGCCGGCCTGCGGAATGAACACTTGCTCCCGGATCTCGACGGGGGCGGTCTTGTGAGAAAGGCCTACCAGGACGAACTTCACGGGGTACCTCTCCCAAGCATAGCGATCGAATAAGCGGCCCCGGTGTGGAAAGGCCGCGTGTCATAAGCGGCCCCGGTGTGGAAAGGCCGCGTGTAATGTCTTAGACCGGAAAGACGCCGTGCTTGCGGCTGACCCGCGACTGCTGGCTGGTGGCGTAGGCGGCGAAACGTTTCGCGAGCTCGGCGCGAAGATCGCTGGGCGCGACGACGGCATCGACGATCAGGTCCGAGGCCAGCCGGTAGAGGTCGATGTCTTTCCGGTACTCCTCCTGCAATTTCTGGACATATGCCGGGCGTTCGGCCTCCGGCTGTTCCTGGATCTTGTTGTAGTAGACCGCGTTCACCGCCGCGCTCGGTCCCATGACCCCGATCATCGCGGTGGGCAGCGCCAGCGTGGCGTTGGGCGCGTACGCCGGTCCGGCCATGGCATAGAGGCCGGCGCCATAGGCCTTGCGCACGATCACCGAGATCTTGGGCACCGTCGATTCGGAAACTGCGGCGATCATTTTGGCGCCGTGCCGGATGATGCCCTGCCGCTCAACCGCGGTGCCGATCATGAATCCCGGCACGTCGGCGAGGAACAACAACGGGATGTTGAAGGCGTCGCAAAGCCAGATGAAGCGCGCCGCTTTGTCGGCCGAGTCGACGAAGAGGATGCCGCCTTTCTGCATCGGCTGATTGGCGACCACGCCGATGACCCGCCCATCGATGCGCCCGAGGCCGCAGATGACCTCTTTTGCGAAGAGCTTTTTGATCTCGAAGAAACTGCCCTCGTCGATCACGCCGTCGATCAAGTGCTGCATATTGAAGGCGCGCCCCTCGTCTTCGGGTACCAGGGTCTCCAGCGGGACGGACGGCCGGGCGTCCGCCGGGCGCCCCTGACCTGGCATCTCGCTCCAGTTCTGTGGGAAATAGGACAGATAGCGCCGGCCGGCAGCGATCGCGTCTTCGTCGGAGGCCACCAGCAGGTCCGCGAGGCCGCTCACGGTCGCGTGCATCCGTGCGCCGCCCATTTCCTCCAGCGTCACCTTCTCGCCGATCACCATCTCCGCCATGCGCGGCGACCCGAGGTACATGCTGGCGTTGCCCTCGACCATGATCGTGATATCGCAGAAAGCGGGGATGTAGGCGCCGCCAGCCGCGGAAGGACCGAAAAGCAGACAGATCTGCGGCACCACGCCGGACAGCTGCACCTCCTGGTAGAAGATGCGCCCCGCGTGGCGCCGCCCGGGGAACATCTCCACCTGGTCCGTGATCCGAGCCCCCGCCGAATCGACGAGGTAGAAGATGGGGACCCGCAGCCGCTGCGCCGTCTCCTGGATGCGGACGATTTTCTCGACCGTCCGCGGTCCCCAGGACCCGGCCTTGACGGTGGGGTCGTTGGCCATCACGCACACGGTGCGGCCCTCGATGCGGCCGATCACGGTGACGACGCCGTCAGCGCCGTAGCCCGGCTCCTCGCTGTGCGCCAGCAGCCCGTCCTCGACCAGAAAGTCAGGGTCGAGCAACAGCTCGAGGCGGCGTCGGACGGGCAGCTTGTGCTCCTGACGGAGTTTTTCCGCGTACTTCGCGGACCCACCGGCACGGGCGGTGTCGGATCGAGCCTTGAGCTCGTCCTGCGCGCTCACGCCGACACGGTCCCAACCTGGGGCGCGGTGAGCGCATGCACTTTGCCGGGCAGCGGGGCGCCGAGTGTTCGCTCGAGTGCGCGCGCGACCTCGACCAGCCGGCTGACGTCGACCCCAGTCACGATCCCCATGGCTTCGAGCATGGCGAGCGCGTCCTCGCTGCAGAGGTTGCCGGCCGCGCCCGGGGCGAACGGGCTGCCGCCGATGCCGCCGACTGAGCCTTCGAACAGATTGACGCCGGTCTCCAGGGCGGACAGCAGGTTGGCGAGGGCCGTCCCCCGCGTGTCGTGGAAATGCGCGCCCCAGCGCACCGCCGGCATGCGCTCCTTCATCTCCTGGAAGAGCGCCTCGACCTGCGCCGGGTTGGCGACGCCGATGGTGTCAGCCAGCGAAATCTCCTCGATGTTGTCCTCAACTAAAGCGGCGGCAACGTCGGCAACCCACTGGGGCGATACTCGGCCCTCATACGGGCAGCCGAAGGCCACGCTGATGCTGGCGTCGACGACGACGCCGGCGCGCCCTGCCCGAGTGGTGATCTCCTGGATCTCCCAGAGCGTGTCTTTGACGGTCCGGTTGAGGTTGTGCTGGTTGTAGCCATTGGTGGCCGCGACCGTGACGGCGACGTTCCGAATCCCGGCCGAAAGAGCCCGCTCGAGGCCCTTGCGATTGGGCACCAGCACGCGGAGCTGTTCGCGACGGTCCTGGAGCGCCTCCAGCACGGCTTCGGCGTCAGCCAGCTGCGGAACCCAATTCGGGTGCACCATCGAGGTCGCCTCGACCCGCCGAAAGCCGCAATCGAGCAAGCCGGTGATCAGTCCGACCTTCGCCGGCGTCGGCAACGTCGCCGGCCAGCTCTGCAGGCCGTCGCGAGGACCCACCTCCACCCATTCGACCGACGGCATGGTCATCGACCGGTGAATCTCGGTTCGCGTTTTTCAAAGAAGGCGGTCACCCCTTCCTTGAGATCGTCGCTCAGGCTGAGCAGCGCGAGTTGGTCCTGCAGGTACGGGATCGCCGATGCGAAGCTCATGTCCTGCATCTTGTAGAAGGCTTCGAGCCCAAGCCTCATCCCGATCGGGCTCTTCTTGGCGAGCTCATCGGCGAGCGCGTCGACCTCGCCGTCCAGCCGCTCGGCCGGGACGTGCCGGTTGATCAATCCCAGTCGGGTCGCCTCTGCCGCGTCGATGCGTTTGCCGGTCAGCATCAATTCCATGGCGGCCTTGCGGGGAAGGTTGCGAAAGACGATGGCCATGATCAGCATCGGGAAGATGCCGACGTTGACTTCGGGCATGCCGAACTGCGCCTCGTCGGCCGCGATCGCAAGGTCGCAAGATGCGACCAATCCGAAGCCGCCGGCGAGCGCGTGGCCGTTGACGCGCGCGATGGTGGGCTTGCCCAGCTCGGTCATCTCGAGGAAGAGGTCGGCCAGCTGGCGCCGCTGAAAGTAGCGCTCGAGCTCAGGCTGCTCGCGGCGAAAGCTGTTCAGGTCGGCGCCGGCGGAGAAGATCTTGCCCGCGCCGGTGATGACGATGACGCGGACCTCCTGGTCGGCCTTGGCCTGCGCGAGCGCCTCTCGGAGCTCGCCAACGGTTTCCGTGCTGAGGGCATTGCGGTCGTCGGGACGGTTGATGGTGATCGTGGCCACCGCGCCGCGGCGCCCAGAGAGGAGGTGTTTGAACGCCACCTCCGCAAGTATATGGCCCGCGATTTGGCCTCTCTGGGTGGCGCTTCTAGAATGCAATCGTGGAGGACGTCGTGCTGGTGGCAGCCGCCCGCACCCCGTTCGGGAAGCTGGGAGGCGGGCTCTCCACGTTACCGGCACCCGACCTGGGGGCGATCGTGATCAAGGCGGTGCTCGACCGAGCCCACCTGGACGGCAGCAACGTCGACCAGGTCATCATGGGCACCGTGATCACCGCCGGCATGGGCCAGATCCCCGCCCGGCAGGCCGCGATCAAAGCCGGGTTGCCGACCAGTGTTCCGGCGTTGAGTGTCAACAAGGTGTGTGCCTCCTCGCTCAAAGCCGTGAACCTCGCGGCCCTCCTGATCCGAAACGGCGATGCGGAGGTGGTGGTCGCCGGCGGGATGGAGAACATGAGCCAGGCCCCCTACCTGCTCGACAAGGCCCGCTTCGGCTACCGGCTCGGGGACGCGGTGCTGGTCGACAGCATGGTGCGCGACGGCCTGATCGATCCCGCGAACGGTTGCCACATGGCGGTCGAGGGCAGCAACGTCGCCAAGGAGTTCGAGGTCTCGCGCGAGCGGCAGGACGAGTACGCCTACGGCAGCCAGCAACGCTATGCCATGGCACTGAAGGCCGGCCACTTCAACGACGAGCTGGTTGCGGTCGCGGTGCCCAACCCGAAAGGGGCGGTGACCGTCTCGGCCGATGAGCAGCCACGGCCCGACACCACGCTCGAGGGTCTTGCCCGCCTCAAGCCGGTGTTCCTGTCGGATGGCAGCATCACCGCCGGGAATGCCCCTGGCGTCAACGACGGTGCCACCGCCATCCTGCTGATGAGTGGGTCTGCGGCCAAACGCCGGGGCCTGCCGGTGCTGGCGGAGTGGCTCGCCTATGGCGAGTCGGCGGCCGACACGCCGTATCTCGCGACGGTGCCCGCGTCATCGACCCAGGCGGCGCTGAAGAAGCTTGACCTTCGCGTCGATGACATCAACCTCTTCGAGATCAACGAGGCGTTTGCCGCGGTCGCCTGCACCGCCATGGACCTGCTCGGCATCGACGAGGAGCGGGTCAACGTCGATGGCGGCGCGCTCGCGGTCGGACATCCGATCGGCGCCTCCGGCGCCCGCATCTTGATGCACCTCGCCTACGCGCTCCGGCAGCGTGGCGGCGGTTACGGCGCCGCCGGCATCTGCTCCGGGATGGCGCAGGGCGAGGCTACCGTCATCCGCGTGAACTAGATGGATCTCTCGCTCAGTCCGGAACAGCAGGAAATCCGCAGACTGGTTCGGGATTTCGCACAGCGACAGGTCAAGCCTCGGGCCGACGCGATCGACCAGAGCGGCGAGTTCCCTCGTGACCTTGTCGACAAGGCCGCCGAGCTCGGCCTGCTCGGCATCCTGGTCCCGGAGGCGTACGAGGGGGCCGGGCTCGATCACCTCTCCTTCGCTATCTTCGTCGAGGAGGTCGCACGCTACAGCGCCAGCACCGCCGGCATCCTCGACGTGCATGCCTCCGTCGGCACTGAGCCGATCGTACTGTTCGGCACCGAGGAGCAGAAGCGTCGCTGGCTGCCCGACCTTGCGCAGGGAAGAAAGCTGGCCGCCTTCGCGCTGACCGAGCCTGAGGCCGGCTCTGACGCGGCGCACCTCAAGACCGCGGCAACCCGCAGCGGTGGCGGCTACCTTCTGAGTGGCAGCAAGATCTTCATCACCAACGCCGGCGAGGCCCAGCTCTACATCGTGATGGCTTCGACTCGGCCCGGTTCCGGCGCGGATGGCATCACGGCGTTCCTCGTGGGCGGCGACAACCCCGGCCTGAAAGTCGGGCCTCGGTTCAAGAAGATGGGCCTAAACGGCTCGGCGATCGCGGAGGTCCACCTGGACAACTGCGCGGTCGACGAGGCCGATCGTCTGGGCGACGACGGCCAGGGCTTCCGCATCGCCATGCGCGCGCTCGACAGCGGGCGGATCGGGATTAGTGCCCAGGCGGTCGGGCTGGCGCAGGGAGCGCTGGACGACGCGGTCGCGTATGCGAAAGAACGCAAACAGTTTGGGAAGCCGATCGCCGAGCTGCAGACGATCCAGAACAAGATCGCCGACATGGCGGTCAAGATCCGGGCGGCCCGCTGGATGACGTGGAAAGCCGCCGCGCTCTGCGACGCCGGCCAGCCCTTCACGAAAGAGGCGTCGATGGCGAAGCTCTTCAGCACGGACGCGGCCATGGACATCACGCTCGACGCACTCCAGGTATTCGGTGGCTACGGCTACCTCGAGGAATATCCAATGGCGCGGCGAGTCCGCGACGCGAAGGCCTGCCAGATTTACGAGGGGACCAACCAGGTCCAGCGAGTCGTCATCGCCCGCGAGCTGGTGCGTACCTGATGGACTTCGGCCTGACCGAGGAGCAGCAACAGATCCGCGAGATGGTGCACGACCTCTGCCTGGAGCGGGTCGAACCGCGGGCGGCCGAAATCGACGAATCCGGCGAATTTCCCTGGGACATCAAAGATCTATTTGCCAAGCACGATATCCTCGCCATCCCGTTCACGCCCGACTATGGCGGGGTCAGCGGCAGCGCGCTCACGCTGCTCGTGGCGATCGAGGAGATCAGTAAGTTCTGCGTCACCTCCTCCCTGATCCTGAGTGTCCAGTCTCTCGGCAGCCTGCCGATCTGGCTGGGTGGCACCGACGAACAGAGGCGCAAGTACTTGCCGCCGCTGGCTCGCGGCGAGCAGCTGGCGGCCTTCGCGCTGACCGAATCGGGCTCCGGATCGGACGCCGGGGGGATGCGCACCCGGGCCATCAAGCGCGGCGATACCTACGTCATGAACGGCTCGAAGACCTTCATCACGGGCGGGAGCGTGGCGGACACGATCGTGGTCTTCGCGCGCACCGATCAGGATGGCGATACGCCGGCCCGCGATATCTCCGCCTTCATCGTCGAAAAGGCGATGCCGGGTTTCAAGCTGGGCAAGCTGGAGAAAAAGATGGGGATCCGGGGATCACCAACCGCCCAGCTCTTCTTCGAAGAGATGGCGGTGCCGGCGGCGAACCGCCTGGGCAACGAAGGTGAGGGATTCAAGCTCGCGATGCAGGTGCTCGATCACTCCCGGCCGGCGATTGCGGCCCAGGCGCTCGGTATTGCGGAGGGCGCCTTCGACCTGGCTCGGCGCTACGCCGGCGAGCGGCGGCAGTTCGGTAAGCCGATCATGGAATTCCAGGGCATCCAGTTCATGCTGGCCGACATGGCGACGCAGATCGAGGCGGCTCGCGCCCTGACCTATGCCGCGGGGGACGCGCTCGACCGCGACCTGCCCGGTATCACAGCGGGCTCGTCGATGGCCAAGCTCTTCGCCTCGGACACCGCGATGCGCGTTACCACCGATGCGGTGCAGGTCTTGGGTGGCTACGGATACCTTCGCGATTTCCCGGCCGAGCGCATGATGCGAGACGCCAAGATCACGCAGATTTACGAGGGGACCAACGAAATCCAACGACTGGTGATTGCCCGCGAGGTGCTAAAGGAGAAGGCGTGACGATCAAACAGCTCTACGTTGCCGGTGCCGGTCTGATGGGAGCCGGCATTGCCCAGACGGCCATCGCCGCCGGTTTCGACGTCACACTCCGGGAGGTCGACGACAAGCTGGTCGCCCGAGGCGTGGAGAACGTCAAGAAGCGGCTCGACAGCCTGGTGCAGAAAGGCAAGCTTGACGCGGCACAGCGCGACGCCGCACTTAGCCGGCTGCACCCGACGACCTCAATCGAGGCCGCCGGCCGCGCCGACTTCGTGATCGAAGCCATCACCGAGAACTTTGAGGCAAAGCAAGACCTCTTCAAGCGCCTCGATGGCATCTGCAAGCCGGAGGCGATCATCGCCAGCAACACCTCGTCCATTCCCATCACCCGCATGGCGGCGACCACCAAGCGGCCCGACCGGTTCATCGGGATGCACTTCTTCAACCCGGTGCCGGTGATGCCGCTGGTGGAGTTGACGCGCGGCCGCGATACGTCGGAAGCGACGCTGGCGACCACCCTCGAACTGTCGCGCTCGCTTAACAAGACCCCAATCACCTCGCTGGACTATCCGGGCTTCATCGTCAACCGGATGCTGGTGCCCTTCATCAACGAGGCAATCCGGGCATTGATGGAGGGACTGGGAAGCCGTGAGGACATCGACCAGGGGGCGAAGCTCGGCCTTCATCACCCGATGGGCCCGCTCGAGCTGGCCGACTTCGTCGGCCTCGATACCCATCTCTATATCTGTGGCGTCTTGTACGACGGCCTGCACGATCCGAGGTTCGCCGCGCCGCCGCTGCTACGCCAGTTGGTCGACGCCGGCCACTATGGGCGCAAGACCGGCCGTGGCTTCTACCGCTACGGCCCGGACGGGACCCGGCTAGCCGACTGATTTACATACATAGGCCGGCGATCAGGGCTTTGTTGCGGCGGGTGTACCGGGCGACCCCGCCGGCGGACGAGTGAAATTCGGCGGTATCCGGCGACACCAGGATCATGTAGCCGACGTCCTCGGGAGCAGCGAAGCCCGCCGGCGGGTTCGTAAACTTGTTTCGCTGCGTTGAATCATCCGAATCCCAAAAGCTGGCGTCGAAGTCCGGCCCGGTTGGGTAATCGAGCCCACAATGCGTGAGTAAGACGTAGCGGTACTTCAGGCCGGCCGTCACCCGACCCGAGACCGGGAAGAACAGGTATCGATGGCCGGGACCGAGGATGGGAATCCGGGTGAGGGTCGCCGCGTTGGGTGGCAGTGGCTCGATGCGCCCGAACGGGCCGGCTGGGTTGCGAACGAAGAGGACGCTGGCGATCACCATCAGGACCACGGCAACACCGGCCACGCTGGCTTTGGCCTGGGCGGGCATCCTCCAAAGCAGCCCGGGCACCCTCCAAAGCAGCCCGGGCACCGGGCGCAAGGGCGATAGGTGGGCGACCGCATTGTGTGCCATGGGGCGCCAACGTTCCATGCCTGAATGACGAGAACGGCCGGTCGTTTCCTGTCGAGTTGGTCAGCCTCGGGCGCGCTGGGCGGCGAGCGCCGCCGGCGTGGACTTCAGCCGCCGGCGTTGCACGACCGCAAGGCCGAACAGCGCGAACGCCACCAGGAAGGATGCCGCCGCCAGGATGGCGGCCGACGCCGAGAACACGGCCCAGAGGACGCCGCTCTTGGCGGCCACCTGGCTCAGGGTGGTGCCGCCCTTGAGGAGGTGCAGCTCAATAAAGGAGTACCAGACGATGAAGGTGGCCAGCATGATGATCAACGCCCCAACGCGGCGCACGCGCGCGATCCACAGGCCGCCCAGCAACCAGAGGGAGGCCGTGGCCGCGGCGGCGAACGCACCGTCCTCGGTGTTCGCCGTGCCGAAGTTGTCGCGATGGACTGCGTCGGTCGCCTGGAGGATCACGAGGACCGCTCCCGCCAGGGCTACCAGCAGGAGTGGCAGGGTGTTCAGCCGGCGATCTCGTCCCCTCGCGTTGCCCCATGCTACCGCCGCGGTGACCACGGTCAGGATGCAGGCGCAGAGCAGGCCCATCGCCACGGTTGCGACCGGGAGACCTTCGCTCTTCACAAAGGAGCCCAACGACGCCGGCCCCGCTTCGAACAGGCTGGTGGCGGTGACGCCGAAGTCGATAAAGGCAAAGGCGGCGGCCAAAAAGATGCCGGTGCGGAAGCCCCGGAAAGCCAGCACGACGGAGGCGAGCCAGATCACCCCGACGATCAAGCCGACGATCAAATAGAAAGTGTCGACCTGGCCACTGTGGCGCTCGTGGAGCAAGGTAAAGGCGCCAAGGCCGACGGCGATGAGTCCGGAGACGAGCAAGAGCGTCCGTGTCGGGATGAGGAACGGGCCGCCGCGCCCCGCCATCGCGGGATTCGCTCGCATCGTCGACCATCTTAGGGAGCGTCACCATAAGCGGGTCTGACCCGCCGACAAATTTCGTTAGACTGACGGCTGCCCTTGGGAAGCGAAGCACGTCGCCGGCGGGCATCGGTCGCGCTCGGCCCGGCACGCGGGTGGCGATCCGCGCGCGCCGCCCTGGCTCTGTTTGCCGGTGTTGCCCTGCTGCTCGCCGGGCTCGGCGTGTTTCGAGTCTGGTCCGCCATCCACGCGATCTCGCCGCGCGCCCAACCGGTTGACCTGATCACGATGGTGCATGCGGGGACCGATGATCCCGGATCGCTCGGCTGGAAGATCAAGCACGACCAGCGCATCAATGTGCTGCTGCTCGGCTATGGTGGGCCCGGCCACGACGGTCCGTACCTGACCGACTCGGTCATGCTGCTTTCGATTCGTCCCGCGAGCCACGAGGCGATCATGATCTCGCTGCCCAGAGACCTGTGGGTCAAGATCCCCGCCCTGCCCAACAACCACTACATGACGGGAAAGCTCAACAGTGCCTACGCCATCGGCATCGATCACGCTAATTACCCGAACGTCCGCAGCGACTGGAAGACCGACACCGGCGGCGGGGACCTGGCGGCGGCGACCGTCTCGCAGGTGACGGGGCAGCCGGTCGACTACTGGGTGGGCGTTGACTTCAAGGCTTTCCGCGATGTGGTCAATGCCATCGGCGGCATCAAGGTCGACGTCCCGACGACCCTGGATGATCCGTACTTCCCCGCCGGCGAGTCGACCGGAATGATGCATATCCGCATCGAGGCCGGCTGGCAACAATTCGATGGGGAGCGCGCGCTCGAGTACGCGCGATCCCGAGAGACCACCTCCGACTTCGATCGCTCGCGGCGGCAGCAGCTGATCATGCTGGCGGTAAGGGAACGCGTCTTCTCCGTGAATGCGGTCCCTCACCTCCTGTCGCTGTTGAGTGCGCTGCAGGACAACGTGCGAACCAACCTGCGCCCAGCGGAAATGCGGCAGCTGGCGTCGCTAGCGGGGCATATCAGAGACCAGGACATCCGTCGGGTGGCCATCGACACGTCGAACTTTCTCCGAAGCGGCTTCAGCACTAACGGCCAGTACGTCCTGCAACCGCTCGACCCCACCTATGACGCCCTGCATCGCTACGTGGCAATGGCGCTACCCGACCGGTCGGCGCTGGCCCCGCAGATCCCCTTTCAGGTGCAGGATGGCAGCCGCCGCTACTGGCTTCCCTACGGCATCGGAACTCCGGCGAGCATCATGACGTCACTCCTCCAGGCGGAAGGATGGGGTGCGACGCTGGGACCGCCGGCCACCCAGCGGTTCACGCAGACCCAGATCCTGGACGGGTCCGGTGGCAAGGCGGCTGCCACCGTCTCGTGGCTGCAGGACTACTTCGGCGCGGTCGTGACGACCGTGCCGGCGCCGTCCAGCGGGGCAAGCGTGACGGTCGTCCTGGGCTCGGATTTCACGCTGAAAACCTTCCCAGCCCCAGCCAAGTTCTAGGGATGTTGCGACGACTCATTGAAGCCGCGAGGGCAGGGTGGGGGCCTTGATAGGATTGAATTCGAAATGAGTTTGGCCGGCGCCCTGCTTTCCGGCGATGTCCGGGCGCTGGCGCGGGCCATCAGCCTGGCGGAAGATCGGGACCCGCAGGCGACCCTGTTGGTGGCCCAGTTGCAGCCGCACACCGGAAATGCCTACCTGGTCGGGTTGACCGGCTCGCCTGGAACGGGCAAGAGCACCCTGGCCGATGCCCTGGTCAAGGTGATTCGTGACCGTCAGCAAACGGTTGGGGTGATCGCCGTCGATCCCAGCAGCCCATTTACCGGCGGGGCCGTGCTCGGCGACCGCATTCGCATGTCGCGCCACACGCTTGACAAGGGTGTCTTCATCCGCAGTATGGGCGCGCGGGGGCACCTCGGCGGGCTGGCCGCCGCGACCCGTGAGGCGATCCACCTGCTCGACGCGTACGGTCGGGACGTCGTCCTGGTCGAGACCGTCGGTGTCGGCCAATCGGAGCTCGAGATCTCGACCATCTGCGATACGGTCGTCCTCGTCCTGATGCCCGAGTCGGGCGACGCGGTGCAGAGCATCAAGGCCGGCATCCTGGAGATCGCCGACGTTTTTGTTGTCAACAAGACGGACCTCGGTGGCGCGGAAAAGACACGGCGACTGATCCAGGACGCGATCGGGCTCGGACCCAAACAGGCCTGGCGGCCTCCGATCGTCCTGGCCAGCGCAGTCAAGGAAGAGGGCATCGAGAAGGTCTGGGATGCGGTCCTCGAACATCAGGCTTTCCTCAAAGAAAGCGGTACGCTTGCCACCCGCCGACAGCAGCGTCTGAAGCATGAAGTGGTGGCCCTGGTCGCCGACCGCGCCCGCGAAGACGCGCGGCGGGTGCTGGATGGGGACACCGCGATCGGCCGGCGGCTACGCGAGAACCGGAATGGGAAACTAAACCCGTACGCCCTCGCCGAGGAGGTCCTCGGACAGCGGGGGCCGCAAGGAGGCAGCTGATGGCCCTTCGTCGCAAGACGGCCTACGAGGAATGGGTAGCCCGCTACCGGGACGGCAAGCTGGCGGCGAACGAGGCCGCCACCATGTCGGGCCTCCCGCTGCAGCCGCTGTACACCCCGGAGGACCTCGAGGGATGGAGCTACGACGAGAAGCTGGGCTACCCGGGCGAATTTCCATACACGCGCGGCGTCTACCCGTCGATGTACCGCGGGCAACCGTGGACGATCCGGCAGTTTGCCGGCTACGGCACCGCGGAGGAAACGAACCGGCGCTATAAGTTCCTGCTGGCGCAGGGGCAGAAAGGCCTTTCGGTGGCGTTCGACATGCCGACCCTGATGGGCTACGACTCCGACGATCCGCTGGGTGAGGGCGAGGTCGGCCACTGCGGTGTGGCGATCGACTCGCTCGACGACATGGAGACGCTCTTCGACGGCATCCGGCTGGATCAGATCACGACCTCGATGACGATCAACTCGCCGGCGGCGATCCTCTACGCGATGTACATCGCGGTCGGCGAGAAGGAGGGGGTGTCGCTGGCGCAACTGGGCGGCACCTTGCAGAACGACATCCTCAAGGAGTACATCGCGCAGAAGGAGTACATCTTCCCGCCCGAGCCCTCGATGCGACTGGTGGTCGACACCATCGTCTTCGCGGCCCGGCACATGCCGCGCTGGAACGCCGTGTCCATCTCCGGCTACCACATCCGTGAAGCGGGGTCGACGGCTACCCAGGAGCTCGCCTTCACGCTGGCCGACGGCATGGCCTATGTCGAGGCGTCGATCAAAGCCGGGCTGAAGGTCGACGAGTTCGCGCCGCGCCTCTCCTTTTTCTTCGACTCGCACATCGATTTCTTCGAAGAGATCGCGAAGTTCCGCGCCGCGCGCCGGATCTGGGCCCGCATCATGCGCGACAAGTACGGCGCACGCGACCCCAAGTCCTGGATGCTGCGCTTCCACACGCAGACGGCCGGCGTCTCGCTGACGCGGCAGCAGGTGGAGAACAACATCACCCGAACGGCCTACGAGGCGATGGCGGCGGTGCTGGGCGGAACGAACTCGCTGCACACCAACTCCATGGACGAGGTCCTCGCCCTGCCGACCGAGCGGGCCGCGCAGATCGCCCTGCGCACTCAGCAGGTGCTCGCCCATGAGACCGGCGTCACCAACACGATCGATCCGCTGGGCGGTTCATATTTCATCGAACAGCTGACCGACGAGATGGAGCGCGGCGCGCAACGCTACTTCGACCAGATCGATGAGCAGGGCGGCGTGCTGCGATGCATCGAGAACGGGTTCTTCCAGCGCGAGATCGCCGATGCCGCCTTCGAGTTCGAGCGCAAGCTGGAAGCGAACGAGCGGATCATTGTCGGTGTCAACGCCTACAAGGACGGCGAAGGCGGCGACCTGCCCACCCTGCGCATCGGACCGGAGACCGAGCAGGGTCAGGTACGCCGCGTCAAAGCCGTGCGGTCGCGGCGGGACAATACGAGTGTCGCCAGCCGGCTCGAGGAGCTCAAGGCGGCCGCGCGAGGAACGGAGAACCTGATGCCACATTTGCTCGACTGCGTCAAGGCCTATGCCACCGAGGGGGAGATCATGGCCGCGCTCAAGGAGGTCTTCGGCGTCTACCGGGAGCCGATTCTCTTCTAGATGATGCGGATGCGCTTCTCGCTGATCGGTCGGGCTCTCGCGCTGCTGGGGGTGGTCGTCATCGTGATCCTCTATGTGTGGCGGCCGTGACGGCCAGGGTCCTGACCGCCAAGGTCGGCCTCGACGGGCACGACCGCGGGGTCAAAGTGGTATCACGCGCGCTGCGCGACGCCGGGGTCGAGGTGATCTACGCCGGCCTTCGGCAGACACCGGAAATGGTGGTCGAGGCGGCCATCCAGGAAGACGTCGACGCCATCGGCGTCAGCCTGCACAGCGGGGCGCACATGACCCTCATCCCCCGCATCCTGGAGCTGCTGAAGGAGCGCAACGCCACCGACATCGTGGTCTTCGGCGGTGGCATCATCCCGCCGGATGATGCCCGGGAGCTCAAGAAGATGGGCGTGGTCGAAATCTTTGGTCCCGGGACCTCGCTCAAGTCGATCATCGATTTCGTCAACAAGGGCTTTAAAGCGGCGTGATCGCCGCCGCTCCGCGCAAGCTGGGGCGCTTCGAGCTCCACTGCCTCAGCGATGGGCACTGGCGCATGGACGGCGGCTCGGTATTTGGCGTGGTTCCGAAAGTGATGTGGGAAAAGTTGAAGACTCCGGATGCCCGCAACCGCATCCCGATGGCCACCAACTGTCTGCTGGTGCGCACCCCTGACGCCAACATCCTGATCGAGGCGGGCATCGGACCGAAACTTTCCGAGAAGGAGCGGGACATCTACGCCTACGAGCGCGACCCCGGTCTTCCGGACGCTCTCACGGGCGCCGGGCTGACCCCGCCGGATATCGACCTGGTCGTGCTCAGCCACCTGCATTTCGACCACGTGGGCGCGCTGATCACTCCGGGCCGCGATGGCGAGCTGACCCCACTCTTCCCCCGCGCTCGTCACATCGTCCAGGCTCGGGAGCTCGAGGCCTGGCGCCAGCCGGACTCGCGCAGCAAACCGTCTTACAAAGTCGAAAATATCCAACTGCTCGAAGACGAGGGACGGCTGCAGATCGTCGACGGTACGAAGGAGGTGGCTCCCGGCGTCCAGGTGCGAGTCACGGGCGGACATACCGCCGGCCACCAGGCGGTCTACGTCCAGGACCAGGAGCAAACGGTCGTTTTCACCGGCGACTTTCTCTTCATGCGCGCGTTCCTGAAGGTCAACTGGGTCAGCGCGCTTGACCTCTTTCCGTTGGAGGCGATGGAACGCAAGGCCGCGTTCCTTAACGAGGCCGCGCGGGAGCGCCACCTGATCTGGCTGTATCACGAGACCGAGCAGATGCTCGGCTACTGGACCGGGGAGGGCTTCGAACCGGTCAGCTGACGATCAGCAAGACTTCGGAACCGCAGCGCTCGCACTCGCCCCGGACGACGTAGTTCCCGGTTTTCAGGTCCATTGCCGAGGGACGCAGGATGCCGACCGCCTGGCGGCAGGCGCGGCAGTGTGCCTTCATCGGGGCCACCGGGACGTCCGAGGGCTGGAAGGTCCAGGTATGCGGCGCGACCTGGTGCATGGTGGGGTGGGCAATGGCCATGAAAGAGCTCCACCTTCTGTAACGCCCGCGATCCTCAAAGGGCTCTGCGTCCTTTGGACCTGATGACTACGGCAAACCGCGTAGAGCGCGAGGGCGGAGGCGAGGGCGGCTACGCCGCCACTGCGCGGTTAGCTAGTAAACGATGACTGGCGTGCCGGTCGGCGTCCAGTTCCAGAGCCAGACCATGTTGTGGTACGGAACGTTGACGCAACCGTGGGTGCCCGTGTCTTCGCCGGTCGGGTCGTAGTGCGGGCCATTGGTCCCTGGACCGTACCGGGAGCGCCAGGAGGCATCATGGATCCCGTCGCCACCGTTGAACCACATCACCATCTGCACCTTGCTGTCGGGGTACCAGTAGGGCGAGCCCTTCGGCCAAGGCGAATGCATCGTCCAGGGCGACACTTTCCAGTAGACCTTGAAGCTGCCCGGGTCGGTCTCCAGGCCCGGCCGGCCGGTCGTGACGTAGCTCCAGAAGACCTGCTGACCATGCTCGTAGGCGCGAATTACCTGCTCGCTGAGGGAGATCGTGATCGCCTTGTCGGGTAGCGTCCGGGTCATGGCGTCTTGCAGCACCTTGTCCTGCACCTGAAGGCCGCCGTTGACCTGCTCCAGGTCGGCGGTGGTGGTGACGGTGTTCAGCTTCGCGGCGAGCGTCTGCACATGGAGGTCGACGATCGAGACGTCCATCGAGAAGATTCGTGCGGTCTGGAGGTCTCCCTGAACCTGCGCCAGCGCCGCGTTGGCACCCGTCCGGGCGACGGCCGGATCGCCGTGGTCCTGGGCGGCGGCTTGTGCGACATATTGGGCGATCAGCTTGTTGGTCGCCTGCTGGTCCGCGATGATCAAGGCGAGCTTCGAGACCGGCGCCTTCAACTCGGTGCTGACCGCGCGGTAAGCGTGGACGGTGGTCGCCACGTCAACCTCGATCTGGGCCTTCGACGGCAGGCCGTCGAATTCGACCAGGAGCTGGTCGTCGACACCGGCCTGCGTGGCCTTCTGCATCTCGCCAGAGAGTTGCGTCACCGCCGCCTGGGCGGCGTCACGGGTCTCGCTGACCAGCTTCTGCACCCGCGTCTGCAGCTGGTCCTTGATCTGCGCTTCCTGGGCGGCTGCCCGGCTGAAGAACGCAATCCGGTCCTGGTTGAACGGGGCTGAGGAACCGGGTGGGGCGGCGCTCGCCGTCGTCAGCTCCTGGCGCTGCAAATCCGAGTATTCGGCGGCATCGAGGCCGATGTCTCGCGCATGGCTCTGGGCCGCGAGCACCTGGGCCCGGGCTGCCTGGAAATCCTGCTCGGCAAACGCCTCGCGAACCTGTTGCACGAAAATCAAGGCGGCCACCAGGGCGAAGGTCCCGAGGACCACCCCGATGCGGAGCGCGTTCTGGCGGAGGAATCTAAGAGTTGCTACCAGCACCGTTGTCACTCGATTTTAGGTCCATCTTGCACAGTCAGTAACGTCCAAACGGCGTAAAAGTTCCGGTGAAGGCTCGTTCAACAGGCACCAAACGCTGTGTTAAGATGGGCGCCGCCCAATTCGAGCTGAAGGAGGATTCTAACTGGCGACTGCCACTCTCGTCACACTCAAACTCGAGCCCCGCACCGATCGTGGCCGCCACCTCCAGACGCTGCGTCGTCAGGGTCGGCTTCCCGCGATCGTCTACGGCCACAACGTCGACGCCGTGACGGTGTTGGTGGATGGGCGCGAGTTCGTTAAGGCCTTTCAGAAGGTCGGCGGCAACCAGCTGGTCGATCTCCAGCTTGGGGACGAGCCGGTCCGAAAGGCGCTGATCCGCGAGGTACAACGGAGCCCCCGCAACGGTGATCTCCTCCACGTCGATTTCTACCAGGTCAACTTGACAGAGAAGATCGAGTCGGAGGTGCCGATCGAGATCGAGGGCGAGGTCGAGCTCGTCGTCAAGGGTGAGGCGGACCTGCAGCGTGGCCTGCACGCGCTCAAGGTGGAATGTCTGCCGACCGACCTACCGCCGGTCATTTCCGTCGATGTGTCTGGCTTGAAAGAGATCGATGACGAAATCCGGGTCAAAGACTTGAAGGTTCCGCCCGGATGCGAGTTCCTCGATGAGCCCGACGACCTGATCGTCAAGGTTGCGGCGCACCGCGAAGAGGTCGAGGAAGTCGCGCCCGCTCCCGCCGCTGCCGAGGTACCGACCGTCGGCGAGACCGAGGCTCCCGCGGAAGGCGCCGGCGAAGGCGAAGCCCCCGCCGAGAGCTGACGTCAAGGCGTCCCTACAATGGGCGCCATGTGGGACTGGATAACCCAGCACTGGGACGAGCCGTGGGCCCGATTCGTCGAGGGCATCCTGCTTCTCTTGCTCAGCTTCGTCATCGCGAGCGTCGCCCGAGGGGCATTGCGAAACCAGCTCAAGCGGCCGCACATCGACGCACAGGTTGCCTTGCTCATCTCCAGGATTGCGTATCTGGCGGTCGTAGTCCTGGGCGTCGTCGCCTTCTTCACCCTCTGGTTCGGCAACCCGACGCTGGTGTTTGGCGGCTTCGGTTTTCTCGCCCTTGCCTTCAGCCTGGCGTTTCAGGACATCCTGAAGAACTTCATCGCCGGTGTCTTCATGCTGCTGGAGCGCCCATTTCGATTGGGCGACGAAATCACGGTCGACAACCACACCGGCATCGTCGAGAACATCGAGATGCGTGCCACGACGCTGCGAACCAGTGAGGGCGAGCAGGTGATCACCCCGAATTCGCTCGTCTATACCGGCACGATCATCAACCGCACGCGGTACCCGACGCGCCTCTTCACGCTGACGGCCAAGATTCCAACCGGCGTCCCCCTGGATGGGCTCGCGGAGAAGCTCAAGGAAGAGATCCAGAGCCGGCCCGAGATCGCCAAAGATCCGCCGCCGCACGTTGCGCTCCAGCCCAACATCGACGGCGGCCTGACGCTCGAGGTCCGCTACTGGCTCGACTACCGGCGCAACGACCCGTTGGCGGTCCAGGCGGCGATCGGCCAGCAAGTTTACCGGGCGATTCACTCCACCGAAGCCTCGCCCAAACGGTAACGGCACCAATCCGTAGGGCGCTCGCCCGCTTCGCCGCTTTCAGTCCGGCGGCCCGCCAGTTCCTTGCCTACGCCCTGCTCATCGGAATCGGCTGGGCGATCTTCAACCTGGTGTTCAACCTCTACATGGCCGCGCTCGGGTTTTCCAACGACGTCATCGGCCTCTTCAACTCGCTCCCTGCCGTTGCCCTGCTGCTGGTCGGGATCCCGTTTGCGGCCATGGCCGATCGGATTGGCTATCGCATCTTTCTCCTGGGGGGCGGAGCCGTGGCGGTTCTGGCCTCGCTCGTCCTCACGCTGGTTGGATCTCGCCTGATCGCCGTGCTCGCCGCCGGCACCTTCGCGCTTGCGGTGATCGTCCTGCAGGTACTCGGGAGTCCGCTGCTGGCTCAGGTGAGCGGCGAGAACGAGCGCGTCGCTCTCTTCTCGCTCAACCAGTCGATTTCATGGGCGGCCGCGCTCGCCGGCGATGTTCTCGGCGGCGTCATTCCTG
>Ga0070699_100000348_pt1 | contig 44822 bp, 40 predicted proteins | sample KBSK1503metaG_FD_65473 | JGI IMG/M metagenome (GOLD analysis project Ga0070699, IMG submission 65473) | Corn, switchgrass and miscanthus rhizosphere microbial communities from Kellogg Biological Station, Michigan, USA - KBS K1-50-3 metaG | ecosystem: Host-associated > Plants > Roots >... | reverse complement strand
CCCTGCCGCCAGCCGGCCAGGCCCCTGGCCTTGCCGCCGCCGTCCGCCTCGTCGACCGGCTGGTACTGGCCGCGGAGGGCCGAACGGATGGCCTGCGCGCCCAGGTACGCCAGGTAGCCGACGCCAGCCCACTTGACCGCCTCGAACAGCGGCTGGACCCGGACGATGAGCGCGCTGACGCCGAAGGCGGCGGCCGTCCCCTGCACCAGGTTGGAACTGCTCACGCCCAGCGCGGTCCATCTCCCCCGCCGACGGCCGCCGACCAGCGTGTTCTTGGTGACCACGGCGAAGTCGGGCCCGGGGATCAGGACGAGGACCGCGGCGAACGCCAGGAATTCCGCGTACTTCGACCACGACATGCTCCCCACGCTACCGGGCGGGGTAAGAGTGGGAGCGTGGCGCGCTGGGTGCTGCACGTGGACCTCGACCAGTTCATCGCGGCGGTCGAGGTCCTCAGGCATCCCGAACTGCGCGGGCGGCCCGTGGTGGTGGGCGGTGACGGCGACCCGACCAAGCGCGGCGTGGTGAGCACCGCGTCCTACGAGGCCAGAGAGCACGGCGTGCACTCCGGGCTGCCGCTGCGGACGGCCGCCCGGCGGCTGCCGGACGGCGTGTTCCTCCCGGTGGACCGGGCCGCCTACGAGGAGGTCTCGGAGACGGTGATGGAGGTGCTCCGGGCCACCGGCGCGGTGGTGGAGGTGCTCGGCTGGGACGAGGCGTTCGTCGGCGTGGACACCGAGGATCCCGAGGCGTTCGCCCGGTCGCTGGCCGGGGGCGTCAAGGAGGCCACCCGGCTGGACTGCACGGTGGGGATCGGCGAGAACAAGCTGCAGGCCAAGATCGCCACCGGGTTCGGCAAGCCGGCCGGGGTATACCGGCTGACGTTCGCGAACTGGTTCGAGGTGCTCGGCAGCAGGCCCGCCGACGCGCTGTGGGGCATCGGCGCCAAGACGGCGAAGAAGCTCGCCGGGCTGGGCATCGGCACGGTCAGCGACCTGGCCGCGGCCGACCCGGATGCGCTGGCCGCGGTGTTCGGGCCGATGACCGGGCCGTGGCTGGTGCTGCTGGCCCGCGGCCGTGGTGACGCGGAAGTGGACGACTCGCCGTACCTGGCCAAGGGCCACGGCCGGGAGGAGACGTTCCAGCGGAACATCGCCGGCTGGTCGCAGGTGGAGGCCGAGGTGGCGCGGATCGCCGGGCTGCTGGCCTCCGATCTCGCCTCGGAGCCGCGGCCGGCGCTGCGGATCGTGGTGAAGGTGCGCTACGCGCCGTTCATCACCGAGACGCACGGGGTGACGCTGGCCGCCCCTTCTTCGGATCCTGAGGTGATCGCGCGGGCGGCGGCCGAGGCGCTCGGCCGGTTCACCGGGCGGCGGCCGGTGCGGCTGCTGGGCGTGCGCGCCCAGTTCGAGCGCGGCGCCCGGTTAGACCGGGCTGGTTTCAGTGGGCCCGGCTATACCGGACGCTGCATGCCGACTTCAAACAGGCTGTCGTTCGCGGGCATCGGCTGACGCTCATCCGTCGACCTGAAGCCGCAGCGCTCATAGAGCTTGCGGGCGTACCGATTCGTCTCCGTCAGCCAGAGATGCACCAAGCTGGCGTTCACCATCCCGGCCCAGTCGATCACGGCGGTGACGAGCGCATCGCCGACGCCCAGGCCGCGTGCATGCGGCCGCACCCACAGCGAGACAAGTTCCACCGTGCCTGGTTTCTCCTGGAACCCGCCGACCATCCCATCTGGCCTGGCCGCGTCATGGTCAGAGGCAAAGGCGAAGAACGTGGCTCCGCGGGAAATCCTGCGCCGCCAGTCCGCCTCGCCGGAGGCCGCCTGGTTCGCATAGGTCGAGCCGAATGCGGTCGGAGCGTCCTGCAGCGCATCGAGCCGGATGTCTCGCAGGACCTGCCATTCCTCCACCGTCGCCGCGCGCACCACGACCATGCCCTAGGCTCCCGTCCTCACCGCTGGTTACGTATTCAAATATCCAGTCATCGCCATCGCAACCAGAGATCGGTCAATCCGAGTGGCCTTGAGTAATACGCTCCAGCAATACGGAGTTATACCGTCACTCTGAGCCGGCCAGTACCGCAGATGCGGGGCGAAGGGCCACGGCCCCCGGGTACTGAAACGGACACAGAAACGCTACGGCAGAGCTCGTAGCGCTCACTTCAGTATGAGAAAACCTCCTGGCCGACATATGCAGACTCAGCTTCGTCCGCCGTCGAAACGTACGAAACCGGCGCGACCTTTCTATGCCGACCCGGTTCTCTGGCCATTCTTGTCCGGACCGCCAATTCTCCGGCCCGCTTGCCTATACGGCTGATGACTCCCCTGGCGGGCACGATGCCTTCTGGACCTGCGGCAGCAGCATTTAGCCCGGTAAATGGCCCGGCGGCCGGGGCCGCAATAGGCGTCAGGTACGACGAGATGAGCTGAGCCGGACCCGCAGGCCTCGCTGCCGGGGCGCCGTACTGATTTCCCGTGTCGTCGATCAGCCCGGCCAGCACATATAGGTTCGGCTTGGACGGAGCGAGACCAAGCACATCCAGAGCGGCCTTGACCGAGGTGAGCCTCGGCGTCTCGGCCAGCGTACGGTCCCAGGCCCGCAGGTCTTGCCGCCACAGCGAGATGTACCGCTCGCACGCCGAAGGCTGAATCAGCCGCGCACAGACCCGGGCCATCTTGATAGACGCGACGATCCGCTTCCGCAGGTAGGGCTCGACCGCTTCGGAGCGGTCCAGAACGGCCTGCAAGAAAGTCATTCGTGACTCCAGGAAGCTCCGCCAGTAGTCGCTGGTGGCGTGGTCTGCACCAGTCCGGTGATGCAGAAGGCTGTACAGGCCTTCCGCCATCACGTCACCGAACTCCTGCCCGGCCGCGCGCTGCGGATCGGCGAACGGGTCGTACCACAACTGAGTTGCGTCCCGGCGGTGCTGGCCGAGGCGCTTCGCCGCCGCGGCGTGGTAGAAGAAGAACCAGTCCTCGTTATAGATCTCGGGAAAGAACGCGACGGATCCGGCGCAATGCACGGCCAGAGCGGAACCGCTGATGAAGACGTCCTGGTACCCGCCGGTCTTCCTGTGACCGTGGCAAACGACGGAATTATCGGGGAAATCCACGGCCCGCATGCCGACCACATCGTACGGGCCAAGCATCGACCCGGCCACGCGCAGGTCAGAGGCATCCAAGTCGCGTATGTCGTCGTCGAGGAAAAAGATCCGCTCCCAGCCCAGCATCCGGGCCAGCAGCAAGCCGAGATTGCGCTTGGTGCTCAAGTCGCCGTTAGGACTTACGAGTTCCCAGGGAAGGCCCGTAGCGTCCCGGTTGGAGGTGGCGAAGGCAAGCGCCGGGTGGGTGTAGCCGTCGTCTATGTCGACGACGATGGCCTGCTTGAAGTTTCGCAGGGCGAGCAGGTCGTTGACCTCGTCGGCCCGGGCCTTGAGGCTGCAGAGCACCACCAGCCAGCAGCCGAGGGCCCGGGCCAGCGTGACCGCATGGTCGAGGTTGGGCGCCGACCTGGCGGCGGGCACGATGATGGCGTCGAGCGAGGCGTCCCGCCGCACGCTGGTGCTCGTCAGCAGCTGCAGGTGCGTCTGGTACTGCCGGACATCAGGTGAACGGCGCGTCACGTCCGCCGCTTGGCGTGAATCAGGGATCGCCATGGCTACATTCCGCCTAGGCCTCGGGCCATCTGAACCGCACGCAACCGGGAGCACGGAAATCCGGCGTCATGGCTTGCCCGGCCATCACAGGCACCCGCATCAGGATGGCGAAGTTTGACGGGTCGGCGAAATTCTCTGCTATGTACTGCTCGTTGGAGTCCCGCAGCCGCGCGTCGGTGAGGGCGCGCACGGCCCCCAGCACCCCCCGGCTGTGCACGCCATTACATATGGTGAGGCTCCGGTTCGAATTAATCGGATTCGGCGTCCTGACGAGCAGTCCGACATCTTCGATCAGCGTCTTGCCGTCTTCTGCCCATTCAGGCAGGAACCTTTCTTCCGCGCCGTCCCGCTCGACCACGAAAATCTCGCCGGTAGGAATCTCAGGATCCTCGATCTGGCGGACTGGCTGACTGGTCATATCGGAGAGGCGCTGCGTCATATCGTTCCATGCAATTCCGCCGAGCAGTACCACATGGCCGGACAGGTTATCCGGGACTACGTTGGACCAGAGCTTGAAGAACACGCCCATGGTCGAGTTCTCGGCCCTGATATGGCCGTGCAGTTCCACCAACGCGTCCAAGTCCGCGTAGGACAGGAGTTCGGTGTAGTTGGGATCGTTCGGATCGGCCAGGGAACCTGTCTCGGATTCCGGTAGCTGAGCGCAGATCAGCGTGACCGGTCCGGAGTCGGAGAAGTACCATGACCTCCTCAGCGCGACCGCTTCCCTGACCGGGTGCCTTCTGACCCCGTCGCGCAGAGCCAGCAGTTCGGTCTCCAGCGCCGTGAAGGCGTCCCGTTCCTCGTCGCTCAGTTCGGTCAGGGGCAGCAGCCGGGGTGGATCGGTCTCGACTGATCTGCGGGTGGCGAAGAAGCGCGCGTACGCCGTGAGACGACTACGCGGCGGCAGCTTCGGCGAGTTGGAACTCTCCCACGACGACACGGTGGCCGGCGACAGGCGTTCCTCACTGCTGAGGGCGTTCGCGATGGCCGCCTGTGTCAGCGCGGCGCCGGGCCAGTGGCTTTCCCGCAGAGTCCGGAGACGCTGGGCCAGTGAGAGGAGGCTGGGTCGGTCAAGCGGCATCGATCCCTCCTACGTGACCAGCGTCACCCTTGAGGCTGATGCGGTCGCGCGGGAAGACCGTACATCTCGCGGGGGAGACATTACTCTTTCTTGGGTTTTCTACCGCACAGGGTGATGTTACCCTGATACTACAGTTTAAACACCGAGAGCTACCTAACTCTACCAATGTTGGCGAAAGTTGGGTAGACCCAGGCGATAACACTCTGCTTGCCCCGAGCATAGTCTAGGGGTGGTACTCGTGCCACATGGGGAGCAGCGCCGAGGGTGTCGCGTTCGCGTCGCGGATGAGCCGGTCGGCCAGGTCGATGGTCGTCGTCACGCCAGGGGGCCTCCGCCGCCACAAGCGGAGCTGGGCCGGCGCTTGGGGCGTCCGGCCCAGCAATCACCGATCACGTAAGCAGCAATGACCGTGATGCTCACTGATGCTACAACCTCGTAGCTTGCTACGTCAGCCGACCTGCCACGGGAGTTCCCGACCATCAGCGACGGCCGACGATCAGGCAGCAGGCACGGTCCACATACGGCGGGCGCCGGACGACCGGCGCCGCGCCGGGTATTGCCCGCAGCAACGGCGAGGCGTAGCGATGTACGCACTTCACAGCGGCGCCAGTGGAATAGGACACATAGAGGCGGTCATTGTCGTGACCGCAATTCTTGGCGCGATCTTCTGGCGTGAGGTACTTAAGATCCTGCTCATCGTGGCCCTGCTGCTGATCATCATTGTGGTCGTCGGCGGCACGGTAGTCATCATCGATGTTCTGCAGCATGTAATCACGTAGATGCCAACTGCCGGCCAGCCTTGAATGCTGGCCGGCAGCCTGGGCCCTGCTCTCAGCCGGACTGACCGTCCAGCGGACGGACCATGCCGATCTCGCCGAGGGACGGGTTGGAGGGCAGCGGCTGGCGCTCGGCGGTGACGGTGAAGCCGCAGCGCTCGTACAGCAGGCGGGCGTGCTTGTTGGTCTCGGTCACCCACAGGTGCACGGTGGTGGCGCCCTGCTGCCTGGCCCAGCCGGTGACCGCGTCGATGAGCGCCTCGCCGACGCCGCGGCCCCGGGCCTGCGGCCGGACGAACATGCCGATCAGCTCGACAACCTTCGGCGCCGCCAGGTACCCGCCGCCCAGGCCGGCCGGGCTGACCTCGGGGAGGAACGCGATGAACGAGCCGTCGCGGATGGCCCGCCGGTGCCATTCGTCGGCGCCGAAGGCAGCTTCCCTGGCGTAGGTCGAGGCGAAGGCGTCCGGCGCGTCTTGCAGCGCATGCAGGCGGATCTCGCGCAGCGCCTGCCAGTCGGTCATCGTCGTCGCACGCACCAGGACCATGCCTCATGATCCCTTCGGCGGCGTCAGCCGCTCAACCCGATTTCCGGCCGTGACGCCTCAGCCGTCGCTGTAGGCCCTGCTCAGCCAGTGCTCCGGCGTCATCCTGATCATGACCTGGAAACCACCGGGGTTGGCCGCCAGGTAGGCGTCGCCACCCTCGATCCCGAGGTACCTACGGGCCAGCTCGAGCCGTTCAGCGTCGGTGGCGTCCGCCATGACGGCCGGCCCTTCGACCGTGACGTATTTATAGGGCGGCCGCTCATCCTGGGCGCACAGGCTGAACCGGCCCGCCGCCGCGATAGCCAGGGCCTTGCGGGTGCCACGGCCGGTGCTCAGGTTCACCGTGCCGCCCGGCAGGTAGGTGTACCAGACCGGAACGGTCAGCGGGCCGCGGCCGTCCGGCGAGGCCACGCTCAGCACCCCGACGTGCAACCCGGCCAGGAACTCCTCGCGCTCGGCCCGGCTCATGCTCAGCGACATGTCATCTCCCGTCGGCTCGGCCCCGGTGATCAGCGCGCGGCGGCCACGCAGGCCCAGGTCCATGGGTGGCTCCTCTCGCCGGGCTGGCAGGCGTCCCGTCAGGACTACCACACCCGGCGAGGAGCCGGGGTCAGCCGCGGGCGTAGTTGCTGGCCCCGTACCAGTCCACCACCACGACCGGCTCGTCCCCGACCACCCAGGCGTCGTGGCCCTGGGGCAGCGCGGTGACGTCGCCGGGCCGGGCGTCGAACTCGGCGCCGTCGGCCATCACCACGTGCAGCGTCCCGGCCACGTGGTACTGGAAGTGGGGCGCCTCGCACAGCTCGGTGCCGGCCAGCGGCTTGACATGGTCCGACCAGCGCCAGCCCGGCTGCAGGGTGAGCCGGCCGATCTCGGCGCCGCCGATCTGGAGCAGGTCCAGGGCGCCGTAGTCGAAGCTGCGGGTCTCGTCGGGCGTGGTGAAGCTCTTCTGTTCCGCTTTCCCGCTCATCGCGGTCTCCTTTCCTCGGCGGATTGTTCCTGATCAGCGTGGACGGCGGTGGTTGCAGCCAGCTTGCAGCGCCGGGTTTTAATAGGCGGGTGAGGTCGCTAGCGGTGCGGGTGCTCGGCGACTTCGGCGTGGACGGGATCGAGCCGCAGGCGTTCGGCAGCCGGAAGGCGCGGCTGGCACTGCAGCTGATCGCGCTGGGTGCCGGGCAGGCCGTTCCGGCCTGGGTACTGATCGACGCGCTGTGGGACACCGCTCCCCCGGCCCGGCCCGAGGATCAGCTGGCCGTGCTGATGAGCCGGCTGCGCGCGGTGCTCGGGCGGGACCGGATCGAGCACCGGGATCAGGGCTACCTGCTGCACTGCGACTGGCTGGACGCGACCGAGCTGGCGGTGCTCACCCGGCAGGTGGAGGCGCGGCGGGAAGCGGGCCACGTGATGGGCGCGGTGCCGGCCGCGCGGGTCGCGCTCTCGCTGATCCGCGGCGACGGGCCGCAGCCGCTGCCCGGCGAGTGGGCCCAGCTCCGGCAGGCCGAGCTGGGGCGGCTGGCCGGCCGGGCCCGGCTGGTGGCGGCCACCGCCCTGTTCGAGGCCGGCGACTGGATGGCCGCCGCCGACGCGGCCGCGGCGGCGGCCGAGCGCGACCCGTACGACGAGGCGGCGCTGCGCCTGCTGCTCCGGGCCCACGTGATGGGCGGACGCGTGGCCGGGGCGCTGTCCCTGTACGCCAGCGCCCGGGAGCGGATGGCCGACGAACTGGGCACCGACCCCTCGCCCGAGACGACCGCGCTGTACACCGCGATCCTGCGCGGCGAGCTGACCGCGCCCGGGCCGGCCGTGTCCGGCGCAGCCGGCCCGGGACCGGCTGGCTCCGCTGTCGTCGGCCCCGCTCTGGTCGGCAGAGATGACGAGATGGCCTGCCTGGAGGCGATCGCGGCGCGGGCCCGCGACGCCGCCGAGGTGGTCGTGGTGGACGGCGAGGCTGGCATCGGCAAGACGACGCTGCTGCGGGCCTGGGGCGGCCGGCGCACCGCGGCCGGGGACACGGTGCTGATCGCGTCGTGCGGCCCGCTCGACCGCTCGATGCCGCTCGACGCGCTGCTGGCGGCGCTGGCCGCCCTGCTGCGCGGGCTCGGGCCCGACACGGCCGCCGACGTTCTCGGCGCGGACGCGCCGCTGCTGGGTCCGCTGCTGAACCTGGCGCCGGGCCCGCGGCTGCCGCCCATGCTGGCGGACAGCATGCTCGGCCCGGCGGTGCTCTACTCGGCGCTGGTCCGGGCGCTGCGCCGCCTGGCCGAGCGCGCCCCGCTGGCGGTCGTGGTCGACGACGCGCACCTGGCCGGGCCGGCGCTGCCGGACTGGCTGCGTTTCGCCCGGCGGGAGAACCTGGCGGTCCTGGTGGTCGCCGCGGTCCGCTCCGGCGAGGGCGAGCCGCTGCCCGCCACGGCGTTCGTGCACCTCGGCGCGCTCGGCCGGGACGCCGCCGCCGAACTGGTCGGGCCGGGTCGGGTGGATGAGCTGTACGCCCGGTCCAGGGGGCACCCGCTGTTCCTGACCGAGCTGGCCCAGCAGGCCGCGGGCTCGGAGCTGCCCGCGTCGCTGGTGGAGTCGGTGTCCGCGCGTTGCGACGAGCTGGGTCCGGCCGGGCTATTGCTGCGCACCGCGGCGGTGATCGGCCCCGACCTCGACGTGGACCTGCTCGCGGCCGTGCTCGGCCGGCCCGCGGTCGCCCTGCTCGACGACGCCGAACAGGCCGTGGCCAAGCAGTTCCTGGTCGAGGCGGACGGGATGTTCAGGTTCCGGCACGAGCTGGTCCGCGAGGCGCTGGCGGCGAGCGCGACTGCGGGGCGGGCCGCGTTGCTGCACCGGCAGGCCGGCCGGGTGCTCGACCGCAGGCCCGGCGTGGACCCGCTGACCGTGGCCGGGCACGCCCGGCTGGGCGGGGACCTGGCGCTGGCGTCCCGCGCGCTGCGCGACGCGTCGGCGCGGGCCGCCGAGCGCTACGACTACGCGGCGGCCGAAGCGCTGCTCGACGACGCGATCCGGCTGGACGCCAGCGCGGACGGCTGGCTGGCCCGGGCCCGGGTCCGCACGCTGCGCGGGCGCTACGCCGAGGCATTGGCGGACGTGGAGCGGGCCGCCCCGGCCGGCCCGGCGGCGCTCGAGGTCGGCGCGTGGGCGTCCTACTTCGGCCGTGACTTCGCCCAGGCCGCCCAGTTCGCCGAGGACGGCGCGCTCGCCGCGGACGACGCGGCGAGCCGGGCCCGGTGCCTGGCGGCCGGCGGCCGGACCCACCACGCAGCCGGTGACCTGGCCCGGGCCGAGCTGCTGCTCGGCGAGGCTTTCTCGCTCGCCGAGGGCGCGGACCGGGTGGCCGCCGCCGGGTGGCTTGGAGTGCTGCGCTCGCACCAGAGCCGGGTAGAGGAGGCGCTGGCGCTGCTGCGGCCGGCGGCCCGCGGGCAGATCGGGGTGGAGCACACCTCGGCCACGATGCACTCGCTGCTGTTCACCGGGCACGCGCATGCGCTGGCCGGCCGCCCGGCGCAGGCGCTGGCCGCGTTCACCCGGTACACCACCGAGGTGGAACGGCGCCAGGTCCCGCGCTTCGCCGGCCGCGCGGTGAACTTCGCCGGCTGGGTGCTGCGCAACCTGGGCGCGGGTGAGGAGGCGCTGGACCATCACCACGAGGCGCTGGAGGCCGGCCGGGGCCAGGGCACCGCGGACGTCACCATCGCCGCGCTGGAGGACCTGGCCGAACACTGCCTGGTGACCGGGGATCCTGACGGCGCGGGGGCCCGGCTGGCGGAGGCTTCGGCGCTGCTTGATGGCACCCTGGTCTTCGGCTGGCGGCTGAGGCTCAAGCACCGGCTGCTCAGCGGGCGGCTGGCGCTGCTGGCCGGCGACGGCGAGCGGGCGCTGGCGCAGGCCCGCGAGCTCGAGTCGCAGGCGGCCGCGCTGGGCGTGCCGCGGTACACCAGCGTCGCCCGGCTGCTCGCGCACCGGGCCAGCCACGCGCTCGGCGGGCCGGCCGACCCGGGCGCGGTGGCCGTCGACCTCGACCTGCTCGACGGGGCCGCGGCCATCGAGGCCTGGTGGTGGACCTGCGACCTGGCTGGCGACTTCGGCCAGCCCGCCTGGCGGGAACGGGCCGCCGACCGGGCCGCGCGGCTGGCGCGGGGGGCGGGCGACTACGCGGACGGGCTGCTGCGCGAGGCGGACCGGCGGCTGGCCCTGGCCGGCCAGCGCCGGATCAGCTCGCGGTGAGCACCACCATCGAGACGACCAGCGGGCCGCCGCCGGCCGCGCCGGAGATTGACATGGCCACGGCCTGCTCGGCCGCGCGCCGCACCGCGGCCCGCCCGGCCGGGTCGAGCGAGCGCAGGAACGGGGCGTAGTGAGCCATGCCCAGCCGCCACGAGACGAGTTCGGCGGGGGTGGCCAGGCCGGCCGGGACGGACACGGTGCGCACCTGAACGCGGCTGAACCCGGCGGCGGCCGCGTTCTCGGCGAGGACCTCGGGGTCGCCGGCACCGGCGCGGCCGCCACCAGCGACCGGGCCAGCGGCGCGTACATCGCCTCCGGTCCGCCGGCCCAGTAGGCTGCCGCGGCGTCGTAGTCCGCGTGCAGTCCCGCAGTCAGCTCAGGAGTGCCGCCGCCCGTACGGATTCGGTTTCCCACCACGCGAGCTCCTCGTCGTAGCCGCCGAGCGCCTTCTCCCAGCCGAACAGGACCATGGCGCCGAGCAGGCACAGCGCCAGCTGGCGGTCCCACCAGGGCCCCGTGTCGATGCCGCAGCCCTCCAGCGCCTCCCGGTAGGCCGCGATCGAGGCCTGCTTGGACTGGGGCAGGCGGCGGCAGTTGATCGCCAGGTACCAGGCCAGGTCGGACAGCGGCGCCCCGCGCCCCGGCTGCTCCCAGTCCAGCACCACCGTGCGCCCCGCGTCGTCGGTGCCCAGGTTGTCGAGCTTGAAGTTGCTGTGCACGAACGTCTGCGGCGTCGCGGCCAGCGCCTCGAGCAGCGGACCCGGGTCGCGGGCCAGCGGGGTGACGACCGCGGCCGCGGCCGGGGCGACCTCGGCCAGCAGCGGCCAGCCCTTGGCGACAAGACGCGGCACCAGGTGCGGCGAGGCCTCCGCGGCCTCCGCCGCGGCCATCCACGGCGAGAGCTCCAGGTAGCGGTGCATGGCCGGGACCACTTCGAACTCGTCCCCGCAGGCCCAGAAGGCCGCGTGCAGCGCGGCCATATGCCGCAGGAACCGCGTGTGCTGGGCCAGCGGGATCGGCGTGTCGGTGGCGGGCACCAGCCAGCGGCCGACATCGCGCATCAGCAGGGCGCAGCCGCGCCGCTCCGGCGCCGCGGCCACGATCGGCTGGTTGAGGCAGCCGGGCAGGCGGGCCAGGATGCCGCGTTCCCACAGCACCAGGGGCGCGCCGCGCAGGCAGCCCGAGGCTCGCATCGTCCAGTCCTGGGCCAGGTCGAGGTGCTTGAGCACGTAGGCCTGCCCGTCGATCACGACCCGCTCCAGGGTGGCTCCCGACTTGCCGGGGGCCTCGTCCAGCCCGGTCCGTTCGGTCGCACCCGCGAGCAGCTCTGCCAGCTCACCAGGGGCCAGCTCACCAGGGGCCAGCTCACCAGGGGCCAGCGCCTCAGGCACCGGCCGCCTCCATCTCGGCGAGCAGCGCGGCCGGCCAGCGGCCGCCGCAGAAGACCATGTCGGACACGATACGGTCATCGCGCACCGTCAGCACGTGCAGGTGGTGCCCGGCGTGCGGCACGCCGTTCTCGGTCCAGCTGAGCGTGTACTCGACCACCTCGGCCGACCCGCCCTCGACGGGGTAGCGGCGCAGCTCGTCGAAGCGGGCCGGGTCGGCGAACCACCGGGCGTACTCGGCGCGGATCGCGTCGGCGCCGGCCGCGTGCAGCCGCCAGTTGGGCACGGTCGCGTCGAGCGTCGCGTCCGCGCTCCACGCGTCGCAGCCGGGAATGTCCGCGGTCTCGATCGCGTGCAGGAACTTGTCGATCACGGGCTTGTCGGTCATGGCCGCCTCCCTAGCGTCCCGGCCATCGTGCCTACCGCGCCTTGCAGCCAGGTTGCAGCCCCGCGCCGCCGTAGCATGCGGGGGTGACGATACGACTGGCCAGCGACGGGCCGCAGACGGTGCGGGCGGACACCATCGGGGCGGCCTGGCTCGCGGTGGCCGGACGGATCCTGGCCGAGGGTACGGAGAGCCGCTACGACGGCCTGGCGGTGCGCGAGATCTCGCTGGTGACGCTCGTGGTGGAGCATCCAGGCCCGGAGGACGAGATCATCGCCAGGCACGCCGAGCCGGAGCGGCTGGCCTGGATGCACGCCAACTTCACCGACCACGGTACGGTGGCGGCGCTCGGCGACGCGGACAGCTACGCGACCCGGCTGTTCGACTACGAGCATTCCGGCCGGGACCAGGTCGCCTGGGTCGTCGGCCGGCTGCGCCGGGACCCGGCTACCAGGTCCGCGGCCATCACCACGTTCCAGCCGCACACCGACACCAGCTACATCCCCTGCGTCAGCCTGCTGGACTTCTGGCTGCCGGACGGCGTGGTCGAGCTGGTCGCCTACGCGCACAGCATCGACTTCGGCGCCAAGGGCTACGGCAACCTGGCCGAGCTGGCCGCGCTGCAGCAGCACGTGGCCGGGCAGCTCGCCCGGCCGGCCGGGCGGCTGCTGATGATCGTCAAGTCGGCGCACGTGTACGAGACCGAGCGGGGTTACCTGAGAGGCGTGCTGGAGGAGTATCGCTAACCGGGCGCGGGCAGCTCGCCGCGGCCGGCCGCCTTGGCCAGCCGCCGGGCCTCCTTCAGGCCCAGGCCCCGGGCCTGCGGCGGGACCCGGAAGATGGTGGCGCCGCCCATCAGGTTCCAGGTGCGGAGCTTGATCACCGGCGCGCCGGGGCGCGGCGGGCGCTCGGAGCCGATCTCGGTGTTGCCGCCCATCAGCGAGAAGCCGCCCACGTCCAGCTCGACCGAGTCCGGGATGTAGATGGTCGCGCCGCCCATGACCGCGACCAGGTTGAGGGTGAGCTCGCCGCCTTCGATCTCGGCCTCGCGCAGGTCGATCTCGTCGCCGCCCATGACCGCGATGGCGTTGATCCGGCCGATCGCGCGGAACCGGCCGCGCCGCTGCGAGCCGGACATGATGGCGACCATCCAGCGCACCGGCTTCTTGGCCAGGACCGGCGCGGGCCTGTCCTGGCCCGCCTCCTGCGGCAGGTCGCCGGTCAGGGTGGCGAGCTCGCCGCGCGTCTTGGCGGCTAGCGCCCGGCTGGACCGCTCCTCGAGCTCGTCCAGGGTGAGCCGGCCCACGGCGGCGTGCTCGCCGAGGACGTGCAGCGTCTGGTCCCGCTCGGCGTCGGAGACCCGGAGGGATGCGTCTGGCTCGCTCACCCGGCCAGGCTACTTCAAGGAGTTCAAGTGATTAAAGAGGCGGAACCGTCGCAGCCGCAGGCTGCTGGCCACCACCAGGACCGACGATAGCGTCATCGCGGCGGCCGCGATGAGCGGGCTGAGGAAGCCCAGAGCGGCCAACGGCACAGCGGCCACGTTGTAGCCGAACGCCCAGGCGAGATTGCGCCTGATCGTGGCGCGGGCGGCGCGGGCCAGCTGGATCGCCTCCGGCACCACCCGCAGGTCCTCGCGGAGCAGGATCAGGTCGGCCGCCGAGATCGCCACGTCGGTGCCCGCGCCGACGGCCATGCCCAGATCGGCCGCTGCCAGCGCGGGGCCGTCGTTCACCCCGTCGCCCACCATGGCGACCCGGTGCCCGCGGGCCTGCAGGTCCCGGACGGCCGCGGCCTTGGCGGCGGGCAGGATCCCGGCGATGACCTCCTCGATGCCCACCGCGGCGGCCACCGCCCGCGCGGTCGCCTCGTTGTCCCCGGTGAGCAGGACCGGCCGGAGCCCGAGGCGACGCAGCCCGGCGACGGCGGCGGTGGCCGACGGCTTGATCGCGTCGCCAACGGCTAGCGCGCCGCGCAGCCGGCCGTCCCAGCCGACCAGGACCGTGGTCTGGCCGGTCCGCTCCCATTGCGCCCACTGGCTCGCCAGCCGGGGCGGGATCGCGATCCCGAGCTCGCGCAGCAGCCGCTCGCGCCCGACCGCGACCTGGCGGCCCGCCACCACGCCACGCGCGCCCAGGCCCGGCAGGGCCCTGAAGGCGTCCACCTCCGGCAGGGATCCGTCCGCGCTGGCGAGCCCTTCCCAGGCGGCACAGACCGCGGCGGCGACCGGGTGTTCCGAGGCTCGCTCGACTGCGGCGGCGTAGCGGAGCAGTTCGGCGGGTTCGGTGCCGGGCGCGGCGGCCAGTGCGGTCACGGTCATCCGGCCGGTGGTGACGGTGCCGGTCTTGTCGAACACGACCGTGTCGATCAGCCCGGACGACTCCAGTGCCTGGTGCCCCTTGATGAAGATGCCGAGCTGCGCGCCGCGGCCGCAGGCCGCGACCAGCGCGGCCGGGGTGGCCAGGCCCAGCGCGCACGGGCAGGCGATGATGAGCACGGCCAGGCCTGCGCTGAACGCCTGCCCGGCGGCGGCCCCGGCGGCCAGCCAGCCGGCCAGGGTCAGCGCCGCGGCCGCCAGGACCACCGGGACGAAGACCCCGCAGACCCGGTCGGCCAGGCGCTGGATGGCGGCCTTGTCGGCCTGGGCCCGGCCGACCAGCGCGATCAGCTGGGCCAGCTGGGTGTGCTCGCCGACCTGGACGGCCCGGACGACTAGCCGCCCGGACAGCGCGATCGTGCCGCCGGTGACGGTGTCGCCGGCCGCGGTCTCGACCGGAACGGGCTCGCCGGTCATCATGCTCCGGTCGACCGCGGACTCGCCGGACAGCACCTCGCCGTCCGCCGCGATCTTCTCCCCCGGGCGGACCACGAAGGTGTCCCCGCGCCGCAGCTGGCCGGCCGGGACGCGCCGCTCCTGGCCGTCGGCGCCGAGCACGCAGACGTCTTTCGCGGCCGCGGCCGCGAGCGTGCGCATCGCGTCGGCTGCCGAGCCGCGCGCCCGGGCTTCGTAGTACCGGCCGGCCAGCAGGAACGTGGTGACCGCGGCGGCCACCTCGAGATAGATGCCACCGCCCGCGGGGTGCGCCAGGCCCGGCAGGGCGGTTAGTACCGGATGAGATGGCCCACGGTCCAGGCGGAACATCGCGTAGGCCGACCAGCCGCAGGCGGCGATCACGCCCAGGGACACCAGCGTGTCCATGGAGAACGCGCCGTGCCGGATGTTCTTGAGCGCGGCGCGGTGGAACGGCCAGGCGGCCCACAGCGCCACCGGCGCGGTCAGCGCGACCAGGACCCATGGCCACCCGGCGAACCGGTAGCCGGGGAACAGCGACAGCGTGACGGACAGGTCGCTGAGCGGGACGAAGAACACCAGCGCCAGGATCAGCCGGCGGCGCAGGTAGGCGGCCTGGTCACCGGCTGGCGCAGGATGTAGGGGGCTGGGGAGGTGGGTGGGGGGCTCGATCAGGCCGGCCGCGTACCCCGCGTCCTGGACCGCCGCGATCATCGCCTGCACCGGGACGTCCTCCGGCGCGGTCACCGTCGCCTGCTCGGTCGCGAAGTTGACCGCGGCCACGACGCCGGGGCCGATCCTGGTCAGCTTCTTCTCGACCCGCGCCGCGCACGCGGTGCAGGTCATGCCGCTGATCGACAGCTCGACCGTGCGCGCCGCGGGCAACGCAGGCGCCGCCGGCACATCGAGCATCGGGCCTCCCCGGTCCGGTCACCGATCATCGAGCCGGGGTCCGCGCCGGGCCGGCTCTGACGCGCCGGAGCCCGCGAACGATGTTCGCTGGTCACGTCGCGACGAAAAAGCGCACCCGCAGACTACCAGCGGCTATACCATACGTGTCGTAATAAAAGGTTCAAATAAGACACCTATGTCCCACCCGGCCCTGGGGGAGCGGCCTACTCATGATCCACGTCAACAACTTCGCAAACGGCGCCCTGAACCCTGCCCTCTCGTACGTGGTGTCGTGCATGGGCTGCTTCCTCGGGCTCCGGTGCACCACCCGGGCGCGGGCCTACCAGGGCGCGGCCCGGGCCCGCTGGCTGACCCTAGCGGCCCTGTCCATCGGGACCACCGGGATCTGGACGATGCATTTCATCGCCATGCTCGGGTTCGCCATCCCCGGCGAGTCCATCCGCTACAACGTGCCCTTCACCATCTTGTCGATGCTGATCGCGGTGGTCGTGGTGGGGGTCGGGGTGTTCATCGTCGGGTTCGGCCGGGCGGGCAACGGGCCGCTGCTGCTCGGCGGCACGATCATCGGGCTCGGCGTGGCCAGCATGCACTACCTCGGCATGGGCGCCGTGCGGGTAAATGCCTCGCTGAGCTACAACTACGGCCTCGTGGCCGCCTCCGTGGTCATCGCGGTGATCGCCGGCACCGCGGCGCTGTGGATGGCGCTGCGGCTCGACAGCGTCTGGTCCACGTTCGTCGCGTCCCTGATCGCGGGCGTGGCGGTCAACGGCATGCACTACACGGGCATGGCCGCGGTGCAGGCGCAGGCCGCCCCGGGCCTGGCCGTGAGCACCGCGGATACGGCCGGCGCGACGGCGTTCCTGCTGCCGCTGATCCTCGGGCTGAGCAGCGTCGGGTTCATCTTCTCCGCGATCATCGCGCTGTCGCCGACGGCGGCCGAGATCGTGGAGGAAAGCGAGCTGATGAAGCGGATCGGCCAGAGCCAGGTGGCCCAGAACCAGGTGGCACAGAGCCAGGCCACGCGGCACGAGCCCCAGGGCTGGCGGCCGCCGCCGGCCCAGCCTTACCAGCCGTACCAGGCACCGCGGGACGAGCCAGGGCCGGACGAGCCGGGCAGCCTGTTCCGCCCGCGCCGGTCAAGTGATCAGGGCCGTCCCAATGATCGGGCCTTAACGTTACTAAGGCGACCTCACACCCGGACGTTGGACCGGAGCCAGGAGCAGAGAGGCCGGGTCGTTCGGAAGAATGAGACGACGCGGTCCTTGGCCCTGGCACCTTCCAGCCATGGGCCGGCCGGCCACTGCTGCCAGGCGGTCAGTCCCTTGTAGCGGAGCAGCGTAATCCGCGGGTGGTCGGCCGGGTAGCCGCGCGGCGCGGACTTGAGCGCGCCATGCCCGTGGACGGTGATATCCGCCTTCTCGAGCTCGGCGACGATCTGGACGAGCTCGGCGCCGAGCCGGTCGCCGGCCACCGCATCGCGGTACCTGGCCAGCTGCTCCGGGTTCATCTCCCACATCCCGGCGCCCGCGCCCAGGCCCTCGACGGACAGCTGGACGTAGCAGGAGTCGCCGACGGTCGCCCCGATGTGCGTCTTGTACGGGGTCTTGTCCTTGCTGAACCTGATGTCGCGGTACGGCCGGAAGATCTTCGGCTCGCCCAAGTCGGCGGCGAGTTCCTCGGTCAGCTCGGTCATCGGCCGCAGGACCTTCTCGGTGTAGACGGCCTTGTGCTCCGTCCAGTAGGTCTTGGTGTTGTCGGCCGCGAGCCCGTCGTAGAAGTCCAGGGCCTCCTCCGGCCACCCGCTGAACGCCATCGTCCCGGCTCCTTCCTGCCGGTTCTCACCCTAGCCGTGATAGACCGGGGGCATGAACGAGCCGCCTCCCGCGAGCCAAAGGGCCGCGGCGCCGACTGGACCGAGGAGCGACGAAGGAGCGACGAGGGAAGGAGGCGCCTCGAAAGCGGCCCGGAGGCGAGCGGGAGAAGAAAGAGACGGCGTCTCGCTGACCCACCTCGACGAGCCGCTGTTCGACGGGGCGGAGGCGACCAAGCGGGACCTGGTGGACTACCTGGACGCCGTGTCCGGGCTGATCCTGCCGGAGCTGCGCGGGCGGCCGCTGTCGGTGATCAGGGTGCGCGCGGGCCAGCAGCCGTTCATGCAGAAGAACCTGCCGGACTACGCGCCGCCATGGGTCGGTTCGGTCACGCTTTGGGCCGAATCCTCCCGGCGCGAGGTGCGCTACGCGCTCTGCGACGACCGGCGCACGCTGCTCTGGCTGGCCAACCAGCGGGCGGTGGAGTACCACCCGACGCTGAGCCTGGCCGGGGACCTGGGCCGTCCGACCCACCTGGTGCTGGACATCGACCCGCCGCCCGGCGGGCCGTTCGGGCAGGCCGTGGCGGCCGCGAAGCTGATCCGGCAGGCGCTTTCTGACGTGGGCCTGGCTGGGGCGGTCAAGACCAGCGGGTCCAAGGGGCTGCACATCTACGTGCCGGTGCGGGCGGGCGGCGAGGAGGCGGCCGCGGTCACCCGGGCCATCGCGGCGCGCGCCGAGCGGCTCGATCCGGCCCTGGCCACCACGGCCTTCATCAAGGAAGACCGGGAGGGCAAGGTGTTCCTGGACTCGACCCGGGCCTACGGAGCGACCGTGGCGGCGGCGTACAGCCCGCGGGTGCGACCCGGGGTGCCAGTGTCGTTCCCGGTCCGCTGGGACGACCTGGACTCCGTCGCGCCGGGTGACTTCACCGTGCATAGCGTCCTGGGGCTGCTGGACCGGCATGCGGCGTGGGCCGGTGAACTGCCCGCGCCGCAGGTGCTGCCGCCGGAGCTGGTGGAGGAGGGGCGGGCGATCCCGGTCGCCCGGGTGCAGGCCATGCACGAGGGCAAGCGGCGCAAGCGAGCCCGGGAGGCTCAGTAGCCGGCTGGACCGCTTGCGCCGGTTAGCTGGCGTTCCAGCGCTCGCTGATTTCCTGCCAGGCGGGCGGCGGGCCGGGCAGCTCACTGCGGCCGTCCGCCCGCATGCCGTCCAGGATGAGCGCCAGGTACCGGTGCCGCAGTTCGGTGGTGCGCGCGGGGTCGGCGAACTTGATCGCGGCCACCAGCTCGAACGCCAGCGAGACATCGTGCAGCACCAGGTCAGGCCGCAGCACGTCGCGGATCAGGCCGAAGAACTCCTCGGACAGCTCGGCTGACCGGCTGGCCAGGGCGTACAGCTCCGGCGTGGGGGCGAACTTGCCCGCGAAGGCGCGGGTCAGCGAGCTGGTGTCGGCGTCGGTCAGGTTCCGCATGAAGTCCGCGAAGACCTGCCAGTGGTCGTCGCCGTGCTTGACGCGCTCGATGGCGGCCTCGGTCTCGCGCACGAAGGTCAGCAGGCCGTCGGTGCACAGCGTGCGCAGGAGTTCCTCCTTGCTGCCGTAGCGCGTGTACAGGGCGCTGATGCCGACGCCGGCGTGCTTGGCCACCGCGGTGATCGGCGCGCCCGGGTCGGCGACGAACACCGCCCTTGCCGATTCGAGGATGCGCTGGTCGTTACGGGCTGCTTCGGCCTGACGGCCGCTCATCGGGCCGTGCCGTCCCGGCCTGCCGGGCTGGCCGGGGCCGCCCGGCCGTGCGTTCGTCTCGGTCATGAAATTATCGTAGCAGAGCACTGGAACAAACCATTCCGTTCTGATAGTCTTGGAACAGAAGATTTCGTTCCGGTTCGTTGGGATCGGTACGAGAGCAGCAGGAGACCAGCGACAGCACGGGAGGATCGGATGTCTGCAGCAGCCGTTACCAGGAGCGCGGACCGCGAGGCCACGGGCGCGGGCGAAAACGTGGGGGCCGCGGGGCGAAAGTTGCGCTGGGTGGCGTTCGGCGCGGTGATCACGGCGGCGGTGATGGACCTGCTCGACTCGACCATCGCGCAGGTCGCCGCGCCGACGATCCGGAGTGAGCTGGGCGGCTCGTACGCCGTCATCGAGTGGGTCACCGCGGCCTACGCCCTGGCCATGGCGGTCGGCCTGCTGACCGGCGGGCGGCTGGGCGACATCTTCGGGCGGCGGCGCGTGCTGCTGACCGGGATGGCCGGGTTCGTGCTCGCGTCGGCGGCGTGCGCCGCGGCGCAGAGCGCGGGTGAGCTGATCGGTGCCCGGGCCGCCCAGGGTTTGCTCGGGGCGATCATGCTGCCGCAGGTGTTCGGCCTGATCAGGGACATGTTCGAGGCGCACGAGATGGGCAAGGCGTTCAGCGTCTACGGGCCGGTGATGGGCCTGTCCGCGATGCTCGGGCCGATCGCGGCCGGGGGGCTGATCAGCGCCAACGTGCTCGGCACTGGCTGGCGGATGATCTTCCTGGTGAACGTGCCCGTCGGGCTGGCCGCGCTGGCGCTCGGTGCGCGGACGCTGCCCGGCTCGGCTGGCTCAGGGACGGGCGGGGCGCGGCGGCTGGACCTGCCGGGCGCACTGCTGGCCGGGGCGGCCATGTTCCTGCTCGTCTTCCCGCTGGCGCAGGGCCACTCGCTGGGCTGGCCGGCCTGGCTGTTCGGGATGATGGCCGCGTCGGTGCTGGTGCTGGCCGGGTTCGGCTGGTACCAGGTGCGCCGGCAGCGCGCGGGCCGCGACCCGCTGGTCGAGCCGTCCGTGTTCCGGCACCGCCCGTACAGTGCGGGCATCGTGTTCTCCGTCGTGTTCACCGGCTCGCTGGGCGGCATCGTGATGATCTTCAACGTGTTCCTGCAGAACGGGCTCGGGTTCACGCCGTGGCACTCGGCCGTCACCACCGCGCCGTGGGCGGCGGGCGCGTTCGTCGGCTCCGCGGTCGGCGGGATCGCAATGGCCAAGCTGGGCCGGCGGGTGCTGCTCGCCGGGCTGGTCGTCGAGGCGGCCGGGCTGGCCGGGATCTACGCGGTGCTGCGCGTCGCAGGCGGCGGCGTCTCCACCGTGGACCTGCTGGCGCCGATGGTGATCGGCGGGATCGGGATGGGCATGGTGTTCGTGCCGCTGTTCGACATCGTGATGGCGGGCGTCCGGCCGCAGGAGATGGGTTCGGCCTCCGGCGTGCTGCAGACGGTGAACTCGCTGGGCATGTCGCTCGGCATCGCCGGGATCGGCGCGATCTTCTTCGCCCTGGTGGGTGGGCACGGCCAGCACGTGCCGGTGTACCTGCACGCCGCCGAGTGGACCGCGCTCGCCACGCTCGTGCTGCTGGCCGGCTCGTTCGTGATCGGGTTCGGGCTGCCGAAGCGGGCGCGGTCCTGAGCGGTCGCGCGGACTCCAGGGTAGGAAAGCGAAAGGGAGGAGCTGTCATGAACGAGATCACCAGGACCGGCTGGGACGTGCTGGACGAGGCGCGGGCCATGCTGCGCGCCGCGGTTGCCGGGGTGCCTGCGGACGGCTGGCAGCGGCCGACGCCGTGCACCGAGTGGAACGTCGCCCAGGTGCTTCAGCACGCCGCGCTCGATCAGGGGGCGTGGGCGGCGGTCATCTCCGGGACGCAGCCGTCCGGCGAGAACCCATTCGCTCCGTCGGGTGAGCTGGGCGCGGAGCCACTGGCCTACGCCGAGGCGGCGCTGCACGCGTCCGCCCCGGCCTGGGCCGCGGTCAGCTCGGACGCGGAGTCGGTGCCCACTCCGCTGCCTTCGGGGCCCATGGCGCCCGCCGACGCGGCCGGGGCGGCGGCGCTGGACGCGGCTATCCACGCCTGGGACATCGCGGTGGCGACCGGGCGGGGCTCGCCGCTCACCCCGGAACTGGCTCTGGCGCTGACCCCGGTGGCACGGAGCATCGTCGAGCCGCTGCGCCAGTACGGCGTGTACGCCCAGGCGCTGGAACGCGGCCCGGGCGCCGACGACGCGGCCGCGCTGCTCTGCTACCTGGGCCGCTCCCCTGGCTGGGCGGGCTGAGCCCTTCGCATCCATCATCGCGGATCGCTGCACCCCCTGGTAAGTGACCCTCGTCTGTGATTGATCCGGAGGAACGTTCTGGCAGCAATCCGATGCCGTCGAAAGCCCCGGGCCCGGGGTAAGGAAGCGCCTGTGCGGGGAGGATCTCAACGTCTCGGCTCACCGTTTCGACCGCGTCTCAGGGTCTCCCGGCCAGCGGCCGGTGCGTTTTCGCTCAGTCCGGGGCTGCGAAACCCGGCCGCGGCAGCTAGGGCCGTCCGCCGCCACAACCGTTACCGGGTGCTGCGCATTACCCCGCTGCGACGGCCGGGTAGGCGGGCAGATGTGCGGTGTGGCCGATGCCGCCGCGCACGAGCAGCGCGCTGGCCGGGTTCAGGAACGATCCCGCCGGGCCGCATCTGTGACCGGTACCGCCGGGTAATACGAGCCGATGATCTCGGCAGCCGCGGGTACCGGGGCGGTGGCGACCCGGGCGGCTGAGTCCCGGCCGAACTCCTTGAACGCCGCCAGCTCGGGCAAGGGGTTCGACCCGTCCGGCGTGTCCGCCGACGACACGTGCACGAAGGACACCCCGTCGTCGAGGCGGACGACCTTGTACTCGACGTTCTCCGGCTGTTCGGCACGCAGCTGCTCGAACACTGCCTTGATCAGGCGTACGTGCTCGGCGACGGCCTCGGGCCGCACCTGGTAGCTGACGACCACGCTGCTGATCACGCGGCACTCCCCCGGGCCTGGGCCTCACCTTTGGCTTCGACCTTGAACGCGCGCCGCACGCCGTTCTCGAACGCGCCGGGCGGGAGTATCCGCCGCAGGACGGTGAACTGGGTCGCCTCTTTGGTGACCATGTTGCGGAGCGCAGGGCGATCGTTATCCGCGATCGCCACGACCTTCCCGGCAACGACGTCGGGTCCGGGAGCCTTGCGTTCGTACTCGGCCATGGCGGCGAATACCCGCCCGCGGGACCTGGCGTAAACATCCATCCCGGCCGCTTGCGGCCGGGCGTAGAACGGCGTCTTGATATTGCCGGGCTCGACCATGGCGACCTGGATCCCGAACGGCCGGACCTCGTACCGCAGTGTCTCCATCAGGCCTTCCACGGCGAACTTGCTCGCGTTGTACTGCCCCCAGTACGGCACCGGCACCAGGCCCGCCAGCGAGCTCACGGTGATGATGTGCCCTCGCCGGCGCTCACGCATCCCCGGCAGCACGGCGCAGCTCATCCGGAGGACACCGAAGTAGTTCGTCTCGAACTGCGCCTTCGCCTCGTCGATCGAGATCTCCTCGACCGCGCCGGCACACAGGTAGCCCGCGTTGTTGACCAGGAGGTCGATGCGCCCCGCGTCGCGCAGCACGTCCGCCACGCCGCCGCTGACCGACGAGTCGTCGTCGACGTCGACGGTGACGTGCTCGATCCCGCTGACGGGCTCTGGCGGTGCCTTGCGGCTCGCGCCGAACACGCGGAAACCAGCCGCGGCGAGCCGGCGGGCGACCGCACCGCCGATCCCCGACGACGCCCCCGTCACCACAGCAACTCGTTTGTCAGCCACAGCTAGCCCTTCTCCTAGCGACGCCACGGTGCCGGGCGCCGCCCGGTTCCCGGTCCGATGTACCTTCACGGGTAGCTACGCGCTGTCAGCGGTGCTGTCACGCATGCCGAGCATGCCCGTCCCCGCCAGTGAGTAGCATTTTGCTACGGGTGACGCTAGCAGCAGTTAGTAGCATGATGCAATGCACAGAGCCGACCTCGCCGCACTGCCCTGCTCGCTGGCCCGGACCCTGCAGATCGTCGGTGAGCGGTGGACGCTGCTGGTGCTGCGGGACGTCTGCTTCGGCTGGAACCGCTTCGACGAGATCCACCACCACCTCGGCATCGCCCGCAACATCCTCAAGGCGCGCCTAGGCACTCTCCTCGACCAGGGCATGATCGAGCGCCAGCGCTACCAGCAGCATCCGGACAGGTACGAGTACGTGCCCACCGACAAGGCCCTCGACTTCGTCCCGGCGCTGATGGCGCTGATCGCCTGGGGAGACCGCTGGACAGCCCCCAGCGGGCCCCCGGTGCTGTTCGCCCACCGGACCTGCGGCCACGACACCGTCGCCACGGTCGTCTGCGCGGCCTGCTCGGCACAACTCACCCGCAGCGACATCGACGCCCGCCCCGGCCCCGGAGCGCCCAGTCCGGCACGTGCTGAAGAACTGCGACAATCAACAGCCCGCTAAGCCCAGACCACCTGAAGCGCCACAGCGATCCGCGTCATGCCACGCGAGCACGACGGCCAGATCATGCTGCCCCGGCCAGCGACACCACGACGCTGCCGTCACTCCCTCACGCACGAGGCCATACGCGAGCAACCGGATACTGCGGGCTATGGAAGAAGATCACCCCGAAAACGGGCGCGGAATTGAGCCTCGTATCGAGTATGCGCTGGTCAGCGGCAGGTTACTCGTCCAGGAGGGACGGTCTGTAAAACCGCTGGAGTGCGTGCTGATCAAGCCGCCTCGCGGGGATCGCCGGAGCGAGGTCTCCCGGCGCCAGGGCGCTGTGCGTAGGCAGTCGGCCGAGCATCTGCCGGACCTCGGCCTCGATTTCGTCGACGCGGTTGCCGGCCAGCAGGTCGGCGGGTTGGCTGCCAGGCGGTCAGGCTGGGGATCCCGTGCGCGGTCTCGGGCTTGCGCAGCGGGTTCCAGTTCAGGTCGTAGATCTAGCGGTGGACGCGGAAGTCCAGACCTTGACGTTGGTCCTGGGCAGGTGTATTGCGGTACAAGAAGCACCATAAAACGCCGAAATAGCTCACGAGTAGTCGCGCGAGCCATCCGGCTAGGACGATCCGCCGATATCCGTGAGCGGCCGGGCTTTGCTCGAAGTCGGCCACGGAAGCTCGCCGGGAGGCGAGGCGAATGATGCGGTTGAGCCCGATCAACCCGGACAACGAGCTGGTCTACTACGAATGCCTGCAGCCCGCACCACCGGACGAGAACTGCGCGAGATTCGTCGGCTCCGCGGGGGCCGGCCCGGCCAGCGACGTGACCTGGATCCAGCTCAGCACCGGCGTGTTGCCGCAGCGGTGGGTCACCTCGATCGGGGTCGAGGGCTAACCACGGTGCGCGACAGGCGATGCGGGATGGCGGGCACGCCATGGGAGCAGTAGGCGTGGCAGCAGCGGGCTCCCCGAACCCGGTGACATGCCGGAGTGACGGCCAGGCGCTCTCCGTCGCGCTTGAGCACACCGGATCGGTGCCGGTCGCAAAGACCAGGTCGATGTACGGGCGTCAAAGCGGCCATGCCGGGATTTCCGGGCAAGCGGCTGCCCGTGCCCCCGGCAGCCAGCCGGGCTGTGTCGTCCGCCTGCACCGGGAGGCACCCGGTGCCCGCAGGCCGCTTCGCACGGCGGCGCCGCGGGGCTTGCCGCATCACCGGCGCCAGGCGCGCCAGCGTGCGCCACCACCGCCCGGGACTGACTCGACCTGATCAGCGCGCCGCGTCGAGGGTGTGTGCCACAGGTGCGCTGGCCCCTCCCGCGACGACAGCGCCGTTGCGGAAAGTAGCCATAGCCCGTGCGGCGCTGTTATGCAGCAAGCGTTCTTCGCGATCTCATCAAGGAGTGCCATGTTGATTCGCAGCAGCACCCGCCCCGCCGCCGCGGCGGCCGTGAACACGCCGGCGCGGCGACGCCTGCCACGCACGGCGTGGTGGGGCGCGCCGCTACTGGTCGCGGCGCTGACCGCAGGGTTCGCCGCCGCCCCGCCCGCGCAAGCCGCGCAGCCCGGCGTCACCCAGATCAGCTCCGACCCCTACCCGGCGGGCAGCGCCCCTACCGCCGCTCACGCAACGGAGGTGGAGCCGGACACCTTCGCGCACGGCTCGACGGTCGTGGCCGCGTTCCAGGTCGGCCGGGTCTTCAACGGCGGCGCCAGCGATATCGGCTGGGCCACCAGTCGCGACGGCGGCATCTCCTGGACCCACGGCTTCCTGCCGGCCACCACCGCCGCGTCCACGCCCACCGGTCCGTTCTTCTCCGTCAGCGACCCGTCGGTCGCCTACGATGCCCGCGACCGGGTGTGGCTGATCTCCTGGCTTGGCGCGCACTTCTCCGGCGGGGGCATCGTGGATGTCATGGTCAGCCGGTCCACCGACGGCGGGCTCACCTGGGGTGACCCGGTGACCGTCGCGGCCACCGGCGTGTTCTATGACAAGAACTGGACCACCTGCGACAACACGCCGGCCAGCCGGTTCTACGGCCACTGCTACACCGAGTTCGACAACGCAAGCTCCCGCGACCTGGAACTGATGTCCGCCTCCACCGACGGCGGATTGACCTGGGGTACGCCGACGCCGACCGCCGACAACATCCACGGCGTGGGCGGCCAGCCGGTCGTCCAGCCGAACGGCCGCGTGGTCGTGCCGTTCGAGGCTCTCGGCGGCCAGATCCGGTCGTTCAGCTCTGACGACGGCGGCTCGAGCTGGAACGCCTCGGTGGAGGTCTCCACCAGGTCGGCACACAGCGTCCCCGGGGTGCGCACCTCACAGCTGCCCTCCGCGGGGATCAACCGCGACGGCACCGTCTACGTTGTCTGGCAAGACAACCGCTTCGAACCCGGCGGCACCGCCAACGACATCGTGCTGAGCAGCTCCGCTGACGGCACCACCTGGTCACCGGTCAGCCGCATCCCGATCGATGCGGTCGGCAGCAACATCGACCACTTCATCCCCGGCCTGGCCGTCGACTCCAGCTCGGCCGGCGCGCACACCGTACTCGCACTGACCTACTACTTCGAACAGCCCGCAGGCTGCGTGGGTACCACCTGCCAGATCCAGGTCGGCTTCGTCTCCTCGCTCGACAACGGGCAGACCTGGAGCGCGCCCCAGACACTCAGCGACCCGATGCAACTAGGCTGGCTGGCCCCCACCACCCAGGGCGTCATGGTCGGCGACTACACCTCCTTCTCCTCCCTCGCCGGGCAACAACGCGTCGTCGCCGCCTTCGCGATCGGCTTCGCACCCTCACCCGACGGCCTGCTCGACGAGCCGATGTTCGCCGCCCTGGAGAAGGTCCGCACCGGAGTGAACGCCACCGCCGCGACCCCGGCGGTCAACGCCGGCACCGGCAACACCATCACCACCGCCTTCTGACGGCTTCTGACCCACCACGCGTAGCGCGGATGACCCAACACCATCCGCGCTACGTCACAGGAACCACCGGCATCGCATGCTGCGCGAGCGTGACAGCAGGTGTGCAGCGGCCATCAGCCCGGCGTGCGTCACCACGCGCGCTTTGGCCGCGTGCGGCTCAACGACCACGCGACCGTCCCCCGGCGGCTTGCAGAAGGTGGCATCGCCGCCCCGTCCGGGAGACTGCCGCGCGGTCTCGCCGGGGTTCGCCCCTGAACTAAAGACGGACACCAGCATGCGAACAGGCCATGGGGGCCATTCCGATCAGGGGTGCAGCGATCTACGATCTTGTGCCAGAGGGTCAGAGGGTGCGGAGGGTGTCGGTGAGGGCTTCGGCTAGGCGGTCGACGTGGGGGCGGGCGAAGGGCAGCGGGGGGCGGATCTTGAGGGAACTGCCGTCCGGGCCGGTCGCGCTGATCAGGACGCGGCGGTCGCGCAGGCCGTTGACGACGCGGATCGCGGCGTCGCCGTCGGGGTCGCCGGTGGCGGGGTCGGTGAAGTCGACCGCGGCGTACAGGCCGCAGGCGCGCACGGCGCTGATCCGCGGCTCGTCCTTCGCGATCGCCTCCAGCGTGTCGCGCAGGTAGGCACCCACGGTCAGGGCATTCTGCCGCAGGCCCTCGGTCTCGATCACGTCCAGCACCGCGGCCGCGGCGGCGATGCAGACCGAGTTGCCGCCGAACGTGTTGAAGTACCTGATCTTGTTACCGAACTCCTCGAGGATCTCCGGGCGGGCCGCGACCCCGGCGATCGGCATCCCGTTGCCCATCGGCTTGCCCATGACGGCCAGGTCGGGCACGATGCCGTGGCGCTGGAAGCCCCACATTGCCGCCCCAGTGCGGCCGAACCCGGGCTGGACCTCGTCGGCGATGTACAGCCCGCCCGCCTCACGCACGACCTCGGCCACCGGCTGCAGGAAGCCGGCGGGGTCGGGGCGGATCCCGTCGGAGGAGAACAGGCTGTCCGCGACGAACGCGGCCAAGCGGACGCCGTGCCGGTTCATGTCGGCGATCGCGGCACGCACCTGGTCAGCGAAGGTTCCATCGGTGGGCGGTGCGACCGTCCAGACCGAACGGCCCAGCGGTACCGCCGGGCCGAGGCTGGGCGAGATCTCGGCGGCGGCCGCGGTCACGCCGTGGTAGGCGTTGGCGGTGATGACGACACCCTCGCCGCCGGTGTAGAAGCGCGCGATTCGCAGCGCCAGGTCGACCGCCTCGCTGCCGGTGCAGGTGAACATCACGTGGCCGATCTCGGCCGGATACGTGCCGAGCAGCCGCTCGGCGTAGTCGAGGATCAGCTCGCTGGCGTACCTGGTATGCGTGTTGAGGGTGGCCGCCTGGCGGGCGATCGCCTCCACCACCCGCGGGTGGCAGTGACCGACCGACGGCACGTTGTTGTAGGCGTCCAGGTAGGCCTGCCCGTCCGCGTCGTACAGGTGCACGCCCTCGCCGCGGACGATCCGCACCGGGTTGGCGTAGAACAACTTGTAGGCCGGGCCGAGCAGGCTGGCCCGTCGTTTGACGATCTGGCGCAGCTCGGGGTCGAGGGCGTCGACGGAGCTCATGTCGAAGCCGTTGACCATGGTCGAAGTGTCACGCACGGGTCGCCTCCTGGATGCGCGCAGCGGTCTGCTCACCAGGGATGCTAAGCAACCGGTGCAGGTGCTCCCACGCCCTGGGGGTGTTGCGCAGGACGTAGGCGCGGTTGTCTGGGAACCGTTCGGCCCGCCATTCGCTGATGATGATCCGGGCCACGACACGGCCCAGGATCAGGTCCGGGAGCAGGCTGAGCTCGGCCGCGGCTAGCGGGGTGACGGCGTTGTACCCGGCGATGAAGTCCAGGGCTGGGCCGAACGGGTCGGCGTCGCCGGTGAGCAGGTTGGCCACGGCGATGGCGACGTCGTTGACCAGCGCGGTCACGGTCACGTCGCCGAAGTCGATGATCCCGCAGACGCCGCTGCCGTCGGCCGAGATCAGCGTGTTGTCCGGGCTGAAGTCGTTGTGCACCAGCTGGGCGCGCTGGGCCGCCAACCGCGGCGGCACCTTGGCGGTAAGCCTGCCGAGCTGCTCCTCGATGAGGGGGCCCAGCGGACGTTCGGCGAGCAGGGGGCGCAGCCTGGGCAGCTGGGCCAGGTCCCATAGCAGCGGCCGGTGCACCAGCGGGTCGTCGAAGCCGCGCAGGGCCTGGCCGAGCTCGGCCAGGGTGGCCCCGAGGGTGCGGCGCAGCGGCCGGCCGGTGATGACCGACCGGAGCAGGCGGCCGTCGAGGTAGCTGAGCGCGTGAACCACGCGCCCGGCCAGCGGGCCGTCCGGAACGACGGTCCACGATTCCCCGCTGGTGGCAGGCAGCACCCGCGGCACCGGCAGCCCGGGCGCGGCCGACTCGATGTGCCGCAGCACCCGGACCTGGACGTCGACCACCGCCGGGTCGGCGCGCAGGTGCGCGAACTTCACCACGTAGCGCTGGCCGTCGCCAGTGGCTCTGCTGACTCCGGGGGGGACGACCCCCCCGGGCCCCCCCGAAACCTGCAGGAGGAAGTTGTCGTCGGCCTCGCCGGGCAGCCGGGCGAGCTCGCCGGACAGGCCGAAGCAGGCCTCGATGGCTTCGGCGGCCTCGGGCGCGGTGACCGGCGGGGAGGGCGTCAGCCGGGCCACGTCCAGGGTTTCCGGTACACCTTCTGGAGTCACGGCACGGCCTTCCGGTCGGGGTGGCGATGAACGAGCGCGGGGACGGGAAACCTCGGCCCGTTCGGGATCAAATCAATGGCCCGGGCCAAGCAGCCGGTCGACCGCGGTCACCACCGTCTCCTCCAGCGGGGGCCAGGGGAACTTGGAGCGGGAGATGCGCAGGCTGACGATGCCGTGCAGCTGCTGCCAGATCAGCTGGGCGGTGAAGAATGCCTGCGGATCTTTCGGGCCTGTGCCGATGCACGCGGCCACTCGCTCGATCAGCTGCTGGAACGCCTTCCAGCCTGGAAAGTGCTCCGGTGCGTACTCGGGCAGCGGCAGCGGGGTGGCGAACATCAGCTGATAGTGCCCTGGGGAGGCCAGCCCGAACTCGCAGTACACCAGGGCCGCGGCCAGGACCCGCTGGCGCGGGTCGGTTTCGGTGATCTCGTCCTGCCGCCTGATCAGCTCGCCGAAAAGGTGGTTGACCGTGGCCAGGGTCAGCGACTCGATGTCGTCGAAGTGCAGGTACACCGAGGTCGCGGCGACGCCGACCTCGCGGGCGACCGCGCGCAGGGTCAGCGGCGGCGCGGTCGGGTCGGCCAGCAGCCGGCTGGCCGCCTCGATGATGTCGTCCCGCAGCCGCTCGCCCTGGCCGCGCGGGTTCCGCTGCCGGGTCTTGGTCATCGGCATCGTGACCCCCTCGTTTCCTTAAGACTACATCCGTTGCGCTACAGGTGAACTTTTCTGTCACGGCGACCTTCACCGACCACGCCGAACGGACCAAGGCAATCGGCCTGTGGTCCGCGGTCAGCGGCCTCGGGGTGGCGATCGGCCCGGTGGCGGGCGGATGGCTGCTCGCCCACTTCAATTGGGACTCGATCTTCCTGGTCAACCTGCCGATCGTGGCGGTCGCGCTGGTCGCGGGGTACTGGCTGGTCCCGGCGTCCCGTTCGGCGGGGGTCTCCGGGTCTGGGCGGCTGGACCTGGCCGGGGCGGCGCTGTCGGTCGCGGCGTTCACCGGGCTGACCTACACGATCATCGAGGCGCCTTCCAACGGCTGGCTGTCCGTGCGGACGCTGGGGCTCGGGGCTGTGTCGATCGCCCTGCTGGCGCTGTTCGTGGCCTTCCAGGCGCGCGCCGAGCACCCGATGCTGCCGCTGCGGCTGTTCCGAACCCGCGCTTCACCGGGGCCGGCCTGTCCATCACCGTGCTGTTCTTCGCCCTGCCTGGTGGTCGCGTTCCGCGCCTTCCGCCCGGCGCGGGTTACCGCTCCTGCTGAGGGCACCGTCGAGGTGCCGGCTGAGGTCCCGGCGGAGGCTCGGGTGCTGGAGGCGGTCCGCGGCTGAACGCCTGGCTCCGCGAGTACTACACCATCTGGAAATAGGTGGTGTAGTACTCGTGTGCGACCCGGCCGATCGGGAGCAGCGGGACGGGCTTGTGGTTGGCGACACCCTCGAACGCCATCGGCTGGGCGGCCGTCCGGCGGATCGAGGCCATCTCGAGCTGCGGCGTCAGCCAGCCGGGGTCGTTGCCGTGCACGCCGGCCAGCACGACGGGGCCGTAGGTCAGCGCCTGCACCGCCGGATGGTCCGGCGTCGGCTCGACGGCCAGCTGCATCGGCAGCGTCACCTGGAGCACGTCGCCTTGTTGCCAATGCCGCCCGAGCGCGACCCAGCTGCTCGGGCCGGTGGCTGGCAGGCCGGTCAGCGGAGCGCCGTTGAGCGAGACTACCGGGAGGCCCGCCACCCATTTCGGTACCCGGACCCGCAGCGTCAAGGTGGCGGCGCCGGATACCACCGACAGGCGGATGACCGGGTCGTCGGGGAAGCTCGTGTCCTGCTTCAGGACCAGGTCGCCGAGCGTCACCTGGGACGGGACGAACAGGTTGACGTACAGCCCGGACGCGTCGCGGCTGTAGATGGTGTCGGCGAACTTGGCCGGGGTCTCAAGGCCGGTGGCGGTGTCGCAGGTGAAGGTGTCCCAGTCGGTGGCGTAGATGTCCGGGTTGCCCTGGGGGAAGTAGTTGAGCGGCTGGCGCTTGAACGCGGCGGGCGACAGGCCGGTGTAGTAGCAGTTGAAGCCGTGCGGCGTGCTCGGATCCTGCTCGCCCAGCATCTGGTTGAGCAGCGTGCGCTCGTAGTAGTCGAGCAGGTCGGTGCGGCCTGGCTCGTGGAAGTGGAGCAGCCTGGTCAGCTTGAGCATGTTGTAGCTGACACAGTTCTCGCAGGTGAAGTTGGACAGCTGGGCGGCCACGGTGTCGGGCTGCTGGAAGTGCTCGTAGTTGCCGACGCCGCCGATGACGTACACGTGGTGGCCGGTCACGATGTCCCAGAAATTCCTGGCGATGTCGCGGTACTTGCTACTGCCGGTCTCCTCCCACATCCGGACGCAGGCGATGATCTTCGGCGTGGTCACGTTCGCCTGCAGGCCGGGCAGGTTGTCCATCCCCTCGGCCAGCGGGTCGAGGACGATGGCGTGGTAGAAGCGCTGCGCGGTGGCCAGGTACCGCTCCTGGCCGGTGATCGTGTAGAGGTTGGCCAGCGCCTCCGGCAGGCCGCCGAACTCGGTCTGCAGAACCATCTGCATCTCGTCGTACGACAGCCTGCCGGTGCGCCAGTCGACCCAGTCGGCCAGTTTCTTCGCCACGTCGAGCGCCTGGTCGTCGCCGGCCAGCTGGTACTGGTCGATCATCCCGGCCAGGTACTTGTGGATCATGTAGTACGGCGACCAGATCGCCTTGCCCTGCTCCAGGATGTCGAAGTAACCCTCGGGGAACGCGGACAGGTAGCCAGCGTGGAAGCCCCGGCTCGTGGCCTTCGCCTGGAGCGCGGCGAGCTGGCCGACCAGGTACTGGCCGCGGCCCCTCGCGTCGCCGTCGCCCGCGTTGGCGTAGGTGAGCGCGAGAGCGGACAGCAGGTGACCGGTCATGTGGCCGCGGATCTGCGAGTCGGGTTTCTCCCAGCCGCCGAGCGGTTCGGCGGTCGAGGGCTCGCCGTAGTTGAGGCGGAAGGAGCGGAGCATCCGTTCGGGGTCGAGGAAGAGCAGGTACGTGGTGTTCCTGGCCTGGTTCTGGCGGAACGGGCTGTCGAGCAGCTGGACCGTGTCCAGGGGCAGGGCCGCGGCGCGGCCCGCGGTGCCGTCGGGGGCGTAGCCGCTGGGTTCGGGGGGCACCGAGCCGACTCGGGCCGCCGGGGCGTTGGCTGGGGGGATCCCGTCGGCGACCAGGGCCTGTTCGGCGATCAGGGCGCCCGCGCCGATGCCGAGCACGGTGAGCGCCTGGCGCCGGCTCAGGCCCTTGCGGGCCTTCGGCTCGGGCGGCTCGTCGGGGGTGGCCGGCTTGGCCTGGGTGGTGGCCGGCTCGTCCGTGGCCGGCTCGTCCTGCGTGACCGGCTTGTCCTGCGTGGCCGGCTCGTCTGGGGTCTGGGGCTCATCCGCGGCCTTGACCTCATCCGCGGCCTCGGGCTCATCCGGGGCCGGCGACTCGTCCGGGGGCTCTTGCACGTCCGGGGCCGGGGACTCGTCTGGGGGCTCCTGCGCGTCCGGGGTTTCCGGATCCGGGGTCGCCTGGGTCTCCGGGGTATCCAGGCTTTCCCCGTTACCGTCCACCTTCTTCAATCCGAGGTCCTTTGCCCGGTCAGCACATCGCGGAAGATCGTATCTATGGGTACCTGTCCATGTAACCGTCCCCCGCCGGGCCCCGGTTCAAGTCGGCGGGCAGAAATTCTTACCGACTGCTTACACGGGTGCTGACGGGTGAGCCGCCGGGGACGGCGGCCCGTAGTCATGGGTAGTGGTCAGTGCACACGGCGGCCGAGATCATTGAGCCAACAACAAACGCTCCCAGGCTCGGTGGTCGCTCGTCTCCCCCTATCCGTGCAGGTGGTCGGGTGCACTGGCCACTTTCTGCCGTATGCCGTCCTACCGGCTCAGGACGAGGGCAGCCAGGGCGGCCAGCACGAAGGTCACCGCGGCCGCGCTGCCGTGCAAGATGACCAGACGGGTGCTGAACGACGGCGCTGGTTCGCCCTCGGGTGAGCCTTTCCGCCTGGCCGCGCGGGCATTCGCCGCGTACCAGGTCAGTCCCAGGCAGACCGTGACCGTCACCAGCCCGAACGCGATCCAGCCCAGCGCCCGGTTGTGCACGAGCGTAAAGCCCAGCCAGAACCCGAGGCCGACGATCGCCGACGCCGGATGCGCGAACTCCAGCAGGGCCCACAGCCCTGGCACCACGGGCGCGTTCCTGGCCGCGGTCAGCGAGGGCGGGTCGAACCGGTCCCGAGCCGCCCGCCGCATCTCGCGCTTGGAGGCAGGAGGCGCCGCGGGGGCGGGCTGGATCGCGGAAGCGGGCTGGATCGCGGAAGCGGGCTGGATCGCGGAAGCGGGCTGGATCGCGGAAGCGGCTGGCGTGGCGAGGGCAGCGTCTGCCGCGGCCTGTGCGGCGCGAGCGGCAGCGGGAACCGTGGCCGACTCGGCCGCGATGGTCGAGGGCACGGGGCGAGCACGGCCCAGGTTGCTGGTTACCAGCAGGTAGAACCCGGCGCTCGCGGTGAACAGCCAGAGCACCAGCGCCACGATGGCCATCGCACCTCCTCTTCGCAGGCCCGAATGTACCCGAGCAACCTGGACGTGACCGCGCCCGCGGGTTGGCCAATGATCGTGGATCGCTGCACCCCTGATCAGGGGTGCAGCGATCCACGATCATGAAGCCGGGCTTCGCCTCGGCCGGGGCGAGTGGCACAAGTGGTCTTTGGTGCGCGGGGTGAACGGGAGAGGGGGCCGCGGGGTGGGCGGGCTAGGCGGGGGCGTGGTGGCGCTCGATGACGTGGGTGATGGCCAGGGCCACGCCGATGATGGCCAGGCCGGCCAGGACGAGGAAGGTGATCGCCTCGGCGTGCGCGGATACGTGACGGAAGGCGCCGAGGGTGCCAGGGTCGGGCAGCGCCCCGGGCCGTGCCCCCGGTAGGCGCCCGGCCAGGTTCAGGTACAGGGTGCCGAACGTGGCCACGCCGACGAGAAGGCCGAGCTGATTCACCGTGACCACGACCCCGGTCGCGTCCGCGGCCAGTTCCACCGGGACACGCAGCAGCACGCGGGTCATCAGCGGGCTGAAGGCGGCCGCCATCCCGGCGCCGCTGAGGCCGCCGAACAGGTAGAGGCCGACTCCCCCGGTCCCGCCGGAGCGCAGGACCCCGGCCAGGCCAGCCATCCCGACGGCAAACAGGACGAAGCCGCCGACGATCAGGGCGCCGTGCCATCGCGGCGACAGCCGTCGCCAGTTGAGGCTGACCAGGGCGAAGGCCGCCGCGGCCGGGGCGAAGGCCAGGCCCGCCCGCAGCGGGGTGTAGCCCAGGCCGTCCTGCAGGTGCAGCGCGAGGGTGAAGAAGAACCCGCTGAAGATGGTCATCACCGTAAACAGCGCTGCGATCGCGACCGGGATCCCCGGCACACGCAGCACCCGGCCCGGGATCAGCGGCGTGCCGCCGGCCCCGGCGACCCGGCGCTCGGCCGCGACGAACGCGGCGACCAGGGGCACGCTCGCCGCCATCAGGATCCAGCCCCACAGCGGCCAGTGTTCGGGCTGGCCGAGCACGAGCGGGAGGACGAACGCGAGCACGGCCGGGGTGAGCAGAACCAGGCCGGGCAGGTCGAGGGTGCGGCCGGCCTCGCCCTTGCCGTGCGGCAGCGCCCGGGCGCCGACAGCCAGCAGGGCGACGCCGATGGGCACGTTGACAAGGAACACGGGCCGCCAGCTCGAACCGAACAGGTTCGCGCTGATCAGCAGGCCGCCTGCGAGCTGCCCCACCACCGCGCCGCCGGCCAGCACCGCGGAGTACCGGCTCATCGCGCGGGCCCGGGCCGGGCCCGCGTGGGTGCGCTGAATCAGGCTGAGCACCTGCGGGATCATCACCGCGGCGCCCGCCCCCTGGACGAAGCGCAGCGCGATCAGCAGGCCCGCCGTGCCCGCTAGGCCGCAGCCGAGCGAGGCCAGCGTGAACAGGACGAGCCCGCCAAGGAACACCCGCCGGTGGCCGACGATGTCGCCCAGCCGGGCCCCGGTCACCAGCAGGACCGCGTAGGTGATCGTGTAGCCGGCCACCACGAGCTGCAGGCCCGCGCCGGAAGCGCGCAGGCTGGCGTGGATCGAGGGCGCGGCGACGTTGACGATCGAGGCATCGAGCACGGCCATGAACTGGCCGATGAGCACGACGGCCAGGACGAGACCGGGACGCACCGGACGTTCACGGCCGGCCAGCAGGCCGGCACGGGCATCACGGGTCAGGATGTTGGTCATGACTCAAGCCTGCCGTCATTGTTATCCGGGTACCAAGACACTAGTTATCCTGGTACTGACACCACCTGGCAGGCCGGCGAGAGGGCGGGCAGGATAGGGACATGAGCGAGCCGAGGGGTCGCGGGATCCTCCGCGAGCCGAGGGGTCGCGGGATCCTCCGCGAGCCGAAGAGCCGCGGCGCCGACTGGACTGACGAGCGAGGAACGAGCAAGGAGGGAAGGAGGCGCCTCGAAAGCGGCCCGGAGGCGAGCGGGAGGGCAGAGCGAGCGGGGAGGCAGAGCACATGAGCAGTACGGCGCTCAGGCGGCATGAGCTGGCGGCGTTCCTGCGCAGCCGGCGCGAGCGGATTTCGCCGGAGGATGCCGGGCTGCCCAGCGGGCACCGGCGCAGGACGGCCGGGCTGCGCCGCGAGGAGGTCGCGCAGCTGTCCGGCGTGGGCGTGACCTGGTACACCTGGCTGGAGCAGGGCCGCCCGATCCGGGCCAGCGTCCAGGTGCTCGAGGCGGTGGCCAGGACGCTCCAGCTGGACACGGTCGAGCGGCAGCACCTGTTCCGGCTGGCCGAGCTGCCGGACACAGCGCACCCCGACGAGAGCGGCCTGGTGCTGCGGCCGCAGATCCAGGTCGTCCTGGACGGGCTGAACCCGATGCCGGCCAGCGTGGTGACCGAGCGGTTCGACATCCTGGCCTGGAACTGCGCCTACGAGGTGCTGTTTCCGTACATCGCGCAGTCGGCCCCGAGCCAGCGGAATGCGCTGCTGTACTGCTTCACCCGGCCGGACTGCTGCAGCGCGGTGCAAAACCGGGCCGACCAGCTCGCCGCCATGACCGCCCAGTTGCGCGCGGCCTACGGGCATCACGTCGGCGACCCGGCCTGGACCGGCTTCATCCGGCGGGTGGAGGCGGTCAGCCCCGAGTTCGGAGCCATCTGGGCCACCCAGGACGTGGCCCAGCCGGCCCAGTACGTCAAGGTGTTCCGGCATCCGCTCTACCCGCGGCTGGAGATGACATCCACCAGCTTCGCGGTGCAGGCCGCGCCCGGCACCCGGATGGTCGTCTACACCCCGGACAACGAGGCCACCCGCACGGCCATGGAACGGCTTGTCGCGGACCCGGTCCAGCACCACTTCCCCTGCTGGCCCGCGCACCAGGCCCGGACCCGGGAATTTCTTACGATCTAGGAACGTCCCAGTAAGTAAGCCCGCAGGTCGCGACAAGACGCTCCAAAATGACTGTCAGTCACCAATTTACCCGTTCGTCACGTGAACCTGCGATCACGGATCTACAATGAATCATCCTGCAGGCACAGGTTGTCACTTAAATGATCTTCTGAAACACCGGATGGAACACTGCTAACCTGAACCGCAACACCGCCACCAGTCATCCCGTCAGCCACTCGATCGGCAAGCACGGTGGGTGAGCAGGAACACGGAAGGTGAGCAGGAACCACGGTCCGTTCGGAATGATTGTGTTTTCCTGTGTTCTCTGGGGTAGCGGGGCCACGGAGGATCAGTTCAAAGGGGAACTATGACGCCGGTTATTGGCATCACCACATACGAGGATCAAGCGTCCTGGCGGGGCTGGTCAGCCCGGGCGGCGATGCTTCCTTACGTCTACGTGGACGCGGTGCGCCGCAGCGGCGGCCGGGCCGTTCTGCTGCCGCCGGGCGGCGACGACGACGAGGCCGGCGCCACCGTCGCGAGCCTGGACGGCCTCGTGGTCGCGGGCGGCCCTGACATCGACCCGGTACGGTACGGCGCGGCACGGCACCCGCGCACGCAGGCTCCCGCGACCCTCCGGGACGCGTGGGACCTGTCCGTCACCAGCCACGCGCTGCGGCTCGGGGTACCGCTGCTCGCCGTCTGCCGCGGCATGCAGGTGCTGAACGTCTGCCGGGGCGGCACGCTGCACCAGCACCTGCCCGACCTGGTCGGGCACGGACGGCACGACGGGCCGCCGAACGGGTTCGGCCTGCACCAGGTGCGGATCAGCCCGGACAGCACGCTGGCCACGATCTTGCCCGAGGACGGCTTCATCGAGGTGCCTACGCACCACCACCAGGCGGTCAACCTGCTCGGCGACGGGCTCAAGGCGGTGGCCTGGGAAGAGGACGGCACCGTCGAGGCGGTCGAGGCAGGCCCGTCCGAGCTCGACGGGTTCTCCGGCTTCGTGCTCGGCGTGCAGTGGCACCCCGAGCAGGGCAGCGACCCTCGCCTGTTCACCGCGCTCGTGGAGGCGGCCGCCGCGCGTGGTGAATACGGCGTCACGGCCGAACGAGCCACCACCGAGGGCACGGTACTTGCGCCTATGATCTAATCTTTCTGCGTTACGTTGCCTCAAGATGGCAACATCTGGTTATCAGGAGATAAGAACCGTGCCGGGAGGGTCGCCCGCCATCACCGCGGCGGTATTCCGCGCGGTTCGCACGGGCAACGCCTTCGAGGAGACCGTCGAGCGGCTGCTGGAGGGCGTCAAGCTGGGCGTGTACGCGCCTGGTGACCGGCTGCCGCCGGAACGGGAACTCACCCGCAGGCTCGGCATCAGCCGTATCACCTTGCGAGAAGCGCTGCGCGAACTGGCTGCCGCTGGGTACGTCGAGACCAAGCGCGGCCGGTTCGGCGGCACCTTCATCCTGCGCCAGCCCGAGCCGATGGTGCGCGACGAGCTGACCAGGACCGCGCGCATGGGCGCGCAACTCGACGACGCGCTGACGTTCCGCCGGGTGGTGGAGACCGGCGCGGCCGAGATGGCGGCCCGGGCCAGCCTGACCATGCAGCAGCGGGAGAACCTGGCCGAGTGCCTGGCCGCCATGTATATCTGCGGCCCGGCCGACTACCGTCCCGCCGACACCCGGCTGCACCTGGCCATCGCCGACGCGGCCGGCTCGCCGATGCTGACCGCGAGCGTGGTCGAGGCCCGGGTGCAGCTGGTCGACCTGCTCAACGCCATCCCCATGCTCGGGCGCAACCTGGAGCACGCGAATGTCCAGCACGCCAGCATCGTCCGGGCCATCCTGGCCGGCGATCCCGACCGGGCCAGGCGCGCGATGGAAGAGCACGTGGCGGGGACCGCGGCGCTGCTCAATGGCTTCCTCGGCGAGTCGTTAAGCGGGCCGGAGCCTGAGCCATCGGGCCGGCGGTCCCCCCGGACCGCGACGCAACCGTAACAGACCCGTAGCAGGCCGGTAACCAGCCGGTCCGCGCGCGCGGCGGCGGGCACCAGACACCTCTTGACACGCTCCCTGGCACGGTGGGTGAATACGTTCATTCAATGGATCAGTTTCATCCATATGTGCTTGCATCGCCACAGGGAGATCTCATGGCCGACGATATTGCCGCCGTGCCGGCGGCAGGCACGGACGAGCAACGCCTGCACGAGCTTGGCTACGCTCAGGAGCTAATGCGGCGCATGTCCGGGTTCTCGAACTTCGCCGTCTCGTTCACGATCATCTCGATCCTGTCCGGCTGCCTGACCCTGTACGGGTACGGCATGAACACCGGCGGGCCCGCGATCATCGTCTGGGGCTGGCCCATCGTCGGCCTGTTCACGCTCACGGTCGGCCTGGCCATGGCCGAGGTCTGCTCCAGCTTCCCGACGGCGGGCGGCCTGTACTACTGGTCGGCCAAGCTGGCCCGCACCCACGGCCCGGCCTGGTCCTGGTTCACCGGCTGGTTTAACTTCCTGGGCCAGGTCGCGGTCACCGCGGGCATCGACTTCGGCGCCGCGTTCTTCATCAACGCGTTCCTGAACCTGATGTGGGGGGTCAGCACCGCGCACTCGGTGACGATCCTGATCCTGGCGATCGTGCTGCTGGTGCACGGGCTGGTCAACCAGTTCGGCATCAAGCTGGTCGCGCTGCTCAACGACATCAGCGTCTGGTGGCACGTCATCGGCGTGCTGATCATCGTGGCGGTGCTGGCCTTCGTGCCCTCCAAGCACGCCTCGGCGGGCTACGTGTTCGGTCATATCGTCAACAACACCGGCTGGAGCAGCACGTTCTATGTGCTGCTGCTCGGCCTGCTGCTGGCCCAGTACACGCTCACCGGGTTCGACGCGTCGGCGCACATGACCGAGGAGACCCACAACGCCGCCCGCAGTGGCCCGCGCGGCATCGTGATGTCGATCGTGGTCTCGCTGATCGCCGGCTGGGTGCTGCTGATCGGCGTCACGTTCGCGATCCAGAAGGCGCACTACGCGGACTACACCGGCGCGCTGGTGCCGCCGGCCCAGGTCTGGGCCACCGCGATCGGCGACACCGGGGCCAAGCTGCTGCTGCTCGTGGCCATCGGCGCCCAGTTGTTCTGCGGGATGTCCTCGGTCACCGCGAACTCCCGGATGATCTACGCGTTCTCCCGCGACGGCGCGCTGCCCGGCTCGTCGTTCTGGCACCAGGTGAACAAGCGGACCAGGACGCCCACCAACGCGATCTGGCTGGCCGCCGCCGGGGCGCTGATCCTGGCCCTGCCCTACCTATGGAACGGCGCGGCCTACGCCGCGGTCACCTCGATCGCGGTCATCGGCCTGTACATCGCGTACGTGCTGCCCACGTTCCTGCGGCTGCGCCAGGGCGAGAGCTTCAAGCGCGGCCCCTGGCACCTGGGCCGGTGGAGCTACCTGATCGGCTGGATCGCGGTCATCTGGGTGGTCTTCATCACCATCTTGTTCATGCTGCCCACCGCGAGCCCGATCCACTGGGTCAACTTCAACTACACCGTGGTGGCCGTGGTCGTGGTGCTCGGCTTCGCCGGCATCTACTGGGCAGTCTCGGCGAAGAACTGGTTCAAGGGCCCGAAGGTCCAGGGTTCGGCTGACGAACTCGCCGCGATCGAACGGGAGCTCTCCGTCTGATGCCGACGATGCCGACGCGGACGGGGGGCGACGGCTCCCCGCGCGGGGGGGTCGCGGGGGGTCGTCCCCCCGGGCCAGCACGGCGCGGGATGCTCACCATGGAGCAACTGCGGGTGGCGATCGCTGAGGGCGAGGTCGACACCGTCGTGCTCGCCTTCACCGACATGCAGGGCCGGCTGGCGGGTAAGCGGCTGTCGGCCGAGTTCTTCCTGGAGGAGGTGGCCGAGCACTACTCCGAGGGCTGCAACTACCTGCTCGCCGTGGACGTGGACATGAACACGGTGGACGGGTACGCCATGTCGTCATGGGACCGCGGGTACGGCGACTTCGTCATGGTGCCGGACATGTCCACCCTGCGCCGGCTGCCCTGGCACGAAGGCTCGGTCCTGGTGATCGCGGACCTGACCTGGCTGGACGGCGCGCCGGTGGTGGCCTCGCCGCGGCAGATCCTGGCCGCGCAGACCGCGCGGCTGGCGTCCCTGGGCTGGACCGCGATGGCCGGGACCGAGCTCGAGTTCATCGTCTACCTGGACTCCTACGAGCAGGCCGCGGCGCGCGACTACCGGGACCTGACCCCGGCCAACCAGTACAACGTGGACTACTCGATCCTGGGCACGGCCAGGATCGAGCCACTGCTGCGCCGGATCCGGCTGGACATGGCCGGGGCGGGCCTGTACGTGGAGTCGGCTAAGGGCGAGTGCAACCTCGGCCAGCACGAGATCGCGTTCCGCTACGCGGACGCGGTGACCACCTGCGACAACCACTCGATCTACAAGACCGGGGCGAAGGAGATCGCGGCCCAGGACGGGAACAGCATCACGTTCATGGCCAAGCCGAACGCCCGCGAGGGAAACTCCTGCCACATCCACCTGTCGCTGCGCGGCTCGTCCGACGGCGCGCCGGTGATGGCCGGGGACGGCGCGTACGGCCTGTCGAAGCTCGGCGAGCATTTCCTGGCCGGCCAGCTCGCCGCCATGCGCGAGCTGGCGCTGTGCTACGCGCCGAACATCAACTCCTACAAGCGCTACGTGCCGGGCAGCTTCGCTCCCACCTCGGTCCGCTGGGGCCCGGACAACCGCACCTGCGCGCTGCGGCTGGTCGGCCACGGGCATTCGCTCCGGGTGGAGAACCGGGTACCCGGCGGCGACGTGAACCCGTACCTGGCGGTGGCCGCGATGATCGCGGCGGGCCTGCACGGCATCGACAACGAGCTGCCGCTAGAGCCGCCGATGACCGGCAACGCCTACGCCGACACGTCCGCGCGCGTCCCGCACACCCTGCACGACGCCCTGGACCTATGGGAGAAGAGCGAGCTGGCCCGGGAGGCGTTCGGCGCGGAGGTAGTGGAGCACTACGCCAACTACGCCCGGGTCGAACTGACCGCCTACGAGGCCGCGGTGACCGACTGGGAGCTGCGGCGGGGCTTCGAACGCCTGTGAAGAGGACGCTGTGATCGGGGTGCTTGACGGATGTCTACGTTTACCGTGCTCAACCCCGCGACCGAGGAACCGGTCAGCACGCTGACCCAGGCCTCGGCCGAGGAGGCTGATGAGGCCATCGCCCGGGCGTCGGCCGCGCTGCCGGCCTGGCGGGCCGTCGCGCCCGGGGATCGCGCCCGGATGCTGCGCGCGTTCGCGGCGGCCGTGGACGCCGCCTCGGAGGAGCTAGCGGGCCTGGAGGTGAGCGGCTCTGGCCATCCCATCGGCGCGGCCCGGTGGGAGGCCGGGCAGGTCCGCGACGTGCTGCTGTACTACTCGGCGGCACCGGAACGATTGAGCGGCAGGCAGGTCCCGGTACCCGGCGGGCTGAACGTCACCTTCCACGAGCCGGTCGGCGTGGTCGGCCTCATCGTGCCGTGGAACTTCCCGATGCCGATCCTGTCCTGGGGAATGGCGCCCGCGCTGGCCGCGGGCTGCACCGTCGTGGCCAAGCCCGCCGAGGCGACCCCGCTGACCGCGATGCGGATCGCGTCGCTGGCGCTGGAGGCGGGGCTGCCTCCCGGAGTATTCACCGTGCTGCCGGGCAAGGGCAGCGTGGTCGGGCAGCGCCTGGTCGACCACCCCGCGGTGCGGAAGATCGTGTTCACCGGATCCACCGAGGTGGGCCGGCGGATCATGGCCGATTGCGCGCGCCAGGTCAAGCGGCTCACCCTGGAGCTCGGCGGCAAGAGCGCCAACATCGTCTTCGCCGACGCTGACCTGGAGAAGGCCGCGGCGACCGCGCCGTACGCGGTGTTCGACAACGCCGGGCAGGACTGCTGCGCCCGGTCCCGGATCCTGGTCCAGCGCTCGGTCCTGGACACGTTCATGGAGCTGTTCGAGCCCGCGGTCCGCGGCGTGGTGGTCGGCGATCCCGCCTCGGCGGCGACCGAGATGGGACCGCTGATCTCGGCGGCGCACCGATCGCATGTGGCCTCGTACGTCCCGGACGGCGCTCCGGTGGCATTCCGCGGCCACGCGCCTTCCGGGCCCGGATTCTGGTACCCGCCGACGGTGCTCGCGCCGGTGCGCCCGGACGACCCGGCTTATACCGAGGAAGTGTTCGGCCCGGTGGTGACCGTGACCCCGTTTTCTGATGAGGCGGAGGCCGTGGCCATCGCCAACGACACGCCCTACGGCCTGTCCGGCTCGATCTGGACCCGCGACGTGGGCCGCGCGATCCGGGTGGCCCGGGCGGTGGAGGCCGGGAACCTGTCGGTGAACTCGCACTCCTCGGTGCGCTACTGGACGCCGTTCGGCGGCTTCAAGCAGTCCGGCCTCGGCCGTGAGCTCGGCCCGGACGCCCCGGACGCGTTCACCGAGACCAAGAACGTCTTCATTTCCACGGATGAGTAAGGCGGCCTTCTCCCCGCGAGCCGAAGGGGCGCGGTCCCGTCTGGACTGAGGAGCGAGGAGCCTGCGACGAGCGACGAGGGAAGACGGGACCTTAAAAGCACCCCGGAGGCGAGCGGGACAGCAGAGCGAGCGGGAGGTAAAAATGCAGCGGTTCGAGGGCAGGACAGTCGTCATCACCGGCGCGGGCAGCGGGATCGGGCTGGCCGCCGCGCGGAGGTTCGCGGCGGACGGGGCGCACGTGGTCGCGGTGGACATCGACGACGCGGCCGGGGAGAAGGCCGCGGCGGAGACGGGCGGCCTGTACGTGCACGCCGACGTGACCTCCGAAACCGACGTGGCCGCCGCCTTCCGCACGGCGCACGCCGCCTACGGCTCGGTGGACGTGGCGTTCAACAACGCCGGCATCTCCCCGCCCGACGACGACTCGATCCTGGATACCGGCCTGGACGCCTGGCGCCGGGTCCAGGAGGTCAACCTGACCTCGGTGTACCTGTGCTGCAAGGAAGCGATCGGCTACATGCGGGCGCAGGGGCGCGGGGCCATCGTGAACACGGCCTCGTTCGTCGCGGTGATGGGCTCGGCCACCTCGCAGATCTCCTACACCGCGTCCAAGGGCGGCGTGCTCGCGCTGTCCCGCGAGCTCGGCGTGCAGTTCGCCCGCGAGGGCATCCGGGTCAACGCGCTGTGCCCGGGGCCGGTGAACACGCCGCTGCTGCGCGAGCTGTTCGCCGCCGACCCTGAGCGGGCGCAGCGGCGGCTGGTACACGTGCCGATGGGGCGGTTCGCCGAGCCGGAGGAGATCGCCGCCGCGGTCGCCTTCCTGGCCAGCGACGACGCCTCGTTCATCACCGCGTCGACGTTCCTGGTCGACGGCGGCATCTCCGGCGCCTACGTGACGCCGTTGTGAGGGGCGGCCGACCGCCGAGGCTCAGGGCGAGCGCAGGGTGCGCAGGCGGATGGTGACGGGCATCGCGCTCAGCTCGGCCAGCACGTCCTCGCTGTACTCCGAGCCGATGTCGGTCAGCACGTAGCCGTACTCGTCCCTGGTCCCGAGCAGCTGGCCCTCGACATTGACGCCGTGCTCGGCCAGCACCCGGTTGATCGAGGCGAGCACGCCGGGCACGTTCTGGTGCAGGTGCACGAGCCGATGCGTATCGCCCGCCACGGGCAGCGCGATCCCCGGCAGGTTCACGCTGAGCGAGGTGGCCCCGGAGGTCATGTAGTCGGCCAGCTTGCCCGCCACGAACTCGCCGATGTCCTGCTGGGCCTCCTCGGTCGAGCCGCCGATGTGCGGGGTGAGGATGACGTTCGGCAGCCCGCGCAGCTCGGAGACGAACTCGTCGCCCTTGCCCTTGGGCTCC
>Ga0070699_100000347_pt1 | contig 44831 bp, 41 predicted proteins | sample KBSK1503metaG_FD_65473 | JGI IMG/M metagenome (GOLD analysis project Ga0070699, IMG submission 65473) | Corn, switchgrass and miscanthus rhizosphere microbial communities from Kellogg Biological Station, Michigan, USA - KBS K1-50-3 metaG | ecosystem: Host-associated > Plants > Roots >... | reverse complement strand
CGGCCGGCCATCCGACGTTGGAGGGAAGCTTTCAGGCGTGGCTGTCGAGGCGCATGACGACCGAGGTGCCGAGGAAGTCGGCCTGGGCGATCCCACTCGACTGATCCACGACCATCCGTGTTGGTGCAGGGCTTTCACTTCCACGTGCGTTTCTCCAGACTGCATTGCGAGGTCCCCTGGTGTGGCGTTGGGCGTGACACCCGTAGCCTGCCAGGGGATCTCATTGCTGACGGCGACTCCGAACCGCCCCGGCCCTGCCCGGAACCTGTTCAGATTTCGCGATCAGGAGTGTTCACATTTCGTGATCACCAACAGGCTGCAAATAGGCTGCAGAATAGGCTGCAAACCTCGGTCGGCCCGTTTTACGCCTAACGAACGGGATGCAATTTCGAGTTCAAAAATTTTGGTGGACCCGAGGGGATTCGAACCCCTGACCTTCTGAATGCCATGCCGTCGGTAACCGGTCCACCAGAGTCCACCAAAGTCGTTTTCGAGTTCAAACCGACGGTATTTACGGCCGATTCGTCCGCCAACGTCCACCGAAGTCCGCTGGATAAGCTGTCAAATCGCCCGATCTCAATCAGTCCGGCCGACGAGAAGTAGACACCCTACCGAGAGCTGCTGCTAACGGCGTCTTGACAGAAATGTTCCAGAGCAGCACCGACATGTAGATTGACGCGTGCGAATGCAGCGAGGCCCGTCGCCCGCCAGTTCGACTACTCAAGCCGGCGGACGTTAAAGATCTGAGGACGGTGACTACCCACTCTGGGCGCACTCTGGCGGGCCGGTCCTGCGGCCGGCGATCCATTCTCCCCGTCACAAGATCCCGATCAGAGCGAGGGGGACGGGGTCTCGACGACGAGCGCGGTGAGTCGGGGCCAGCAGGACACACAAACAGAATCGTGGAGACGGTCATTTGTTCGAGGGCCATACTGATTCGTAGTTTGTCTTTCTTCGAACCGCCCCGTCGCTCCATACCAGCAGATGCTGGCGGGTATTGCCCCCAGTGCGGATCGCAGATCACTGGTCGGTTCTGTTCGGCATGCGGTGCACCCACTTTTGCCGATCCGTCGCCTGCCTCAAACCAGCTGGCAACTCCAACACGCGTGCCATGGCATCGGAATGGAAACGCCGCGTTAGGCTTGGCCTTGGCACCGCTCTCCAGCACTATTCTCTGGATCGTCGGGGTGCCGATCCCGCTTGTAAGCGGATGGTTGGCGGTTGCGGGCGCGATCTTGGGTTGGCGCGCTAGGGGCACAGCTAGCAAGCGCCAAGGCAGCTGGGCAGTAGTTGTAGCTATCGCTACGATCGCCCTTGTAATCACCGGCCCCGACCTCGGCAGGGCTGCGCCAGCCGCCCATATTGTTGGGTCGGCCGAATTCCAGATAGAAAGGGCGGGGCTCGACGGCCAATGCAGCTACACCTGCCCAATGCGCGCGGTCCTACTGAACATCGGCTCGGGCCGCAATGAAGTCAACGCGTCAAGCGGAGCGACCGTCGTTGACGCGGTTTTTAACGCCTTTGACGATGGCTCTCCTCGAATCCTGGTGGCAACGTGTACTATCCGCGTTCCTCCGACCGATCCTGGCGCCACCGTCAGCGTTGGTTGCATCGGTCAAGTGATCCACCCACCCGGGTCGCCACCTGGCTTTGGGGGTTGGCCTGTCACTTCAGTCGAGGTGCATCTCAACTAGGTACTAATGCACGGCGCCCGCATCCACTTTCAGAGTCAGTCAGGCTCAACTTCGCCGGCGTTCAGGGTGGGCTAGGAATACGGGCTAAGGGTTGTCCCACATGCCCCTGGCCATCGGGAGAACAGTGCCGTATCGCTCGACCCGGCCGGATATCCTCACCGGGCGGCTCGGCACACCAGATTCACGTGCACCATCGGATTCCCGGGGCTAGGCTTGTCGCGCAATGCCGCCGGCCGAAACCTGGATGCCCGAGGTGAGTGATGCGCCACGACTGATTTCATCGATGGCTACGAGCGTCCCCGGTCCTATGGACAGGCCAGCGAACCTGACGGATGTCCAACGCCCGCGCGGTGGGCCGAGATAACCAATGCCTTGGCGCATCTATCGAAGGAAGAGCATCCTCCCGGGCGTACGGCTGAACATGTCGAGGTCCGGCCCAAGCCTAAGCCTTGGGCCGCGAGGAGCCCACATCACCGTCGGCCATGGACATATTCGGGAAACCGTCGGGATTCCGGGATCAGGCATCTCCTGGACCAAGACCGTGGGCGGAAGCCGACAGACACGCACCGTGGCGCGGCGCCCCGTGCGAGCAAGAGCGCCTACCTACGCACGAGGCGCGGCGGGCGTCGCGGCTACGACCACGGGCTCGTCGAGCCTGAAGGGCTGCCTTTGGGTCATCGGCATCATCGTCCTGGTCGCGGCCACGATCGCGACCTATGGGATTGCGCTCGTTGTCGTGCTGGTCGTTTGGTGGTTCTGGGCACAGCGCCGGCGGAAACAACCGGATCAGGTTGCCAAGCGCCTCATCAAGCAGGCTGATAGCTTGCCCCAGGAGCAAGCGGTTCACCTGCTTCACGAAGCTCTCGATACAGACCCCGACGGCGTCGCAACTACCTGGTCATGTGCCAACTGGTTCTTCGCGCATCAATGTTGGCCAGACGCGGCCGACGCTTACGCAAGCTATCTCCACCACCCGCACCAGGTGTCGGTGGAGTTGTCGTACGCGCAAGCCCTACTCCGCGGAGGGCACCTCGATGAAGCGGTCGCGGAGCTGCAGACGTTGCGGTCCAACCCATCGGTCGCGGAAGACACCCAGTTCAGCGCGCTTGCTGAACTCGCCGAGGCTTTCTATCTCAAGGGGGATTTCGGTCAAGGCTTAGCCGTTGCGAATACGGCTCCGCTCCAACGCCGAAATATGAGTGGCCCACTCCAGGGATGCCTGTTGACCCGAGCTCTCGGTAGATATCTCGCGGGCCAGCGCAGCCAAGGAATAGCCGACCTCGAGCGGCTTTACGCGATGAGCTCGCGACCCGAGGTGCTGGAGATGAAGCAGAAGATGTCCAGCGGCACCTTCACGATGGATGCGGTCAAACCGTATCCGGATTGGTACCCCGAACATGTTCAGCTTCGCGAAGGTCCGCCGGTCGAAGAGTCGTCAGACCAGTCGAGCGATGTGCTGGAGTCGGGACAGATTTCACCCGACGGAAGATGGCAGTGGGATGGCCAAGCCTGGTTGCCAATCTCGATCGTGGCCCCGAGCGACACCGTTGGAGGGACGCTCGCGGAGGCCCCGGCGGCGGCATCGACTGCGCGCATGGGTGAGCCCTCGATCACTGTGGCGGACGTCCCCCAAGCACCGCCGGCCGTCTTTCCTTCAGTTGCCAGCGTTCCGAATGCAACGCAAACGACGCCTGCGACTGCGACCGAGGCCAACGCATTTGGTCCAGTTATCGAGCCGAGTCCGGCTCTCAAGTCGGTACCGACTGTACTCGCGGCGACTGCGTCGCCCTCAGGTACGGCGCCGCAGTTTTCGCCGGATCAGAGTTGGTGGTGGAACGGCCGCGAATGGGTGTCGGCGATTTCCGACGATGGTCGCCATCGGTGGGACGGAGACCGTTGGATCGCTGCGGACGGTGCGAAATGAGCAACGCACTGCACGCAATTGCACTGCCTAGCTTTCTGCGGAGCCGCAAGGCGATCTACTTTGTCGGCAGCACAGCGATCGTTGCTATCTACGCGATGATGGCAGCGGGCCTTTTGGCTACCCAGGACTTTTCGTCCAGTGGCCCTCTGGCGTTTACCAACTCACCTCTTAGCGAGGCGCTACCAGGGACGGTGAACCTGTCAACGGTACTCGACAGTTGTTTCCCCAAGAACCAGCGCGACGACAGCAGCTACGCGTACAAGATCGTCGGGGGATCGGTGCACGGCCAGCCCTATTACGCCTGCTATCAGATAAGCAAATCGAGCGGCTCTGTTTTCGACGGGGTCGTGGTGGACGGTGGTGGCATTCCCACCGGTGACCCTTCACTCATCAAAGCGGGAGGCGCCTGGCCATGGATCGGGGTGGTCAAGAATGGCCAGGATCTGACTTTTGGCGGAATTGGCGTGTCTGCCGTGCTTTTCTACGGATGGCTCTACTACCGTCGGGAACGGCCTGCCGCGCCGACTGACGAGGCGTGGTATCGCCAGCACTGGCTGCTGGTACTGGTCTCGTCCACATGTGTCGGGCTTCTGGCTTTGATCTTCTGGCCGCGCGTATCGCGAGCGCGGAAGGTGCGCATCGGAATGGAGATGTTCTTCATCGTTGGCGGCTTCTGGGTCGTGTTTCCGCTGCTGCTCGGCGCCACTCGTCAGGATCCTTGGGCTGAGGCAGTCGGCGCTGTCCTCGTTGTGAGTCTTCTCTGGGCGATTCTCGGCGGGCGCCGATTCCTTGCCCCTGCTGGGTTCGGTGTGCCTGAACCAGCTGCATGGTTTGCACCGAGCCCTCCAGCGGGCGCGGTGTCTCTGCCGGTTCAGGCCGCACCACCCATGGGTGTCCGGTCGCCGGTGTCGGCCTCCACGCCCGCAGGGCAGTCGACTCAGACCGCTCCCGCAGTGCCGCCGGCCGTTAATCCAGTGGTCCCGGTGTTCGCTCCAGGATCGCTACCGTCATTCCGCGCTGTGGGCGGAATGTCAGCCTTGAAGAAGGAACTCCAGGACACGCTTGGATTAGAACTCGCTTACCCGGACAAGGCAGACGAGTACCGGATCACTTGGAACGGCATTCTGATGTATGGCCCACCTGGGGTGGGCAAGACTTTCATCGCCAAGGCGGCAGCCGGAGAATTCGGCCTCAACTTTCTGCCAGTTCCAGCTGCAGCCATTGCTTCCTCCTTCCGCGGTGAGTCGCCAAAGAATATCGAGCAAGCTTTCCAAACTGCAGTTCAGAACCTTCCGTGCATTCTCTTCTTCGACGAATTCGACGGTATCGCCCAGCGCCGGGACGACTTCCCCGATCAAGAGGCGCGCCGCACTATCGACCAGTTCCTTCAATCCCTCGAAAAGTATCGATCGATCCGGGAACTGGTGGTGATGGCCGCCACGAACGACCTCAATTCACTAGATCCTGCTGTGATTCGCGCGGGTCGATTTGATCGACACATCCGCGTCGATTTTCCGGACGCTGATGCTCGAAAGGCCATTCTTGGCGTGCAGCTTGCGAAGCGGCCAGTCGACGACGGCCTCGACTTGGAAGAACTGGCTCGTCGTGCCGAGGGACGATCTTCAGCCTCAATTGGCCAGGCGGTCGAGGCGGCGGCGCTGGAAGCGTTCCAGCGCGCAAGCCGTACAGGTCAGGACGCGAAGATCAGCCAAGCAGATTTGGTAGCGAGTTTGATCGGCATGGGCGGGAAGGATCGTCCAACCGTTGAGGACTGGTCATGGGAGAAGCTGATCCTGCCCTCCGCAGTTAAGACCGAACTCCAGCAATTGGTTGCCATCATCAAGGACCCCGATGAAGCCCGGGCCTTTGGCGTCGAGCCGCCGACTGGACTCCTGCTAACGGGACTGCCCGGAACCGGCAAGACGACCATCGCCAAGGTAATTGCCGCACAATCCAAATGCTCCTTCTACCCAATATCAGGGGCGGACATCACGAGCAAATGGGTTGGCGAGTCTGAGCAGAACATTTCGAGGCTGTTTCAGCGAGCCCGAGACAACCAACCTTCAATCATCTTCTTGGACGAGATCGATGCCGTTGCTTCTAGGAGGGGCGACTACGGCAGTTACGACCAGCAGATAGATCAACTGCTCCAGGAAATCGACGGCATGAGTGGCCAGAAAGGTGTGTTTGTCATTGGAGCCACAAACCGGCCAGACAAGCTCGACCCCGCTCTTCTTCGTGGCGGCCGGCTGTCCCGCACGATCAACATTCCTCCTCCTGACCAAGCTAACCGCCTGGAGATGCTCCACCAGTTCGCGGCTCGCATGCCCCTGGCCGGCGTCGATCTTGATGACCTTGTCGCCAGGACCGACGGACTGGCGGGCGCGGATTTGAAGGCAATTTGCCAGCAGGCCGGTGTCGTGGCCATGATGCGACGAAATCGTGAGAGCGGGGCCGCCGAGCCGCCAACCGTGACCCAGGCGGATTTCGAATTGGCAATCGCCGATCACGCCGGTGTGACGCCCGAAGCAGGCGTTCGGCCGGCATAGGGAGAATCAACACATGCCTTGCATCTTCTGCATTGCGGTATTCATGGTCGTCGCGGGCACCATTGCCGCCAGTGCGATCGATCAGATGCAGAGCGCTCTCCAGGCGAAGTCGGGAGAGCCGGTGACAAAGACAGTGGACAGCGACTCGGTCGCGAAACTCGAAACCTCATTTCGAGTCGAGGGAAAGGTAGCGCCCGTCGCCGTGACCATCTACAAGACCAGCGGGCGGGCACGGATCCAAGTTCTCACTCACGATCTCAGTCCGCAGGGCGTCCGAGGTCTGCAGGACGAGATCGCTCTCGCCTTAGGTGCTCGAATTGTCGACCGATCAGACCTCTCGGGGAACAGCCTCGTGAGGGAGACGCCGCCAGCACCGCCAATCGGCGAGCCTGACGATCGTCTGGGCGCGCAAGCGTGGCCCAGTGAGCCAAGGCCGCGGCAATGACTGTTTCCCGCGGGTGGCGGCGTGGAAGTCTGACGCGTTTCGTTGCCACGCATGAGTTCAGATGGGATCTCGCGATGGGCATCCTCACGGTTGTCTACGTTGCCTTGGCGTTCCAGGAGGATGCGCCAGTTGGTTTCGTCTACGCAGTCTGGGGGCTGGCCTGCATCTTCCTCATCGAATTTGCCACCCGCTGCTACGACTCGCCAGATCGATCGGCGTATCTGCGGTCACACTGGCTAGACCTCATAACCGCAGTGCCAGTACCCGGCATTCCAGGCCTACGGATACTCCGGCTGCTGCGTCTTCTCCGCCTGGGAAAGGTCGGATACCTGGTTCGCAAGTGGATGCTCCGACATGGATGGCATGAAACCGGGCTGATCTGGCCAACTTTGTTCCTCTTCTGGATCGGCTCGGCCCTCGCGCTGTTCTTCACCGAACACGACGCGCCGGGGAGCAGCATCACGACGTTTCCCGATGCAATGACCGCGGCTTTCCTGACCGCCGCCACTCTTGGCTTCGGGCGGCATACCGCGCCCATAACCCAGGACGGTCAGATTGTCGCGGCGATCATCGTCTTCTTCGCATTGGGGCTATGGGGGTTCGCATCTGGCCGACTTGCCGCAATGTGGCTTCACGTCCGGCAGGGAGACGCAAATGCTGAGCTGGGCTTTGTTCGCGAGGAGTTGCGGGCGATTCGCGACGAACTGACGCTCTTGGCTAAGGCGATCATGCCCGTACCGGACGAAGTCGAGTCAGACTCAGAACGGCCAGCGGCAGTTAGCGCCAGGGATGGAGCGGAACGCGCTGCTGTTCCGACGGCAGCGCTCTCGGAGGTGGAGGCATAAGGCACTAGGAAGGCGCCCGCCTCAGGCCAACAGCTACGACACCATCGCCCGATGTCGAGGATCGATGGGCGGGTGTGTTCCGACCCTTACGGGGTACAAGCCTGCGAAATGTCGATTCGCGATGTATCGGGAGGTACAACGTCCCCTTGAGGGGCGGCAAGACGGACCCAGCACCTTCCGTCGGCCGTCTTATACGCCTCTCGAACCGACTCGACAGCTCTGAGATGGAGCTTCTAGTGACGAGTAGTGCTCGTCGATTAGTCCCGTCTGCCACCCGCATCGCGCCGGTCCATAACCGGGCGAGCTAGTTCCATCTTTGGCGCTCTCCGGAGCAATCGGGGCCGCCGGATCAGGCTACGACAAAAGGTGCGGACGCCGACACCGTCTGGCCCTGATAGGTGCACGTGGCCGTGTGCGTGCCTGTGCCGGGCTTAGTGGTCGAGGACGTGCCATAGGTCCAAGACACCAGCCCATCATCCCCGGCCGTCATGGTTGCCTGCAAGCCTGCTGCAGTGCTCATCCGCCCCGACGGCAACTTCGCCTTGGCCGTGCACGATGCGCCTGGCGACGTCGCAGCTGCGAGGTAGCCGTACCTCGAAGCGGTGATGGTCACGGTCAGCGCGACGGGCGATGGTGCCGACGATGGGGTCGGGCTTCGCGACTCAGCCGGTGCTGCCAGGGCAGCGATCGACTCGAGTGGATGGATTTCATTCCAGCCGTGGTCCAGGTCGAGCACGAATGGACCGCTCGCGGCAACGTACGATCCGAGCGGCGGAACCATTAGCGGATTGTTGTAGCCCTGGCAAGCTGCCACAGCATCCGCCTGCGTGATCGGAGTCTCGCATACTGGCTCCAGCACTAGGTCACCCGCTTGCCGGCTCACATTGTCTGCGTTGATGCAGGGATCGCCGCCACACATCTGTCCGGCGTCGAGGCGAAGCCGGACGTGAAAATCACCGTCCGGCTCGGCGCGCTCCAACTCGATGGTTCCAATCAGCGTCACGCACGGCACTAGCAGTCGCAACCGATCGGGACTGTAAACGTGCGCGTGCGGATCGTCGGGGCAGGTCGTGCTTGACCCGGATGCCGATGACGGTGATGCCGGCGCAAGGCTGGCCACATTCGAAGTACTCGACTCGCCGCATGCAACAAGGACGAGGCATGATCCGCACATTGCGAGGGCCTTGGTTCCGAACACCGCCACGAAGTCTGAGGCCTTAGGTGCGAGTTAGACCGGCGTCTGACTCCCTGGAGTTTACGAGCAGGGCCGGGGCTCCGGCCCGCACCGATGGATCAAATCGCCAGCGCTGAGCGGCCGCCCATCCTGCTCGTGATGCGCGGATGCGGATACCGGTGTCTTATGGAGAGCAAGTGCCATTCAGTCCCGGCCTTTGCAACCAACGCCTCGCTCGCTAGAGAATCGTTGGCTTTAATGGGCCCAGTTTTCGGCCCTCGCCCTAGTTACCGTTGGGCGTACACACGCCGTTCGAGTTGTACCACCCTGGCGTTGAGTCGCCTGTCTGGTTATCGACGATTGTGCAGTCAGGTGGGCGCGGCCCGTTCGGGTTGAGCGAATTGAAGGATTCCCACGGTCCATCTTGAACACAGACATCGTCTTGCCAGTGGCCGCTCGCTGATTCCTGGTTTCGATCGGCCGAATCTATTCCGCTCTGATCCCCGGAGCCCAGGACTTTAACTCCGCTTGAGGTTTTGACCAACACGCATCCGACGCCATCTATGTGCTGTGGCGAAGAGGAACCGCAGCCAGTTGTGACCGATGCGACGATTAGACACGCTGTCCCGAGCAGCACGATCTGTCGTGCCCAACGAGGGAGCGGCGAATCCTGGTTGGCCATGCGCTATTCCGCAAGATTGTGACACCTGCGCTCGCGGAGCCGAAGCGCGCACACGTGACGCTTGGCTAAGGCGCTGCCGGCGAATCTAATACCCGGGCTCGGGTGGAGCCCGGGTTCCCTTCTAAGCGATCAGCTGGTGCCGGTCAGCTTTCGGCACCGCCCAGGCCTCCCTGGCGACTCGGCAGCTCGACTCACGCTGTCGATAGCTGGTGCTTATCGCAAGCTGATGCACAGCTGGGCGATTTACGGCAAGCCGAACATGCGCTGCCAGACGGATACGACGGCGAGTACAACGAGCAGCGGAACTACGATCGAAATGGTAAACAGAGCCAGGCGCTACGATCGAGCGATCCAACGAAGCATAAAGGGCGTCTAGCCTGCCCCCGAACCCCTGCATCCATGTCCTCATTCGATCCTCCACCTTAGCTACTTAACTTAAGGACGTGCGCGCGCGATAGCAGAGCGGGTGCTGAACATGGGTTCGATGAACGCTCTAGTCGGAAAGGAGTCCGTCTACCGGCCGACGTCGTGATCCCTTCACAGCCATCCATGTCCCGGCTGATCGGTCGCGACGGTTTGCGAGACCGTGCCGATCGATACGGGTCTCTTATCGCAAGCAAGTGTCTCGAGGCGCGGATAGTGCAATTCGTGGCGGCGTTCCAAAGTCTGCTGCGCTGGACTCCGCTGTCAAGTGCGAAGGATTCCGTTGGAGGCCAGGATCGCCACTCCCAGGCAAACCAACTCAGACGCGCCCGGGGGGTTGCCCCAACCGTGGGCACGGACCACTTACGTACATCCTGGCGTTGGACTGGATGCTGGGGCATAGGTCACAGCAACGGAGGGTTGAATGGTCAGTGTGGTGCGCGCCTTCTCGGGCATCAGCACTGAGACCCAAGACGCGCACCCTTCGGCATAGTGGAAGTCGAAGTTGACGTTAACCCCTGCCGGGAACACCCCAACGCGGTCCGCCGGCGGCCTGTTGTTGAAGAGCCAGTAGTCGATACAACCTGCTGCGAGACGATTGATCGATGGGTTAAGCGAATAGACGTTTCCAGGGCACTCGTTAAAGCGAACGTATTCCGAAAGGGTGAGAAACGCAAAGAAGGTGTCACCGCTCGACATAAACCGCAGGTGGAATGTGAATGTATCGGGTACGCTGCCCGCAAGCCAAGAGTTGGGGCCGATCGTCCCGGGTACATTCCATGTTTCCAGGGTTGGATTGAGGGCTTCCTGTCGGGCTACGGTCAGCTGAGCCTGGGTAGTTGATAACTGCTCTTGAGAATTACCCAGCTGCGTCGAGAGTCTTCCAATCGTATTCCTGAGACTTGAGTCGTCTGAATACCAGAGAGCCCCGACCAAGAACACTGCTGCTAAGCCGACGCTAATCCAGACCAACTCTCTTCGTGTTCTGGTGGTCGATGGGCTGGCCTCTGCTGGAGATCCGGACGACACGGCATTAGATTGGCCTACCAGTGTCATGGGATCGTCGACGTGAGCCACATGTTCCGGCTGCGTGGCGTGCAACCAATCGTCGCCACATGTAAGCGCCTCGTCACGAGTGTCATGGTCATGCGAGCATTCCCAAACCGGGATGCTGGGATATGCCGGGTCGACTACCCTTGCGCTGTAACAAAAGCCAGCGCCTTTTCGTAAGACGTTCGCTCTGACCTCAAGAGGCATCCCGCTGCTACCCTCCTATTCAAGCGCCCTGGTTTTGGCGGGAAGTGTACGGTTGAACCCGCTCCGCGGCCGGTCATTGCAACGGCCGGATGTCCAGGTCGCAGCGAAGCTGTCGCTAAGGGGTGTCTTATGGGCGCCAAACTATCGTTTGATTTGGAATCGCGGGGTTTTCAGTAACTCAGGCCAAGAGTTTAATGCCGCCGTTTTCCGACGGCGTGGTAGCGTTTCGCCATCGCAATAGGATCTCCAGGTTCCCTCTCGCGCGGCCAGGTAATGGACATCTTGGGAGATATGGTCCGCGAGGGCGCGGATCGAGCTGACGACGTTGAGAACGTTCAGCTTGCTCTGAACAGCACTGACCCCGCAGCGACTGTACTGGGCATCTATACCAACAAGACCAGCACGATCCAGATGGCCGCTGCAGGCGCGTTCGCCATCGAAGCCGGAGTCGTCGTGGAGGCAGTCCACCAGATCGAGACTGCCGATGTCTTCTCGACCACAGCCGGGACTCTCGGATTCGCAGGAACAGTGTTGCTTACGGTCGCCTCGGCGGTTGGGATCTTCTGGTTTGGCTGGGGAGCGTTCAGGCAGTATTGGATTGCAAGGGCAGTTCTGAAAGCGGTCGAAAGACTTAAATGAAAGAAGTCGTTGCGGTGGGTACCGTCGCGGCAATCCTTGCGGTGGCGGGGCTTGTCTGGGCTGCGGTCGCCAGCAAACGCGCACGCGACGATCGCGATCGGCTTAAGGCAGCGATGCAGCGGTTGGCAGAAGAGTTGAAAGCTGCCGACCTGGCGCAGGTACAAGGGTTGTTCACTGAGCGCGGACTTGGAGTCAAGGCGGCCGCACCAAGCACGCCCGAAGACATCGTGGCGCGCGTAGTCGAGCTGGCCAAGACGCCGGCGCGAAAGGGTGCCGTCAATATCGGCGCGGGACGCAGGACTGCCAGCAAACCGGGCCCCGAGGATCACAACCAACAAGGACCGCCGGCCCCGGCGTCTCACTAGGTCGGGCCGATATCAACCTGTAGGTGGAGCCAACCGGCATGAGCTGGATAACGGAGAGTTATCGAGACCGACCGGAGTGAGCCACCTCGCGATCCTCTAGCCGGTCTTGGTCTTCTTGCGCCTGTCTTCGCCACGCCCAGCCGCAACAACCTCGGCGGACTCCGGCCTTGGTTTCGGCTGAGTCGATAGGAGACCCTCCTTGCCTAGAGCCGTAAGTGCGCCAATTGCGGACATATCGTCGATCGCATCCATGTAGTTGAGGCTACCGTGGCCGCCAAACGAATCCGAATGACCTATTTCATGCAGAAAGACCTTTGCGAAATGGCGCGGCGTGTCGAGCACGCTCCGTTTTATTACGACATTCGGTTTGTCCCACACACCTTCGGTCTCGGTCATCTGCTCGTCGATGCGAAGGGTTTTCGATATTCGGACCTCCTTCACATTCTTGGCGTGCTCACTGGCTAGCTCCATGAGCTCTGGCAACAAAGCCCAAGCGCGAAGTTCATCGTCATTGAGCTGGCCGGGTTCGACCCACTCGTACTGGAACGATTGGTTAAAGATTTGAATGTACCCACTGATGTCGACCAGGCGGTTACCGTTCATGTCCCTCAGGTGCTTGATGCGGTCAAGCAGGCGTTCAGGAATGACCTGGACACGGTATCCGTCAAACCGCGCTTGCTGGATTGATTCGCCGTGCATGTACATTTGCTGCGCGCTCACAAATACGACCTTGGTATCGGTGGCCAGTAGCCGGACAGCATGTTCCTGCACGTCGAGCCAATTCGTCTCCTCGTGCTGAGTCCCACGCTCGAGTCGCCCTAGGTCATCGACCAGCGCCTTTGCGACCTCAGTTGAACGGCTGCTCAACAGAATCTTCTTAACCCGATCCTGGTATGCGGTGCGCCCCACGTTATTTCGCTCACGGTTGAGTGACCGCTGCAGCTGCGTGGTGGTCTTGGTGATGTTGTATGAGAAGAGGAAGCCCTCCTCCGTGTTCACTCGCAAGCCCTTTACGTAGATCCGGGCAACGTCCTTACTGCGGCGATGAATGGACCCTACGCTGGTAGTCTCTATCAGCTTGTCTTTGGAGAAGCGTAGGAAGTAGGCCTTCGCCGCCTCCATGTCGGAGTCCTTGAGCCCACGCAGGACGAATTCGGTTCCCTTTCGTCGCGGCTGCGACGACGGAGAGACCACGGCGTGCAGCGTCTTAACGTCGGCGAAACCGTCCTTGGGCGCCAGTTGCATGCCGATCTCAGCATGCGGGCTCAGAATCTTCAGTCCTACACCGCGACGATCGAATGTGGCTAAGGCATCCTTCAGCCCGATACCAAACTTGCCCACTACCTTGTCCGATCGCGCGAGCTTCTCCTTGCTCTCGTTCTGAGTGAGATGCTGGTAGCGCAGGCCGCGGCCGAAGTCGATGATGTGCCAGCTGTCCTGGCGTTTGACGATTTGGGGAAAGCGCGTATCCGAAAGGGCCGCCTCGTCGAGTGCATTGGCGATAACCTCCCGGGTGGCTTCGGGAAGGCCCCAATGCTCAAGGATCTTCTGTATGTTGAGGTCGAATAACCCCGACTGCGTCTGGGGATTCCGAGTCTCACCTAGAGGCCGACGTCGGCGTTCAGCCGCTCGGCCCTCAGTCTCCCAGGGCACTACCTTGATCCTTGGTCGCAGTGCCGCCTGACAATTGTCCGGCGCTGATGCGCCTTACCCGCAACGGAACATTCCGGATCAACAAGCACAAGCGACCGCGTATGGCTGATGACGACCATGGCATTTGCGCGCACCTAGCCTAAATCGCTCTGCGCCGCGTTGCACTGGCCGCGACTGCCGCTCGGCCATGCGCCTCTCGAGCGCACGGCTTGGGCGGCTCGACTGGCGTTCCCGATACAGGAAATGATCACCAGGAGAGCGCGGGGGCATCGATGCGCGATGGCCGTTCCGTCGAAAACACTATTTGGATTGAGCGTGAGCGTCTAACATGCGTGCTGCCACGAACCGTCGAACTTTGGACGAAGGACTCGTGTATGGGCTTCCTTAGTCGGCTGTTTGGAAAACGGAAAGACGTCACGAGCCTTGGGTCGCGATCCGGCCCGGGAACTGGGAGGCCAGTCTTCGGCGGCCCAGAGCCACTTGAAGTAGTGGGGGAGTCGTTCTACCAACAGGGACTCAGGAAGATCGCCGGCTCGTCCGGCACATACGTGCGCATTGCCGTGGCGGCAACCCTGTTGGCAGAGTCCAACAACCCTTACGACCCAAATGCGATATCGGTGTGGATCTCAGGCTCCCAGGTTGGTCACCTGAGCCGCGAGGACGCGGCTGAGTTGCGGCCCGGCCTGTTGGCGCTTCAGCAGCAATTCCGCGGGGAGGTAACGTTGCCGGGAGTAGTCGTTGGTGGCGGAGAGAGCCGCCCGTCCTATGGTGTTTTCCTTAACTATTCTCCCGAAGCATTTGGTCTTCAGCGCCCGAACTTCCGGGCAAGCCAAGCCCGGAGTTCAACCCTGTATGGCGGCGTCCGTACTGGACTCTCTGAGGCAATCGGCGATGATCCTAGCAATGACACTTACGACCTGAGTTGGCAGGAGCGCGTCCCGGCCGACAGGGTTGGGGCAACCACGTTTCTGAAACAGGAACTTGTATCGGAAACTAGTCCAATCAGCCGGCACTTCTTGTACGCCGCGCTCGAGCATCGTCTCTATGAGCTCCGCGACGAGCAGGCCTCAGCACTTTCAGAATATGACACCACGTGCGAATCGCATCACTCAGAGATGCCCGCCATACGGGCCGCCCTCATAGGGGAATTCGGTGGAGTGCCGCTAATCGAAATGTATAGGCAGTCCGCCATACGGCACCAAAAGGCTCACAACTGGCAGAGTGCATTGCACTGGGCAGAGGCTGGGGTGCAGGTATATGGCACAGATCCATTGCGACAAGAATTCGTCGAGGACCTCCTTAGGCGAGCTGCTGACTACCGCGAGAGGATGGATCCAAAGGCTCCAACACCCCCCAAGAAGCCAGCGCCACCAGCTACTGAAAATGCTGCGGATGTACTCACATGCTCAAATTGCGGCCAAATATTTGAGCGACCCCGGGTTCGCGGCCGGAAGCCGGACCGGTGTCCGGACTGTAGGACCGCGATGGGAATCAACGTCTGAAGTAGGACGCCCTCGTCCCGCCGACGCAGCCTAGCCTACAGCTACCTTCCAAACACCCTTGCCAGAGACCCAAATGCCGGTACCGTCTGGATCCCAAGTGACATCGCGGACCCGATTTCCAGTGACCTCGGGCTGCACGATTGACCCGATTACTGTCAGGGAGCTGTCAGCCACCCTGACCGTGTCGTCCTTCCAGATGGCTATCCGACCGGAGGGGCCAAGCTGTGCTCCATCGCATCCCCCCAGCTTGGCCTCGTGCACGATGCGCCCATCGAAGTCCACGACATGCCACCAATCGCCCTGACCCCATCGGCCGACGACCATGCGCCCGCGGGCGTGATCAACACCGTACATCTTCCCGTTGGGCTCCTTTAGTTCGGTCATCTTCGCGCTGCCATCCTTCTTCACGATCGCGACGCCCTTGTATATGGTCATGGCGAGGCTTCCATCCGGAAGTGCTGCTAGAGCAGTCGGCCAGTCGACAGTGCGCTCCATCAGCAATCGCCCCTCGGCTGCGCTTACGCACCAAATCGTCCCGGTGTAGCTGATCCAGATAACCCCGCCGGCCGAAGTGACGTAATACGGGTGCGGGATTGTCACACCGTCCCCCGTTCCCGGCACCTTGAACTTCCAGCGCTGCGCGAGCCCCGAAGGCTCCAATCCATACAGACATCCATCGCGACACCCGACCGCCAAAATGCCGTCGGCGTCGGCTGCGTCGGTCATCTTGTCGGGGTATGGGATTTGGGCGATCAGCCCTGATTGTGATACCAGCGATGACCATCCCCGACCTTCGCCAATGCGGCCCTCATCAGTGAGGACCAGAAGCCCGCTCGACACCGGATACATTCGCGGGCCGCTGCCTGGTAGTCCGCATACCTGTCTCAGAGCACCATCGACCTTCAGCTCGCTGATCGTGATCTGTCCCCGGGCGTACCCGGCAACAATCACCGAGTCGGGCCAAATCGCCAGGCTGTCGGCGCGCACCTTGGGATGATGCGCCTTCACCTTTAGCGCGCCAGTGGCAGTGCCCTCGGCAACCGAAGGAGCGAGCGGAGCCATCCCCAATTCGCGCTCCAACTCGGTAAGTCGCTTCTTGATGCCCACTCTCGGGCTCCGGCGAACGGCCTCTCGCCACAACTCCACTGTCAATTCACGAAGCCCGGCTTGCTCGGCAGCTTCTCCTAGGTCTCTCAGGGTCGACGCCTTGAAGTACGGGTCAGAACTCCTGGCAACCGCCTCGCGCAGAACTGCCAGACCGGGATCATCTGGTGCCAGCTTGCCCGCCTCGCTAAGACGTGCCCAGCCCATGACGGCCATCGCTGACGACGAGCCGGAGGCTTCGAGGTCACGAACGTAGGTCGGATCGTCAAGCGCGGTGCGGCCATCCAGGTGAAATGAGCAGAGCGCGCCGTCTCGTAGCTCGAAGTCGACGAATCCCTGGCTCTCCCGAACCATGACGCGGTGCGGATTGTTCAAGACGCGCTGCCGCCAACGTTCGACGTTTTGCACGAGGTCGAACAGAACTAGCGCCAGGCTGTCTTCCGCTCCTTGGCCCTTCCAGCTCGCAGCAAAATGTGCGGCGCCCAATGCTCCAGACTCGGAAATGGCGACGGCGGTTGCATATGCGTTGAAGCGTTTGGAGAAGAACTCCTTTCCGGTCCACTCGATCCCGGTGATTGCCGTCTGCCACTCCTCGCCGTGAGACAGGCTGATCGCGACGAGAAATCGCCCGACGTCCGAGACTGCTGCATTGGAAATGCGGCCGCCGGTCGTTCCTTCGACCAGAATCCGCTCGCCGTCCAAGAGCACCCACCCGGTTTTGGCCTCAGCCCCCTCACTGCCATCGTGGCTGTCCGACCACGCCAGGGCAAAGCGCTTGTTCGGACTCTTCACGAAAGGACCGATCATCCGCGGCTCGCGTATGACCGCGATGCGCTCCTCGAAGCGGACATTGGCGTCTAGTGATGGATCTCTCGCGAATTTGTCGGGAAATCCCTCGCGAACGTAGCGTGCCAAAAAGTTAGCCAGCATGAATGGCTCGTCCCTGCTCGGAACGATAGAGATGGTGAATGTCACGCGGTTGTGTTCGGGCGGCTTCTCCGTCGTCGTCACAGTCGCGTCAGTCAGGTATGCAGCGTATATCGCTGCGATGGCGCCTCCACCTACAACACCCTCAGTCTTGTGACCGTGAATTTGCTGACAGGCTATGAGGAGCGTGGCGAGAGTTGTAATGGCGTGGGCGTCAGGGTGCTCGAGAGCACGAACCTGCTGCAGCTCTCGTTGGACCGAGACCGGCATCTTGCCTAGCGCGATTTTGTCGATGTCGGTCGATGCCATGTACTGGTAGAGTTCGCGCTCCCATCCGGACTCGTCCGCCAAGGTTCCGTGCCATTTGACCAGTTGTTCCGTCACGCGAGTAGGTGCTCCTCGAGTTCGGCCTCGACCAACTTGCCACGTTCGGCGGCGCCCACGAACTCCGCTCTACTACCCGCAGGGGTCTTGGTGATGTGCAGGACCGTGGGGATCCGCTCGGCGACCGCCTTGATGTGACTGACTACGACCACCAATCGACCTGCCTGGGCGCGACTCTCGAGCACCGACATTGCTTCGTCCAGGGAGCTGGCATCGAGAGTGCCAAAGCCTTCGTCAAGGAAGAGAGCGTCAAGTTTGCCGCCGGCGCGGGCGGCAATTTCGACCAACGCGAGCGCGAGAGACAGGCTGGCCAGAAATGTTTCGCCACCACTTAACGTTCCCCGTGGCCGCGGTTGATTGGTTATCCGGTGCACGACCTGGAAGTCAGGGGCAAAACCAAATTGGTTGTTACTCATGGCTGCCAGCAGTTGCGAGGCCACGGCGAGGAGGTTGCGCTGCCGCGAATCGATGATGTGACGGACGAATTGGTTGTCGGTCGTTAGGCGGCCAAGCTCTTCGAGATCGACAACGAATTGCCGCCCAGCCGCCAGGCTCGCATCCAAGCCCGCGGCCGGTTTGATTTGAGCTGACGCCAGCTTGTAGTCCTTCTCTGCCGACCTCTTGTCGGCTGCCGCGGCGATTACGGCTTGGTCGAGCCCCTTACGATCTTCTATCCCTTCCTTGACCAAGACCGAGCTGACCTGGGCATCAAACCCGGCCGCTTTCAAAGTCAGGGCATTTACTTCGGCGCTGGCGCGACTCTCGGCCTCAGCTGCAGCCGCTTCGATTCGCTCGATGCGTTTGGCCGTCTCGCCGAGGCTGCTACCGCCGTCGATGTCGGGTGAAGCCTTACGCCCGAGCACGGCAAGCACGTCGTCGAGGCGCTGCTTTAGAAGTTCTGCATCCTTGATCAGCTTGGTCGTGGGAGCGATTACCTCTCGTTGGTAGCGTTCATGCAATTCCCGCTCTAATTTCTGAGCGTTATTGACGGCCGTACGTGCGGCTTCCAGGCTTTCCACGCAGCCTTGCATCTCTTCCCGCCGAGCCGCCACGAGTTTGGTGATTAGCGGCGCTGATGCGGCGTCCACTTGGCCCGGCACTCCAATGAGGGTCGCAATGCGTTTCAATTCGTCGAGCGCCTGCTTCCGGGCGCCAGCAATTTTGGCCTGACGATCTATGTGGGCAGCCTCGTCCTTGACCAGCTGGTCCGCGCGCTGTCGGCTTTGTGCTTGAGCCGAACTCAGTCGCCGCAGCGATTCGGTTGTCGCCAGCTTGGCTGCATCAAGTGCGGTCCGCGCCGCTATTCCGCGATCGACGAGTGGCTTGAACAGCACGGCATCGCTCGATTCGAGCTCCGCCCCGGGTAGGCTGCGCTGTAGTGCACTGAGTGCGGCCGACAACAAATTGCTGAGCTCATCGGAGCGAGACATAAGTCTCTTGAGTTCGTCTCGGGATCCAGTGAGCTTCCCGTTGGCGGCCGACAGCGCTGCCTCAGCCTGGCGTAGCTCGGATTGTGTTTGCCTAACGGCTTCGCCCGCATCGCCGGGAGGGGCGGCCGGGGGATGATAGTGAGGCGGCAGCGTCCGGTCGCAAATGGGACACGGATCGCCAGGTTTGACTGCGCGTCCGGCTGTAGCGGCGGCCGAAGCCAACAGTGATACTTCACGTGCGGCCTCAGCTTTGGCCAGTGCCTTGCGCAGATCGGTGGCTTGTCTGTCGCATGCGGCGACCTTATTGCTGAGTTCCCTTTCCTCCAATCGCTTGCCGGCAATGGCGTTGGACGCGAGTTTCTGCTCGCTCTGTAGGCGCCGACACTCTGCCACTTGATTACGAGCTTCCTGGTAGCCGTCGGTGAGAACCTGGTGCTCGGTGCTGAGCTTGTTCTCCTGGGCTGTCGCGGCTTCGTATTCCTTTTGGAGTCTGGGCAACTCCTTGTCGAACTCGGATAGAGCCGCACGCTCTTTGGTGAGGTTGCCCTTTGCGATGCTTAGCTCCTGTTCATCCCTCTCTGAAGCCCTTTGATTGCGATCGATCTGCTCGATATTTGCCGACGCGGCCGCTAGGTCCTCCGGACCGACGTGCCTAGCCCGGGCCTTTTCGATGATGTCGGCCGCCTTCACCTCCGCTGCCTGAGCAATGGCGCGCGATGAAGACGCGACCTGTGCATCGCTCGCGAACTTATCGGCAAGCGGGAGAAGCGCCAGCAGCGCCACGGCCGGGCGAGCTGATTTAGTCAACTTCTGCCTCGGCTCGTCAAGGGCCCGCGCCGCTGCCAATGTTGCCTTTGACTGTTCGTCAAGTGCCATCACCCTCTCAGTGACCTTCTGCAGGGCGGCCGCTCGCTTTTCGGCGGCAGCGACAAGCTTCGCGCTTTCAGCCGCTGTCTTGGCAGGATCTGGCATGTATTGCTGGCGAGCCTCCGCGAGATCAGCGATGAGCCCTTGCGCTCGGTTCCTCACGGCCTCAGATCGTTTTCGTGCTTCCTCTATCTCCCCCAGTTGGAAGATTCCCTTGAGGATTCCGGTGCGCTCCGCGGGCGTGGCGTTGAGTAGCACCTGGAAGTCCCCCTGGGGGAGAGCGACCGCCGATTTGAACACGCGGTAATTCATACCGAGAAGGCGTTCGATCGCCGTATCAACCTCGTTCTCGCGATCGAGGGTGGCGAACTTGAGATCGGTCAGGCACTGAAGTCGGCTGATCGCGGGTGGAGATTGAGAGCGTGAACTAGAGCGGGTTACCCGATAGACATTACCCGCGACCTCAAAGTCGAGCTCTACCGTCATCGTGTGCATACCGTCTGCGATCAGAGGAGTGACATCACGCTCGCTCCAACTCGTCTTCTTCCAGAGGCAGAACGAGATCGCGATCAGAATCGTGCTCTTGCCACTGCCTGTCACCCCAGTGATGGCAAGCAGGGTGATGTCGTCGAGCTTTATCTCCTGGCGCTGGCGGTAGCTTCGGAAGCCCTCAAGCGAGAGCCTGAGGGGCCTCATGCGGTAGGTGCGGGACTCGCCTCCGGCTTCAACGACGCTGCCGCGTTCTCCAGCGCTGCGAGTTGGGGCAGGGCGGGTTCGGATTCACTCTCAACCGCCTCGATAAGCGAGTTGAAGATTGAAAGCACGCGGTCCGCGGAACCTTCCCTTGTCCCAACCAGCTTGAGGAAGTCGCGGAAGGCCTCAGAGAAAGTTGGCTCGGCTTCGGTCACTACATCATCAGCACCGAGGACCTGAAGCCGGCGCGACTCGTCCCTTTCATAAACAGCCAAGAGTTGAGCTCTAGGAAGGAGCTCCTGCACCTGCTCTTGCAGGTTCAACACCGGAGACTCGGTATCAACCGTTACCAGACACAGAGCGTTGCCGATCCCATCGGCCTGCTCTCCAATATGATCGATCGTGCCTTCCACCTTCTTGAGCTGGCGACCTCCCGCGATCTTGTGGATCTCAATCCGAGGTGGCCGGCCCGGTGCTATGTCTACGGTGACCGTCTCCTTGGTCTGCCCGGCCTCACCGAAATCCAGCTGAATCGTCGAGCCGGCATAGCGCCCGGGGACCGTCCCCGGCAACTTCTGCGGCTTGTGGATGTGGCCGAAGGCGGCGTAGCTGACCTGGGGGAGCCTCTCCATGCGAGTCGCGTACGACTCGGTGACATGAATCTGGCGCTCTGTGTTCGACATCGTCGCCCCCGTGACGTGGAGATGCGCGGCGAACAGTAGGACGTGACGTTTGGGGTCGTAATCGCTGCTCATGGACTCATAGAGGGCGTCCTCGATGTGCTGCACGCGATCGGCGTAATTCGTCATGCGTATTTCCGCGCGCTCGTCGGCATCGATCATCCGGTTACCGTGAATGAAGGGGACGCTGGCCAGCCTGATGACTTCGCCGGTCTCGGCCGCAAATTCGAGCACGCCGCCGGCGGCGGCAGGCTTGGCCTGGGAGATAAAGTGCAATCGGTGTTCGCGCCCCAGTAGTCGCATAAATAACTCGAACAGGGCCGGCGAATCGTGATTCCCACAGATCACGACGGTAGGGGCGATCGCAGCGAGCTCTTTCAACGCATCCACGCCGCGCGCGAGGTCGACGTACGAGGGTCGCAGCTGATCCCAAACGTCTCCTGAATGAATGATCAGATGTGGCTTGTAGTTGCGGGCCAGGTCGACAATCTCAGCCAGCACCACGTCGTGCTCAGCATTGCGGTCGAACCCGTAGCAGGCTTTACCGAGATGCCAATCGGATGTATGCAGCAGTCTCATTTCTTGAGGCGTTCGAATGCGTCTGCCTGCTGCTTGGCCTTGACATCCTTGCTGACGCCGGTGTCTTCAGCGGTGCTTGTCGAAAACCCAGGAAAGGGAAACCGGATCGGAATTGGCGCGGGTATCAATGGTTGGTCGAGCACCATTAACCCCGGCAGGAACCTGGTCGCCCGCTCCCTGAGTTCGGGTGATAGGAACTTGTAGCCCTCCACCTCGCCCGAGGCCAAGCGGCCGACCACGCTGACCGCAGCGTTGGAGACGATCGTGGGTTCGACGGTGGTTGCAGACTGCTGTGCCCCGACCAATATCACGCCCAGGCTGCGGCCTCGGGCTGCTACATCGACAAGCAATTCCTTGATCGGGCTACGCCCTTCGCGCGGCGCGTACTTGTTCAGCTCGTCCAGCACGATAAAGCGCAGGGGTTCGCGGCCTTGACCTTGTTTCTCTTCGAAGATTCGCGAAACCAACGCACCCACTACGAAGCGCTGGGCGTCGTCGTGCAGGGAATGGATATCGACAACGCTGACTGGCTCATCGAGCTGGACTTCGGAAGCACCGACGGCAACCAGGTGGCCGATTCGGGGCGCCTGGGCGTAAAGGCGGCGCAGGAAAGCCAGAGCCGTCCCCATCTGAACGCCAGCGGCCCAGTGATTGTCTAGCGCCCCATCCTCTGGAGCAAACAGCGGAGTGAGGAAGTCTATGAGATCGGAGAAGCTCCGGAAGGGGTGGCCCTCGGCCGCCTTGCGCGGCGGCCGCTTCTCCAGCAGAACCCGGTCCATGTTGAACGACGAGCCGTCTGGGGGCGGAGCGAGAAGGACTGCGCCATCTTCGTTCTCAAGCGGGTATGCCCAACGCGCGAGCTGCACTCGCACCCTTTGCTCAACGAACGAGAGCTGGTTGCGTGGGTCGTCAGCTTCGGGTAGGCAGTAACGTAACAGACCCTGGCGGATGAACTGCAGCGGTGTCCAGGCGTACGCCACGACATCGCCGGTGTCTCGAGAGCTGATGTCCGTGGCCAGGCTACCGGCCGTGCTCGACTGAGACCGCGGGGCGTAGAGGCGGACGCGCTCGAACGGACCCGGCTCGGCAACACCGAGGGCGGCCCACTGTTCGCCCGCTCCAGCCTTGCTCTCGTAACGGGCATTGGGGCGATCGATGTGAAGCAGGTCCTCGCCCTTGACGTTGAAGACGATGGCGCGCACGAGGGGACCCGACTTGCCCAGCAACGCGCGCCCAGCCTCGGTCTCAAAGAGCATGTACAGGAAGAAGAGTCCAAAGGACGTCTTGGTGGCCACGCCAGAGATGCCAGAGATAGAGATGTGGCCACCCTTCTCGCCATTAATAAACGAGAAGTCTGCGAACACCGGGAGGCCGCTCTGGTCTACACCGATGGGCAGCGGCTGCTCCATCTGGTCCAGAAAGAGTGCGTTTTGGCGATGTGATCCGGATGCGCGCTTCACGGCTGCGCCAGGCTTGGGCGGCAACCATAGTTCGGGAACGGTGCGGAGGACTGACACGTCGACGCTTGAGGACATTAGGCCGGGCATGGTCATGCCCCGAGTGATTCGCTCGGTATCGCTGGCGAACTCTGCGCCCTCAATGGAATTGCGGCCCTCGGTCACGATTCCGTAGTGGTGCAGCTCCGTGCCATCGGGCAAGGTCTGGCTGGTGACCACCAACTCATCTAGCTGGACGACCTGGTTCTCGCCGAGGACGATGGCGAATTCTCGGGTCGTCGAGTCAGCTGATCCGTCGACCACTCCAAGCACATCGGAGTCGTCGGCACCGTTGGGATGAATTGCCATCAGTGAACTCCTTGTGGCGTCAGCCCGCTGGAGACTGCTTGCCGAACTGCACGGAACGCGAGCCCGGGATGGCCGAGCAGATGACGTAGGTGGGATTCCAGGGCGCCGATCGGCTGCAGGTTCTGTGGCGCACGCGGGTCTCGGTGCGGGATGCCGGCGAAGCGAGGCAGAGTGGCGGTAAGCCTGTCACAGAGTTCGACCGACGCCTTCAAACCGGCGCTCTGTGGCACCTCGAGGCGGACAATGCCCGCCCAAGGTCCGGAGAGTCCACTGGAGGGCACCAGCCTCAGATAGCAGCTATAGCGATCGTTGCGAAGTCGGAACAATGATGTGCGTTCGCCGGGCCCCAATCCGGGGATACGCATGTGTTCGTCGGGAGGCAACAGCATGCGGTGGTGGGTCTTGATGTAGCCGGCGGCAGGGTTTGCGAGATCGCGGGAACGAACGTAGTGCAACGGGCCGTCGGCGATGGTCAGCCCTAGGGAGTCCGCCATCCTCTCCGCAAGCATGCCCTCAGCTCTCCGCATACGCTCCTGGAGCTCCATCAGGGGCGCGTCTGGCTCCGTCGAGGCAGTCGATTTGGAGTCCCAGGACCAGCCGCCGGGGACTTCGGGAAGATATCCGGTAACGCCGGATCCCCAAATCACCAAGCGCTGTACGAGCATGTCCGCGAATTCGATCGAATTCTCCGCGGCGATAACCGCGCCGCAGGCGTGGCTGCCGGCCACCCCGCGAGCGACTGTGCCCGTCTTCGCGTCGTGTTGATAGAGCGCTGCTTCGCCGCGCCGAACTCCGTCGACGAAAACGATCGGGAATGTGGGCTTCGTCTTCGGCTGGTGGGACGCCAGGCGCCCGCCGTCTTCAACGAGTTCCACCTGCTCAGCGCCTTGATCCTCTGGCCGGACCAGGTAGGGAGCGCCGTACGCGGCCTGCCAGTCCTCAACGTAAACGGTCACGACAATCCTCTCCTGCGGGCCTCAGGATAGTAGTAATTGAACAGATGTTTGTAAGTAATCCGAGCTCATCGCCAGATACAACGCCACGCCTAGACACCCGGAGACTATGACGAACACCGCTGCCACCTGAAGGCGCGGGTCGCCCAGCGCGACGAACAGGCCCCAGGCCTGGTTGATTACACCGAGAATGGCCGGGCAAGCTCGGTTGTCGAGCCACTGTCGTGCACCGGTCGAGAAGATTGAGACCAGGATGCCAACAACACCAATGAGGAGAGTCAGGCCAATCCCAACGAGCCCGATAACGACGCCGGAACTCAGCCCCTTGTCACGCGCGCGCTTTGCGCGGCCGCCCGCCATCGTCGCACGCATTGTGTGCGCACCGTGTCCGCCGTGCAAACCCGTGGTGGTCTGAGCGGCACTGCGGAGGCAGCGACTCGGCGATCTGTGACCCCTTACAGCGTCAAATCGACGTTCCCGCCCCACATCCTGAGCGGCCAGCTCAAGTCCGGCGAGAACAGAAGGCCCATTAGGCTACCGATACCGGGGTCTTGTCGATAGCTCACCGTTGCGGTGCAGGTATCGCGCCGAGTTGCTGGAGCATCTCGAAGGTCTCCACTACATGCCAATGCTCGGCAAGCTTTCGATCATGCAGGCGGTAGATGTCGATCCCTGACATCTGTACTGTGCGGTTAGTCGGCGGAATGCCCATCAACGGCCCCTCGTGCTTTCCAGTCATCGTCCAATGTGCGGCGACCATGTCGCCTTCACCGAACACGTGGTGGAGCGTGTATTGCGCGGCCAAGCCAGTGCGGACTGCGGTCAGACGCGCTTTCAAGCCTGCGATGCCGGCCCGCTGGCCTGGAAACGGGCTGTGTTCGACGTAGTCACTAACTGCCAGCTGATCCAGAAGATCAAACCTCTCCGCATTCATCACGTCTTCGTAAAGTCGTCGGACCGCCGTCCTGTTCTCCTCCAGCGACATATCGAACCTCCCGACAAGGAAAAGTCGCCGACAGCAGCCGTAGGATGGGCCGAGCCGTAGTAGTTGGGAATCCGTCTGGAGGGGAGCCCGTCCCAAGCTGAGGTTTCCAGGTCCTGGCTATTTGGCTGAGCCAGCATTAATGCTGATAGCTGCCAATTATCGGCAGCAAGCTAGTCTGGCTCGAGCACTCCAGCGAATTGGCACGTGGGGCTTTGATTGACCGTGCGACGGTACAGCGCTATGAGATCGACCTCGATTCCAAAGCGCTCGCGCCTGTCGACCTCTTCCAGTTCGATCCACGACACTTCGACAGCCCAGCCTTTCGCGGCGTGTGCCTGGACGCACGGAGCTGCAAAGTGGGGTGCGCTGTGGGGTCGTCCCGCGGCGGCTTCTGCCATTCCGTCTCGCAGTTGGCGCAATCTTGTGCGAAGCGAACGGCCGCTCTGACCGATATAGATAAGTCCGGGTCGTCCGGCGCAACGGAGTCTGTAGATTCCAGCCACGCTGGGAGCCAGCGCGGCCCGCGGCGCCGTGGCACTTCCCAGGTCAAACCAGTTCGACCATGTACGTCCGGCCCACCTCAAACGCTGCGTTACGTCGCGCCCGGGCCGAAGGCCCGTTGCCACCTACTACAACACCTCCCATGCAGCGACGAGACCCTTCGCGTGCACCGGATGAACTAGTCCGTCGAACTCTGTTACTGTCCGGCCACCCAAGGGGCCAGAATCTCGCGCCAGCACTTCGAGCGCGTGCAAAATCGGTTCGAGCTCGCGGCTGGTGTACGCAAATCCGTAAACCAGGATTCCCTTGGCGCAGGTAAACCCGGACTTGCGAAGCTTGGCCACATCGCCCAGAGCACTGTGATCTGACTCATACGGGCTAAGGACGTCTGTGACGTAAGTGTCATCCAACCTGCCGTTATCGCCAAACGCCCGCGCCATCTTGACCTCGATCGCCCATTCGAGTGGATGGCCTATGCCAAGGTCGCATTGGAGCCTGCTGCCTGGGTATTGCGCAGGGCCGGCTTCGTCGTAATAGCTCGGCCGCAGTCGACGCATTTCCGCCAGGGTCAGGCGAACGACCGAGTTTTCAGCGTGAGGACCAATGCCGGGCTGGTGCGCCTTGCCGCTCCTCTGGCTAATCGCCTGCGGTCGAAGAGCGTCCGCAGCCTTTAGGCCTGCGGCAAAGTCCGGAACGATCGAGTCAAGGTCCAATCGCCGCAAGATACTAGCTCGTGGCTTCCCATAGTCCGCTTCTTATCGGCAGCATTTGCCCTGGCGTTCCTGTCGATGTTGCTTGACGGTGGGCAGGCAGCTGTTGAGGATCAGGGTCCATGCCTAGTTCCGTCGCGCAAGCATTGAGATGCGCTCGAAAAATAGCTACCAGCCGCCGGCATCTCGCGAACCGCGGTCCTCCACGGGTAGATTGTGGATTTCTTGCTTCGCGCGTGCTCGCAATTCATTAAGCTCATGTCCAGCGAACACTTCGTTATCGCTGAGGCGGGATCGGAGTGATCCGTAGATATCACCGAATCTCGAGCCTACCTGCCGCCAGCGGCGCGAGCGGGCCTTCGCCACGTTTGGCACGACTTCAGAGAACTGTTTGTGCAGGTATTTGTTAGGCCCATCGGCAAATCGAAGATCGTCGTACCCCAGTTCCGCGCGAATTTCCTTCACGGCTTCGTCGGTGATTGTAGATAGGCGAGGCAGCCATTGAATCCCATTGGTGTCGATCACATGGAATCCCAAGTCGCGAGCCATCCGGAAAACGGTGAGGTGGCCTCGCCTGCATACGAGCACTGGCAAGACTTCAATTTCAGGCAGTGCCTCCGTCAATATGGCGGCCTTGTGAAGTAGCTGGTAGACCTTCTGGTTGGCTGGATAAATCCACTGACGAAGACTGGTGACCTCAATTGCCAGCAGGTATCTCGCTGCCTCATCAGGCATTACAAACATTGCGGCGTTGTCGAGAGCTCCAGGCACGCTTACGCCAAATAGCCTGCCGATGGAGCCACGATCCGGATTAAGCAGGCGGTAACCTACTGTTGGCGACGCTTGTCGGAGCGAATCATGTACAACCCGTTCAGCCGCGAGTCCGATCACCCCTTGAGTCGTCGATTCATCGGATGCTCCGGAAGACCAGCTGGAATATCGAGCAGCTAGGAGTCGTTTGCGGGCAGCCGCACGCTCGATTTCGGTCTTCCGACCTTCTTGAGAGGCTGGCAGCAGGACCGTGATCCTTCGTCCCCCGCGTGTGCTCGCGGATGAGGCTGAGACTTGCTCAGGAATCAGGCTTTCGAGTGACGTTATGAGTATGTGCGGATCGAGCCTAAATGGGGCACCGGGCCACTGACGGTCTGCCGCTCTAGCAACGATCTCGCTCCATAGAATTGCGGCGTATCGCTCGAGCATTTGGACAATGGCCTGCCTTCCCGCATCGACGTACGGAGCCTGCTTCTTCCGTCGATCGGCGAGAGGGTTGGGGTCGGCCGGTGGATCGGGTGGCGTAGGAGGGCTTGGCGGCGGTGTTGAGCCCATTACGTTTCACCAGTCCTGTGGTGCCGTATGTAGGAAGGTTTCTGGGTCATGGCTAGAAACTCGGGGAGTAGCGGTCAATCCGGCTCTGGAGCACGCGATCAAGCTCTTCGTAGGTTGGACCAAGACCGAGAGCGGCTTGTCCGCGCAGGAGCTCAAGCCATGGCTGTTCTGCACCCGCGAACTGCTTGCGAGCCATGTCCCAGGTCGCCGGTCTATTTTCGTTGACAGCGGCCAGCTTCTCTTTTTCGGCAGCTTCGAACAGCCAGGCCAGATCATGGCGAGCGTCCTTGATCAGGCTTGTGAGGTACTGGCATCGGGCTCTAATGTCCTGTGGCAACTGGGGGGCGGCAATTGACAAGGTGCGCTCGAGATCATCGAGGTCCCAGTCATCGGTCTGGAACTCGGTCAGGGCCCGGTCGTCGATAAGATCCTCTGGCCTTATCGGCAACCACCGCTGCAGCTGCTGGAAGTGATTGCCGTAATTGGCTCCTTTGTCGAGGGTTTCTTTAAGGCCACGCACACGAGGCTCCTCGCTGGAGCGATCAAGCTGGGCCTGTTGAACCCGCAGCAATCCGGCAGTGAGAACGACATACCAGGCCGTGATAGCGACCAAAAGCAGCGACGTGGTTGCTTGAATGGCCGGTGACCATGATGTGTCGTTCGATTGAGAGGCTATGAAGTCATGGATCAGGCGTGTAGCCTCTATGAGAACGGCCACGGCAATCACGATCCCGATGACTCTTGGCAGTGACCTCCAAGCCGTGTCCCGGGCGCGTTTCAGAGCTTTCTTGACCGCGCCTTCGGCCTTTCGTTTTGGGGCCGGCGCTACCTGAGTCATACCGCCCTCACGTGGCGCAAGGTAGCGCCGCTGGTATCGCTGGTCAACCAGCTGTCAGAAGGTAGCAAGAGAACCTCCGGGTCGGCCCCTCCGGACGGGGCCGGCTCCCCACCACTGGGAGACGGGGCCACATGGCCCATATGACACTCACGAACAGAACTGGTTGATTCCGGCAGCGCGCTGGTGCTGGCAAACGGCGCCCTGACGCTCCCCAGTCGGTGGGACGTAGGATGGCCGCCAAATGCGCGGCGACCAGCCGATCACGTCCAAGCGTGAAGACCTGTTAGATCGGGCTGGCTTTGCGAATGCTGTCGCCCGCACGATCCGCACCATTGATGCTAGTCGAGGCGCAGTGGTAGCTGTCATGGCGCCGTGGGGCACTGGAAAGACTTCGCTCGTGAACATGGTGCTTGAGACTCTTCACGAGGCTCCTGCGTTGACGACAATCGAGTTCAACCCGTGGTTGTTTTCGGGCACCGATCAGTTGTTGCTGCGGTTCTTCGGCGAGCTCGCGACACAAATTCGCCTGAAGGCACCTACGCAGCAAAGGGTTGCGGACTTGTTGCTTGTCTATGGTCAATTGATCTCGCCTCTCCAGCTCCTGCCCGCGGCTGGTCCGTGGATAGGCCGTCTTCGAACAGTGACCAGCTGGGTCGCAGGTCGGCTCCGAGGCAACACAACGACCAACTCCGCCGAGGAGCAGCGCCGACGACTTGAGGCCGAGTTAAGAAAACGAGGTACGCCTCTAATCGTCGTTATCGATGACCTCGACCGGCTTGAAGCGCCTGAGATACGCGACGTAGTTCGCTTGGTACGCCTAGTAGGCAACTTCCCCCAGATCATCTATCTCCTTGCATTCGATCGGACCCGGGTAGAACAAGCGCTCGAGCGTGACGGAGCTGGCGGAAGGACTTATCTCGAGAAGATTGTCGAGTACACATTCGACTTGCCTTCTCCGGCGCCGGCCGCAATAGAAAGGATCCTGCTCGAGGCCATCAATGACGTCACCACACCGATCTCGGGCACCCTCGACCCCGCTCGTTGGCCGGACGTTTTTTACCGGATTGTGAGGCCCCTTGTTTCCAGCCTACGGGACGTGCGTAGATACGTCGCCGTCCTTCCAGCTGCGTTTGCTTCGCTCGGTCACGAAGTGGAAGTAATAGATGTACTTGCCCTTGAAGCCATTCGTGTGTTGCTGCCGCAAGTTCACGCGCAACTAGGAGAGTTGGCGCCCCTCCTTACCGACGCGTCAAGAAAGGCCACCGAGGAGTCGAAAGCGAGACTCATGGAATTTATCGATTCCGGAGGATCTCGGAAGGGAGCGGTCGATGAACTCTGCCGTTTGCTGTTCCCAGTCACACAACGCGATCTGGGTAACCAGTTCTTTGGACCGGAGTGGGCTCCGACGTGGCGTCGTGATCGTCGCGTGGCGAGCCAGGCGGTACTGGATTTCTACCTCATTCGAACCCTAGCCCCCGGAGTGGCTCCTGCTCGTGTTGTAACGCAGGTCTTCGAGGCGCTTACCGATGCGGCGAGATTCAACGAACTATTGAGCGGTCTCGAGAATTCAGTGGTCGAGGATCTTCTAAGTCGTCTCGAGTCTTACCAGGAGCGATTCCGACCCGATTCGGCGGACCCTGCCACCGGAGTCTTGATTGAACTGTACGGCCGACTTCAGAGGCCGTCACAAGGTCCGTTTGACGTAAACCCCGACATGAAGGTCGATCGACTGTTACTCAGATTGTTGCAGCCGCTTTCAGATGCCGAGCGGACACGGATTGTTGGAAGCGTCATCGGGCGGACGACTGGATACTATGGCCAGCTACGTCTTCTCGATATCGTTGGGTACCGACGGGGTGTAGGAAATCGTCTGATCCCAATCGAGGCATGGCAGGGTCTACACGCCAAGGTCGTCGAGGAAATCCGACATCTGCCGTCGAACGTGCTTGCGAATGAAGTCGATCCTTTGCGTCTGATTTTGGAGGCAGTCGAAGACAACCCTTCCACTAGAGGCGAGCTCGATTCCGCCTTGAAAGACCGGACACTATTCCTACGGATCCTTCGGAAGGCCGCGACGGAGGTGACCGTAAAGCCACTAGGCAGCTTGGCAGTGGAGAGGACGGCAACTCTCATGTGGGGACAACTGCTCTCTGCAGTCGGCGGGCAAAGTGTCTTGCAGGAATTAGTGGAATCCGTGGACGATACGAATCTTGAGGTTGGGGACCGAGCCGTACTAGATCTGGCCAAGAAGTACCTCGCCGGTTGGCGACCTGCGATTCCTAAGTCGACAGTTGTTCTTCGCAGCGTCATGGCCACAAACAGCCCCAGTAACTTTCTCGCGCCGCCAAGAGCGTCAGTCGGGGCACCCGATCTCGTCTTTAGATCTGTGTCGATATTCGATACGCAGGTCAGCCCGCCATCGGTCAGCGGGCGGGCCTTCCATGACCATATGACTTCCGAACTGGAGATGAGCCGTCTGTCGGAGCAAGCACTGTCCACATTTGGGAGCCTTAGCGGTGAATCCGCAAGTGCAGCTTGGGTTCCAGATGCAGACATCCAGCAGACACGGCAAGTAGCTGTCAGCCGCATCCATCTTCGCGCTAGTAATGGGGCTGAAGTCGTGGGACGATTCGCTCTGCTGGAGTCCGGCTCGGCTACTCGCGCGGTGGCAGACCTGTGCATCTGGTACCCCACGTTAGCTGAAGCAAATTCCCCTGAAGAGGAATCTGACCCGAGTAGGCGTCCTGTCAAGCCACTAACTCTTGGTCACGCTGTGGCGATTCTCGCAAGTACCGTTGAGGCGGTTGCGGGCCAGCTTGGATTGGCGATCCTGCCAACTGTGTTCGGAGGCCAATGGTCAAAGAACCCGGTCGTCGAACTTCACCTCGTGCCGCGGCCCGGAACTGATACGAACCGGCCCCAGTACAGTCTTCCCGACGTCATTGACTTCGCTGGGCTCGGTACCCCAAGTAGCCACCCGCCTTACGAAGGACACGCGGGACTTGAATTGGACGAGTTGGTGCGCGACGAGCACCAGGCGCGCGAGATCGTTATAGATGAGCTGAGACGCTTGACGGCTGACTGGGGCTATTTGGACGCCGACCCGGGCCTCAACAGCCTATGAGCCGATGGCGATTGAGGAACGGGCTGGGTCTCGGGAAATTAGGAAGCGCTAGAGCGACGGCCTCACGGATGGGGCCGAACACTGAGTCCGAGAGGTAACGGATTGAGTCGACAGGCCGTCATCGCTAGACGAGGGCAGGCGATTAAGCGTGATCCAACATCTCGTGCGCGCCAGGAGCGCGCCTTATCTTGTTACGCCGAAGGCGTCGTTTTGGCCCACAGTGAGGCACCGCTTTGGCCCACAGTTTGACCCCAGCTGGCGCGTGCAGCACAGCTAAGCATGCGGACGATTTGTGGACGGTGTGATTAGGCACCTGAGTCGGGGCGGATACGTGATCAGGCCGGAAACGGAAATGCAGCCACCAGGCAGGCCCACACCAGACCGAAAAGCATCGACTCGAGACCCGCTACGACCCCGATCGCGACTGAAGCCTTCCGTTTCGGTTCCGGGCTAACCATTGCGGTCACAAAGGCAGCGACTGAACTGACGAGAGCGCCGAGCAACGGGGCCGAGTAGCGCAATGCCGACCAGCCAGGCTGTATCTCCTGATTCGTGCCCTGACTAACGACCCAGACCATCCAGGCCCCGGCAATAGCGAAGCCGGCGGCGGCCAATCCGACTGAGGCGGCTGTCCAACGCATTCGAACCGTATCGGCCCACAAGCTAATTCAGGCCGACCCAAAGGTATCGCGACAAGGAATTCCGAGTTGGGACCGGTCTGGCCCAATTTGGGGTGAGGCGCACAGTCGAGGATCGACCGGGGAGTAGACTCGGCGCGCCCTTTCGATATGTCAGCACCTCCGCCTCCGTCCTCAACGGTATCTCCGGATGGCCGGTGGTGGTGGGATGGACATCAGTGGCAGCCGATGCACGCTCAGCCTCAGCCGCCGGTAGCCCAGCCAAGAGCGCACCTTTCTCCGGATGGTAGCTGGTGGTGGGATGGGCGGCAGTGGCAGCCACGGGCGGAGCAGTCTGCCGGTGTACTGGGGTATGTAGCGCTTGCGGGTGCGGGCATGGCGATACTTGGCGGCGCTGCCATCGCGCTTTGGCAGTGGAACAATCACGACCTCTGCAACGGTGGAGTTGGGCAGTTCGGTCAGGCCCTCAGTCCGGATATGGCGCAGCAGTGCGGCAGCGTCAATCTCATCTTCTACTTCGGGATCCTTGCGGCCCTAATAGGGGTCGTCATTTTCTTTGCTGCCTTACTAGTAATTCTTCGCGGCTCTCGGAACTAAGGGCTTAGCTCCCGAGCCAAGGATTTAACTCCAAGGCCTGGCCCTCAGCTTCTCTCCCCTGGCGTCAAGTCGGGCGCCATGAGGCGCCCGACTCGATCGGAGCCGATTAAGAGAACCCGCCCGCGATGGTCACCACCTGAAGCGCTTGCCCATTCCAGAGCAGGTAGGCGTAGTAGTGGTCGTAGTAGCTCGAATCGCTGCTCGGGTATCCACTGATCTGATAGCTGGCGTTCATCTGGAAGCTGCCCGTGACCGTGAAAACGCCGGTGTTCTCATCGAACGCGACGCTGGCGCCGGCCATCGGATCGCCGCTCAAACTCCAGTGAACGTTGGTGGCGTAGGCGCTGATCAGGCCCTGGGGGCAGTCGGCAGGCTTGAGGCCCTGCAGTGAGGCGCAGTGGGCCAGCGCCTTCGACACGATGTCCTTGGCGGCCTCATCAGTTGCTCCGGCGGGGCGTTGTAGAGCCGTGACAACCTTCTGTGCCTTGATCCCGCCCACGGTGATGTTGGCAGCAGTCAGCGTCAAGGCTGCGCTGAAACCGCCAGCGGAGATGTCATGCGAGATCCCGGTGACGCCTGCCTCCTGATACGAGATGACCATCTGGTAATAGCCGTTCCCGGTCAGGTTCAGGTTCTGATCGAAGTCCAAAGCGACGTTCTGGGTGGGGTCGCCCACCAGCTGCCACTGGTAGGAACTGAAGAAACCCGACTTGTAGCTCTGGGGGCAGCCATCGGGACTGAGCTCAGCCTTCTGGGCGCAAGCAGCGAACGCGGTCTTGAGCGCGGCCTGGGCTGCCGCGGCTCCGGCGTCGGTCAGGTTGGGGACGTAGTCGACAACCTGACTGCTCTGAAGCAACGAGTCGATCGATAGCGTCTGCGCCTGCAGCATGGCCGTGGCCTTGAAGGCAATCTTGTGGCTCACCGGCAGAACCGCAACCGACGATGTGCCCGGTACCAGCGCGACCGGCTTGCCATCGATGGCAACGCCCTGGCCTCCGGTTGGAACAGAGATCTGGAGGATGGTGGGAGCGATCATCAGGCGCCAGCCCTGGTAGAGCAGGAACTGGGTCTGACCCGAGTGAGTCACCGTGAACTGCGCCTGCTTGGAACCATCCGCCGTCTCATAACTGATGGACACAGTCGACGTGCTGGCGTTGACCTGGGTAGTGCTGTCGATGGTGAAGCTGCCCAGATCCGGCCGGTCGCCGGCCAGGGCCGCCTGCAGATCCTGCTTGCCGAGCAGGCTGGCTGTGGGCTGCTGAGTAGGCGAGGACACCTGCATCACCGACCATGCGCTGTTCGCATCGCCAGACAGGAGCGCGCTCAGGTACTGACGAACCGCTCCTTCGGCCGAGTAGTGCCCGGCGAGCAGGTTGTTGCCGACAAACGCGGCGACGAGGACAACCACCGCGACCAACGCGGCGATCTGATATTGCCGTCGGTGCCAGATCGGTCTTGGCCTGGCGGGGACTGGCAGCACGATCGGAGCCGGTGCAATCGGCTCCGCCGAAGTGCCTTGGTCTTTGGACTCTTCAACTTCGATGCTCATCTCAGCTCTCCTCGGTCAGGTCGTAGTCACGACGCGCCTGGGTGGCGAGTCGGGTTTGTCCGGATTGGACGTAAGCGGCGACCAGAAGTCGGGCCAGGTCTTGTCGCGGGCTCGCTTCCAGCACGCCGGTCAAGAGGCCAACACAGCGCTCGCCGCGACCCAGAGCGACTAGATGCTCGGCCAGGGCTTTGGCAAGGTCTGCTCGGGCGTTGGCAATGACGAGCCGCGCCGAACGCAGGACGTCGGCCGCGACACCACGTGCGCCGGTCGTTTGTTGGTCGAGTTGTTCAAAGCCGGCGAGGAACTCGGTGTTTGTCCCAGAGAGCAGCGTGCGCAAATGCCCAGCTTTCCCCGCGTCAATGAGATCCTGGTCGGCGCGCTGCCGTTCAGCTGCGGCCAGGAGACGGCCGGCGTCGAAATCGACGTCGGATATGTCGAAGACCACCTTCCCGCGATCGGCGATGACCACACCGGCCAACGCCGGGTGGAGGCTATGCAGCTCGTGGAGCTGTTTGCGCAGGCGATCCCTTTGTGACCCTGAGCTGACCCCTGGCGCGACCTCCTCGGCAAGTGCGGCGCGCTCGATGACCGAATCGCCCAGCACCTTTCGCGCCAGCAGGTACCCGATCAAGAACTGGATACGCGGCTCAATCGCCAGCTCCACATCGTCGGCTGTGACGCTCAGCGGTCCGAGGCTTCGGATCATCAGCTGAACGGATTGGGCCACGGGCTGGTCGTGGGCCGGGGCGAAGACAGAAACCTCAGCGTCGGTTGAGGTTCGAGTTGGCGAATCCTCAGCGGCGGCTGAGGATTGGCTATCGACCAGCGCTGTCGCGCTCATGGTGGTCGGCGGTGCCGCTTGATCGCCGGATGGGATCGGGATCATGGCAACCCCAGCCAGAACTGCGCCCAGGCCAAGTTCGATCCAACCGGATGCGTTCCCCGAGTTGGCGAGCAAGCCGCCGGCGGCTGCCACCAACAGCCAGAGAAACACGGGAACCAATCGCGTCTGGAGAAACAGATAGCCAACGACCGCGAGTGCGATGTAGGCCCAGCCGATGGGATCGTCGGCTGCGAGGACGGTTCCCAGACCAATCGCGGCGCTGGCCACGAAGCCGCAGGCGAGGACAATGCCGCGCCGGTCGCGCGGCACCATCAGCGCGTCCAGGATGGAGAGACTCCGCAGCCGCTGTGCAAGCCCCTCCGGATGGGGGCTCGATTCCATCTTGTTACCTGATCTAACAGCCGTCCAGGACGCGTGAACATCCCTATTTCCCATGAGTCCGCGCCCGGATTTCCATGAGGGCAGCGCAGGCGAAGCGTTCATCGCGCAACCTCCAGGTCGGCCAGCTCCAGCGAACGCTGCCAGTCCTGTCGGACGCCCTCCTTCCCCAGCCAGCGCACCACTGCTCGGTTGGCACGGGTGACTAGCCGGATCTTCATCTGCCGGCCACCGTTGTGGATGGGCATCGACAGGGCGGCTCGGAGTACCTCCAGCACCAGCTGCTGGCGGATCTCCTCCTCGTCCACAACCGGTGACTCGCACCGGAATCCCTGTAGGCACTTGATCAGTGCGGGGGCGAGCAGGTCGAGCAGGATCGGAGCCCACAGCTGGCGCGGTCCGGCCCGGTAGGCGCAAACGATCCCGGCCAGGATCTGATTGCGTTCGGCGGTGGTCCTATTAATAGAGTCGCGTGCGCGCGCGAGTAGCTCGCGCTCACCTTCGGTCAGGACCGCCGCCACCTGGCCGAACCCGTCTCGCAAATCGCCGGCGAAGCTGTTGGTCATCGGCACCTCCTTTGGTTGGTGCCCGCAGCCTCGCAAGGGGCCGTCCACAGATCGTCCACAAGACGTCGTGAGAGCGTCGTGAGCGGTAAGAGGGCCGAGTTCGGGGCCTAGCCCCAGGTAGGCCGATCGTCCCCGAAACGTCCTTCTTTTGAAAAAAGGACGGTCGCGGACGCTTTGTGGACGCTAGTCGCCGACCTTAAGGGGAGGTGTGAGGACGTCACACCGGCTGCACTTCGGTCTGCCCCTTGAGCTCAAGACCGAGATCGCCACCTTCGCTTCCGAGCGGGGATTGGGGCTCGGCGCGGCGATTCGCCTCCTCGTAACTGAAAGCCTTCGGCCGAACGTCCGACCGATTGGGCAGGGCGCGCCCGCAGCGCTGGCAGCCTTGCTGGCGGCTGAGCACGCGGTCTTGATGGTGGCCTCGGTCCTGCCCGAGGGCGAACGGCGGATGCGCGAGCTGGGTCAACGCGCGTCCCAGGCGGCGGAAGAACGCCTCGCTCTCTTCACCGGCGAGGCAGACCGATGATCGAGCGCTGCATTCTCGCCGTGCGCTTCACGCCGGCGGGGTCTCTGGCCCAGGTACGCAAGGCAGTCGGCGGATTCCTCCGCTACGTCCAGCACCGCGACCTCCACACCCCCGAGAAGGGCGCGCCCGAAAGGCCAGAGGTGGCTGGGCTGCTCAAGTACGTCGCCTACCGCGACCAGGCCAGCGCCCGGGCGGAGCTCTTCGGCCCGAACGGGACGATGGATAGCGACCAGCGCAAGGCGTTCGCCACTTTCGTCATTCGCTCCCTCGAAAAATCGCGGGCCCAGCTCTACCGCAGCCGCGACGGGATCCAGTTGGATCGCCGGCGTGCGGTCTACCGGATGGTCATCTCGCCTGAGCGCGCACAGGGTCTCGACCTTCGTCGCCTGACCAGCGCCATGGTCGCGCGACTCGAGCAGGAAGCCGGCGCAAACGGTGTGCAATGGATGGCCGCGATCCATCGCAACACCGCTCATCCCCATATCCACCTTGTCATCGCTGGCATGCGCCAAACCGATGCGGGGTTCGCGCGGGTCGACGTGACCCGTGCGCGACTGGCAGCGATGAAAGCGGCGCTCGGCATCGAGATCCAGCGTCAGCGCGGTGAGCACGTGCACCCGCTGGTCGCTGCCAAACCAAACGCGAGCGATGTCAGGGGCAGGGAGTCCATTCAGCCGGCTCTGACGCGCCCGGTCAGAAGACTGGCGCTCATCCGAGTCCTGCCCCTGGCGCCGCTGGCGCGATCTCGCGTGGCATCCAGCGGCATCCATCGACGCGATCGTGTGCCCATTGGCGGCGGCTCGATCCTGCTGCTGCGCACGGCTGCCCGCCGCTATCAGCACCGAATGCAGCGGGAGACCGCCGAGGAAGCCCGCCGTCTGGGCTGGGAGCGTGCGGCGTGAACGCAGTCGCCAGTTCGATTGCACAGTTCATCGTCGACCTACTCGCCGAGGGCTGGCGCCTACTTGTGCCCAGTTGGCTCCACTTCGATGTCTCTTCTCCCCAGAGCCACGGGGCCAGTCGGTGGGCAGGCCGTCGCGACCTGCGGCGTATCGGCCGCGCGACCAGCGTCGATCGCAGCTTCGGCGATGGCATCACCCTCGGCTTCTTCGGCCAGCGCCTGGTTCAGTCGCCGGCGGAAGACAACGTGCTCTTGCTCGGAGTGCAGCGCTCGGGCAAGACCTCGACCGTGGTCGTTCCCACGCTGCTCAGCTGGTCGGGGTCGATCATCGCGACCTCGACCAAAGAAGAGCTCGTCCGCCTCACCGCTCATCGCCGCGTCGCGCGAGGTCCGGTCTGGGTCTTCGCTCCCCTGGACCGTGACTGGTCGTGGATCCGCGAGCTTGGTCTCGAGCCGGCGACCTGGAACCCCATCGAGTCGGTTTCAGACTGCGGTTCTGCGGCCGAACTCGCCGACCACTTCACCGTCGACGGCAAGCGGGGCTCGTCAGCCCATTGGTATCTCTCCGCCTCCAATTTGATCACCGCCCTTGCTGTGTTCACGCGCGAGCGCGATGGCGATATGGCGAGCGTGCTCACCCACCTCAGTCGTACCGCCCAGACCGAGTACATCGGCCTCTGCCGGGTACTCGCCGATCCGCGCGCCGGCGATCTACTCCTGGCTCATGCCCTGACTCCCGACCGCGAAGCCGGCTCGATCGCCTCGACGGCTCGCTCCTGTCTTGGACTCTGGGTCGACGAGCGAATTTGCAACGCAACCGCGGCGTCGGCAAACGAGCTCGATTTCGACCGTCTGCTGGCTGAGAGCGGAACTCTCTACCTGGTCGCCCCGGCTGAAGAAGCCGAACGCTGCCGCCCCCTCTTCTCGGCGCTGATCGCCACCGCCCTGCGCATAGCCACCCTCCGCGCACGCGAATTAGGCGGAGTCCTGAATCCACGACTGCTCCTCGCACTCGATGAGGCTGCCAACTTTGCCCGAATCCCGAGGCTTGCCGGCTACGCATCCAGTGGTCCGGGTCAAGGCATTCAGCTCCTCCTCTGCTTTCACGACCTCGCCCAGGTCGAGGCCGGTTACGGGCGCGAAGAGGCTCGCACCATCTGGAACAACTGCCGGGCCCGCCTGCTGCTGCCAGGCCAGGCCGACCTTTCCACCCTTGAGCAGTTCAGCCGCGCCATCGGCAACGAGACCCGGATCTATAGCGCGCGCCATCGTGATTCGCGCAACTCCAGCAGCTCGGAGCAGCGTCTCGGCCATCCCCTGGTTGGCCCCGACGACCTTCGGCGCCTGGGCATGGCGGTGCTGCTCTACGCCAGCGCACCGCCAGCCCAGCTGGAGCTCCGCCGCTGGGATCAGGTCGGGGAATGGCGCGAGCTCGTCACATCCCGTCCAGCCGTAAGTGCCGGCATTCCCGGCGAAGGAGACAGCTCTTGACCCACATCCTTAATGACATCAGCGTGCGGCCCGATTTCAACGGGCTGCCGCCGAGCGTGTACCACGGCCTGGTCCACCTCACCGACAACGCCGCCGCCCTCCTGACGCTGGTCGCCGGCCTTGGCTTGACGGTCTCGCTGATCGGCCTGGTGCTGGCATCTTTCACCGCGAACCGCGAGCTTGGCGAGAGGGCCAAAGGTGGCATCGCGGTATCGGTCTTCTCCATCGCTCTGCTCTACATCGGTGTCGCGGCGGCCAACTACGCCGGACGGCTGTTCAACTGATGGGCAGCAGCGACTACACCGCATGGGCGACGCAACTGGTGAACGACATCGTGGTCGCGATCGCCAACTGGTCGACCGCCATAGCCGTGGCCAGCATCCGCTGGCTGGTCTCCGGCTTGGGCCAGTCGAGCGAGCCGGACCTGAGCGTCATCACGCTCGTCTACGACCGCATGCTCGCGATCGCTTTACTTCTGGTCGGCGCCATTGTCGCCGTCGCGCTGATCGAGCACATCGCCTCGGGCTCGCTGGCCGGCGGATACGCCCTGATTGCCCGCGTAGTGGCGGCGTGCTTTGGCGCCTATGCCGGCCTGGGTTTCGTCAAGTACGTCGCCGGCTACGCGGCGCTCCTGGCCACGACCTGGACGCCCGACTTCGGCAGGCTCAACGACCTCCTCATTCACAGCGTCGCAGTCAGCAACGCAGTCGTCGAGTCCGGCGGCGGCGGTCCTCACGTCAGCACCTTCGGCCTGATCTTCACCGCCATGGCCGTGAGCTCGCTAACGGTCATGGTCCACCTCGAGCTGGTCGTGCGCTCGGCCCTCATCTTGACGGTGACAGCCTTCGTACCCCTGGTCTGTGTGCTCGCGATCTGGCCACGCGCATCGGGTGCCGCGACCACCTTGGCCGAGTTTCTTCTCGGACTCTTCCTCTCCAAGTTTGTAGTGGCGACCGTCGTCTACGTCGGCTTCCGCCTGGTCGTGACCGCTCTGAGCTCGCCAAGCAACACGGACGCCACCGAGCACTGGATGGCCTCGGGCCTCGCGGTCCTTCTGATCGCGGCCTTCTCCCCTCTCGTGATCTTCTGTGCACTTCGCTTCGCACACAGCCAAGCCGGCTCGGTAGCTCGCAGCTTCACTGGGGCTGCGGTCGCGATGGCACCAACCGGCCGAGTCCTGGGCGGCGCCGGACGAATAGTTCGTCCACTAGCGCGATCGGTCCAGCGGCAAATCGGTTCACACATTTCTCGCCTTAGGTCTCGACCTCAATGACGTCGCCTCGTCTGCCAGTCAAGCCAGTCCTTGAGTCATCTGGGCGGCGCGGAGAGGGTTGCGGGGGAACCCGCGCCGTTCGGGTTCCCCCGATTCTGGATCGATCCTCGGATTCAAGCCTGCTGCTGCGGCCAGCCGAGGTCGCCGACACGCTCGGTCTGAGTCGATCGAAGATCTTCGAGCTGCTCGCAGCCCGTGAGTTGCCGGCTGTGCGCATCGGGCGGTCGACCAGAGTCGCGCGGGCCGAGCTTGAGCAGTGGATTTCGGCGCAGGTCACTTGGGAGCCTCGGCGCATACCAGGCCTCTTGTTCCGCTTGCGCACAAGCCAAGGCAAACCGACCTAGTGACGCAGAGGCGACGGAGAGGAAGAGGAGAGGGCGGGGTCTACCGGCGATCGGACGGGCGATGGACAGGCCAGGTTTATCTGGGTTGGCGCGATGGACACCGGGTGCGGAAGACAGTTCAGGGGTCGACCGAAAAGGATGTTCGCGACAAGGTCCGTGAGTTGGTCAGAAACGTTCGCGATGGCACACCCCCGCCTTCTCGGACCCCGCGACTCGACGCCTTCATGGAGCAGTGGCTTGTCGCAGTCAGGCCAACACTCAGGCCATCGACGTACGTTTCCTACGAGGGCACCACGCGCCTGCACATCACTCCACACCTCGGGCGGATTCCGCTCGACAAGCTGACAGTCGAGCATGTAGCACAGCTACTAGCGAGCAAGCAGGCTGACTCGCGTCTATCCGACCGAAGTGCTCGATACGTGCTCCAAGTCTTGCGCAATGCTCTGGGGAAGGCAGTTCGCTGGGGCGTCCTAAGTCGGAACGTTGCCACCTTGGTTGACCCACCACGCGTTCCGTACAAGGAGGTCCGGGTTTTGACGCCAGGCGAGACGTCTAACCTCCTGGAGGCTGCTCGCGGCGACCCAATCGAATCGTTGGTCGTGGTCGCAGTGAGCACAGGGCTGCGTCTGGGCGAAGCCTTAGGGCTGCAGTGGTCGGACGTAGACATCACTCGACGCCAATTGCGCGTCAATAAGACTCTGCAGCGGGTAAGTGGCCTCGGGCAAATCCTGGCGGAGACGAAGAGCCGCCGCGGTCGGCGAACCATCTTCTTACCAGTTCGTGCAGCTGAGGCCTTTCGCAACGAGCAAGCCCATCAGAACGACCGCCGGATCGCAGCCGGGAAAGACTGGAATCCAACTGATTTCGTTTTCACGTCGCAAACTGGGCGGCCGCTAGACCAGCGCAACGTGCTCCGTATGTTCAGGCGCATGTTGCGAAAAGCGCGGCTCCCAAGAATGCGTTTCCACGATCTCCGGCATTCTTGTGCGAGTCTGCTTTTGGCTGAGGGAGTATCGCCGCGTGTAGTGATGGAAACCCTGGGGCACAGCAGAATCTCGGTGACGATGGACACATACACGCACGTGATGCCGACGCTCATGCGGGATGCGGCAGACGCAATTGATCGGAGCCTAGATCGCGACGCTCGGTGAACCCGAGCTGGAGATTCTTTCGGCCCATTCCGGGCGCTGATCACAATCGCGATCCAAAATGCCGCGACACGAGTTGGTCGTGGCATGACCCAAACCAGCTTTACGGTTAGCTCGCACCTGAAGAAGCCCGCGGACCGCCGAGAGAGTTCGGTGTCACACTCAGAACGTGAAGCCGATAATCGATGCGAGCCTCGTGAAGGTGGAGGCGAAGCTCGCCGAGACGATGAAGATCGTCGCCAACCTATTCCCCCGCTACCACGTCACGAACAACATCACAGTCGAGGCCCCGCAGGAACTCATCGAACAGGCGAGAGCCGCCGAAGGCAGATCGCTGCCGGCAGCCGACCTATCGCCAGAGCCGGGACCGCCTCCGGTCCGCGACTCGACCCAGCCCTCTCTAGTCCTGCCTACGCGGATTGGAATCGTCAAGGCTTGGAACTTCTCAGGTCTCCGGCTCCAAGTCGAGTTCGCCATCCTCAATGACACTGACCGGCTAATAGCGATCCGCAATGTCATGGCCCTCGTCGACGGCAATGAAATCCCGGATCCTCAAGCCAGCGGCTACGTTCAGGACCAGGTGCGCTTTAAGCAGTTCGTCGATGTAATGCCGGACGTGAGGCTGCCGTCGAGGCGTCGGCGCCTCCCGGTACTGGTGCCGGCCAGGAGCGGTCTCTGGCTGTGCGCCGAACTGGAGACCCTTGAGGATGTGGGCTTCGGTGCCTCAGAGCGGGAGTGCTCTCTCTTCGTCGCGCTTGACGACAACAGCACGCCTCGGGCGCGGTTCGCAGCTCACGGCGACTCCTTCTGGGCCGCGGTACTGGCTCGGATGCAGGAGACAGCGACCAACGAAAAGTCCGCCGCCATACTCGGACTCCCAATCACTCCGATCAGATGACAGGACCGCAGGGCGTGATGCAAGACCGCAACTCGCGATGGGATCGAGCCGAACCGGCTATCGGCGCCGTTGTCGAGGGTGGCTGTCCCTTCTGCGACGTCGCGCCTCGACTCCATCAGGGTCGGGTCGGCAGGACCGGCTCTGAGTCGAGCTGATCGTGGCTCGCAACATCTCGCTCGTGTTGATCACCGGAGCCGGAGCCAGTACCGAGTTCGGATCTGATCGGAAGCCGCTTCCCCTGATGCCGCAGTGGTCAGAGACGCTTGTGAACAAGATGTTTGACAGCGGTGCAGATCAGTACGGCCTGAGCGGACTGCGCACGGGCATGACCGGACCACAGTTCGAGGCCGCCCTCGGCGACTTCCTGCGTCGTGCGGAGGCATTCGCGCAAATCAGGCCGGTCGCCGCTCTTACGGCAAGTGCTCCGGGCCTCGGCGGCCCTCAGATCCAGACGTGGTACGACCAGGTCGCAAATGCCTTCGACCGCATCAATGAGGTGATCGTCTCCTCACTCATGCAGGAGTTCCACCACAATCGGCTCGCCGTCAGCTTCGCAACCGAGGCCTATCGCCAGCTTTTGGACTTGGCCCGCTTGCCGAATACCACAGGGCTCGTTTATGTCACGACGAACTACGACGCGTTGGGGGAACTTGCGCTTGAGGATCTTGGTGCACATCCGGACGCGGGGGAACCTGCGCGGCAGTATGGGGGTCACGCAACAGGCCTTGATGTAGTAGGGCTTTTGGACGACATGAGTCGGCACACGCCCGTCCTACATCTCCACGGGAAGGTTGGCTGGTATCGCGATGATCGAGGGCGCGTCCAGGTTCTTGACGTCCAGCAGCACCATGCCTCGCATGGCGTACCCGTCGTCATGCTTCCGGATCCGAACAAGTCGTTCGCTGGAGATGACGTCCTCGCCCTCTTGTGGGCGCAGTTTCAGGAGGCGGTGACGGACGCCCGTCGCATCTTGGTTCTCGGGCACTCACTCGCCGATCGGCAGCTCGTCAACATTTTGAGGGGCGTTTCAGGCAAGTTGGGGGTCACCTATCTCGGGACGAGCGCGGACAGGGACACAGCCCAGCTTGAGCGACTGCGAAACGAGCTTGGGCGCGATCCCGCGTACTTCCCGGTGAAGTTCGGACCAAAGCTCGAAGGATCGTGGGATCAGGTCGGCCGGTGGTTGACGGCTGGTGAGCGGCCTCCCGAGGGCTAGGTATATGCGCTGGCGAAGCGCCTCATAAAGACCCTCCGAACCCTCTCACTCTGAGTAAGGCGATGTATTCACGCTACACGTCACGCGAGGGGCAGGTTCTGATCTGCGCTGATGGTTCGGCGCCTGCGCACGCGGCCCCGTTAGTCCAAGCAGCGCCTCGCACCCGAGTTAAGGACTCCGCCGGGGGAGTAGGTTGCGGACTTTAGCAGCAGAATGGCAGCAGGTTTGGCAGCAAACTAGCGGCTTTTTGACCGACTCGGCGGACCATGGCGCCAAAATCGTATTCAGAAATTTGGTGGACCCGAGGGGATTCGAACCCCTGACCTTCTGAATGCCATTCAGACGCGCTCCCAACTGCGCCACGGGCCCACTCGCGCGCGAACGATGATGATACCCCGCGCCTG
>Ga0070699_100000346_pt1 | contig 44833 bp, 38 predicted proteins | sample KBSK1503metaG_FD_65473 | JGI IMG/M metagenome (GOLD analysis project Ga0070699, IMG submission 65473) | Corn, switchgrass and miscanthus rhizosphere microbial communities from Kellogg Biological Station, Michigan, USA - KBS K1-50-3 metaG | ecosystem: Host-associated > Plants > Roots >... | reverse complement strand
GATACCGGGACTCGTATCGCCGAAGGTTGAACGCCTGCTCCTGGTCCGCCAGGACGATGTTCAGCGAACAGGCGATGGTGAGCGCCGCGATGAAGGCGAGACCGCGAATCGGCGACGGGAGGCGGAGCGATGCGTTGACGAGGAGCGCGCCGACGAAGACGAACAGCAACGGAAACGCGGGAAGAATGAAGCGAAGGTACGACCACTCAGCAAACACTGCGTAGGGCAGGTACAACACAACGACCATGGCAGCGGCCAGCGTCGCCAGCACGAGCGGGCGCTTGAGGCCTGGGCCGCGCTCGCCATGACCACGGCGCACGAGCACGAGAATCACGGCGAGCGTTGCAAGGCCAAGCGCTGCTCGTTCGCCGTGAAGGACCCTGTTGGCATACGCCGAGATGTTGGGAGCGATGTTGCTGGCAGCAAACAGCTCGCCAGCCGAACCGTACCCGGACATGAAAGGGCTTCCGTACAGACGCCACTGCAGGAACACGAACGCGCCAATCGCCGGCGCGATCCCGGCGGCGAAGGCAAATACGTTGCGCCGCTGCAAGCGGCGGTCATGGCGACCGCGCGGCCAGTTGATCACCGCCAGCGCCACAACGGCCGCGAGCGGGAGAAGATTCGGGCGCGTGAGCACAGCCAGTCCAGCGGCAGCGCCGGCGGCAAGCGGAGAACCGGGCACCGGCGATAGCGCGAAGACGAACGCCAGCGCCCACCAGGCGGTGACCGCAACGTCGCTCATCGGCTGGACCAGTTGAAACAGAAAAACCGGGCTCGTCCCCAGGAGCGCCGCGGCGGCGATGCCCGCCGGACGGGAATGCAGCCGCGCCCCGAGCGCATAGGTGCTGAGCACGGCGAAGGCCCCGAGAAAAGGCACCACGAGGTAGGCGGCCAGCTCATTCTCAAGGAGGAGGACAGGCGCAATCGACAACGGTAAGCCAGCCGGATAGGTCGGGACCAGCTCGCCTGCCGTTCTGCCAGGCCGATAGCCGAGCGGCGAGAACGCCCACGTGGCATTGGGCCACGCCACTTGTCGCGCCAGCGGCTCTACGGCTGCGATCCGGGCGGAGCTGAGAAGTTGCGCCTCGCTGATGTATCCCGACGCATCTGATCCCGAGGCGGAATAAGTGCCGTAGCCGACGCCGACCCCGGCGGTTGCAGCGGCGGCAACGGTCGCGATCGCCAGCGCGTGTTCGTCAACAAAGGTCCACGTTGACGAGGCGGCGTTCAGAAACGTGGCGCGACCGGCGAATGCGGCGGCCGCGAACGCGACGAGCGCGATGAGCGCCGGCCCGCGCCAGTTGTGCGCGGAGAAGTACAGCGGTCCCGCGCGGATGGTGAAGCCGCCGGTGATGATGACGATGAAGAGGAGGAGGAGCGCACATGTGCCCGCTGCAACGAGCAGGCACCCGACGGCGCGCTTGGCGCTTCGGCGCGGCAGGCGCCGCACTACTGGAGCACCGGCAGCAGCCGGGCGTTTTCCTTCTGCCGCTTCGGTGGGAGTGTCGACTCCTCGCGCAGCGACTTGTCGAACTCGGAGCGGAAGAAATTGTCCCTGAGGCCGCCGTCGATGATGTCCCAGGGCAGCACCGCGTCGTGGGAGCGATCCCGGAACACGAAGAAGCTGGCGTCGACGCCCGTTTCCGCGAGGGCCGCGCGCCAGTTACCGCCGTTCCGCTCCGCCGCCTCGATCACCGGCGCCACACGCCGGTCCCCGAGCGACAGCAGCGCCTGATAGAACGAATGCCGCTCCGACTTGATGTTGAAGTAGACGTTGTCGATGTCCGCCATCAGCGTTCGCATGCGGCGGATCTTCCGCTCGATAGAGCTGTCATCCTCCATCGGCAGCCACTGGTACGCGGTACCTGGCTTGGGCACGAGCGGGTTGACGCTCCCGACGATCCGGCCGATGTGGCCGCGGCCACGCGCGTGACGCATCATCACGTCGCGGAGTTGCACCGAGAGATCGCGGATCGCGACGAGATCGTCCTCGGTCTCCGTCGGCAGCGCGATCATGAAGTACAGTTTCAGGTTCTCGAAGCCGCTCGCGAAGATCAGCTCCGCGGCCGCGAGGATCTCGTCGTTCGTGATCGTCTTGTTGATGACGCGGCGCAGACGATCCGATCCAGTCTCCGGGGCAATCGTGATCGTGCGCTCGCCGCTCTGCCGCAGCAGGCGGAGGATCGTCGGCGTCAGGTCGTCGAGCCGCAGCGATGCCGGGCTGATCGAGTAGCCCATCTCGACAAGCCGCGTCAGGATCTCTTCGATGTCGGGGTGATCGCACAGCGCGATCGAGACGAGGCCTACGCGGTTGGAGTGACTGCGAGCGCGCTGGGCCAGCTGCAGGATTCTGTCCTTCGGAAACGCGCGCACGGGCAGGTAGTTGTATCCCGCCCAGCAGAAGCGGCACAGGTTCGCACACCCGCGGACGACTTCCACGAGAAAGCGCGAGCCGAACTCGGTATCGGGCGTGAAGATCGTCGTCGCCGGCGGGTCCACCGCATCGGTCGTCCGCAATGCCGCCTTTTTGACGATCGGTGGCGCGCCGGTGCCGGGTTTCGGCGCGAAGGCTTCAATCGTGCCGTCGTCGTTGTGCCGCACGTCGTAGAACGATGGGACGTAGAACCCGCGCTCGGTACACAGGCGCCGAAGCAGATCGTCGCGATCGGATGCGCCCTTGAACGCGGTGAGAAGCGACGGAATGAGCGCCTCACCTTCGCCTGCCGCGATGATGTCCGCGAACAGCGCGAGCGGCTCAGGGTTCACGAACGTGACGGCGCCGCCGATCATCACGAGCGGGTCGTGGTGGGTGCGCTCGTCCGCGCGCGGCTTGAGCCCGGCCAGCCGCAGCAACGCGAGCACGTTCGTGTAGTCCCACTCGAACGAGACCGAAAACGCGAAGATGTCGAAATCGTTGACGGGCGTCTGGGACTCGATCGTCACGAGCCGCTCGCCGCTCGACAGCTGCGCGGCAAGCTCACTCTTCGGCGGCAGGAAGACCCGCTCGCAGACGATGTCCTCTTCCGCGTTGAACAGCTTGTACACCGTCTGGAAGCCCAGGTTCGACATCCCGACGAAGTAGGTGTTGGGAAAGGCGAGAGCCACGCGCAGCCGGCCGCCGTGCGGCTTCGACACGTAGCCCACCTCTTTGGCGAGGAGCTCGCGAGCGCGCTCACGCTGCTGGTGCCAGGGTTTCATGGGTACAGATAACAGCCCCGGACTCTGGCGCGCAGTCGAGCTGCGACGCCGCCGTACGCGCGTGTCAGGGGTCTATCTAGTGTACGCGACCCCTGTCGGCCGCCCTGCTAATTCTGCCTGCGCAGGAACGCGGGCACGTCGAGCGGCGACGAGAGATCAAGCCCATTCACCTCCATTGATTCGTGACCGCCTCCGCCGTTGGCCGGCGGAAGCGACAGCTCGAGCGCAGGCCGGCGGTTGAGCGTCAACGACGGAGCCTGGCTGCTCGACGACTGTGCGGCCGCCTTCGTCTGCACGGCGGGTTCGGCGTGTTCCGCGTCGGCACGCGCGAGATGCGCGGTGTAGTTCGTCAGGTCGACGGGCGTCTGGACTGCCGCGGCGGGAATCGTCCGCTGGCTACCCTTGCGATCGAACCCGGTCGCGATCACCGTGATCTTTATCTTCCCTGTCAGGTTCGGATCGATCACGGCGCCGAAGATGATGTTCGCGTCCTCGTGGGCCGATTCCTGGATCACGGACGACGCCTCGTTGACCTCCATCAGCGACATGTCGGGACCCCCCGTGACGTTGATGATCACGCCCCGCGCGCCGGTCACCGAGCTGTCCTCGAGCAACGGACTCGACACCGCGCGCTGAGCCGCGTGCATCGCCCGGCCGTCGCCATCGGCCATGCCGGTCCCCATCATCGCCACGCCCATGCCGGACATGATCGTCCTGACATCGGCAAAGTCGAGGTTGATCAGCCCCGGCACCAGGATCAGATCCGAGATCCCCTGGATCGCCTGGCGCAGCACGTCGTCGGCCAGCCCGAACGCCTCGTTTATCGTCGTCCGTCGGTCGACCACCTGCAGCAGCCGCTCATTCGGGATCGTGATGATCGTGTCGACACATTCACGAAGCGCCTCGAGCCCTGTTTCCGCGTGCAGCGCCCGCTTCTTGCCCTCGAACTTGAAGGGCTTCGTGACAACGCCGATCGTGAGCGCGCCAAGCTCGCTGCCGAGGCTGGCGATGACGGGTGCGGCTCCAGTGCCGGTGCCGCCGCCCAGGCCCGTCGTCACGAAGATCATGTCGGCGCCCGACAGCGCCTGGATGATCATGTCGGTGTCCTCGAGCGCGGCCTGACGGCCGACATTCGGATCCGCGCCGGCGCCGAGCCCCTTCGTGAGCTTCTGACCGAGTTGGATCTTCACGGCGGCCTTGCTGTGATCGAGCGCCTGCGCGTCCGTGTTCGCGACGATGAACTCGACGCCGCAGAGGCCGACCTCCACCATGCGGTTGACCGCGTTGCTGCCGCCGCCGCCGACACCGATCACCTTGATCTTCGCGCCCCGTCGCACTCCGGGATCGAGCGTCAGCCGCAGGTCCTGTGCGTTGCGCTGATCGGATTGCTTCATGCCTGGCCTCCTCGGTAGGGCGGGTCCTGTCGACCCGCCTTAGAAAAATTCCTTGAAAATCCCGCGCAGCCTGCCGGCCATGCGGACCAACGCGCCCGAACCGCCGCGAGGCCCCTCGGGCTCGCGGTTGCGATGCGCATAGAGCACGAGCCCGACCGGCGTTGCAAACCCCGGACTGCTCACGTGATCGGCGAGGCCGCCGACACCCATCGGCGCCCCGCGTCGAATAGGGAGATCGAAGATCTGTTCGGCGATCTCCGGCATACCCTCAAGAATCGAGCCGCCACCGGTCAGCACGATGCCCGAATTGAGCGCCTTCTCGTATCCCGCGCGGCGGATTTCGTCCCACACGAGATGAAAAATCTCCTCGGCCCGCGGCTGGAGGATCTCGGACAGGATGCGGCGCGCCATCAGACGAGGCTTTCGGCCGCCGACGCTTGCCACCTCGATGGTCTCGTCCTCGTCCACCATCGAGGAGAGCGCGCAGCCGTTCTTGCGCTTGACTTTCTCCGCGTCCGGGAGTGGCGTACGCAGGCCGACGGCGATATCGCTCGTGAAGTGATCGCCGCCAACCGCCACGACCCCGGTGTGCCAGAGGCTGCCGCGCTCGAATATCGCGAGGTCGGCGGTGCCGCCGCCGATGTCGACGAGCGCGACGCCCAGCTCCTTCTCGTCCTGCGTCAGGACCGACTCGGATGCAGCCAACTGCTCGATGATGGTGTCCGCCACGTTGACCCCGGCGCGGTTCACGCAGGAAATCAGGTTCTGCGTCGACGAGGACGACCCGGTCACGATGTGGACGTTGACCTCGAGGCGGGCGCCGGTCATCCCGACGGGGGCGCCGATGCCGTCCTGCTCGTCGACGACGAAGTCCTGGGGCAGGACGTGAAGGATCTCGCGGCCGCTCGGAAGCGCAACGGCCTTTGCGGCGTCGATCGCGCGCCGCACATCGTCCCTGGTGATCTCACGGTTCTTGCCCGCAACCGCAATCACGCCGCGACTGTTGAATCCCTTGATGTGCGGCCCCGACAGCGCGAGGTGGACGAGGTCGATCTCGACGCCGGCCATCAGCTCCGCCTCCTCGATCGCCTTCTTGATCGAGTCCACCGCCGCATCGACGTTGACGACCACCCCGCGCTTGATACCTCGCGATTCGGCGACACCAAGCCCGACGATCTCAAGGGTGCCGTCATCGAGACCTTCGGCAACGACCGCGGTAACGCGCGAGGTGCCCGCGTCGAGGCCAACGAGATATCGCTCTCTTCGCGCCACTACGAGGCCGTCCGAACCGATTGCGAAAGAGTCACCATAGGCCTCCAAGCGCGAACTGCGGGAAGAGACACCACTAATCCTCCTGACGGCGTTTCCGACTGCCTGGCTGCGGCCGCGATCCGGAGCCCTGGGGTCTGACGTACACGCGCTCATCGAAGCGCAGGTCCACGTAGTCGATTCCGGCAACCCGTTCGCGGAGAGCCGGAGCGAGATCGAGGTACGACTGCAGCCGTTCGGCGAACTGCTCGTTGCCCAGCCGCACGAGCGTCGTATCACCTTTGAGGAGCAGAACGGCGTCGCGCGCGTCGCGGACGTCGAGCTCGGACACGCGCTTCGCGAGGTTCGGATGCGCCTGGAGAGACGCGAGCACGTGCGCGGCGAAACCTGCTCTCACCTCGTCGATCAGCGGGCCGTTGTCGCGCGGCGGCGCCGCGAGCCCGTCGATGATCGGGAGGTCGAACTCGGCGTAGTTGGGGCCGAACTGATCGATGATGCCGCCGCGGTCATCGATCAGGTACAGGTCGTTGCCCACGCGGCCGATGCCCATCGGCCGCCGCTCGGAGATCGCGACGGCAACCGTTCCGGGCAGCACGCGTCGAATCGCGGCCTCGGCGACCCACGGAGAGCCCAGGAGCTTCTGTCGCCATGACTCGAGATCGGCCGTCACCATGTTCGTGCCGCGCAGGCCATCGAGGAGCGCGACGACCTCGCCGCGCGACATGCGCGAGTTGCCGCTGACGCTGATCCGCGTGATGGTGAGCGCCTGAGCGTTGAGCGCGAGCGCCGTGATGCGATAGGCCCCGTACAGGCCGAGGGCGAGCAGCACGGCCGCTCGTGCCGCCTTGATCCAGGTGAATTGCAGGAATCGAGACCGGCGCGCGGGCGTCACACGCGCACGGCGAAATCGCTTGTCGGCGGGCGCGGCAACGCGCATCAACGTCCGCCCCCGCGTTGCCCTAGCGCCTCGATGAGCCGGGACGGCAGCGATCCAATCGAGCCGGCGCCCAGCGTGATGACCGCGTCCCCGGGACGGGCAATCTCCAGGATGGCGGGAATGACGTCGTCCAGACTCCTGGCGACGCGCACCGGACGGCCCGAGCCGCTCCGGACAGCCTCGGCGAGGGCCTCGATCGTGACGCCCGGGATCGCGTCTTCACTGGCGGCGTAGATATCGGTCAACACGATCTCGTCCGCTTCGCGGAGCGCCGGTCCGAACGCGCCCATCAACCGCTGGGTGCGGGTGTATCGATGCGGCTGAAACGCGACCACCAGGCGCCGGCCGAGCGTGGCACGTGCGGCTGCGAGTACCGCCGCAATCTCGGTCGGGTGGTGGCCATAGTCGTCGACGACCAGCACGCCGTCTGCTTCGCCGCGCCGCTCGAAACGACGCTCGGCGCCTCGAAAATCGGCGAGCGCGGACGCCACGTGGCTGAAATCGATGCCAAGCCGATCGGCGACGGCAACGGCCGCGAGCGCATTCTGCAGGTTGTGGCGGCCCGGTATCGACAACTGCAGCGGGCCGAGCCGCTCGCGGTTCGAGCCGTCGCCGCGGTAGACCACGCAGCGCCCGCCGAATGCGCCGAGCTCCACGTCAACACCGCGCACGTAGGGGCCGGCTTTAGCCGGCCCAACCGCTTTGTCCGACGACCTGTCCGACGAAGCGCCGCGCGCGAAGTCGGACCTGTCCGACGTACCGCCGAGCGCGAAGTCGGACCTGTCCGACGTAGCGTCGAGCGCGGAGTCGGAAGCTCGAGGAGCGGAGTCGGAAGCCGGCCCATCGTTCAGTCCGTACGTCACGACGCGCCGATTCACGCGCGGGAGCACGGCGGCAAGGTCCGGCTCGTCGGCGCACGCGACAACGCTGCCGTAAAACGGCACTTTGTTGGCGAATTCCACGAAGGCCTGTTGCAAGTCGGCGAAGCTCCCGTAACTCTCCATGTGCTCGTGATCGATGTTGGTCAGCACTGCGATCGTCGGCCAGAGCATAAGGAACGACCGATCGCTCTCATCCGCTTCCGCCACGAGGTATTCGCTGCGCCCGAGTCGCGCGTTGCTCCCAAACGCGCTCAGCCGCCCCCCAATCACCGCCGTCGGATCGACGCCCGCCCGCTCGAGCACCACCGCAATCATCGACGTCGTCGTCGTCTTCCCGTGCGAGCCGGCGACCGCGATCGAAAACCGCAGCCGCATCAGCTCGGCCAGCATCTCGGCGCGCGGAATCACCGGGATGCCGCGCCGGGAGGCTTCGACGATCTCCGGGTTCGACGCTCGAACCGCCGACGAGAAGACGACGACTTCCGCGTCGCCGACGTGTGCCGGCTGGTGACCCTCGTACACCTTCACGCCGAACTTCGTTTTCAGGCGGTCCGTCGTGTCCGATCGCCGCGCGTCGGATCCGCTTACGTCGAATCCGAGGTTGGCGAGCAGCTCGGCGATCCCGCTCATACCGATGCCGCCGATCCCGACGAAATGAATCCGCCGCGTCTTCCCGAGCACGTGTGGCTATCCATGGGGTCGGACGTCCGACCCCTTCACTTGCCGGCCAATTCCAATATCCGATCGACGATCACCTTCGCGGCATCCGGCTTGGCCATCCGTCGCGCCGCAGCGCTGATGCTGTCCCGCTCCGCCTGATTCGCAGCCAGCGCGACGATCTGGGACGCGAGCAGCTCGCCCGTCAGCGATCGCTGGTCGATCATCCGCGCGGCCCCGTGTGTCACGAGCGCGTCCGCGTTCTTGCGCTGATGATCGTCGGTCGCCGTCGGCAGCGGGATCAGAATCGACGGCCGACCCGCCGCCGTCAGCTCGGCCAGCGTGGTGGCGCCGGCGCGGCAGACGACGAGATCGGCGGTCTTCATCTCGCGGTCGATGGCGAACAGGAACGGTTCGACACGTGCCTCGATGCCGGCGCGCCGGTAGCCGTTCCGGACCATTTCCACATCTCGCTCTCCCGTCTGATGCGTAATCGCCAGACCTGGTGCGGCGGCAGCCAGCCGCGACGCTGCCTCCACCATGGCCACGTTGATCGCGTGCGCGCCCTGAGAGCCGCCAAAGACTAGGATCCGAGCCGCCCCAGGCGGCGAACTGTGTTCGTCATCTCCCCCCCCGAAGAATTCCGGCCGAACCGGATTGCCTGCCACGAATGCCCGTCCCCTGAAGAATCGAGCGCTCTCCTCGTAGGTCACTGCCGCCGCCTTCACCACACGCGCGAGCAGCCGGTTGGTAAGACCCGGCATCGCGTTCTGCTCCATGAGCAGCGTCGGAATCCCGCGCATCGCGGCGAGGAACACGACGGGGCCAGAGCTGTATCCCCCGACACCAATGACGACCACCGGCCGGCGCTTCGAGATCACCCGCCACGCGTCCAGCGCGCTCGCCGGAAGCAACGCGATACCGCGCGCGAGGGCCAACGGCGACTTGCCCTTCAGCCCTGCGCTGCGAATCGTGTCGAGCGCGAACCCTTCGCGCGGAATCACGCGCGCCTCTATGCCCGACGTCGTGCCGACGAAGGCCACCTTCGCGTCGGGCACGCGTGCGATCACCTCGCGCCCCACGGCGATTCCGGGATAGAGGTGGCCGCCCGTCCCCCCGCCGGCAATCAGCACCGACAAACTCACCTGGTTTCCCGGGCGCACCATGGCACCGTTCGCACGCCTCGCACCCTTCGCACCCCTCGCACCCTTCGCACCTCATGCGTCCGCTGACTCATGCTGAGAAATGTTCAGCAGAACGCCCATGCCGAGCAGGTTGATCAGCAGCGAGGATCCTCCAGCGCTCACGAGGGGCAACGGGATTCCTTTGGTCGGCATCAGCCCGAGCACGACGCTGATGTTGACAAGGGCCTGGGCTGCGATCATCGTCGTGAGGCCCAGGGCCACGAACGATCCGAAGCGATCTTCGGCACGCACCGAGATCCGCAGCCCGCGCCAGGCGATCACGCAAAAGCAGACCAGAACCGCAGTCGCGCCGATCAGCCCGGCCTCCTCGCTGATGACGGCGAAGATGAAATCGGTATGAGGCTCGGGCAGGTAGAACAGCTTCTGCACGCCTGCCATCAGCCCTCGGCCAAAGACCCCGCCGGTCCCGACGGCGATCAAGGATTGGATGATCTGGAAGCCGTCGCCAAGCGGATCCGCCCAGGGGTCCCAGAACGCGAGGAGGCGCCGCCGCCGGTACGAGGCGCTGACGAGCACGAGATAGATCGCGGGAAGGGCGATCAGCAGGAGCCCGACGAAATAGCGATAGTGCAGCCCTCCGGCGAACACCATGACCATGACGATCAGGGCAACCGACATCGACGTGCCGAAATCGGGCTGCAGCAGGATCAAGGCGATGACGACCCCGACGACAAGACCGATCGGCAGGAGTGAGTACGACAGATCATCGATGCGGTGCATCCGGCGCTCGAGCATGAGCGCCGTGAACAACACGCAGGCAATCTTCGCCAGCTCCGATGGCTGAATGCCCAGCCCGCCGACACCGAACCACCGACGGGTCCCGTTGACGGGTCCGCTGAAGAGCACGCCCACCAGCATCACCGCGACGGCACCGACCAGGCACCAGATGAACGCCTCGTTCCTGTACGTGCGGTAATCGACGCGCATCGCGACCGCGAGCACTGCGAGGCCAAGCACGGCCCAGAGTGCCTGCCTGGTCACGAAGAAATAGGGCTGCTGGAAGCGCTCGAGCGCCACCACCGCGGAGGCGCTGTACACCATGACGATGCTGGCGCAGACCAGCAGAAGCGCCGCGGTAAACAGGACCCTGTCGGACTTGAGCTTACGCGCCATTAAAGATGAGCCTCCAAACACCCGAAAACTGTTGGTGCGCCGGTCAGGCGAACCACTGACGGTTCGCCACGCGAGGCATAAAACCTCGCGTGAGTCGTGTCGCGGATCCGCTAAGATCCGCGATCCGGGCCGCGCCGCCGAAGCCGCAGTCGATCGCGGCGGCAAGGTCGCAGAGCAGTCAGCAGTCATCAGCCGGCTCGTGGAATGGGACACCCACCTCTCGATCCGGGGTAGATCGAGTTCCCAGCGGTAGATTCCCACACGCCCGGGCCGACTGACGACAGCTCACTGCTCGCTCCCTACGGTCGCCACAAAGATCACGCGCTCTCTCCCGTCACCTTTCGCTTTAGCAGTTCTACTTCCCGTTTAAATGTTTCCCCGCGCTCCGCGTAGTCGCGGAACCAGTCGAAACTCGAACACGCGGGCGCCAGCAGCACGACGCCGTCCGGCTGCGCCGCTCTGAAACCTTCCTCGACCGCCTCGCGCATCGACGCCGCCGCGATGACGGGCACGACGTCGCTCAGCGCCGCGCGCACGAGCGGCGTCGACTCGCCAATCGCGATAGCCGCCCGGCCTCGCGCGGTGAGCGGTTCACGCAGGTCGCGCAAGTCGCCGCCCTTGAACCGCCCGCCGACAATCGCGACGACGCCGTGGTCGAAGCTTTCAATCGAGCGCCTCGCGGCCTCGACGTTGGTCGCCTTCGAGTCGTTGACGAAACGCACGCCGCCAACCTGACCCGCCGGCTCCATGACGTGCGGCAGGCCGTGGAATCCGCGAAGCGCGTCGACCATCGCCTGCGGCCGCGCGCCGGCGAGATACGTCGCCGCGGCCGCGGCCAGGACGTTGTTCAACATGTGGCGCCCCGTCAGCTCGACCGCGCCCAGCGGAATGAGCCGCTCGATCTCGGTACCGGTACGCCGCACGATCCAGTCGCCATCGACAACGAAGCCGTCGGCGGCCAGGCCCGCGAGTGAGAACGAGACTCGGCGCGCCGCGGTGCGGTTACCCTGCTTGACGACGGCCGGATCGTCGGCGTTGAGCACTGCCCAATCACCGGCGGTCTGGTTCGCGAAGATGCGCGCCTTCGCCGACACGTAGGCGTCGATAGTCGGATGCCGATCCAGGTGGTCATCCGAAAAGTTCAGCCACACCGAAATCCACGGCCGGAACGACGTCGTGGTCTCGAGCTGAAAGCTGCTCGTTTCGACGACGTGGATCGTCTCCGGCGTCGATTGCTCGACCTGCGCGCTGAGGGGCGTACCGATGTTTCCGCCAACAAGGACCCGCTCACCCGCGGCGTCGAGAATCCGTCCAATCAGCGTTGTCGTCGTCGATTTCCCCTTCGTGCCGGTCACGGCGACGACGCGACCGGCGATCCATCGCCATGCGAACTCGAGCTCGCCGATGATCTCGACGCCGCCCTCCCGCGCCCCGTCGAACACCGGCTGTTCGAGCGGCACGCCGGGGCTTGCGACAATCAGGTCGGCGCCTGCGAGCGTGGCCGACTGATGACCACCGAGCTCGAGCGCCACGCCGGCTGCCTTCAATCGCTCCTCGCCTTCGAACCCGTTCCGCGCTTCAGTGAGGGTCACACGGGCCCCCCGCCGAGCCGCCAGCTCCGCAGCAGCAATGCCGCTTCGTGCCGCGCCCACAACCACGACTGTCCGCCCCCGCACCGAGAATCCAGTCGCATCCACGCCATCACCGCAGCTTCAGCGTTGTCAGGCTGAACAACGCAAAGACGACCGCGACAATCAGGAAGCGTGTGATCACCTTCGGCTCGCTCCACCCAATGAGCTCGAAGTGGTGATGGATCGGCGCCATCTTGAACACGCGCTGGCCGGTGAGCTTGAAGGAGGCGACCTGGATGATGACGGAGAGCGCTTCGATGACGAAGACGCCGCCGACGATCGGCAGCAGCAGCTCCTGCTTGATCAGAATCGCGACGGTGCCGAGCGCGCCACCGAGCGCCAGCGATCCGACGTCGCCCATGAAGATGTCGGCGGGGTACGAGTTGTACCAGAGGAACCCGAGGCTGGCGCCGACGAGCGCCCCGCAGAAGACCGTCAGCTCGCCTGCCGGCGCGAAACGGACGAGCAGCAGGTACTGCGCGAGCACTGCATGGCCGGTGACATAGGCAAGCGCGGTGAACGCCGCTGCGGACACCGCAAATGTACTGATCGCGAGGCCGTCGAGGCCGTCGGTGAGGTTCACCGCATTGGTCGCGCCGACGAGCACGAGCACGGCGAACGCCACGTAAAACCACCCCAAGTCCGGGATGAGGTTCTTGAAGAAGGGAAAAATCAGCCGCGTGTTGTACAGGTTGTTCGCAGCGAGCGCCATCACCGCGAGGCCGACACCGATGCCAATGACGATCTGCAAACCTATCTTGTAGCGAGGGATCAGACCGTGATGCGACCGCCGGACGATCTTCAGGTAGTCGTCCCAGAGACCGACCGCGCCGAAACCCAGGGTCGCCAACACGGCAATCCAGACGTACGCATTCTTCAGGTCCGCCCAGAGAAGCGTCGGGATGATCGCGGATGCCAGGATCAGCAGCCCGCCCATGGTCGGCGTGCCCGCCTTGGCACGATGCGACTGCGGCCCCTCCTGCCGGATTACCTGGCCGATCTGGAAGTCGCGTAGCCTGCGAATCATCCACGGGCCAAGCGCGAGACTCAGCGCAAGCGCCGTGAGGCTGGCGGCCGCCGTCCTGAACGTGATGTATCGCGTCACGTTGAAGACGGCCGCGTAGGTGTGCAGCGGATACAGCAGATAAAAAAGCATCAGGCGAATTCCGCGGCAATCCGGTCCGCGATGAGATCCGTTCGCGTGCCGCGCGACCCTTTGACGAGGACGAGATCGCCGGAGCGCAGGGCCGTCGCGATGGCCGGGGCGGCGTCCTCGCTCTTCTCGAAGTAGATCACCGAGGCCTGCGACATCCCAGACGCGATGGCCGCATCGGCAAGCGCGCGCGCCGGCGCGCCGCCGACGGCAAACAAGAGGCGCAGACCGGCAGATGCGGCAATGCGACCGCTGTCCTGGTGCAGCGCGGTGGCGTGATCGCCGAGTTCCAGCATTTCGCCCAGCACCGCCACCTTGCTTGACGCGCGGCCTTCCTTCGCAATCACATCGAGCGCGCGCCTCAGCGCAGCCGGGCTCGAATTGTACGAATCGTCTATGAGCGTAATGCCGCCGCGGAGCCGGTGTACCGCGCCGCGGCGATCCGCCGGACGCAGCGCGGCCGCACGCGAGGCAATGGTGGACAGCGGCACGCCGAATTCGAGCGCCACCGCGGTCGCGGCCAGCACGTTCGACAGGTTGCCTCGGCCGAGCAGCGGCGTCTCGATGGCGCACTCACCCACCGGGGCCACGACGCGGGCGCGTATGCCGTCGATGCCGCGATCCTCGATATCCCGCGCGCGGACCGTCGCGCGGTCGCTCTCGCCGAACGTGATCGTGCGGCCGGCAAAGCCCGCTGCGCGCGTCATCACGCGCGTGTCGTCCGCGTTGCAGACCAGGACATCGTGCGGTTCGGCTCCCTCCAGGATCTCCGCCTTTGCATCCGCGATCGCGTCGGGGGAGTCGAAAAACCCCAGATGCGCGTCGCCGACATTCGTCCAGACGCGAATGTCCGGATCGGCAATCGCCACCAGCGTGCTGATCTCCCCCACGTGATTCATGCCCAGTTCCATAACCGCCACGTCCGGCTTGTCGCGAAGCTGCATCAGCGACAGCGGCAGTCCGATGTGATTGTTCAGATTCCCCTTGTTCTTCACGACGCGGAGCGAGGCCGACAGAAAATCCGCGATCGTCTCCTTGGTCGTCGTCTTCCCCGCGCTCCCCGTAATCGCCACCACCCTGGTGGCGGCCGCTTCCCGCACGGCGTGCGCCAGGTCCTGCAGCGCCTTCGTGGTATCGCCGACCTCCACGATCGCGACATCCGGGCGGCCCCGCCCTACACCGTCGATCAACGCACCCTTGGCCCCTCGTGCGATCACGTCGTCGACAAACGCATGGCCATCGAAGCGAGGCCCGCGAAGCGCGACGAAGAAATCACCCGCCTCCAGCGACCGCGAGTCGGTGACGACATTGCCGACAACCTGGTCCGGATCGCCCGAGACGATCCGCCCGGCAACGGCCGCGGCCAGCCATCCGACGGTGAGACGAAGTGCACTCACCCAACCCGCGACTTCACGCGGCGCGCTTCGAGCGCCTCGCGCGCGACGGCCACGTCGTCGAACGGCGTGATGCGGCCGCCAATGTCCTGGTACTTCTCATGCCCCTTACCGGCAATCAGCACGACGTCCCCGCGCGATGCGCGGTCGATCGCCTGCAGGATCGCATCGCGGCGATCCACAATTGTCAGGACCTCTGCGTTGCCCTGGCGCGATTCCGGCTCGGCGCCGCGCTTGACTTCCTCGATGATGCGGGCCGGATCCTCTCCGCGCGGGTTGTCCGACGTGATCACGACCACGTCGCTCAGCCGCGCGGCAACCATGCCCATGAGCGGCCGCTTGGTCTTGTCGCGGTCGCCGCCCGCGCCGAACACGGTGATGAGGCGACGAGAGGCAAGCGCCCGCGCGGTCTCGAGGAGATTGCGAAGCGCGTCGTCGGTGTGCGCATAGTCGACCACCACGGTGATGTCGTCGTCGGGCGATGAGACAACCTCGAAGCGACCCGGCACGTCGGAGAGCTTCTGCAAACCCTGCTCGATCGCCTTGATCGGAATGCCCACCGCCGCGGTCGTTCCGGCGGCCGCGAGGATGTTGTAGACGTTTGGCTTGCCAACAAGCTTCGACTTCAGGTGCGCGACGCCCTGAGGCATGCGCACGTCGAACTCGAGGCCGCGAAGCGCGAAGGAGAGCGGACCAGGTGTGACATCCGCATCTTTGGTCACCGCGTATGTAACCGGGCGACCCGCGATTTCCACAAGCGACGCCGCGCGCGGGTCGTCGGCATTGATCACCGCAGGCGCATCCGCCGGCAGCATCTCGAACAGCCGACGCTTGGCGGCAAAGTAGTTCTCCATGTTCTGGTGGAAGTCGAGGTGGTCGCGCGTCAGGTTCGTGAAGACGCCGGCAGCAAACCGGATTCCATCGACCCGGCGCATCGCCAGCGCGTGTGATGAGACTTCCATCACGCACGCCCCGCACCCCGCGTCGACCATCTGTCGCATGAAGCTCTGAACTTCCGGCGCCTCAGGCGTCGTGCGGGTCGCCGCCAGCTGACGATCGCCAATCCGATACGTCACGGTTCCCATCAAGCCGCAGCGAATGCCGGCCGCTTCGAAGATGGATTGCATGACGTAGCTGGTCGTCGTTTTGCCGTTCGTGCCGGTTATGCCGACGACCTTCATCTGGCGGCTCGGATGGCCGAAGAATGCCGCGGCGAGCAGCGCGAGGGCCAGCCGCGCATCGCTGACGACGATCCACGGCGCGCCGACCGCTCCTGGGGCAGGGCGTTCGGCGACGATCGCGACCGCTCCCGAAGCGACGGCCTGGGGAACGAACGTCGCACCGTCGGCGTTTTGTCCGGGCAGTGCAACAAATACCGAGCCCGGCTTCACGTGCCGGGAATCGTGGGTCACAGCGGTGCACGGCACGTCGAGCCCCACGCCAGGAATCGCAGTCTGCTGCCCCGTCGGCAGCGCGTCCGCCATTGCCTGCAGCAGGTCGCGAGCGGTCATTGCGTTGCGCCTGCGACACGGGTGAGCGGTGCCTGCCGCTCCAGCCAGAGGACGTAGGTCGCGTCGCGATCGATCGGCGTACCCGCCTCTGGATGTTGCCGCGTGACGATCCCCGTCCCGTTGAGCCGACCGGACATGCCGAGGCGCGTCAGCGCGTGGAGTGCATCACGCGCGCCCAGGCCGCGCAAATCCGGGAACACGCGTGATCCCTGCGACGTGCTGGCGAGGGCCAGGGGGTTCGGCGTGCTGCCGCCCGTTGACGTCGGCTGCTCGTGTGCATCCTCGTCCTCGGCGCCGTGCCGCGAGACGACTAACGGCGGCGCGGGGTTGATCGACGGCGGCACGCCGTACTGCCGCATCGCCGCCTGAGCGATGCGCTTGAAGACCGGCGCCGCGGCAACACCTCCGGTGTGACCCTTTGCATGCGGAGAGTCGATCACGACGATGATGGTGAAGACCGGCTTGCGCGACGGCACAAAGCCGACAAATGACGCGTTGTAATCCGATGTCGAGTAGTTGCCGTTCACCAGCCTCGCGGCCGTTCCCGTCTTGCCGGCGATCGTGTACCCCGGAATCTGCGCTCCAGTCGCCGTTCCGCGCTCGACGACCTGTTCCATGATCGCCGTCAACTCCGCCGCGACGCCCTCGTTGATCGCACGCCGGACCACCTTGCGCGGAACCGGAACGCGCCGTCCGTCCTTGACGACGGCGCGAACGACTCGGGGCTGGATGAGCTGTCCGCCGTTCGCAACGGAGCTGACGGCCGCCGCCATCTGGAGCGGCGTGACGCCGACCTGATATCCCATCGCCATCGACGCGAGGGCGCTGTCGTTCTGCTTCGCAGGATCCCAGAGGATCCCGGGACTCTCCCCCGGGAAATCGGGCGATGAGGGACGGCCGAAACCGAACCGGCGGGCGTAAATGCCGAGACGCTCGGGCCCGAGCCGCAACCCGACTTTGATCGCGCCGATGTTGCTCGACTTGACGATCACGTCGGTGAATGACAGGACGCCGTAGTCGTGCGTATCGCGCACGACGCGTGAGCCGAGACGGATCAGGCCGCCGCGGACGTCGACCTGATCGTCGGGCTGAATGACGTGCTGCTCCAGAGCGGCCGAGGCCGTGACAATCTTGAACGTCGACCCCGGCTCGTAGAGATCCTGGATCGCACGATTGCGGCGCTCGCCGTCCTGTGTGTCGCGATACGCGTTCGGGTTGAACGTCGGCCAGTTGGCGAGCGCGAGGATCTCGCCGGTCCACGGATCCATGATCACGGCCGCGCCGCTTGCGGCACGGTTCTCCGCGACGCCCGCGCGGAGCTCGCGTTCCGCGATGTGCTGGAGGTACTGGTCGATCGTCAGCTCCAGCGTCGCGCCGGCGGTGGACGGCCGCTCGACGCGGCTGAACGCTTGACGTTTGGCGTCGGTCTGGATCAGGACCGTTCCCGGGTTCCCTTTGATCAGGCTGTCGTAGGTGGCTTCGATACCGGCAAGGCCTGTGTTGTCGATCCCGACGTACCCGAGGAGGTGCGCGCCCAGCTCCTTGTTCGGATAAAAGCGGCGGCTCTCCTTCATGAACCCGACGCCTTCGAGCCGAAGGTCCGCCACTCGCCGAGCTTGATCGGGCGTCACCTGGCGGCGAACGTAGACGAACGCGCGGCCCCGCCGGATGCGATCGAGCAGCGCCTGTCGATCGCCGGTAGTGCAATCGCCGAGCGCGCGGCACAGGACCGCGGCGGCTTGCGGCTGATTGTCGATTTCGGTGGGGACCGCGTAGATCGAATCGGCGTCCACGCTGTACGCGAGCACGTGGCCACGGCGATCGAGAATGTCACCGCGTTTGGCGGCCGCGGCGACCGTCCGCAGCTGCTGGCGCTCGGCGCGCGCGACGAGGTCGATGTGCCGGTACACCTGGAGATAGACCAGACGCGCCTCGATGACCCCCGACCACAGCAGGAATCCAGTCGCGGCAACGACCAGTCGGCGCTTCAGCGTCGTGCGCCAGGCGTGGGCAGGCGTCTCGGCCACGTGATCCGTTCCCCTTACCGGCGAGCGACGATGGACTTCGGCGGCGGCGCCGTCGGTGTCACACGCTCGATGACCGTTGCGTCGTCCGGCGCGGGTGACACCATTCCCAGACGAGCGATCGCGAGGCGCTCGATGCGCGCGGGCGATCGCAGGGTGTCGATCTCGAGCCGCAGATGGCGGTTCACTTCGTCTTCGGCGGCGCGCTCCTTCTCCATCTGCTCGATCCGGTAGCCATGACGCAGCAGCTCGAAGTGCTGCCAGGCGGAGAAGAGGAGGACGGCGACCAGGAATACGCCCACCGCCATCGACCGCCACATCTCGAGGTGCCGCTCGCGGTCGACCTCGCGCACGATCGGGTTGTTGCGAACGTCTTTCCGGATTGCGTATTCAAATTCGCCGCTCATGAGGATTCCTGCCCGCTCTGTTCCGCCGCGCGAAGCTTGGCGCTGCGCGCGCGGGGGTTGCGTTCTACTTCTGCTTCGCCCGGCACCATCGGCCGCTTCGTGCGAATCCTGAGACCGATCCCTTCGTCCTGCAGCGCCCGGAGCGTATGCTTCGCGATCCGGTCCTCCAGCGAGTGGAACGTGATCACCGCCATCCGCCCCCCGTCCCCGAGCCGCCGCGCGGCGTCCCCGAGAAAGGTGTCGAGCCCGTCCAGCTCGGCGTTCACCCAGATGCGAATCGCCTGAAACGTCCGCGTCGCCGGGTCGATCCGCGAATACCCCTTCTGCCGATTGGCGCGCCTCACGACGTCGGCGAGCTGAGCGGTCGTTTCGATCGCCCCCCGTTGCCGCGCCGCGACAATCGCCCGCGCGATCCGCCTCGAGTGCCGCTCCTCGCCGAACTCATAAATGAGGTCGGCCAGCGTCCGCTCGTCCACGTCGCGAATCGACTCGGCGGCGGTGGGCCCCGTCGTCGTGTCCATCCGCATGTCCAGCGGATCGTCCTGCCGGAAGCTGAACCCGCGCCCGGGCGAGTCCAGCTGCATCGACGAGACACCGAGATCTGCGAGCACGCCGTCGACGGTCGTAATGCCGCGCGCGTCGAGCACGTCATTCAACCGGCGGTAGTCCGAGTGCACCAGCTCGACGCGATCTCCAAATTCACTCAGCGCCGTCCGCGCTTCCGCGAGCGCAGCCGTGTCACGATCAAGCCCGATCAGCCGAGACGCGCCAGCCTCGAGCAACGCGCGCGCGTGCCCCCCAAGGCCGACCGTGCAGTCGACAAACGTTCCGCCTCGCGATGGCGCGAGATGTTCCAGTACCTCTGCAACCATGACGGGCTCGTGAGACGGATGAATCCCCAAGGCTCAATGCCGAACGCTCAACGCCCAACGACGCATATCCCTTGAGCAGTGGGCATTGCGCAGTGGGCATTGCGCATTCCCGTCATAGGCCGTACTCCGACAGTTTGAAACCGTCCTCGTCCATCCATGGGTCCCGAAGCAGTTTCTGCGTGAAGCGCTCGTCGTTCCAGACTTCGAGGTAATCGAGCTTGCCGAATACGCGGACATCGCCGACGATAGATGCACTGTCGCGGAGCAGCTGCGGGACGACGATGCGTCCCTGGCCGTCGAGCTCGCTCGTCTGGCCGAAGTAATTGACGCGATCGAGGAACTTGAGTCGCGACGGGTGATTGCCCGGCATCTTCGAGAGCTTCTGCTCGACCTCGAGCCACACGGGCATCGGATAAATGCGCACGGATTCGCCCGTGACGCTCGTGACGAACACGTCTGGGCCGTGCAGGTCCTGAATGGCCCCGCGGAACACCGTGGGGACCTTCAGCCGACCTTTGTCGTCGATTCGCGTCTGGGCGCTGCCTCGTAGGCCTAGTTGCTCCACTTTCGTCCACAAAAATCCACTCGAATAGTAAAACCTGAGGCATTCCCTGTCAACTGCAAACGGTTCATATAATTTGGGTTACGTTAAAGTTTCGCCCCTCATTTCTGCGCCAGCTCGACAGCGCGAGACTCTGGCGTTTGGGCCACGAGGGTCAGACCCTGGTGATGAGCCGTGCGAGGGTCAGACCCCGGTGACGGGACGACTCAACTTCGCGTGCTAGGCTGAGGATTCATGCTTCGCGCGGCGCTGATCGGCCTTCCTTCAAGCGGAAAAACCACCCTGTTTCAGCTGATGACCAGCATTCACGACGCGCCACGCGGCAAGGGCGACGTGAATATCGGGATCTCCAGAGTCCCGGATGAGCGGCTCGATCGGCTCACCGCGATGTACAACCCGCGCAAGCGAGTCCCGGCGACCGTCGAGTTCACCGACGTCGCCGGGCCGGCGCGCAGCAGCGCTCAGGCACTCGTCGATGTCGCCGGCTACAAGAATGCCGACGCGCTCGTCCACGTCATACGGGCATTCCGCGACGCTTCCGTCCCACACCCGTCGAGCTCGATCGATCCCGCTCGCGACGCGCAGGCGATGGAGGACGAACTGATCCTCGCGGATCTCGGCGTGGCGGAGCGGCGGCTCGAGCGCATCGAAAAGGATCAGAAGAAGGGACGATCGACGGAGCTCGAACAGGAGCGCGATCTCGTGCAGCGGTGCAAGGATGCGCTCGAGCACGGCACCCCGCTGCGCGCATTGCCGCTTGCGGGAGACGATCTCAAACGACTGCGAGGATTCCAGTTTCTCTCGGCCAAGCCGCTGCTGCTCGTGATCAACCTCGATGAGGCGGACGTCGCGGAGGTCGGCTCCGATCTCTCCCGCGCCGCCGAGAAGACCGGGCTGACAGCCTTCCTCGCACACGCGTCCACGCGGGCGGTCGCGCTGTGCGCGAAGATCGAGCTGGAGATTTCTCAGCTGGACGGTGCCGACGCGAAGGCGTTCCTGTCGGATCTCGGCCTCACCGAATCGGGACTCGACCGCGTGATCCGCACGAGCTACGACCTGCTTGGCTACATTTCGTTCTTCACTGTCGGCGACGACGAGTGCCGCGCATGGTCGATCGCGCGCGGGACGCCGGCGCAGCTTGCAGCCGGCGAAATTCACAGCGACATCTCGCGCGGCTTCATCCGGGCCGAAGTCGTGGCCTACGACGCGCTCATCGGCCGCGGCACCATGGCCGCGTGCCGCGACCACGGCGAAGTCCGTCTGGAAGGCAAGGAATACGTCGTCCAGGACGGCGATATCATCAATTTCCGCCACGCCACTTAGTGGCATGTCTCTTCCACATTTCTACCGGGCCGCTCCGTTGTCACGTCCCGCAGATCGCGCTCAGAGGCCTGATGTGACTAGTACTCAATCGGTCCGAACGGTCCACTGGTGAGATCGCTTCGCATACTGATCCTCGAGGCGCAGGTGCCGTTCGTGCATGGCGGCGCCGAGATTCTCGTGCGCGAGCTCGCCGGCGCGCTGATCGCGCGCGGCCACGACGCGCAGGTCGTGTCGGTACCGTTCAGGGATTACCCGAAGGACGAGCTGCTCGCCGGCGCCGAGGCGTGGCGTCTGCTCGATGTCACGCAGGCGGCGGGACGCGACGTGGAGCTCGTGATCGCCACGAAGTTCCCCACCTACTTCGCCCGGCATCCGCGAAAGGTCCTGTGGCTCGTGCACCAGCATCGCGCCGCGTACGAACTGTGCGGCACCCGGTTCAGCGACTTCGCCCATTCTGCACGCGACGTGGCGCTCCGCCGCCGACTGATCGAGACGGATACCCGGATGCTGCGCGAGTGCGTCGGTCACTTCACGATCGCCAGGACGGTGTCCGAACGGCTGTTGAAATACAACACGATCGAATCCGAAGCGCTCTACAATCCGCCGAAACTTGCGGGACGCCTGCGCAGCGGCCCGTATGGCGACTACCTGCTGACAGTGACGCGCCTCGAGCACGTGAAGCGCGTCGATCTCGCGATCGACGCGTTCGAGAAGGTGGCGTCACCGGTGCGTCTCGTGATCGCAGGGGACGGTTCCGCGCGTCAGGCATTGAGCGAGTACATCGATCGCCGCGGACTGGGCGATCGCGTGACGATGCTGGGACGCGTGGACGACAACCAGTTGATCGAGCTGTACTCGAAATGCCTCGCCGTGCTCTTCGCTCCGTACCAGGAGGACTACGGGTATGTGACGCTCGAATCGTTCCTCTCGCGCAAACCGGTCATCACCGCACTCGATTCGGGTGGAACACTGGAGTTTGTAACCGACGGTGTCACCGGCTACGTCTGCGACCCGACACCCGACGCGCTGTCCGCCGCGATCGATCGCCTTGCCGCAGACCGTGCCCTCGCGGCCGAGCTCGGCAGCCGCGGCTACGAGGTGGCGCGGGACATCAGCTGGGATCACGTGGTTGAACGGCTTGTCGGAGCAGCGCAGGCCGCCGAAACGGTCGGAGCACGCGCGTGAGCGACCGCCTTCCCCCACTGGAAGCGGGCGGCAGCGAGGTCTCGCCGACACGCGCGCAGGAATCGGGCGCTCGCAGACGGATTCTGGTCGCCGAAGCACGCGTGCCGTTTGCCCGCGACGGCGCCGAGCTGCACGCGCACGCACTGGTCGCGGAGTTACGCAGGCGAGGACACGACGCCGAGAGCGTCGCGCTCCCGTTCCGCGCACACAAGTCCGGCCTCCTCGATCAGGCCTGCGCGTGGCGGATGCTCGATCTCTCGAGCAGCAACGGCCGTCCCATCGATCTGTTGATCGCGACAAGGTTTCCGACCTGGTTCGCGCGCCATCCACGCAAGGTCGCCTGGGTGGTGCATCAGCATCGCCCGGCGTACGAGCTGTTTGGCACCGAGTACAGTGATTTCACGGGAAGCGACGATGACGGACGCCTGCGGCAACAAATCATCGATCTCGATTCACGGATGCTTGGCGAATGCGGGCGGATCGTCACGAACGCGCAGAACACCGCTGATCGCCTGAAGCGGTTCAACGGCATCGCCGCGCGCCCGGTGTATCATCCGCCGCCGATTGCCGATCGTCTTCGCGAAGGCACGTATGGCAACTACGTGCTGGTCGTGGCGCGACTCGAGCCGCTGAAGCGCGTGGAGCTCGTCATCCGCGCGATGGCACACGTACCCGCACCTCTTCGGCTGATCGTCGTCGGCGAGGGATCTCGACGCGCGGCGCTCGAGCGTGAAGCCGCACAATCCGGCGCGGGCGATCGGATCGAGTTCAAGGGTGCGGTCTGGGGCGACGCAGTCGCGGATCTCTATGCAGACACGTTGGCCGTGGTCTACGCGCCGTTCGACGAAGACTATGGGTATGTCACGCTGGAGGCGTTTCTGGCGTCAAAGCCGGTAATCACGGCGACCGATTCCGGCGGTCCGCTCGAGTTCGTTGTCGACGGGACGAACGGGTTCGTGGGCGATCCGGACGCACGTGCCATTGCCGCCGCGATCAACCGCCTCGCCGCCGATCGGTCGCTGGCCGAACGCCTCGGCCGCGCCGGACGCTCCGTGGCACAGACGATTGGCTGGGACGGCGTTATCGAGGAGCTCGTTGGCTGACCCCTCCACCGTGTCGATCGTGATTCCCGCCATGAACGAAGCGGACGCCATCGGGAGCGTCGTGTCGCGGCTGCGCGCCGCGGCCGCGTGGCGCGAGATCATCGTCGTTGATGACGGCTCCGCCGACGAGACAGCGGCGCGCGCGCGTGAGGCCGGCGCGTGCCTGGTCCGTCACCCGTACAACAAGGGCAACGGCGCCGCCGTGAAGAGCGGCATACGTCGCGCGAGCGGCGACTTCGTGCTGATCATCGACGCGGACGGTCAGCATCCGCCGGAGGACGCGCAACGCATCGTGGCGCGGCTCGGCGAGTACGACCTCGTGATCGGCGCGCGTGCCGCGACGACCCAGGCAACCACGGCGCGCCGCGCCGGCAACGCGGTACTGAACGGGCTTGCGAGCTACCTGACCAGCCGACCGATTCCGGATTTGACGTCCGGCTTCAGGGGCGCGCGCACGGAGTGCCTCCGCGAATTCGTCCACCTGCTCCCGAACGGCTTCTCGACGCCAACGACGACGACGCTGGCGTTCATCAAGGCGGGCTACAACGTCGCGTTCGAGCCGGTCCAGGCGCGTCAGCGCGCCGGGCGCTCGAAGATCCGCTTCGCGCACGACGGCGCGAGGTTCCTGCTGATTCTCCTCAAGATCGTGACGCTCTTCAGCCCCCTGCGCATCTTCCTGCCTGTCAGCGCGTGCTCGTTCCTCGCCGGCGCGATATACGGATTCTGGAACATCGCGACGACCGGTAAGATTCCGAACGGCTCGGTGGTGCTGATTCTCTTCGCAGTCATCGTCTTCCTCGTCGGGCTCGTCTCCGAACAGATCACATCGCTGCGTTTTGAAGGTCCCAAGAAATAGTGCGCATGCGGCCGCTGGTCATCGTCCCGACCTACAACGAGCGCGACAACCTTCCGGCTCTGCTCGAGCAGCTCCTGGTGCTGGATGGCGTGCGGATCCTCGTCGTCGACGATTCGTCTCCGGACGGGACCGGGCGGATCGCCGACGAGTACGCGGCGGCGAATCGATCGCGCGTGCAGGTCCTGCATCGAACCGGCAAGCGCGGTCTCGGGCGTTCGTACATCGACGGGATGTACCTGGCGCTGCGCACCGATGCCACGCATATCTGCCAGATGGACGCGGATCTCTCGCACAACCCGGTGGACGTCCCGCGGCTGATTGCCGCGACCGAGCAGGCCGAGTTCGCGATCGGGTCGCGATACGTGCCAGGCGGACGCATCGAGAATTGGCCCGCCCGGCGCCGGATGCTCAGCGCATTCGCGAACCGCTACATCCGGGCGATCACCAAGCTCACGATTCGCGATTGCACGAGCGGGTTCCGCTGCTGGCGGCGCGAAGCACTCGAACAGCTTCCGCTCGCCTCGATCCGCTCCGACGGCTATGCATTCATCGTCGAGCTCGCGTGGGAGGCGTCGAAGGCGGGATTCAGGTGCGGCGAGATCCCCATCACGTTCGTCGAGCGGAGAAGGGGCGCGTCGAAGCTCTCAACCAGGGTGATTGTGGAATCGGCGATACTACCCTGGCGCCTGGTGGCGCGTCCAAAATAGGCACGCTCGGTTCTTGCCCGCAAGCTGTTCCCGTGGTACGGTTTAACGCTTCAATGTCAGACGACCGCTCGACACGCCCCGTCGGGCTCAGCGTGTTTTTTCCCGCGTACAACGACGGGGGGACCATCGCGAGTCTCGTGATTCTCGCGGTCCAGGTCGCCGGCCGCCTGACACCCGACTTCGAGGTCATCGTCGTCAACGACGGCAGCACCGATTCCACCAGGGAGGTCCTCGACGAGCTTGCGCGCACATATCCGCGCGTGCGCGTCATTCACCACTCGCGCAATCGTGGATACGGTGCCGCGCTGCGAACGGGTTTCGCGGCGGCCACCAAGGATCTGATTGCGTACACCGACGGCGATGCACAGTACGACCCCGCCGAGCTCGAGGTGTTGTGGAACAAGCTGACGCCGGACGCCGACATGGTGAACGGCTACAAGATCCGTCGATCGGATCCCTGGCACCGCATCGTGATCGGTCGCCTCTACCATCACACCGTGAAGCTGCTGTTCCGCCTCCGCGTGCGCGACGTCGACTGTGATTTCCGCCTGATGCGGCGGGAGATCTTCAATCGCGTGAGGCTGGAGAAAGATACCGGCGTCATCTGTCTGGAGATGATGCGCAAGATCCAGGACGCGGGCTTCCGCGTTGTCGAGGTGCCGGTGCACCACTATCACCGGCTCCACGGCCGCTCGCAGTTCTTCAACTTCAAACGGGTGTTCTGGACTGGCGTCGATGTGATGCGGCTGTGGGTGAAGCTCGTCGTGCTGGGACGCGGCCGCACGAGCACGCCGGTGCTGTTCCGCAACCCCACGATCAGCGGCGTCATTCCGCCCGAATCCACCAAACCGTGAGCGCGTATCGCGAGTTCTATCGCGATCGGCCCGTGCTGATCACGGGGGGGCTCGGCTTCATCGGCAGCAACCTCGCCCGGCAGCTCGTCGAGCTCGGTGCGCGCGTACTGATCGTCGACTCGCTCATTCCCGACTACGGCGGCAACCTGTTCAATATCCGGGGCATCGAGGATCGCCTCCGCGTCAACGTCGCCGACATCCGGCAGCAGAGCACGATGAACTATCTCGTGCGCGATCACGACGTGATCTTCAACCTCGCGGGACAGGTGAGTCACATCGACAGCATGCAGGAGCCCTACACGGACCTCGAAATCAACTGCCGCAGCCAGTTGACGGTGCTCGAGGCGTGCCGGCACAACAATCCGGCCGTGAAAGTCGTGTTCGCCGGCACACGGCAGGTCTACGGGCGCGCCGACTCGCTTCCCGTGACCGAAAGTCATCTCGTGCGCCCGACGGACATCAACGGCATCAACAAGGCGGCAGGCGAGTACTACCATCTCGTCTACAACAACGTGTTCGGCGTCCGCGCGTGCTCGCTGCGCCTCACGAACGTGTACGGCCCGCGCCAGCTGCTCAAGCACAATCGCCAGGGTTTCGTCGCGTGGTTCATCAGGCTCGCACTCGAGGACCGCGAGATTCAGATCTTCGGCGACGGCACGCAGCTTCGCGACTTCGTCTACGTCGACGACGCGGTGGAGGCGTTCCTGCGGGCGGGCGCGGACGATACCTCGAACGGCGAGGTGTTCAACGTCGGCGGGATGGAGCCGATCACGCACGGCAGCCTCGTGGAACTGATGATCCGGACCGCGGGCTCGGGCCGCTTCCGTTACGTCGCGTGGCCGCCCGACAAGAAAGCGATCGACATCGGTGATTTCTACGCGGATTCGTCGAAAATCCGCTCGGCGCTCGGCTGGCAACCGGTGACTCCGCTGAGCGAAGGCCTCCGGCGTACGTTCGAGTTCTACCGTGCCCACCTCGATCAGTACGTTCCCCCGGCCGGCGAACAGGTCGCGACGCTGTGACCAGCGACCGCATCCCCTTCATCGATCTGCGTCCGGGCGAAGACGACGCCGCGGTGCGCGCCGCGATCGATCGCGTCATCACTCGCGGATGGTTCGTGCTCGGTCCGGAAGTCGAGGCCTTCGAGGCTGAGTTCGCGTCGGCAAGCGGCGCGGCCCACGCCGTCGGCGTCGGTACGGGAACCGATGCGATCGCGCTGATGCTCCGGGCGATGAATGTCAACCGGGGAGACGAAGTGATCGTACCCGCGCTGACGGCCGCGTACACGGCTCTTGCCGTGCTGCTTGCCGGCGCAACCCCGGTGTTTGCCGACATCGATCCCGAGCGGCTGACCCTGGATCCCGACGCATGTGAAGCGGCGGTCACGTCGCGGACCGTTGCAATCGTCCCGGTGCACCTGTACGGCCAATCTGCGGACATGCGCGCGCTTCAATCGATCGCTCAGCGCCGATCGCTGGCGATGATTGAAGACTGCTGCCAGGCGCATCTCGCCACGTGCGACGGCATTCCCGTCGGCACGGGGGGCACGGGCGGCGCGTTCAGCTTTTACCCGACGAAGAATCTCGCCGCGCTCGGCGACGGCGGGGCGATTCTGACCAACGACGCATCGTTGGCCGAACGCCTTCGCCGCCTGCGGAACGGCGGGCAAATCGATCGCTACGTCCATCTCGAGGCGGGCGACAACAGCCGGCTCGACGATCTGCAGGCAGCGGTGCTGCGCGCGCGCCTTCCACTCCTGTCCGGATGGACGAACCGGCGGCGTTCTCTTGCCGCCGCGTATCGGCGGGCCCTGCCCGACAACGTGCGTCCGCTGCGCGAGCACGATACCGGGCACGTGTACCACCTGTTCGTCGTGCGGTCGCCGGACCGCGACGCGCTCCAGGCGCACCTGCGCACGTCGGGCATTGATACATTGATTCACTATCCGGTGCCGCTTCACAGCCAGCCGGCGTTTACCGGCATCGCGCGCGGGGACTGCCCGGTCGCTGCGCGGATGGCTCGCCAGATCCTGTCGTTGCCGCTCCACCCCCGGCTGACAGACGCCGATGTGGCGCGGGTATCCGCCGCGATCGGCGCATTCCAGAAGGGACGTATCCTCGCGTGAAAGCCCTCATTACCGGAGGCGCAGGCTTCATCGGATCACACCTTGCGGACCGTCTCCTCGAGGACGGACACGAGGTGATGGTCCTCGACAACCTTTCGACTGGATCGATCGACAACATCACGCATCTCAAGGGCCGGACCGGTTTCGGATACACGATCGACTCGGTGACCAACGAGCCGCTGCTGGCGGAACTGATCGACGGCAGCGACGTCGTCTTCCACCTCGCTGCCGCCGTCGGCGTCAAGCTCATCGTCGAGCAGCCCGTGCACACCATCGAGACGAACGTGCACGGCACCGAGGTTGTCCTCAAGCACGCGAACAAGAAAAAGAAGCTGGTCTTCATCGCGTCGACCTCCGAGGTGTACGGCAAGAGCACGGACGTCCCGTTCCGCGAAGCCGCCGACGTGGTGATGGGGCCGACCACCAAGCACCGCTGGGCGTACGCGTGCAGCAAGCTGATCGACGAGTTCCTCGCGCTCGCGTACTGGAAAGAGAAGCAGTTGCCGGTGATCATCGTGCGACTGTTCAATACCGTCGGCCCGAGACAGACGGGGCGGTACGGGATGGTGCTGCCGACATTTGTCCGGCAGGCACTCGCGGGACAGCCGATTACCGTCTTCGGCGACGGCACGCAGTCCCGCAGCTTTACCTACGTTGGCGACGTCGTCGAGGCGCTCGTACGCCTCACCCATGAGCGGCGCGCCGTCGGGGAGGTCTTCAATATCGGCAACATGGGCGAGGTCACGATCAGCGATCTGGCCGAACGTGTGAAGCGAATGACCGACAGTTGCTCGTCAATCCAGTACGTTCCATACGACCAGGCATACGAGACCGGTTTCGAGGACATGCCGCGCCGGGTGCCGGATATCACGAAGATTCGTGATTTCGTGGGGTACGAGCCGAAGGTGAAGCTCGACGATATCATTCGAAGCGTCATCGAACACATGCGCGCAAACTAGTACGGGGAGACTAGAATGAAGACTCCTGTGCGATACCGCGTTCTCGTGTTCTCGCTCGCGTTCATCGGCTGTGCGGCGCTCGTGCGCGCTCAGCAGCCGCTGCGACTGCAGATTGCGGGCGGTCGCGTGACGCTGCATGCGCAGAACGTCCCCGTCCGGACGATCCTCGCGGAGTGGGCACGGCTGGGTGGCGCGACGGTCATCAACGGCGATCGAGTCGCGGGTTTGCCGCTCACGCTCGAACTCGAAGGCGTGCCGGAACGCGAGGCGCTCGACATCATCCTGCGCGGCGTCAGCGGATACATGCTGGGCGCGAGGGAGCCAGGCGGGGCCGGCGCGTCGATGTTCGATCGGATCATGATTCTTCCGACCAGCGCCGCGCCGCGCAACCCGCCCGCGTCGCCTGCGCCGATCTTCTCGAATGCGCCGAACGTGATCGTGCGGCCGGTTCAACCACGTCCGCCGATTGCCGATCAGCAGCCTGACGACACGGGCGCACCCGGTGACGACGATGGCATCCAGATTCCTCGGCCGGTGGTAATCCAGCGACCGACGCCGAACCCTGTCGGGACGCCAGTCTTTCCGCGGCCGCCGATCGACACATCGGACGTTACGCCGGAGCAGGCCACTCCGCCCGGTGTGGTCGTCACGCCAACGAATCCGTTCGGGATGCCACCCGGCTCCTCGCTGAGACCTGGTGTGGTTACGCCCGCGCCGCCGGCACAGGTGCCTCCGGTACGTAACGGGCCTGAAAACTGACGCTGCGGATCCCCGCGATCACACGACCTCGCCCGGTCCAAAAGAACCCGACCTGCTTCGTCATAAAATAGCGATCTCGTGTCCGAAATCGATCGGTTCCGGCCTGACGACCGCCGCGGCGTCGATACGCTCTATCGCCGGACGCATGGCGCCGACGCCGCGAATGCCCAGCGCCTCCGGTGGGACTGGCAGCACCGCCGCAACCCGTACAACCAGACGGGGCAGCCGGAGATCTGGGTCGCGCGCGAAGGGCCAACGATCGTTGCCCACTACACCACGCTTCCGGTCCGAGTCTCGATCAAGGGCATCGAGGTCGAGGGCGCGTGGGGCAGCGACGCAATGGTCGCGCCCGAGCGGCGGCGGCAGGGAATTGGCGAGGCGCTCGTTCGCACGTGGGATCGGAACAGCGGCGCCGTGCTCGCGCTGGGGGCCACAACGGACGGCCGCAAGCTGCTCGATCGGCTGCACTGGCCTGACGCGCACATCGTTCCCTGCCTCGTGAAGCCGCTGACACGACGCGCAATGCGGCTGCCGCAGTGGCCCGCACCCATCAACCGTCTCGTCTCCGCGCTCACCTGGCCAGTCGTCCACGTGGTGTCGCGTTCGCGCCCGCTGCGAGCGGAATGCGAGCCGATCCGCCGTTTCGATTCCTCCTTCACGGCGCTGTGGGAACGCCTCGCGCCAAAGTTCGATCTCGCGGTGCGCCGCGACGCGTCGTATCTCAATTGGCGCTACATCGAGCCACCGCATGTGCGCTACTCGGTCGTCGCGTTGAAACGGCACGGCGAGGTCCATGGCTACGCCGTGTACCGCCACCGCCATGAACCGCTCGGCCGCGTGACGCTGCTCGTCGACTTGCTGGCCGATCCGGACGACGTCGCGGGGCTGAAGACGCTGCTGCGCTGGGTCGATCGCGCGGCGCGTGCGGAGGATGCGGACAAGGTCCGGGCATACGCGATGAACGGCGCTTTCCGTCGCGCATTGAAGCGCAACGGGTACTTCGCGGTGAAGTCCACGCTCGAAGTCAGCGTGAAAGTGAATGCCGTGCAGGTCCCGAACGGCTTTTACGACGAGACGGGCAAATGGCACATCACGTACGGCGACTCGGACCAAGACCATTAGCGATCGGTGATGCCCATGCTCCTCCGCGATCAGGTAAACGCCGACATATCCTCGGCGATGAAGGCCAAGGACGCCCCCCGTCTTTCAGCGCTGCGGATGCTGAAAGCCGCGATCATGAACAAGGGTGTCGAGAAGGGGCGCGATCTCGACGATGCGGAAGTTCTGCAGGTCGTCTCGACGCTCGTCAAGCAGCGGCGCGATTCGATCGAGCAGTTCACGACCGCGGGCCGCGCCGATCTCGTCGACAAGGAGAGCGCTGAAATCACCGTCCTCGAGCATTACCTTCCCCCGGCTGCATCAGCCGCGGAGATCGATGCCGCCGTGCTCGAGGCAATCGTCGAGACCGGCGCAAGCTCGCCGAAGGACATGGGCAAGGTGATGAAGGCGGTGATGCCGCGCCTGGCGGGCAAGAATGCGGATGGCCGCGCCGTGAGCGAGGCGGTCCGTCGCAAGCTTGGCACCTAGCTCTCCTTCTCCTCCACAATACGCGCTCGCGCGCTCCGCCGCGTCGGCGGGAGCCGCCACGATGACCAGCCGAATCCTCGGACTGGTCCGCGACCAGGTGCTCGCGTCGATGTTCGGCGCGGGCAATGCGATGGACGCGTTCAACGTCGCCTTCCGGATCCCCAATCTTGTCCGCGATCTGTTTGCGGAGGGCGCCATGAGCGCGGCATTCGTGCCGGTGTTCATGCGGCAGTTGACAACAGGCGGAAAAGCCTCGGCGTGGCGGCTGGGCAACAACGTGATCAACGCGCTCCTCCTCGTCACGGGTGTCGTTGTCATCCTGGGCATCGTCTTCGCGCGCCCGCTGGTCGGCGCCTTCGCGGCCGACTACGCGAGCGTACCGGGAAAGCTCGAGCTCACGGTGTGGTTGACGCGCATCATGCTGCCGTTCCTGACCCTGGTGGCGATCGCTGCTGCGTTCATGGGCATGCTGAACTCGCTGCACCTCTTTTTCATCCCCGCGCTTGCGCCGGCGATGTTCAACGTCGCCACCATCGTGTGTGCGCTGACACTGGTGCCGGTCATGGCGCGCGCCGGGTGGCCCCCGATCACCGCGATCGCCATCGGCACGCTCGTCGGCGGCCTCGCGCAGTTGTCGTTGCAGTGGCCCCTGCTCCACCGTCAGGGGTTCAGGTACGCGCCCGTCCTGAATTGGAGCGAGGAAGGACTGCGCCGCATCTTGCTGATGATGGGACCGGGGACCATCGGTCTTGCGGCTACGCAAGTGAACGTCTTCGTGAACACGGTGCTCGCCACGGGCGAAGGGACCGGCGCCGTGTCATGGCTGAACTACGCGTTCAGGCTCATGTATTTGCCGACGGGCCTCTTTGGCGTCTCCATCGCCACCGCAACCGTGCCGGCGGTGTCGCGTCACGCAGCACGGTCAGACAACGTCGCCGTCCGCGGCACGCTTGCCGACGGACTGTCACTGATGCTCGTGATGAACGTCCCCGCGACGGTCGGACTCATCGTTCTCGCCACCCCGATTGTTCGCGTGATCTTCGAACGCCGCGCATTTCTGCCGTCAGATACCGCGGCGACCGCAGCGGCACTGCAGTTCTACGCGGTCGGGCTGCTCGGCTACTCCATCGTACGGATCGCGTCGCCTGCGTTTTACGCGCTCGGCGACAGCCGGACGCCCGTGAGAGTCAGCATTGCCGCAGTCATCGCAAATGCCGGTCTGAACCTGGCGCTGGTTCGAGTGCTCGGATATCGCGGCCTGGCCCTCGGGACGTCCGTGGCGGCGCTTTTCAACGCGGGCGCGCTGATCTGGTTCCTGCATCGCCGTCTCGATGGGCTGGACAACCGGCGTGTGCTCAGCTCGTTCGCGAGGATAATAGTTGCCTCCCTGGTGATGGGAATGGCGGCGTTTCTGATCGACCGCGCACTGACGGCGTGGATTCCCGGCAACGCGTTCGCTGTACAGGCCGCGCGTCTGTTCGTCACAATACTGTCGGCGCTACTCGTGCTCGCGCTGGCAGCCCACGTGTTGAGAATTCGCGAATTCCTGGGAGGTCTGATGCTTATCGCGAAGCGCGGCGGTCGCGAGCCTCTCTAGATGATGGGGTTTGCCGAGGCATGGAAGTTGCTCAGTAGCGCCCAGTTGTAACAGACTGATTGAAATGCGGTCTCGCTATCCTTCCTCGTCGACGTTGGCATATTCGTTCGGCCCCGGTCCGTGGACGCCGGTGATCAAAGGTCTGATCATCGCAAACGTCGTCATGTACGTGGTCTCGCGTCTAGTTCCGACAATCGCTTTGAATTTGGGGTTGGTCCCGGAACAGGTCATCACGCAGCTGCGTGTATGGCAACTGTTCACGTACATGTTTCTGCACGGCGGTGTCTTCCACCTCCTCTTCAACATGCTCGGGCTTTGGATGTTCGGCGTCGAGCTGGAGAGGACGTGGGGCAGCCGGTATTTCGCGAAGTTCTATGCGGTCTGCGGAGTCGGCGCCGGAATGACACAGGTCGTCGCGTCGTTCCTGCCAGTGCCGCTCTTTGAGCAGTTCTACTACGCTCAGACGATCGGCGCGTCGGGCGCGATTTTTGGCGTCCTGCTCGCCTACGGGCTGTACTTCCCGAACCGGCCGATCTTGATGTATTTCATCTTCCCGGTTCCGGCGAAATACTTCGTCGCGATCATGGGCGGCATCTCCCTGCTGTCGGCGATTGAGGGGGGCGGAGGCGTCGCGCATATCGCCCATCTCGGCGGACTGCTCGCCGGGTATCTCTACCTCAAAGGCGGACGTATTCATCTCCTCTCGGAGATTAAGTACCGCTACCTGAAGTGGCGCATCAATCGGATGCGCCGCAAGTTCGACGTCTACTCAGGCGGGCGAGCTGACGACGTCAATCGACGAGTGCACTGAGACAAGCCAGAGAGACTCAGAGACACAGAGAAACAAATCCAAGCGGTCTCTGTGTCTCTGTGGCCCTTGACACATAGCGTCCTTTGTGTGCTTTGTGGCTAATCCGTCTTTGTGGTTAGCGTGATGCGCTGAACGGCAGAAGCGCTCCGCTCATCGCCAGCGCCAGCAATCCCCCCAGCACCGGCAGGCCCGTACCATCTCTCAGAAACGCCGGAGACCAGAACGCGCTCGTCGCGAAATGGAAGTTCAGCACCATCAGGAACGCAGCGATCGCCGCCATGCGCGTCCAGAAACCGACGATCAACGCGATGCCGGCGCAGAATTCGCCGATCGGAACGAGACGCGCGAATAAGGGCGCGCCGGGGATGCAGACGGTCTCCAGATACCAGCGTACGCTGGGCGAGGCGTTCGGCAGCCATTGCTGGAACCGCTGCAGCAAGATGCCGCTGTCGGTCAGCCACGCGATCTTGGTGACACTCATCGCGACGAAGAAGACGCCGAGCATCACGGCGAGGATCCGAAGGCCGAAGCTGCCTGTCGTGCGCGGGGGGGCGCCGCGCACCTTCGCCTGCGTGGCCATCACAAGTGGCCTTCGTCGACAGCCTCCACCCACTCGGCTCGAATCGGGCTGAAGACGTCGAGCTCCAGCGTATCCTCGAGCGCCTCGGACTGGTGAGGCACCCGCGACGGAATGTGGAGCACCTCGCCCTCGCGCACCGTGATTTCCTCGCCCTCGATGAGAAACCGCAGCGCGCCCTGGAGGATATACGTCATCTGCTCGCTCTCGTGGGCGTGCATCGGCACGAGCGCGCCGCGTTTGAGATAGATCTGAGCCAGCATCTCGCGCTCGCCGGCGACGATCTTGCGGGAGATCATCTCCGTGACTTTCTCGAGCGCGATTTCATCCCATCGGTGGATGCGGATCCGGGCAGGCATGCGACAGCCCCACGAGTGTGCCATAATTTTTCGGCCATGAAGGGCTCGACCCTCACCAACGGCGCGGAGACCCGCGCCCAGGGGGCGGCGAGATCGCGGAAGCACGACGGACTCACCCGCGATGATTTACTCTCCGCCTACCGGCTCATGCTCCTGTCACGGAAGATCGATGACAAGGAGATACAGCTCAAGAATCAGAGTCAGGCGTTCTTTCAGATCAGCGGCGCCGGCCACGAAGCGGTCCTCGTTGCCGCGGGCATGCACCTGCGCGCGGGCCACGACTGGTTTCTCACCTACTATCGCGACCGCGCGCTCGCGCTGACGCTCGGCGTCACACCGCTCGAGATGCTGCTCGGATCGGTCGGCGCGAAAGACGATCCATCGTCGGGAGGACGGCAGATGCCGTCGCACTGGTCGAATCCGCGCCTGCAGATCCCGTCGGCGAGCAGCGCGGTCGCCACGCAGTGCCTCCACGGGATTGGCATCGCCGAAGCGGGACGCTTGTACGAGCGCGTCGACGCGATCCCCGATCGCCTTGCGAAATTCCACTCCGACGAGGTCACGCTCATCACCATCGGCGAGGGCTCGACCAGCGAAGGCGAATTCTGGGAGTCCCTGAACACGGCGTGCGTGCGCAACCTGCCGGTGCTGTATCTCGTCGAAGACAACGGGTACGCGATTTCCACGCCGGTGGAAGTGCAGACGCCCGGTGGCGATTTCTCGCGGGTCGTCGAGCACTTCCCGGGGCTCGAGGTATTTCGCTGCGACGGCACCGACTACGTCGCAAGCTATCGCACGATGCGGGACGCGGTGGAGCACGTGCGTCAGCGCAAAGGGCCTGCGCTCGTGCACGCGAAGGTGGTTCGTCCGTACTCGCATTCCCTCTCCGATGACGAGAAGCTGTACAAGACGCCCGAGGAGCGAGAGGCCGAAGCGCGCCGCGATCCGCTGCCACGCCTGCGTCAGCTGCTCGTCTCCGAAGCACTCGCCTCGGACGAGGAGCTGGCGGAGATGCTTGCGGGCGTGGAGCGCGACGTCAACGCCGCCGCGCAGGACGCGCTTGCCGCGCCGAAGCCCGAACCCGAGACCGCTGCACGCTACGTCTTCTCGCCAACCGTCGATCCGACATCCTCCGTGTTTTCAACCGAGCCGAAGCCGAAGGGCGCCCGCGACACGATGGTCGCCGCGATTAACGCGACGCTGCGTGACGAGATGGCCCGCAACGCGCGCATCGTTGTCTTCGGCCAGGATGTGGCGGACGTGAGCCGCGACGCGGCGCTTGGCAAGGTATCGGGCAAGGGTGGCGTCTTCAAGGTCACGCACGGCCTGCAAACGCTGTATGGCAGCGAGCGCGTCTTCAATTCGCCTCTCGCCGAGGCGAACATCATCGGCCGCGCCGTGGGTATGGCGATGCGCGGCCTGAAGCCGGTCGTCGAGATCCAGTTCTTCGACTACATCTGGCCCGCGTACATGCAGCTGCGCGACGAGATGGCCATGATGCGGTACCGGTCGAACAACAGCTGGACGTGCCCGATGGTGATTCGCGTACCGATCGGCGGGTACCTCCGCGGCGGCGCGCCGTACCACAGCCAGTCGGGTGTCGGCATTTTCGCGCACTGCCCGGGCATACGCATTGCCTTCCCGTCGAACGCGCGCGATGCGGCGGGCCTGCTGCGGACCGCGATCCGTTGTGACGATCCCGTCATGTTCCTCGAGCACAAGCATCTGTACCGCCAGACGTACAACAAGGCCGAGTATCCCGGGCCCGAGTACATGGTGCCGTTCGGCAAAGCATCGCTCGTGCGCGAAGGGACCGATGTGGTCGTGTTCACATGGGGCGCGCTCGTCCAGCGTTCGCTCGTCGCCGCCCAGCAGGCCGAGAAGGACGGGATCAGTGTCGCCATCGTCGATCTCCGCACGATCGTTCCGCTCGACTGGGACACGATCGCGGAATACACGAAGAAGACGAACCGCGTGATCGTGGCGCACGAGGATCAACGCACCGCGGGCTTCGGCGGTGAAATCGCATCATGGATCGGCCAGGAACTGTTCGAGCATCTCGACGCGCCCGTGACGCGAGTCGCCGCGCTCGATTGCCCGGTGGCGTACGCACCCGTGCTCGAAGAGGTCATCCTCCCGGGTTCCGCCGACGTGTTGAAGGCCATACGCGCTATTGCGGCGTACTAGCATTCCCATCCTCGTTCTTCTTCTGTTCGCGCAGCCTCGCGCCGCGATTCAGGTCGATGTGCTGCGCTCGGTGGGCGGGCTGCCCGCCCACATCGCGGGCCTGTTCGACGATCCGGCGGCGTTCCAGGAGGCAGCCAACGGTTATTACTTCGTGTTCGACCGGCGCGGACACGCGGTGTACATGGTCGATCCCGAACGCGCGAACGCACGGAGGGTCGTCGAGGTCGGACAGGAAGAGGGACGGATCATTCAGCCGGGCGGCTTCGATCTTGCCGCGGACGGATCGTTTGTCGTCGCCGACGTGCCGCGCGGGCAGGAGCGGATCCAGATCTTCGGCCCGGGGGCCCTTCGCACCGGGGGCTTCTTCATCGCCGGACGCGCAACCCCGCAGGTCATTCTTGGCAATCTCGCGGTGACCGGCACCTCGTCGCTGCAGTATTCGGGCACGTCCGTGTTCATCAGCGAGCCGGCGCGGGGCGCACTCATCACCGAGTACTCCGCCTCGGGAATCGCCCAGCGGACGATCGGACGCCTGCGCGACACCGGATACGAGCAGGAGCGCGACCTCCACCTGGCCATGAACACCGGCCTGCCGCTCATCAATCCGACGGGCGGGTTTTACTACGTCTTTCTCACGGGGCGGCCGATGTTCCAAAAGTACGACGCGGGTGGCAGGCTGCTGTTCGAGCGCCACATCGAAGGACGGGAGATCGACGACCTCCTCGCCGCGCAACCGACGAAGTGGCCCACGCGCCGTGTAGAGGATCGCGAGGTGCCGTTCGTGCAGCCGTTGATCCGCGCGGCGTCGGTCGATCCGCAGGGCCAGCTCTGGGTCTCGATGATCGTGCCGTATACGTACGTCTACGACACGCAAGGCGACAAGACACGCACGGTCCAGTTCAGCGCTACCGGCATCATGAGCCCCACGAGCCTCTTCTTCACGCGCAGCGGACGCATCCTGGTGACCCCCGGTTGCTACGAGTTCGATCCGAACCGGCGCTAGCCACTCAAGGCACAAAGACGAATTGGCCACAAAGGACACTAAGGTCACAATGTGTTCGTTGTGACCTTTGTGGCTAAAACGTCTTTGTGGCCCTCGTGGCGACGTTAGTCGCGTCACATCTCACCCGCCGCTTCGACTCACGCCTCGCGGTGGAGGACGTCTCGTTCAATCTCGTGCCCGGCGAGATCTTCGCGCTGCTCGGCCCGAACGGCGCCGGAAAGACGACCACGCTGCGGATGCTGGCGGGGCTCATCGATCCCTCGTCCGGTGACGTGCGCATCGACAACGAAGCGATGTCGCGCCGGGCGGGGCCGCGGCTGCGGGGACGAATCGGTTTTCTCACGGAAGCACCCGGCCTGTGGGATCGCCTGACCGTTGGCCAGAACCTGCTTGTCTACGCGCGTCTGCACGGCCTGCCCAATCCGGCGCGCACGGTGGACGATGTGCTCGAACTGTTCGACATTCGCGCCCGCAGGGACGAGCGCGCTGCCCAGCTGTCGAAGGGGCTGAAGCAACGCGTCGCGCTTGCGCGCACGCTGCTCCACAAGCCTGACATCGTGCTCCTCGACGAACCGACGTCGGGCCTCGATCCCGAGAGCGCGCGCGATGTCCGCGAATTGATTCTGCGGCTGCGCGACGAGCGCCGCGCGGTGCTGCTTTCCACGCACAACCTCGACGAGGTACAGCGCATCGCGAATCGCGTCGCCGTCCTGCGGACGCGCCTGGTCGCGCTCGACACACCCTCCGCGCTTCGGAGCCGCCTGTTTGGCGCGCGGGTCCTCGTCACGCTCGCCCAGCCCGCCAACGGATTTGCCAGCATGCTGGGCCCGGCGTTCAACGATGTCCGCGTGACCGATCGCGCGTTGTCCATCGGCGTGGACGATGTGGCGACGCGTGCGCCGGCGATCGTCAGGGCGCTGGTGCACGGCGGGGCTGACGTGGTGTCGGTGACGGCGGAGGAACCGCCGCTCGAACACGTCTACCTGCGACTGCTCGAAAAGGAGAAGGCGTGACCGGTCGAGGGATGCGACGCATCGGCGCGCTGCTCTCGAAGGAGCTCGAAGATCTTCGCGGCAACCCGGGCCTCTTCCTGCCAGCGGTGATGACCGGGATGATCTCGATCGTGATCCCGTTCGTCGTCGCGATTGCGATCCCGTATTTCACAGGCGAGCGGCTGGCCGATTCCAGTGACTTCAGGGCGGCGATCGAGATGTATCGCGATCAGCTGGCAACGAGCAGACTCGACCCGGAAGGCGCGATTCAGGCGTTCATCTTCCAGCAATTCCTGATTCTGCTCGTCGTCACGCCGGTTGCAGGCGCGATGTCGGTGGCGGCGTACGCGGTCATCGGCGAAAAGCAGGCGCGCACTCTCGAGCCGCTCCTTGCGACGCCGCTCACGACGTTCGAGCTGCTCGCGGCGAAGGTCCTCGGTGCGCTGGTGCCCGGCATCGTCCTGGTGACGATCTGTTTTGCTCTCTACCTGGGGGGCATCGTGCTGGTCGCTCATGCGGGGGTCTATCGGGTACTCCTGTTTCCGCGGTCGCTGCTGACGATTTTCCTGCTCGGTCCGCTCGCGTCGCTTGCGGCGCTCCAGCTGGCGGTCTGCGTGTCGTCGCGGGTCAACGATGCCCGGAGCGCGCAGCAGATTGGGGCGCTGATCATCCTGCCGATCAGCGCGCTGCTGGTGGCGCAGTTCACCGGCACCGTGCAGCTGACGAGCGCCCTGATTCTCGTCATTTCCGCGGGACTCGCGACGCTGAACGCGGTGCTGATGGCGATTGGCATCAGGCTGTTCGATCGCGAATCCATCCTGACGCGCTGGACGTAGGATCGGCGTCAATGACCGCGCAGTTCACGAGGCCAATTGAAGACCGCTACTTCGAGGACTACGTTGCCGGAAACGTCCACGAGTTCGGGCGGATCATGGTCGACGAGCACGACGTCGTCGAGTTCGCCCGCCGGTACGATCCCCAGCCGTTCCACATGGATCCCGAAGCGGCACGGCACACGCCCTTTGGCGGCCTGATCGCCAGCGGATGGCATACCGCTGGTCTCATGATGCGTCTCGTCGTGGATCACTACCTGTCGCACGTCGCGAGCCTGGCGTCGCCTGGCATCGACGAGCTGCGCTGGACGCAGCCGGTCCGGCCTGGCGATACGCTGTCGGTGCGCGCCACTGTGCTCGAGGCGCGCCGCTCGCGTTCCAAGCCCGATCGAGGAATCATCTCTACGCTGTTCGAAGTGCTGAACCAGCGCGGCGAGGTCGTCATGTCGGTGAAGGCGATGAACATGCTCAAGGCGCGTGAGCGATAGGCTGTCCGAGGTCGATCGCCTCACGCATGTGCTCGTGAAGCATCCGCGGGACGCGTTCGTCGACGCAGGGACGATCGCGGCGCAGTGGACACATCTCGACTTCGCAGCCGCCCCGTCGCTGCCGAAAGCCATCGAGGAGTACGAAGCGTTTCTCGAGATCCTTCGCGCGGCCGGCGCTCGGATCGATTTTCTTCCACGCGACGAACAGACGAACCTCGACTCGCTCTACGCCCGTGACGCGTCGATCGTCTGTGCGCACGGCGTCATTCTGTGCAGGATGGGCAAGCGACTTCGCGCGACCGAGCCGTCGTCTCAGGAGGCGACGTTCAGGCGACTCGGCATTCCGGTCGTCGGGGCGATCGCCGAGCCGGGCTGCCTTGAGGGGGGCGACGTCGTGTGGCTCGACGATCGCACGGTCGTCGTCGGTCGAGGCTATCGGACGAACGACGAAGGCATCCGGCAGTTTCGAGCGCTGCTCGCCGACTCGATCGACGAGCTGATTGTCGTGCCGCTGCCCCACTGGCGCGGCCCTGGCGACGTACTCCACCTGATGTCGCTCGTCAGTCCCGTCGACGACAACCTCGCTGTCGTGTACTCCCCGCTCCTGTCGGTGGCCTTTCGCGAACGCCTCATCGAGCGCGGCTATGCGCTGGTCGAAGTCCCGGACCGCGAGTTTGACAGCATGGGCACCAACGTTCTCGCCCTCGCGCCACGGCAATGCCTGATGCTGGCTGGAAACCCTCGCACGCGCGCGGCGCTGGAAGGCGCGGGCGCTCAGGTGACCGAGTACACAGGGGACGAGATCAGCGTCAAAGGCGCGGGCGGTCCGACGTGCCTTACTCGCCCACTGGCCCGAGGTCCGGGACGGGCTCGATGAACGGCGCGACGTGCGGCTTCGCTGTTTCCACACGCGGAAGCCACAGCGCCAGCACGCCGATCGCCGGCAGGTACGAGCAGAGGCGATAGACGAAGAAGATGTCGGTTCGATCGGCCAGCGAGCCGAGCAATGCGGCGCCGATCCCGCTGATGCCGAACGCCACGCCGAAGAACAGGCCCGCGATCATGCCGACGCGCCCCGGCATGAGCTCCTGCGCGTAGACCACGATGACCGAGAACGCGGACGCCAGCACGATCCCGATCACCACGCTGAGGATGCGCGTCCAGAACAGATTGGCGTACGGCAAGGCCAGCGTGAACGGCAGGACGCCGAGGATAGACCAGAGGATCACCTGGCGCCGTCCGATGCGGTCTCCGACCGGGCCGCCGATGATTGTTCCAGCCGCAACTGCCCCCAGGAAAACGAAAAGATGGATCTGCGCGCTCTGCACGGACAGATGAAAGCGGCTGATGAGATAGAACGTGTAATAGCTGCCGAGGCTCGCCAGGTAGATGAACTTCGAGAAGAGCAGCGCCAGCAGGATGGAGATCGCGATCACAACCTGCCGGGATGACACCGCATAGGGACTCGCTGAAACGGCACGTCTCCCGGCGTGGATCGCGCTGCTCCCCTGGTACCAACTGCCGACATGGAGGAGAAACGCGATCGCGATCACCGCGGCAATGGCGAACCACGCGATGCTCGACTGCCCCCGCGGGAGCACGATGAACGCCGCCAGCAGCGGGCCGAACGACGATCCAAGGTTGCCACCGACCTGGAAGAGGGACTGCGCAAACCCATGCCGACCCCCTGAGGCGGCTCGCGCGATCCGCGACGACTCGGGATGAAAGACTGATGAGCCAAGGCCGACCAGCGACGTCGCCGCCAGCACCAGCGCGAAGCTGCCGGCCCTCGACAGGAGGATCATTCCTGCAAGGGTGAATCCCATGCCTGCCGCCAGTGCGTACGGCCGCGGACGGCGGTCCGCGTAGAAGCCGATCACCGGCTGTAGCAGCGCGCCAGTCATCTGGAGCACGAGCGTGATCAGGCCGATCTGGGTGAAATCGAGACGGAGGTTTTCCTTGAGGATCGGATAGATGGCCGGGATCAACGACTGCATCATGTCGTTGAGCAGATGGCAGAAGCTGAGCGCCGCGAGGATCTCGAACGCCGTATTCACCTCTTCAGCATAACGGGTCGAGAGATCGCCATGGCGAATCGGAGAGTCCGAAGGCGGGTCCGGACCGCTCTGCGCGGTGGGGTGCCATGGCTCGCCCTACAATGGCAGGATGGTGATTCGGTCGGTGGCCGTCCTGGGCGCGGGGACGATGGGCGCTCAAATTGCGGCGCACTTCGCGAACGCCGGCGTTCCCGCCCTGCTGCTCGATGTCACGGCGGATGCCGCCAGGGACGGGCTCAAGCGCGCGCGCGCGCTCAAACCGGATCCCTCCTTCACGCCCGATTCGTGGAAGCTGATCGCCACAGGCAGCTTCGATGAGCTCGCGCGGGTCAAGGACAGCGACTGGATCATCGAGGCTGTCGTCGAACAGCTCGACATCAAGCGCGGGCTGCTCGAGAGAGTCGACGCCGCACGGCGGCCCGGCTCGATCGTCAGCTCGAACACGTCCGGCATTCCGATCACCGCGCTTGCGGAAGGCCGCAGCGACGACTTCCGCCGCCACTGGCTGGGCACGCATTTCTTCAACCCTCCGCGCTATCTCCACCTGCTGGAGCTGATCCCTACCGCGGAGACCGGCAAGCACATCGTCGAGGCAGTCACCTATTTCGCGGATCACCACCTCGGCAAGGGAGTGGTCATAGCGAAGGACTCGCCGAATTTCATCGGCAACCACATAGCGCTCCATGGCGTGGTGAAGATCCTCAAGCTGGTCGAGTCCGGGGCTTACACGATCGAAGAAGTCGACGCGATGACCGGACCTGCGATCGGGCGGCCGAAGAGCGCCACGTTCAGGACGCTCGATCTCGCCGGCATCGACATCCTCGCGCACGTCATCCGCAATCTCCACGAGCGCCTTCCCGACGAAGAGGCCCGCCGCGAATTCGTGCTGCCTCAGTTCGTCGAGAGGATGATCGAGCGCAAGATGGTTGGCGAGAAGGCCGGCCAGGGTTTCTACAAGCGCGTGAAAACGGCCGACGGCGAATCTGAGATCCTGACCCTCGATCCGGCGACGCTTGAATACCGTCCGCGGACGTCGCCACGCCTCTCGTCGCTGGAGGCAGCGTCCACCATCACCGACGTTCGGGAGCGCGTAAAAACGCTCTACGCCGGCAAGGACAGGGTCGGCGAGTTCCTCCGCGACACTCTCACGCCAACCCTCGCCTACACCGCCAAGGTCACCCCTGACATCGCGTACTCGCCCGACGACGTCGATCGCGTGATGCGGTGGGGCTTTGGATGGGAGCTCGGCCCGTTCGAGCTGATGGATACGATCGGGATGGCTCGCGGACCCTATGGGTCCGCGCCGCAGGTTCATGAGCTACCGCCGGCCGCACCAGACCTGCAGTTCCTCAAGTCGGCAAAGCAACGCAACGGCGTCGTCAAGAAGAACCCCGGAGCCAGTCTCGTCGATCTTGGCGACGGTGTTCTCTGCGTCGAGTTTCACTCGAAGATGAACGCCATCGGCGGCGACACGATCCAGATGCTGCACGCGGGACTTCGCGAGGCATCCGCGAACTTCGCCGCGCTGGTCGTCGGCAACGAGGGAGAGCATTTCTCCGCCGGCGCCAACATCATGCTGCTGCTTCTCGAGGCGCAGGAGGAGAACTGGGACGAAGTCGACCTGATGGTCCGCGCGTTCCAGAACGCGACGATGGCGCTGAAGTATGCCGACGTGCCTGTCGTTGTGGCGCCGGCGGCACTCGCGATCGGTGGCGCCTGCGAGATCGTTCTGCATGGCGATCGCGTCCAGGCCGCCGCGGAGAGTTATATCGGTCTCGTGGAAGCGGGCGTGGGACTGATTCCGGCGGGCGGAGGCACGAAGGAGATGGTCGCTCGCGCGGCGGAGCAGATGCCGCCCGGATCGACGGACTTTCTGCCGCCGATCCAGCGCGCCTTCGAAGCGATCGGGTTTGCGAAGGTCTCCGCCAGCGCGCCCGACGCGCAGCGCCTCGGATACCTCCGTCCGACCGATGCCGTGACGATGAATCGCGAGCGACTGATCGCGGATGCCAAGGCGCGCGCCTTGCAGCGGGTGGCGGAGGGATATCAACCGCCGGCACCGCGCATGACGATTCCGGTCGGCGGAGACACGGTGCTCGCGCCGCTGAAACTTGGCATTCACCTCGCGTGGCGCGCGGGACGCATCAGCGATCACGACGCGCTGATCGGGCGCAAGCTCGCGACGATCATGGCGGGCGGGTCGCTTCCTCATCCGTCAACGGCGACGGAACAGGAACTGCTCGACCTGGAGCGCGAGGCA
>Ga0070699_100000344_pt1 | contig 45069 bp, 32 predicted proteins | sample KBSK1503metaG_FD_65473 | JGI IMG/M metagenome (GOLD analysis project Ga0070699, IMG submission 65473) | Corn, switchgrass and miscanthus rhizosphere microbial communities from Kellogg Biological Station, Michigan, USA - KBS K1-50-3 metaG | ecosystem: Host-associated > Plants > Roots >... | reverse complement strand
CCATGCGTCTTCGCTCCGCGCTCAGGCCTGAACAGCGCCCCAGGGGTAGGGCGACTTCTAGGACAGGAGCGTCAAGGGGTTTTGATACCGCTTCTCAGAGCGGTGGTCGTGTGGAGCGTGGTCCTGGGGGCCGTGATCCTCCCGCACCTCGGCCCGTACCCGTCCACCGCCACCGCGGCGGTCACCCAGCTCAGCTCCTACGACCGCTCCTCCGCGCTCGACCAGTCCAAGGCCAAGCGCATCCATGCGGCCCAGGACGCCCAGGTCCAGCAGTGGGCGTCGGAGCTGTCCCAGGGCCTCGCCCAGTACCAGGCGGAGCAGGAGGCCATGGCGCAAGCGCAGGCCGCTGCGGCGGCGCAGGCGGCGCTCAACAACCATCCCCCGCCGCCGGCCTACATCGCCAAGATCATCTACGACGCGTTCAGCCCGCTCGGCGCTCGAGCGGTGCAGTGGGCGCTGAACGTCGCCTACTGCGAGTCGCGCTACCACCCGAATTCCGTGAACACGGACAGCGGGGCCTCGGGGCTCTTCCAGTTCCTGCCGAGCACCTGGTCGGGCACGCCCTGGGCGAGCCAGTCGCCATTCGACCCGACCGCCAACGCCCAGGCCGCCGCCTGGCTCTACTCGCACTACGGCCCCGGCCGCTGGGTCTGCCAGGGCTAAGGGCCTCCCCACTGGGTGGGGAGTAAGTAATTCGCCTCCCCACCGCGTGGGGAGGTCGGCTCCGCGAAGCGGAGCCGGGTGGGGAGCGGACCCGGGTGGGGAGCGGAGCCGGGTGGGGAGTACCTGGATCCCCGGCGCTCGACGCCTTGACATCGACAGCTCCGCCGCCCCTCCCGGCAGTGCCTTCGGCACTGCCGACCTCCCCGCGGGGCGGGGAGGCGAATTTGCCACCGCCCCTCCCGGCAGTGCCTTCGGCACTGCCGACCTCCCCGCGGGGCGGGGAGGCGAATTCCGGGGCTAGTTTTCTTCGGCCGTGACGTTGACCTGGAGCTGGTAGATCGGCTGCTTGGCGGCCGAGCCCTTGAGCTGGAGCGGCTCGTAATCCATGACCTCCACCCCGTCGGGCAGCGACCCGCGGGTGTTCTCCGACATCAGCACCTTGGCCGGGCGCACCTTCGACAGGTAGGTGCTGTTGTTCACCGGCACGCCGATGAGCGTGAACTCCAGCCGGCGCGTCGACCCGACGTGCCCGGCCACCACCTCGCCTGTGTCGAGCCCGATCCCAACCGAGATGGCCGGCTTGCCGTCGTCGACCAGCTCGCGGTTGAGCCGGTCGATTTCCCTGATCATGGCCTGGGCGGCGGCGAGCGCGCGCGGCGCGTGGTCGGTCATCGGGTTTGGCGCCCCGAACACAACGAGCATGCCGTCGCCCTGGAACTTGTCGATGTTGCCGCCATGCTCGAGGACGACCTCGATCATCCGCGAGAAGTAGTCGTTGAGGAACCGAACGAGCTCCTCGGCGTCCATGCTCTGCGATAGGGAAGAGAAGCCGGCGATGTCGGAGTTGAGCATCGTCACCTCGCGCCGCTCACCGGCCAGCAGGAAGTTGTCCGGGTCGGAGCGCTCGAGCACGTAGTCCGTGACCTGCTTGTTGACGTGCAGCTCGAACAGCCGCCGCAGGAACTCGGACTTCTGGTATTGGCGGGCGTTGTCGATGGCGATGGCCGCGAGGTCGGAGATCGCCTGCAGGAACTCCTTGTCGTCCTCCTCGAAGATGGACGCCCGGAACGGGTTGTCCACGTAGACGGCCCCGATCACCTTGCCCTTGGTGACGAGAGGCACGGCGATGATCGACCGGAGGTTCTGGAGGATGACCGACTGCTGGCCCTTGAACCGGTCGTCGAGCGTGGCGTCGGTGGAAACCACCGCCTGGCCGGTCCTGACCACCTGCTCGATGACGGTGCGCGAGCCGAGGAAATGGCGTGACTTCTCGGCGTCGGCCTCGCCGCCCGACATCTCCACCGACATGATCCCGCTGCTGGGGTCGACGAGCACGATGAAGCCGCGTGATGCCTTCATGAGGGTGATCACACGGTCCATGACCTTGCGCAGGACCTCCCTGAGCTCGAGCGATGAGCTGAGATCGCGCGCCAGCTCGTAGAGCAGGTGATCGCGCATTCCGAAATCGACTTCGCGGGCCAAGGGCACGAGCAGTCTAACGTCGTGGAGCGCCATTCCTTCCGCTTAGCGGATGGCCGGTAAACTCGAATTCCCGATGCCCACCGAAGAAGCGCTCACGCCTGACGTCGAGGCGTTGCTTTCGCGTCTGAATCCGCCCCAGCAGGAGGCCGTCACGCACGGCGAAGGCCCCCTGCTCATCTTCGCCGGCGCGGGCAGCGGGAAGACCCGCGTGCTGACCGCGAGGATCGCATACCTGATCTCCACGCGCAGGGTGTGGCCCGACCGCCTGCTCGCCGTGACCTTCACGAACAAGGCCGCCCGGGAGATGCGAAGCCGCGTCGGCGCGCTCGTCGGGGAGGGCGCGGACAAGATGTGGGTCGGCACCTTCCACTCCGCGGCGGTCAAGATCCTTCGGCGCGAGGCGGCCCGGATCGGCATCGTCCCGAGCTTCGTCATCTTCGACGAGGACGACACCCGCGCCGCTCTGAGGCGTGTCCTCGACGAGTTGAAGCTCGACCCCAAGCGCTACCCGATCCCGGGCCTCAGCAACGCCATCTCGCAGGCCAAGAACGAGCTCAAGCGACCCGAGGACTACCCGAACCGCAGCTACCACGACGAGATCGTGCGCCGCGTGTACGAGTCGTACCAGGACGTGCTGCGCCGCTCGGGCGGGCTCGACTTCGACGACCTGATCATGAAGCTGGTCGAGCTCTTCAACACCGACGAGGACGCCCTCGCCAAGTGGCGCGACCGCTTCCGCCACGTCCTCGTCGACGAGTACCAGGACACCAACCGGGCCCAGTACGTGCTCGTCAACCAGCTCGCGGCGCAGCACCGCAACGTCGTCGTGGTCGGCGACGACGACCAGTCCATCTACCGGTTCCGCGGCGCCGACGTGCGCAACATCCTCGACTTCCGGAAGGACTACCCGGACGCGCACGTGGTCCGCCTCGAACAGAACTACCGCTCCAGCCAGGCCATCCTCGATGCCGCCTACCAGGTCATCCGCACCAACCCCGAGCGGGCCGAGAAGCGGCTGTGGACCAGCCGCGCCGGTGGTGAAAAGGTGATGGCGACCCAGGCCTACAACGAGATCGAGGAGGCGGAGTTCGTCGCCGACGAGATCGAGCGGCTGCGGAAGACCGAGAACCGGGGCTATTCCGACTTCGCGATCCTCTACCGCACCAACGCACAGTCGCGGTCCTTCGAGGACGTGCTGGCGCGGCGGCGCATCCCTTACCGGCTCGTGGGCGGGGTGCGTTTCTGGGAGCGGCGCGAGGTCAAGGACGTCGTCGCTTACCTTCGCTTCTGCTTCAACCCGAAGGACGCGATCAGCTTCGGCCGCATCGTATCGGTGCCGTCGCGGAAGATCGGCAACGTCACGGTCGAGGCGCTGACCGCCTTCTCGCGGGACAGCGAGGCTGACCTGCTGTCGCTGCTCGCCGACCCGGCGCGGGTTCTGGGCCTGCCGCGTCCATCAATCGAGCCGCTGCGCAAGTTCCGCGCCCAGCTGGAGTCGGTGCGCTCGGTCATGGGGGTGCTGCGGCCAAGTGAGCTGCTCGACCACGTCGTCGAGGTCATGGGGCTGCGGTCGCACTACCTGGACGGAACGCCGCAGGGCGAGGCGCGCATCGAGAACATCAACGAGCTTCGCGGACTGGCGGAGAGCTTCGACGACCGCGAGCCCGCTCAGGGCCTGGAGGATTTCCTGGCCGAGGTCGCGCTCGTCTCCGATGTCGATGCCTATGACGAGAACGGGGAGGGCGTGACGCTCATCACGCTGCACATGGTCAAGGGCCTGGAGTTTCCGGTCGTGTTCATGGTCGGCATGGAGGAGGGGCTGCTGCCGCACCAGCGCGCGCTCGACGAGCGCGAGGAGAACCCCTCGCTCGTGGGCGCGGCCACCGAGATGGCGGAGGAGCGACGCCTCTGCTACGTGGGCATGACCCGCGCGAAGGACCGGCTGTACCTCAGCTGCGCTTTCCGGCGCCACCTATACGGCCGCTCGCAGCCGGCCTTCCCGAGCCGGTTCCTGACCGAGATCCCGCAGTCGATGCTCGCCGCCCCGCGCGGCAGCGCACCGGTGGCGCCGCCTCGGCAGGGCTACCGCGAGCGCTACCAGGAGCGGCAGGTCCAGGCGGCCCCGGCGGCCCCGCCGGTGCAGCGGTTCGCAAGCGGCGACCGCGTCTCGCACCCGGCCTTCGGCGCCGGCACCGTGGTCAAGAGCACGCTCACGCGCACGGACGAGGAGCTGGTGATCAAGTTCGACCGGGTCGGCCTCAAGATCCTGTCGGGCATGCTGGCCCCGCTGACGAAATGACCAAGAAGAAGGCGCCTGCGAAGAAGACCGCGAAGGTGGACGACCCCGCGGAGCGTGCGGAAGATTTGCGTGAGCAGATCCGCCATCACGAGCACGCCTACTACGTGCTCGACCTGCCGGAGATCTCGGATGCCGAGTTCGATGCCCTGTTCCTCGAGCTGCGCCGCCTCGAGGAGGAGAACCCCGGCCTCGTCACCGCCGACTCGCCCACGCAGCGCGTGGGCGGCGAGGCGTCGGAGCAGTTCGCGAAGGTGCGGCACCGCTCGCCGATGCTGAGCCTCCAGAACGCTTTCGATGAGGGCGAGATCCGGGCTTTCGACCGCCGCGTGCGCGGCGCCATCGGCGACGACGTGCACTACTGCGCCGAGCTCAAGATCGACGGCCTCGCCATCAGCCTCACCTACGAGCACGGCCGCCTCGTTCGGGCGGCCACACGGGGCGACGGAACCGTGGGCGAGGACGTCACGGCCAACGTGCGCACCATCCGCAGCGTCCCGCTCACGATCGAACCGGTCGCGGGCCTGCCCGAGGTGTTCGAGGTCCGCGGCGAGGTGTACTTTCCGATCGCCGCCTTCGAGCGGCTGAATGCCGAGATGGAGGCCCAGGGCAAGGCCCGCTACGTTAACCCGCGCAACACCGCCGCGGGCAGCGTCCGCCAGATCGACCCCAACGTCACCGCCGGCCGCGACCTGCAGACGTTCATGTACACGCTCGACCCGGGCGGTCCTTGCCGATCGCAGTGGGAGGTGCTCGGTGCCCTCCAGAAAATGGGGTTCCGCGTCAACAAGCACCGCCGCAAGCTCACGGGGATCGACGAGGTCCTCGAGTACCACGCCGAATGGCAGCGCCGCCGCCATGAGCTGGAGCACGAGATCGACGGCGTGGTGATCAAGGTCGACCGCTTCGACCAGCAGCTGGAGCTCGGGTTCGTCGCGCGTTCGCCCCGCTGGGCGATCGCTTTCAAGTACGCGCCCGAGGAGGCCGAGACCGAGGTCGAAGACATCGAGTGCTACGTCGGGCGCACCGGCGTGCTCACGCCGGTCGCGCATGTCAAGGCGGTGGTCGTGGGAGGCGTGACCGTGCGCAACGTCACGATGCACAACGAGGCCCAGGTCAACGAGAAAGGTGTGTACGTGGGCGCGCGGGTCGTCATCCATCGTGCCGGCGACGTCATCCCCGAGATCGTGAGCGTGAAGGAGCCGAAGCAGGGCTGGCGCATGCCGGCCAAATGCCCGGTGTGTGGTGGCGAGGTCGTGCGTGAGGAGCCGTACATCGCGCACCGCTGCATCAACCCGTTCTGCGCCGCCCAGCGCCTGGAGCGCCTGCGGCATTTCGCCAGCCGTGGCGCGATGAACATCGACGGCCTCGGCTACGCCACCATCAACCAGCTCATCGAGCAGAAGTGGGTGGTCGATCCAAGCGACCTTTACCGGCTGACCAAGGAGCAGGTGGTCCAGCTCGAAGGCTTCGCCGACAAGTCGGCGCAGAAGCTCATGACGCGCATCGCCGACAGCAAGCGGCCATCGCTCGGGCGCTTCCTGTACTCGCTCGGCATCCCGCAGGTGGGCGAGGCGACGGCGGACCTGCTCGCGGCCGAGTTCGGCAGCATCGAGAAGCTGCGCTCGGCGACCGAGGAGCAGATCGACGCGGTGGAGAGCGTCGGGGCCAACATGGCGGGCGAGGTGCGGAAATACTTCGAAGGCCACGGCGGAGAGCTCGTCGGGCGCCTGCTCGAGGCGGGCGTGCAGCCGCAAGCGGTGGAGGCTTCAGGCGACGGGCCGTTCACCGGCAAGACCTTCGTGTTCACCGGCACGCTGGAGACCATGGGCCGCCCCGATGCGGAGGCCCTGGTGCGGCGGATGGGCGGGAAGGCGGCCGCGAGCGTGAGCGCCAAGACCGACTACGTGGTCGCTGGGCCGGGCGCCGGGTCGAAGCTCGAAAAGGCCCAGAAGCTGAAGCTTCACATCCTGGACGAGGAGCAGTTCCTGGAGCTGATCAGGGAGTGAAATTCACCTCCCCACCGGGTGGGGAGGTCGGCCGCAGGCCGGGTGGGGCGAAACCCTAAAGTAATTTCGTGCCACTAACCCGCACCCAGGTCCGCCATGTCGCGCAGCTCGCGCGCATCGCCCTCGAGCCGGGCGATGAGGAGTTCTACGCCGAACAGCTGAGCGGCATCCTCGAGCACATCGACCGGCTGCAGGAGGTCCCCACCGACGCCATCCCTCCCACCGCGCAGGTGGTCGAGGTGACGAACCCGCTGCGCGAGGACGTGCCCCGACCCTGTCTCACGCAGGAGGAGGCGCTGGCCAACGCGCCCGCCGTGGTCAACGGGATGTTCCGCGTGCCCTCGATCCAGGAAGAAGCATGAGCGAGCTGACGGAGCTGACCATCAACGAGGCGGCGCGCCTCCTGCGGCTGCACTCGATCTCGGCGGCGGAGCTCGTGACCGCTCACGTCGAGCGCATCGAACAGGTCGATCCCATGGTCAAGGCCTTTCTGCGCTTCACGCCGGAGCTCTACGAGAAGCAGGCGGACGAGGCGGACGAGAAGCTGAAGCGCGCCGAAGGCGGACCGCTGACGGGCATCCCGCTTGCAGTCAAGGACGTCCTGTGCGTGAGGGGCGTCGAGACGACGGCGGGATCCCAGATCCTGCGCGGCTTCAAGCCGCCCTACACGGGTAGCGCCGTGGCGCGGTTGTTCGACGCGGGCGCGGTGATGCTCGGAGTCACGAACTGCGACGAATTCGCCATGGGCAGCTCGACCGAGAACTCGGGCTATCACCCCACGCACAACCCCTGGGATCTCGACCGCGTCCCCGGCGGCAGCTCGGGCGGGAGCGCCGCCGCGGTGGCGGCGGGCGAGGCAATGATCGCCCTGGGCACGGACACCGGCGGCTCCATTCGCCAGCCGGCCGCGGTGTGCGGCGTCGTCGGCATGAAGCCGACCTATGGGCGCGTGAGCCGCTACGGGCTGATCGCCTTCGCGTCCAGCCTCGACCAGGTCGGGCCGTTCGCGCGCTCGGTCGAGGACGCGGCGCTTGTGCTCGAGGCCATCTCCGGCCACGACCCGCTCGACGCCACCAGCTCCGACCGCCCCAACGAGGTCCACCGCGATTTCGAAAAGGGCGTCAAGGGCATGCGCATCGGCATGCCGCGTGAGTACTTCGAGGTCGAGGGCATGGAGCCGGGCGTGAACGCGGCGGTGCGCGAGGCGATCAAGGCCCTGGAGAACGCCGGCGCGGAGATCGTCGACGTGACCCTCCCGCACACCGACTACGGCCTCGCCGCCTACTACATCATCGCCCCCGCCGAGTGCTCGTCCAACCTGGCGCGGTACGACGGCGTGAAGTACGGCCTTTCGGTGCATGACGTGGACAACATCACCGAGATGTACATGCGCACGCGCCGGCAGGGATTCGGGACCGAGGTGCGGCGCCGGATCATGCTCGGCACGTACGCGCTGTCGACCGGCTACTACGACGCGTACTACTTGAAGGCGCAGAAGGTGCGCACGCTCATCAAGCAGGACTTCGACCGGGCGTTCAGCAAGTGCGACGCGATCGTGAGCGCGACGTCGCCGGTGGTCGCGTTCCCCATCGGCTCGCGCACGCAGGACCCACTGTCGATGTACCTGTGCGACGTGCTCACATTGGGCGGCAACCTGGCCGGCCTGCCTGGGATCAGCGTGCCGTGCGGGATGTCGCAGGGCCTGCCTGTGGGCCTGCAGGTGCTGGCGCCGCAGTGGCGAGAAGACGTCGCGCTGCGGGTAGCGCGCGCGTACGAGGTGGCGAGTGGGGTGAAGGCAGAGGTCGCGAGCGTTGCCTGACTCTCCGTGGGAGGTCGTCATCGGCATGGAGGTGCACGTGCAGCCGCGCACGCGCACGAAGATGTTCTGCGGCTGCGCCATCGGCCAGCTCGGCGACCCGCCCAACTCCAACGTCTGCGAGGTCTGCCTGGGCCTGCCGGGCGTGCTGCCCGTCATCAACAAAGCCGCGGTCGAGGCGTGCCTGAAGACCGCCCTCGCGCTCAATTGTGAGATCCCGCGCCATACCAAGTTCGACCGCAAGAACTACATGTATCCCGACCTTCCGAAGGGCTATCAGATCAGCCAGTACGACCTGCCGATGAGCGTCAACGGATACCTGGAGCTCGATGGGCGCAGGGTGCGCATCCGTCGCGTCCACCTCGAGGAGGACACGGGCAAGCTCATCCATGCCGGCGACAAGCTGCACAAAGCCTGGGAGTCTTACGTCGACCTCAACCGGGCCGGGGTGCCGCTGATGGAGATCGTCAGCGAGCCCGACCTTCGGTCCGCGGACGAGGCCCGCGACTACGCGCAAGCGCTGCGGACCTTACTGCGCACGATCGGCGCTTCCGAGGCCGAGATGGAGAAAGGGCAGCTTCGGGCTGAACCCAACATCTCGATCCGGCGACCTGGGACCGATGACCTGGGCGTGAAGACGGAGCTCAAGAACATCAACTCGTTCCGTGCGCTTCACCGCGCGATCGAATTCGAGGTCAAGCGGCAGATCGAGCTGGTGGAGTCCGGCGGGACGGTGGTGCAGGAAACCCGCGGCTGGTCCGAGGCCGAGCAGCGCACCTTCTCGCAGCGCAGCAAGGAGTTCGCGGAGGACTACCGGTATTTCCCCGAGCCCGACCTGCCGCCCCTCGAGCTGGACCGGGCGTGGATCGAGGACCTTCGCCTCTCGCTGCCCGAGCTTCCTGCCTCGCGCAGGGCGCGGCTGGTCTCGGAATATGGCCTGCCGGCCGCCGACGCCGGCCTGATCTCCGCCGACCGGGACCTGGCCGACCTCTTCGAAGCGGCCGTGAGGTCAGGCGCCGACGCGAAAGCCACAGCCAACTGGACGATCGGTGAGGTGGCGCCTTCGGGCAAACTGCTGCCGGCCGACCACCTCGCCGACATCGTCAAGCTGGTGACGTCCGGGGCGATCACGAGGGATCAAGGCCGGCTGGTCCTCAGCGCATCGATGGAAAACGGCCATTCGCCGGCGCAGATCGTCGCCGAGCGTGGCTTCGCCCAGCTGAGCGATGAGTCCGAGCTGCGACAGATCGTTGAGGCCGTCATCGCGGGCAACCCGCGGGCGGTGGAGGACTACCGAGCCGGCAAGAAGCAGGCGATGCAAGCCCTGATGGCGGACGTTCGCAGCCGCGCTCCCCAGGCCAATCCCAGGGTGGCAAGCGCGATCCTCCTAGAACTCCTGAAGTAAAGGGTGGGGTGGTGAAGGTTTGCCTCCCCGCTGTGCGGGGAGGTCGGCAGTGCCAAAGGCACTGCCGGGTGGGGCGATACGGAATTGGCAGGGACGGCTCACTGAGCTTGAGGTATATGCCGTGAATGACGTCGTCGAGCGATTCATCGACATCAACCACCGGAACCCGAAGCACTCGATACCCAGCCTTCTTGAGCGACTCGGTTTTCCGGTGATCTGCATCGTCTTCGTGGAACGGACCGTCCACCTCTATCGCAAGGCGCGCCGATATGCAGAGGAAGTCGACGAAGTAGGGTCCCACCGGAACCTGGCGGCGGAACTTGTAGCCGTCGATCTGCTTGCTCCGAAGCCGCGACCACAGGCGCCGCTCGGTCTCGGTCATGTTGTTTCGGAAGTGTCGGGCAAGATACGTTTCCGGAGAATGCATTCCCCTACGGTCGAGCTTTCCACTGTTCTTTCCTATCCAGCTTGTTAACTGAATTCCCCCACCCGGCTGCGCTTCGCGCAGCCGACCTCCCCGCGAGTGGGGAGGCATAAATGGCTCGCATCATCGCGCTGGTGCTGCCGCTGGGCCTCGACACTTTCGCGATCGCGGCGGCGCTCGGCATCACGCGGCTTTCAGGTTCCCAGCGCGTCCGCTTCAGCCTCCTGTTCGCCGCTTTCGAGGGCGGCATGCCGGTGATCGGCCTTCTCATCGGAGCCGGGCTTGGCCAGGCGATCGGCGGTTGGTCGGAGTACCTGGCGATCGCGGCCCTGGCAGGCGTCGGGGCCTACATGCTGTTCGGCCGCGACGAGGACGAGGAACGCGTGAGGAAGCTGGCGGCCGCGCGCGGTCCGGCCGTGATCGGCCTCGGCCTGACCGTCAGCCTGGACGAGCTGGCGATCGGCTTCAGCCTGGGCCTGCTGAACGTGCCCATCATCCCCGCGATCTTGTTAATCGCCGCCCAGGCGTTCATCGTCTCCCAGGTCGGCTTCGCGCTGGGCGGCAAGGTGGGCGAGGCGACCCGCGAGGGCGCGGAGCGGCTCGCGGGCGCTGTGCTCCTGGTGATCGCCGGCGCGCTGCTGGTGGCCAGGATCCTGGCCGCGCGCTGAAGGAGACCCTAGTTCGGCAGCCGGCGCGAGATGTACGCGCTGTACCCGAAAAGCGCCACCCCGGCCACGTACGCCAGCATCGCCGTCAGTACGAGCAGGCCGCCGACGATCTCCGGCACCACCGGCGTGAACCCGACGGCCAGGATCGAGGCGCCCAGGGCGACCCCGGCCCAGCCCTGGAGGTGGATCACCCGAGGCGTCACGTTGACCAGGGGCCAGAGCATCCACCTCTGCCACCAGCTCGGGAAGGCGTCCTGGCGCACGAGATACAGGCCCGCCCCGACGAGCGCCCCTCCCAGCACGTAAGCCACGGCCATGAGTACGTACATCACCATCCGGGCGATTCTACGCACCCGGTCCCGCGAGACGACTCCCGGTAGCCTTGTCGGGTGCCCCTGCCGCCCGACCTCCACGTGCACACGGAATGGTCGTGGGACGCCCCGCGCGGCGACATGGAGCGGTCCTGCGAGCGCGCCCTCGAGATCGGGCTACCCGCGATCGCGTTCACCGAGCACGCAGACTGGGCCCTCGTGCACGCAGGCCAGCACCCGGTTGACTTGGCCGGCTACCTCGAGGCGGTGGAGCGCTGCCGGGCCCGCTTCAAGAGCCTGCGCATCCTCACCGGGGTTGAGCTGGGCGAGCCGCACTGGTTCCCCAAGGAGACGGCGGAGCTCCTGGCCGCGGGCCAGCTCGACCGGGTGCACGGCTCCATCCACTGCATCCGGATCGCCGGCGAGATGCTCGACGCCAGCCAGTTTCGCGATCGCGCCGGCCTCAACTTTCCCGCTGCGGTGCGCGAGTACTTCCGCGAGACGCTGGCGATGGTGGACAGCGGCCAACCGTTCGAGACGCTCGCGCACCTCGACTACCCCAAGCGCTACTGGGTCGCCGGCGCCGCGCCATACCGAGAGGAGGACTTCGAGGCCGAGATCCGGGCCATCCTTGTCGCCGCGGCGCGCACCGGGCGCGCGCTGGAGGTGAACACGACGCGCGGTGACGTGCTGTGCCCGGGGCCGACCGTGGTGCGATGGTGGCGCGAGGTGGGGGGCCAGGCGGTGCAGTTCGGGAGCGACGCGCACCAGCCGGACAAGGTCGCCGCGGGTTTCGCGACCGCAGCCCAGGTGGTCGAGGCGGCGGGCTTCAAGCCCTCGCCCGACCCCACCTCCCAATGGCGCCGGTGATCCTGCGCCCGGTGTCGCCGGCGCATGGCGGGGCCGCCATCGCGCGTGACGAGGGCAAGGTGTGGCTCGTCAACTACGCGCTGCCGGGGGAGGTCGTCGAGGCTGAGCCACGGGGCAAGCAGGGCGGCGTGGCCGTGGCGACGACGACACGCGTCGTCGAGCCATCGCCGTTTCGCGTCGCGCCGCCGTGCCCTCACTTCGGTACGTGTGGCGGCTGCCAGCTGCAGCACGCTGCTTATGCGCATCAGCTGGAGCTCAAGCGGCAGGTGGTCGAGGAGGCGTGGGCGCGCGCGGGCCTGCGGCTGCCGCCCGACACTCCGGTGCTCGGGATGGAGGACCCATGGCGCTACCGAATCCGTGGCGAGTTCGAGGCCGTGCCCGGTCCAGGCGGTTGGCGCTTTGGCTTTCACCGGCTGCGTTCGCACTCGGTGCTGGCGATCGACACGTGCCCCATCCACGACCTGCGCATCGAGCAGGCGCTGCCGGCTTTCGCGCAGGCGGCCAACGAGCTGGAGCTCACCGATCTGCAGAACCTTCTGCTCACCGTCGAGCCCACCGGACGCGGGCTGCTCTGGCGGTTTCGCCACAAAGGCCCCGAGCCGAAATGGCCGCGGGACCAGTTCGCGCACCGCGTGGCGGAGCTGCTGCCTGACCAGGTGCTGCTGGACGACGCGATGAGCCTGGAGTTCTGGGGCCTCACGTTTCGCGTCCGCAGCGACACGTTCGTGCAGACCAACTACCGGCAGATGCTGGTCCTTTACGAGACGGCGCTGGACATGCTTGGCGACGTCTCGGGCGCCCGGGTGCTGGATCTGTATGCGGGCATCGGCACGATCTCCGTCGCGGTCGCGCGCAAGGCGGCAACCGTGACCGCGGTGGAGGAGAACCCGCGGGCCGTGCAGCTGGGCCGGCTCAATGCGCGCATCAACGCGGCCAGGGTGGAGTACATGCCCGGGAAGGTCGAGACGATGCTGCGACAGGTCCGGCTCGGGCATCATGCAGCGGCGATTCTCGACCCGCCTCGCGCGGGCTGCGAACCTGCGGCCCTGGCGGAGATCCTGCGGCTGGGGCCCGAGCGGCTTGTCTACATCTCTTGCGAGCCGTCAACGCACGCACGCGACCTCATCGCGCTGGTGCGGGGCGGCTACCGGGTGCGGCGAGCGGCGATCGTGGACATGTTCCCGCAGACGTACCACATAGAGTCGGTTGCGCTGTTACAGCGAAGTTAAGTGGGATGCCCCACCCGCCTGGCCACTTCGCGGCGAGGCGACCTCCCCACAGGGTGGGGAGGCGAAGCTAAAAGACGTCCAGCCCGTGTCCTAGCTTCAGGAGTGCAAGCCGCAGGCGTCCCGGTCGAAGCTGCCTGACCGCGAACGCCAGGACCGGCTTCAGTATCAGCACGGCAGTAACAACGCGGGCCGAAGTCTAGGGTTACGGACCTTGCTCATGCAAGCTGCTGGACGAACTCGGCCAGCCGGCCCACGCCCTCGCGGAGATCGGCGTCCGAGCTGGCCAGGCTGATCCGGACCGCGCCCGCGGCCACCTCCCCGAACGCGGTCCCGGGCGCCACCGATACGCCCCGCTTGCGCAGCAGCCTGAAGGCGAAGTCGCGAGCGTGAACACGGCTCCGTGAGATGTCGGCCATGCAGTAGAAGGCGCCGGTGGGCTCGCTGATGAGCATGTCCGCTTCCCGGAGGATGTCGACGACGGCGTCTCGGCGGTGGCGGTAGGCGGCGACCATCTCGCCGACGCAGTCCTGCGGGCCGTCCAGGGCGGCCTCGGCGGCGACCTGGCTGATGGTCGAAACGCATGAGGAGTTCGATTCGAGCACCTTGGTCGCGGTGTCGATGAGCTCTGCCGAGCCGGCCACGTAGCCGATGCGCCACCCGGTCATCGAATACGACTTCGAGAACGTGAACACACTGGCGATGCGCGGGTCGTCGGGAGCGAGGCTGGCGGGGCTGGTCCACGAGCCGTCGAGGATGATCTGGTCGTAGCACTCGTCGCTCACCAGCCAGAGGTTGTGGCGCTGCGCAAGCTCGACCAGGCGCTCAACGGTGGCCGCCGGGTACACCGCGCCGGTCGGGTTGTTGGGGCTGTTGATCAGGAGCAGCTTGGTGCGCGGCGTGATCAGCCGGGCGATGGCGTCGATGTCGGGCTGGAACCCATCCGCCGCCGCACAGGGATAGAACACGCCCCTGGCTCCGACCCACGTGAGCATGAGCCGCGTGTTCGGCCAGCCCGGGTCGGGCATGAGCACCTCGTCGCCGGGCTCGAGCACCGCCCCGAACACCGCCGCGATCGCGCCCACCCCGCCGGGCGCGCAGGCGATGCGATCCGGCGTCACGCTGATCCCGTTCACCCGCTCGAGCTTGGCCACGAGCTTCTCGCGCAGCGAGATGAGGCCCTGGGTGTGGGTGTAGAACGTCTTGTTCTCGTCGATGGCGCGCTTGCCGGCCTCGCTGATGTGCTTGGGCGTGGGGAAGTTGGGCTGGCCGACGTCGAGGCGGATCGCGCCCGGGGTGCGCAGCGCCTCGTTGGCGAGCTCGCGGATGCCGGAGTGGGCGGCTTCGGCGGGCAGGTGGGCGAGGGACGGCAGAGAAAGTCGAGCCATTGCAGAGAATCGTAAGGGGCGCCGGCCTTCTACCCCGCCGCCTCCCGCCGCATCACGATCAGATGTATCCCAAAGAACCGCGTGATCAGGTCGGCCATCCGGGTCGTGCGCCGGAAGTAGGGCGGATATGCGGCCGGCTCGATACGCCTGAAGCCGAAGGGCTCGTAGTAGCCCTCCAGCTCGCGCCGGCAGGACAGATGGAGGACGACGCCTGCTTCGCGAGCGAGGAGCGCCTTGATGACCGTGGTTCCGACGCCCTCGCCCTGCCGCTTGGGGACGACCGCGATCGAGGCCAGTTCACGGCTTCCGTCGCCGTGCGACTTGACCTGGCCCATCCCGACCATCTCCCCGTCCTCCTCGGCCACAAGGAAATTGGGCCATTGAAGGTTCATCCCGGGCAGACGTACCTCCGCGATGAGGCGTCGGATTGCGGGCTGGTCGTTCTCGGTCGCGGGACGGATGGTGAGGGGCATCCTGGCGCCAGTAGACTATCCCGGGGTCCCGCCAACCCAGCCTAAAGAATGCAGCACGCCCCCAACACCTTCGTCCACCTCCACAACCACACCGAGTACTCGCTGCTCGATGGGGCCAGCCGCATCCCCGCCATGGTCGCCCGCGCGGCCGAGCTGGAGATGCCGGCGATCGGGCTTACCGACCACGGCGTCATGTACGGGGCCATCCACTTCTACAAGGCGTGCAAGGAGGCCGGGATCAAGCCGATCGTTGGCTGCGAGGTGTACGTCGCGCCGCGGTCGCGGCTGCTGCGCGAGGGGCGCGTCGACCGCGACCCCAGCCACCTCACGCTTCTGGCCGCGAACCACGAGGGCTACCTCAACCTGATGAAGCTCTGCACCGTGGGGCAGATGGAGGGGATGTACTACAAGCCCCGCATCGACAAGGAGATCCTGGCCGAGCACGCGGCGGGCCTGATCGCCTTGTCAGGATGCCTGCAGGGCGAGGTGGCGGCCCGCATCGCCGACAACGACATGGACGGCGCGCGCGAGTCGGTGGCCGCGTTCCGGGACATCTTCACCAAGGACCGCTTCCTGCTCGAGGTGCAGCGGCATGGCATCGAGAAGCAGGACCGGGTCAATGAGGCGCTGGTCGGGCTGGGCCGCGAATTCTCACTTCGGCTGTGCGCCACCAACGACCTCCATTACGTCCACCGCCACGACTCCGAGGCGCACGACGTGCTCCTGTGCCTGCAGACCGGGGCGAGGTTCAACGACCCCAACCGCTGGCGGTTCTCGACGCAGGAGAACTACATGAAGACGCCCGAGGAGATGGCCGCCACGTTCGCCGACCTGCCCGAGGCGCTGGCGAGCACGCTCGAGGTGGCGGACATGTGCGACCTCAAGCTGCACCTGGGCGCCACGCTCCTGCCGCCGTTCGACGTCCCGGACGGGCTGTCGCCCGACCAGTACCTGGGCAAGCTGGTCGCCGAGGGGCTGAAGTGGCGGTACGGCGCCGAGCCGAGCACCGCGGCCAGGGAGCGCGCCGAGAACGAGCTGGCGGTCATCAAGGCGACCGGCTACGCGTCCTACTTCCTCATCGTGTGGGACTTCTACAACTACGCGCGCAAGCACCAGATCGTGGTGGGGCCGGGCCGGGGCAGCGCGGCCGGCAGCCTTGTCAGCTACTGCCTGGGCATCACGAACCTCGATCCCCTGCAGCACGGCCTCATCTTCGAACGCTTCCTCAACATCGACCGCGTGTCGATGCCCGACATCGACTGCGACTTCTCGGTGGAGGGTCGCGAGAAGGTCATCAAGTACGTGTCGGAGAAGTACGGGTCAGACCGCGTGGCCCAGATCATCACCTTTACGACCATGGCCTCCAAGGCGGCGATCCGCGACGTGGGCCGCGTGCTGGAGGTGCCACTGCGCGACACCGACCGGCTCGCCAAGCTCATCCCGGTCTGGCAGGGGCGCTCGAAGTCGCTGGAAGACGCGGTCAAGGAAGTCCCCGAATTCCGCGAGGCATACGAGTCGAACGAAGACCAGAAGCGGCTCATAGACGTGGCGCGCGCACTGGAGGGCGTGTCGCGCAACGTGAGCACGCACGCCGCGGGCGTGGTGATCGCGCCCGAGCCGCTGGTTCGCTACACGCCGCTGCAGTTCGGCCCGAAGAGCGACGCGGTGATCACCCAGTACGACATGAAGGCGGTCGGCGACATCGGCCTGCTGAAGATCGACTTCCTCGGCCTGCAGAACCTCGACATCATCGCCACGTGCCTACGGCTGGTGAAAGAGCGACGAGCCATCGAAATCGACCTCGAGTCGGTGCCTTTCGATGACGCCAAGACATACGAGCTGCTTTCCGCCGGCGACACGCACGGCGTGTTCCAGCTCGAAGGCGCGGGCATGCGGCGGATGTTGATGGACATGCGGCCGCAGTCGTTCGGGGACGTGTCGGCTTCAGTCGCGCTGTTTCGCCCGGGCCCGATGGTCAACATCCCCGCGTTCATCGCGCGCAAGCAGGGGCGCGAGCCCATCGAGTACATGCACGAGCGGCTCGAGCCGATCCTGCGCGAGACGTACGGCGTGATGATCTACCAGGAGCAGGTGATGATGGCCGCCCGCGAGCTGGCCGGGTTCACCATGAGCGAGGCGGACATCCTGCGCGCCGCGATGGGAAAGAAAGACAAGCCCAAGATGGCCAAGCAGCGCACGAAGTTCGTGACGGGTGCGGTCGAGCGGGGAATCTCGACGGCGACCGCGGAGGCGCTGTTCGACGGCATCGCGAAGTTCGCCGAGTACGGGTTCAACCGTGCGCACTCCGCGGCATATGGGGTGATCGCGTACCAGACCGCCTACCTGAAATCGAACTACCCGCTGGAGTACATGACGTCTTTGTTGATCCACATGGAGGGGTCGGCGGACAAGGTGGCGACGGCGATCGTCGACTGCCGCATCCGCGGCATCGAGGTTCTGGCGCCGGACATCAATCGCTCACGAGCCGACTTTTCGATCAGCGACGGCCGTGTGCTGTTCGGCCTGGCCGCGATCAAGAACGTGGGACAGCATGCGGTGGAGTCGATCGTCTCCTTGCGCGACGCCGATGGCCCGTTCAAGTCCCTCGAGGACCTGTGCGAGCGCACGTCGGCCGTCCAGGATGTGAACCGGCGGGTGCTGGAGTCGCTGGTGGCTTCGGGCGCCTGCGATTCGCTCGGCGAGCGGGCGCGGCTGGCTTACGTGCTGGACCACGCGGTCTCCCGCGCCGAGCGGGCGCGGCGCGACCGCGAATCGGGCCAGACGTCGCTGCTGGAGATGGTGGGCTCGGAGGAGGTGACGGCCGACGACTATGGCCTCGCCATCGACGTGGCGCCGATGGCGGGCGAGGAGAAGCTGCGGCTGGAGAAGGAGCTGCTGGGGCTGTATCTCTCCGACCACCCGCTGCGGCGCATCTCGGCCGAGCTGGCGAAGCTGTCGGACACGCAGGCGGTAGAGGTGACGAGCGCGCTGCAGGACACGGAGGTTCGGGTGGCGGGGCTGGTGCGGGAGGTGCGGCGCGTGGTGACGCGGAAGGGCCAGATCATGGCGTACGCCTCGCTGGAGGACCTGACGGGGACGGTGGACGTGGTGCTGTTCCCCCGCGTGTTCGAGCAGACGCGCCTGTTGTTCGAGCCGGATCGCGTGGTCGTGGTGGCGGGGAAGGTGGACGCGCGGGCGGGGAGCACGCGGGCGACGGGCGCGTCTGCCTCGCCGGTCGAGCCGGAGATGGAGGCGGAGGTAGAGACGGCGTCGGTGGTGGCCGACATGGCGTGGCTGTGGGACGACCCGGAGTGCCTGCCGGTGGCGCGGCGGCAGCTGCTGCACGTGCGGGTGCCGCGGGGCGACTCCGGCCTGGCGGAGCGGCTGGAGGCTGTGCTGGCGCGGCACCCGGGGTCGGACGAGGTGGTGCTGCACGTGGTGGTGGGTCGCCGTGAGGTGACCGTCCACGCGGATCGATATCATGTCCAGGCTGGCGCGGCGCTGGCGGCCGAGCTGGACGAGCTGGTGGGCCCGGCGTCGACCCGGGTGGAGACGGTGCGACCGAAGGCCCAGTCGAACGGCAACGGGCGCGGCAAGCCGAGCTGGAGATGAGATGAGAGGAGTGGAGATGAGCGAAGACGAGGCGGGCGCGGGCGGCCGGTACGTGGTCGTGAAAGCGCTGGAGGATGGGGTGGTGATCATGGGCCTGACGCGGGGGAAGGACACGCGCTCGCACCATTCGGAGCGGCTGGACGCGGGCGAGGTGATGGTGGCGCAGTTCACGGAGCTGACGGCCGCGATCAAGATCCGGGGCCGGGCGGAGATCCTGACCGACGTGGGCCGGGTGGAGTCAGGTAGCTAACCTAGAATCCTCTGCCGACGTTCATGCGCCCACGTAGCTCAGGCGGTAGAGCATTTCCTTGGTAAGGAAAAGGTCCCCGGTTCGAATCCGGGCGTGGGCTCCGACTCGATCTCCTGCATTCGAGTTGAAGGATTTCCTTACATTCCAAACCTAGTCCGAGCCGTTGGAGCCTTACATTGGCAAGGACATGCTCGACCGGCTGCCTGCGGAGCGGCTCGAACGAGGCGCCTAGGATGGTGAAAACTGACGTCCGGCTCGAGCCCGAGGACTGCCAGCAGTCTCAGCGCTGCGGCGAGTTGACCCGTGAAGCTTCGTCTTCTGCGCGTCTGAAAACGCATTGATGACAATCAACGAGCGCCGGGTGGATCCGCTGTTTGTGGTCGATAACTCAGAAGGCGGGAGGAACGGCCTCGGCTACCTGCGCGACTGGTGCGATCTCGCAAACGCTCTCGATGTCGCCACCGGAATGTTCGAGATAGGCGCTCTCACCGCTCTTGACGGCGCTTGGCAGAAACTTGACAAGATCCGCATCCTGATGGGCGCGGAGGTCACTTCGGGAACTAGGCAAGCTATCCTCAAAGCGATCCGCTCACGCGCCACACAGGTCATCGATGAGGGCCTGCACGGTGACAAAGACAGCAACCCTTTCTTGGAAGGCGTCGATGCCGTCGTCGACGCCCTTCGAAAGGGCCGCATCGAGTGCCGCGCGTTTTCGCGCAAGAAATTCCATGCGAAGGCATACATCACACACGCGCGGATGGAAGTCGTCGGGGCACAGGCTCTGGTTGGCTCCTCGAACTTCACCCGACCTGGCTTGACAGAGAACGTCGAGCTGAACATCAAGGTAGAAAGCAGTGCCGAGGTCGCACAACTCCAGCAGTGGTACGAACGGTACTGGTCGGAAGCCGATGACATCACGACCGAAGTCCTACAAGCGATTGAGCGTCACACCGCTGCTTTCACTCCGTTTGAGGTCTACTCCCGGGCACTCCACGAACTCTTCAGCAAGGTCGAGCCCTCCGCCAGCAACTGGGAGCAGAACCACTCAGAGATGTTCCCCGTGCTCGATCAGTACCAGAAGGAGGCCTACTGGGCACTGACGGACATCGCCCGCCAGCAGGGAGGTGCTTTTCTCTGCGACGGGGTTGGCCTCGGCAAGACGTACGTCGGACTAATGTTGATCGAGCGCCTCATCCGATATGAAAAGAAGAACGTTGTTCTCTTCGCGCCAAAGGGTGCCAAGGAGAGCGTCTGGATACCGGAGCTGCGCCGCCGCCTTCAGGTGCTGGCCGGTGGCCAGGATTTTTCTAACCTAACGGTATTCGCGCACACCGACCTGTCCCGCGGTGGTGAGTTTCGTGAGCGCTTCGACAGAATCGCGGAACTTGCTGATGCGGTGATCGTTGACGAAGCGCACCACTTCCGCAATCCGGGCCGGGTGCCGGATTGGAACGATCCATCGACGTGGACCCGCTACTACGGACTCTTCCGGCTGATCGGTGAGGCGAGGAAAAAGCCCGTTTACTTGCTGACCGCGACCCCGATCAACAACTCCCTCGACGATTTCCGCCACATGGCGGAGTTGTTCACTCGGAGGGACGAAGCGTACTTTGCAAAGACGCTGGGGGTAAATAGCGTGACCGCCCGGGTCAATCAGATCAGCCGCGCGCTGCGCAAGCAGACGGATCTAGGTGAAGGCGATTCCTTCTCCGAAGTCATCCCTGAGGCTCAAGAGTTGCTTGCACGTGACCCTCTGTTCGAGGGCCTAGTGGTCCAACGGAGCAGAGCCTACGCGCGACAGAGCCAGCTCCAATACGAGGGCGCCGGCACCATATTTCCGAAGAGAGACGATCCGAAGGTCGCCACCTATTCGGTGAAGAAGACCTACGGACGCCTTCTCGCAATGGTTGAGAAAGCTTTCGAGAAGGACAAACCCCTCTTTGCGTTGCCCATTTATTACCCGCTTGCCTACTACCGCGGACCGGACTCAGAGATCGACCCGCGAGAGCAGAACCGACAAGCGCAAGTCGTCGGCCTGATACGGACAAACTTCCTCAAGCGCTTCGAGAGCTCGGTGTACGCGTTCGAACGTTCCTGTGACCGGCTTCTTCGCAAGCTCCTCGCTTTCGTGGCAAAGAATGTCGAATCGGGTGCGGAGGTTCGGCGACTAGAACGATGGCGTGATCAGCACGCTGGGCTGCTTCGCAACACGCAGTCGCGTCAGCTCTTGTTATGGGGAGAAGAGGAGCCCGAGGAAAGCGAGGCTGAGGAGGACGTGATCTCTCCCGAGCTGCTCGATGCCGCGGAGAGGCTGCCTCGTGACGAATACGACGTGAGCGAAATCCTTCAGGAGACATACCTCGACCTCGATCAGCTCGGCGCCTTTTTAGACGAATGCCAGCGTTTCGAACCCAAACACGACGACAAGCTACAGAAACTCGTGGCTCTGTTAGGCCAGAAAGACCTAGCCGCTCGGAAGGTGCTCATCTTTACCGAGTTTGCGGACACCGCCCGCTACTTGCGCCGACACCTAGCGGAGACTGGCACCGACCACATCATGCAAGTCGACAGCGGCACCAAGGAGGACCGGGCTCAGGTGCTCCGTCGTTTCTCCCCGTACTACAACGGTTCATCATCGGCCGAGCTAGCCGCCGAAGGCCTCGACGAGATTAGAGTGCTGATCGCAACCGACGTGCTCTCCGAGGGCCTTAACCTCCAAGATGCGACACGGCTGATTAATTACGACATTCACTGGAACCCGGTACGTCTCATGCAGCGCATCGGTCGCGTCGACCGCCGCTTAAACCCTACCGTTGAGACGAGCCTGAAGGCGGACCACCGAGAAGCCGCCTCAGACCGCGGGCACGTCGAGTTCTGGAATTTTCTGCCCCCGGACGAGCTCGACGAGTTGCTGCGTCTTTATCAAGTTGTGAGCCACAAGACGCTCGTGATCTCGAAAACATTTGGGATCGAAGGGCGCAAGCTCCTTCGCCCCGAGGACGACTTTGAAGCGCTGAAAGAATTCAACGCTGCCTACGAAGGCGAGACGAGCGCGATCGAGGCGCTGCACCTTGAGTATCAGAAGCTATTGATCGAACACCCTGACCTGGCCAATCGGCTGGCGTCCTTTCCGAGCGCCATCTTTAGCGGCAGGAGTCGCACAGAGAAGGCGCCGATTGGCATCTTCTTCTGCTACCGCCTACCCGCATTGGATACCGAACTCGAGTCCTTCACGCTCGAAGTCGGACCGACAAGATGGCTATTCACACCGCTCGACTCAAACGACACGGCTCTAGAGGACACGGCCGAAATCGCCGCCTATATCCGATCGAGGCCAGAAACTCCGAGAAAGACCGTTCTCGAACGGTCACGGCTTGTGTCGGCCCGCGCTGCGGTTCTCAAACATCTGAAAAACGGTTATTTGAAACAGGTCGGCGCACCTCTCGACGCTCCTAGGCCGCGCTTAGTGTGCTGGATGGAGATTAACCGCATTTGAGCGCGAACCTATCGGCAAATGGGTTGAGGAGAGCCCTGTCGTTCGACGACATCATCGGTCTCCTCCGGGATGATCTTGACTGGCCGATCGACGTATCGAAGCTCGAGGAGGCGTCGTTCCACTACACGCCTGATGAGCTAGGTATTCCAGCCGACCGCATGCCCAGCCTCATCAGCATCCGCGAGCTTCAACCGTTGACCTACTACCAGCCATGGGGCATCTTTTTCCTCGACTTCGAGGGACCGCGGCTCCCCATCACGCCCCTTCGGCGCCTCCTTGAAAAGCTCGTCGCCAGCAAACGAGCGGGGAAGCACCACCGCACCTGGCACCTCGACCAACTTCTCTTCATCGTTACGACAGCGGGGGGCGATGCTGTCGAGTTCCATTTCATCGCCTTCTTTGAATCCGCTACCTCTCTCGCCGAGATCCGGTCGATCTCATGGCGGCCGCGTCAGTCACCAGAACGCTATCTGAGGCGGTTGGCTACAGAGCTACTTCCCAAGCTCTCATGGCCAGAAGACTCTGCTGACGGTCAATCGTGGAGCCAAACCTGGCGAGCGGCGTTCACCCTCCGACCAGGCGAGGAAATCAAGACCGCAACCCGCTTGGCAGAGCGAATGGCAACCGTGGCTCGGGCCCTCCGCCAAGCGATTACGGCTGCCTTGACCGCGGAGAACGGACGCGGCTCATTCAGCCGCCTCCTCACAGAAGTCCGGACGGAACTGGTCCCGGACGTAACCGCGTCGAGATTTGCGGACATGTGCGCTCAGACGCTCGTGTACGGGACTCTGTCGGCGCGGATCACAGATCCAGTCGCGTTCGGCGCCTCACCGACCTTCGCGGTCGTCCCACTGTCGAATCCTTTTCTTGAGTCGCTGTTCGAAACGGTCCGCGACCAGGTTGGTGCCCTCGACTTGGACGACGCGGATTTTGAGCAGCTCGTGGCAGACCTGCGCGAGAGCAAGGTGGAGGCGATTCTTGATCAGTTCGGAGGCACCGCCAAAGGTGGCGACCCGGTGGTGCATTTCTACGAAGAATTCCTGAAGCTCTACGACTCGAAAGCCCGAATCGACGCCGGAGCTTTTTACACACCCCAACCAGTGGTCGCCTTCATGGTGCGAGCTGTGGATGAAGTCCTCCGATCGCGGTTCGGCCTTCGCGAGGGCCTAGCGGATGCGGCAAGCTGGCGTCAGGTGACTGAGCATCTGGGCGTTGACGTTCCCCAAGGCGTCGATCCGGATCGGCCCTTCCTATCAATGCTCGATCCGGCCGTAGGCACGGGAACGTTCCTCGTCGAGTGGCTGCGCAAGGCTCGCCAATCGTTCCGAGAAGCGCACCCACATGGTGATTGGACGGCGCGCCTCCAAGAGCATGTCCTGCCCTCGCTGCACGCCTTCGAGCTGATGCTGGCGCCGTACGCGATCGCACACCTGAAGGTCGCTCTTGAGGTATCCGATGAAGGTCTTGAGACCATGCCTGCGGCAATTCACCTAACCGACTCCCTCGAGTACCCCACGGCACAGGCCAAGTTCGCAGGAATGGAGGATCCCGTCGCACTCGAGGGGATGCGTGCGGCCGCATTGAAGGGGCACGAGCGGTTCACCGTCGTTATCGCAAACCCGCCTTACGACCGCGAACAGCGCGAGGCAGGATCATCCGGACGGCGGAAAGGCGGAGTGGTGCGCTATGGCGCGACCGGAGTCACGGCTCCTTTGCTGGACGTGATTACGGGCGCCATGTCCGCCGCGGGGCTGGGGGTGCACACGAAGAATCTCTACAACGACTACGTCTACTTCTGGCGCTGGGCCACATGGCAGGCGACGGAGCACCCACCCGGACCCGGGGTTGTCGCATTCATCACCGCTTCCTCATACCTTGACGGCAAGTCGATGGCCGGACTGCGATCACATCTCCGCAGCCGGTTCGACGAGCTGTGGATCGTCGATCTCGGAGGCGAGGGGCGCGGTGCTGTGACCGAGGAGAATGTGTTCGACATCCGGACGCCGGTTGCGATCGCGATCGGCATCCGAACCGTGGGATCGCCAGGCTGTTCAGTCCATTACCGACGTGTATCGGGCTCGCGTGACGAAAAGTTCGCGTGGCTTCGCGAGGGCGGCCTTGCCGAGCGGAGTTGGCATCAGGTCTCGGGGACGGGTATGGATCCGCTCACTCCCGCTGGCGTTGGCGACTACTTCGACTGGCCAACAGTGACCGACCTCTTTCCTTGGATATTTCCTGGGGTGAAAGCTGGCCGAACGTGGGTCATTGCACCTTCCCGCGGCCAACTGGTGAGGAGGTTGGAAGCTCTCGTTTCCGCCGCACCCGCATCGCGCCAAGCGTTGTTCAAGGACTCCCCGACCGGGAGAAAATACGATCGGCGACTCACCACGACAATCATGCCAGGTGAGTGGGAGGCTACTTCGGTTCGCGCACTAAGGAGCATACCCCGCATTTCCCCGTTAGGGTATCGGTCGTTCGATCGCCAGTTCATAGTGTCGGATCCTCGGTTCCTGGACCGTGCAAGTGCCGCCTGGGCGAGCAACGGATCCACCCAAACGTATCTAACCACCCTCACGTCAACGAAGCTAGGACGCGGGCCGGCCGCCATTGTTACCCCCTTTGTTCCTGACCTTGATCATTTCAGTGGCCGAGGCGCGAAGAACGTGATCCCCCTCTGGCGAGATCCAGGAGGCAAGCAGGCGAACCTAACGTCCGGTTTGTCGCCGGCGCTGGGTGAGTCGCTGGACTTCGAACCCTCGGCAGAGGACATATTCGCTTACGTTTATGGTCTGGCTGGGACCCCGGCCTTCACTACGCGCTTCGCCGAGGAGCTCAACGCCGGAGCTGGCCCATTCAGGGTGCCGCTAACCACTGACCCGCGCCTCTTCCGTGAGGTCGCGGCCTTAGGGCGAGAGCTTCTTTGGTGGCACACTTGGGGGGAGCGTTTCGCGCCGAAGGGTGACAAAACGCTTCCTAATGGTCTTGTCCGCCAACTTGCGAACGTTTCCGGGTACCCCGAACACTTTGACTACGATTCCTCCACAGGTGAGCTGGTAGTCGGCTCGGGCCGGTTCGGGCCGGTTAGCGCGGCCGTTTGGGACTTTGAGGTGTCCGGCCTCAAAGTGCTGCAGTCCTGGTTGGGCTACCGGATGGCCAGCAGGAAAGGAAAGAAGTCAAGTCCTCTGGACGATATCCACGAGGAGCGCTGGAGCTTTGCTGGGGAACTCCTTCAACTAATCAACGTATTGCAGCGCACTATCGAGCTGACGGAAAAGGCCTCGAACGCGCTAGAACGGGTGGTTGGGAGCAGGCTCGTCGACCCTGGATCGCTTCCAAAGCCGACCGACGTCGAGCGACTGGCGCCGACGCACCAGGCCATTTCGTCACTAGTGGGGGTCTGACCCACCCGGATTCAGCCGGAATAGGTTGGGATCCCCTGGTCGTACGCGTTGGCGTTGAGTCCTCGGCCGCCGATGCATGACACCGTGGAGCGGGACCAGCGCGCGCCGGTGATCGGACCAGTCGATGTCGGCGATGACGAGGCGTGCAGTTGGCGGGGCCTCGATCTCTGTGCCTCGGAGAGGAGATTGGGTTCGACGCTCTTAACAACCTCCATTGGCGTCGACCCAGCGGACCGATAATCTTCCCCACGATGCGGGTCGATGCGCTCGACGACGAGCACCTGATCATCGGCTTGATCGGGAAGGCAGCGCGGGCTAAGGTCGCCGATCGCACGCTGGAGTCGCTCCTCGCTCTCTCCACTAATGAGCTGACGAAAACCGGGTTGAGCGCCGCGTGCGCAAAACGGCTCGCGATCGCATCTGAAATCGCGAGGCGCCACCAGCCAGAGTGCCCGTCGCCACGCGTCGTCACCCGCCCGCGCGACGTCGTAGCGATTTGTCAAGCAATTCGGGATGCGTCAGTCGAAACCTTGGCCGTTCTCGCCCTCGACGCCGGCGGTCGGCTGTTAGGCCAGGAGCTTGTGGCGGAGGGCCCTGTCTTCCACGTCGCTGTGTCTCCCGGGGAGGTGTTCCGGACAGCCATAGTCGCACGGGCGAACTCAATTGTTCTCGCTCACAACCATCCGTCCGGCAACGTGCGACCGAGTCCCGAAGACCTGGCCTTCACCCGGCGGATGGTCGGTGCAGCCGAGTTGCTCGGGGTCCATGTAATTGATCACGTGATCGTTGCCCGTCGTGCTTTCTTCAGCTTCTGGGAGGGCGGCATGATCAGGTCGCCCGAGCCATCCTTCTGGAAGGCGTTATAACGCTCCTCGCCGTGCGTTTGCCCGGCGAACTAAAGCCGCCGCAGGCGGCGGCATCTCCGGCTTGCGGTACGCCGCCATCGGTTTCTCGAGCTCGGCTGGCCTATGAACCTACAAAATCGAAGCTTACGCATCGCCGCGGTCGACATCCGGTGCCGGGAACCACTGGTCGTCACCAAGAGGGCCGAGGTAGAGGTATGACATGTTGCTGCCCTTGCCCGAAATGGGGGCAAAGAACTCGCCCACCTCGTTAATGTAGATGCGCCCGCCTGCGAACCCTTTAACCCCTCGGAGTCGATGAGCTAGAGCTGCGGCTGCAGTCGTCCCGACGTAATCCGAAAGACGGTGCTCGATGCGCTGGCGCCCATCCTTCGCCTCGTACTTGATGTCGTTGCCACCCGCGGTAAGTGTGTAGGAAATACCGACATGGGGGCCGGCCCATCGCTCTCCTGGACGCAGGCTGGCCGCTGGACGCGGACTCACGATCGATCCGTCGAAGTCAAACTCCAGAAGGGCTTCATATGTGCCTGCGTAGAAGCATCCACCATTGGCGGTAGGAACCAGAACATCGAAATTCTCATTGATGTAAAAGGCTCCCCCGGGTTGGCCGGTTACCTCTATTTTCACTTTGTTCACCGCCTGCACGAGCCGGTCGTGGCGGTCCGTCGTAAGAAGCTGACGTTCGCGCTCGTTTACCCGGTAAACCAGCCGCACTTCCATCCCTCCGCCTGGCGACGAAACGACCGAATACTTGGCATCTCGATTCACATTGGAAGGTTGTCGACCTGGATATGAACGAGCCACCTTTGCTAGTCCTCCTTGCTGGCACTCGGCCACGCGAAACCGCCCCTGACTTGAGCAAGGAACCGCCGCTCCCCGCCGGCGATGTACCAGGCGTCGCCCCGACTATTCACGTGAAACGTAATACCGCGCCGAATGACCTCGCGCCAGGCCTCAAGTATTCGCTTCGCATTGGCTTCCAATTCGGCCGATCCATTGCCATTGACGACGGCAAATTCCACGCCTTGCGATCGAGCACGTGATGTGGACTCCATCTTCGGTTCATTCACCGTTGGGATCGGCCGTTCAATAACTCCTCCATGCTTCTGGCGAAGCTTGTACGTACCACCTTCCTTATCCCGCGGTCCAGGATATCGGTCGCCCGGTCGGAGATCGTTGATCTCTCGGCCTCCACCGGTTTGCCAATTGAACTGCTCAGCGGCATGGAAGGCTTGTTCCAGCTGGCCGGCTACGAAAGGCTCCGAGCGCTCCAAGCCCTCGCCCCAAACCAGGACGAGGCGATGGTACGGGGTCACCCGGAATCTTCCGCCAGGTCGCCCACGCACCGACTCCACCATCGCATCGACATTCTGAGGATTGGCAATGACACTGCCTGAACCGTTTGTCACTGTCCCCATCGTGTCTACCGAGTACTCCTGCCCAACGAAAACCCCCAGCCAAGGCACGGGCTTGAACGGAGCGCGGAGTCCTAGACGCTCCCATTCCTGCTCCTCGGTAGGCCGCGGCGAAGCCGGCGGTCCCGCTTGGTGCTGCGCCGGGAGTCCAGGCTGGAGCGGCCAGAGCCAGTAGTGATTCCGCCCAGCGCCAGTGAGATCCGACCAATCTTCCTTCGAATAGATGAACTCGTCAACGCTGTCAGCGATGTAAAGGAGATGCATCCTTGCAGTCTTGACCGGGGCATCCAGATCGAATTGCCGTCGGAGTACCCGCCCTAGCGACTGAATCCGCTGGCGTACGCTTGAGGAAGAGGCCACCGACACACCGACGTCAGCCTCAGGGACGTCGATCCCTTCGACGAGCGATTTCACAGAAACTAGGACCTGAGCCTTACCGGAGCGGAAATCATTTACGGCCGCGACTCTCTCGCTCGTTGGCAAGCGTGAATGCTCCAGCGCTACCACATAGCCTTGAAGGTCCGATGCGAGGGCAGCGTGCAGCTCACCTGCTTCTCTGACTCGTTCATGAAATAGCAAGATTCGGCGACTTCCGCCTTCGAGTGCTTCTTCGATGAGGCGCCGCGCGATCCGGACGCGCTCGCGAGCACGGTAGAGGAGATCTTTTCGCTGCGACGTCAGTGCGACATAACCACGGGCCGCGATGCCAATTTCGTCGGTGCGGGCTTGAAGCTGCTGCGCACGTCCAGCGTCATATCCCAAGTCCTTCAAGCGGTCAGCTGCGTCGTCGACCCGCCTGCTGAGGCTCTCGTACCTCTGACGTTCGTCGGGATTGAGATGGAGTCCGTGGTGGTGGATGTCGTAGTCGGGTAACCAGCCGTCCTCGCGAGCATCGCGGAGGTCGAACCGAAATACGACGGCTCCCAAGGCCTGCCCAACCAGTTGCTCGTCATACGCGAGCGGTTCTCCAAAATCATCGAATTCTTCGCGGTCAGGCGTAGCCGAAAGGCCGAGCCTGAATTGCGCGGAGGTGGTTAGGACGCGCGAAAACGTTGGAGCCCCGGCTCGATGGCATTCGTCCACAATCAACATAAGTGGCTGACCGGCACGCGCCAGCTCGGGGAGCCTCTTCGAAGCTGTGTTAAGGACAGCCACAACGACACGCGACCTCCCGAAGCTCGTTGAGCTGCCGGCACCAAGAAGCCCGATGTCGGACGGATCTAGTGTCGTCGAACGTTCGATTGCGACCTGCCACTGTCGAGCGAGCGCCTCGGTCGGAACTACAACCGCCAGTCGTAGTTCGGGGATGGATCTGACGACCTCCGCAGCACATGCAAGAGCAATAAGAGTTTTGCCGCCACCAGTAAAGACCTCGAGTGTTCCACGATGGGGCCCAGACTCGTCACCTTGTATCCAGGCACGTACTGCTTTGCGTTGCCAGGGCGCAAGCTCAAACCCCCGGGTCGCGAACATCGACTACTTTCCCCGTTCGCGCAGCGCCTGCTCCAGCGCCGTCCGAACCAGAGCCGGCAGTTCCGTACGCGCCCAGGCCGCAAGTTCGGCACGCACGACCGCCGTAATCAGGATCTGAGTCTTTCGGTCATCCCCCTCATCGTTTTCGAGCTGTCGAGACCACGTGAGCCTGGTGGAGCCAACCTCGGCGCGGCCACTCGCACTCGTGGGAGGCACGCCCGCTCCGGGACCTACCCGCTCGGTCGGCGTGTGTTCGGCAAGAACCGAACCGGCTTCCATGCCGGCTGGATCCCCCAGCCTATCGGCACGCCCGATCAGTTCTGCAGGCGACAAGTCGAGTGCGGCGGCTAGCTGCCGCAACGCTTTAGTCGAGGGCGTCTTCAATCCATTCTCGATCTCGCTCACGTACGGATAGCTCAGTTCGGCACGTTTTGCCAGCTCAGGTCTCTTCAGGCCGAGTTCAACCCGCCGAAGGTGCACTGCTCGCCCCAGCCGGTCCGCATCAGTGGTTAGGTCTTGATCTGTCATCAGCGTAGAAATCTACCCAAAAAGCTTGACAATGCAACTGGGAGCCTGTAAATTCATGCTATGAGCATAGAAATGACCAGAGGAGATACGCCCTTGGGACAGAATTATAGGCGGCCGAACCTACGGCGGCGGGATATCGGGCTTCGAAGATGGCGGCAACTGCCGCGGAAGCGCCGCTTCTCAGTATCAGACCTTTTCAGGGTTAAACCCGTCGCCGCCAGTCGACTCATTCCAGGAATCGTGGTCTGGGCTCGAGTTCCATACGCCGAGATGGACAACTGGAAGACGCGTCCAGCGGTGGTAAAGAGGGTGTTTGGACGACAAGTCACGCTTCTCCCGGGAACGAGCGCAAACTCACGCTTTAGATTTCCAAACAAATACCTGGAGGTCGCGCAGCCAGTCGACTGCGGACTGACCCGACCCACCGGCTTTCGCCGCCAGGAAGTCACTGTGGACATCATCGAAGTCGAGGACATCGTCGGAGCCCTTGACGCATCTGATAGAGCGACGCTCCTCGCACCGGTGTCCAAATGATGTCCGCGGAGCCTCGGCCTAGGAGTCATGCGTCGGCTGATCCCGGAGTCATGTTGCTCCAAAATGGAACACAAACGGTTGCTGTTGAGCTGCTCGACGCCGGAGTCCGCGTCATCAACATGCTCATCGCCCGGAAGTCGGTAGCCGATTTTCTTCGGCTGGTCGCTCCGACAGAGCGCGAGTCCCGGTTGGTTGAGGCGCTTGAGGTTGGTGTCTTCTGCCTCGAACGAGCATCCGTCGCTCAGGACCTGGATTTTGTCCGCACCCAGGTTCATTCGATCCTCGATCTAGTTGAGCGGTCCGTCTCTGGAATTCCAGTCGTCGTAGAGGGCGGACTGACTCAAAAGTTGGGCGCCGAAGGCCAGGTACTCGGTCCGATCAAGACGATGGTCGAGTCGACCTCTAAGATCCTTACCGAGCGCATCAATGGTGTCAGGGATCTCCTCGCGAACGATATCGACCCCGCGAAGAGTACATCGACCCTTGGGCGGGCCCTTCATCAACTCAAGGACCTACTCGATCCAGGTCGCAAGGACTCGATACAGGCCGCGTTCGGCGAGGCTATCCGCGGCATTACAGCAGCGGATGGGGATTTGGCGAAGTCGGTAAGGGCGACGGTGTCCGAGGCGGTTCGACCCCTCGCGGATGAAGTCAACCGGCTGAGCAAGCAGATCGCAGGAGGTGAAGCGGCAGATCAGATTATCGCCGAGACGACGAAGAAGGGAGCACCTTACGAAAACGAAGTTCTGGCTGAGATCCTGGCCTGGTCAACTGCCATGGGGGCTGAGGTCCATCACGTCGGGCCTGATAACCATCAGGGCGACATCTTGATCAAGTTTGGGGATGCCTCGGTAGCCTCGGGGTTGAGTCTGGTTGTGGAGGCTCGAGATAGGACATCGCCTCTCGGACGGAAAGCTGTCGCCGATGTTGCGGATAAGGCTATGGCTGAGCGAGGAGCCTCCGCGGCGATCTATCTCAGCCACTACCGCGAGGGCCTGGCCGCCGAGCTGGGCGAATGGGGGGAGGGCATATCTGACCGCGGATCCTGGATAGCCACTACTCACGGCCACCTATTGGTCGCGATCCGTTTCATGCTGGTGCTACACCGATTGACCATCCTGCGCGAGTCGAGCCCCGAGATCGATGTGGCTGCAGTTGACGGGCAGGTAGGGCGTATTCGCACCGCGCTGCGCAAAGTTGGCACCATCAAACGAAACGTGACTGTGATCCGGGAAAGCGCCGGCACGATCCAGAATGAAGCTGAGGCGCTCCAGTCGGACGTTCGTGGCGCCCTTGTTGCGATAGAAGAAGTCCTGCGTTCTGGAATGCGCGAGTCCGCGGTGGCGGCATCGCGATGAACGCGAAAGACCTTTGTCTAGCACTCATGCGAGCCGATACCCAGGCTGAAGTAGTCGAGCTCCTAACCGAAGCTAGTTACTGGGACGATGCCGACGCTTGGCGCTATGTGGGCGACATTGAAAACAACTTCTCGGGAATTGGCAACCAACAGAGCGAGGCGGTGGCGGCCTTGATTGAAAAGGTCGTGAACGCGGAAGATGCTCGGCTCGTCAACGGTTGTCTCGAAGCCGGCATTGATCCTACTTCCGACGCCGCTCCAACATCAATTCGCCAAGCGGTCGCGCGATTCTTCGAACACAAGGCTACCTTCGATCTGGAACGAGACGGCCGCATCTTTGCTTGGTCCAACGAACAGGCTACTGCTGAAGGCCGTCTGCTAACCGTCGCAGCAACGGGAAAGATCCCGGCAGATGGCGCCCCGTCGATTTCTGTTGCGGATCAGGGTGAGGGCCAACGTCCAGATGACTTCCCCGAGACTTTCATGTCGCTGAATCGAAGTAACAAGCTGCGGATCCACTTTGTGCAGGGCAAGTTCAACATGGGTGGGACTGGCGCACTCCAGTTTTGCAGTGGCCCACATCACCTGCAGTTGATCGTGTCGCGTCGCAACCCGCGCCTACTGCCTCAGAGCTCCAACGGTCGCGACGCCGAATGGGGATTCACGGTAGTTAGGCGAGAGGCGCCGGCTGGTCGCCGCAGCTCGGTTTTCACGTACTTGGCGCCAGTCGATCGCGACAGCCGTCGCAAAGGCCGGGTGCTCTCGTTTGCCTCAGATAGCTTGCCGATCTTTCCCGAAGCGGATAGTTCCGTCCGGGATGCTTATCATCGACTGTCTCCGTACGGGTCCCTTGTCAAACTTTACGAATACGAATGGCAAGGTACCCGCTCAAACATTGTTCAATCCGGCGGTGGTCTCCTTCGGCGGCTCGATTTCGGTCTTCCCGAACTCGCGCTGCCAGTCCGTGTATTTGAGTGCAGGCTGCCCTACAAGGGTCATCCGGGCAGTTTCGCGACGAATGCACTTGGACTTGCCGCTCGCCTCGAACGTGACAAGGCCGACAACCTGGAACCCGATTTCCCGGTCGGCAGTGTCATAGATCTGGAAGGGCGTGCGGTTCGCGCTCGCGTCTTTGCCTTGAAGAAAGACAAGGCCAGCGAGTATCGAGCACCCAAGCAGGGAATCGTATTCGCGGTCAATGGGCAATCACATGCGACTCTGCCAATCGATTTCTTTCGTCGCAAGTCCGTTGGAATGGGCTATCTGGCTGACTCGCTCCTAGTAATGGTCGATTGCACCAACGTTGAAGGGGAGATGCGCGAAGACCTGTTTATGAACAGTAGGGACCGACTTCGAACAAACCAGCTATCGCAGCGCTTAGAAACTGAGCTTGAGCGGTTCTTGCGCGACGACCCAGCGCTCCGGGCCCTGCGAAACAAGCGCCGCGAGGAGGAGCTGTCCAACAAGCTCGCCGACTCAAAGCCACTGACTGACATCCTCCAGGACATCCTGCGTCACTCTCCGACATTGGCAAAGTTGTTCCTGCAAGGGATAAAGATCTCGTCGCCTTTCCCTCCGACTACCGGCGGTGGAGAGGGCACGAGCGGCCGTTTCGATGGTAAGACTTATCCCACCTACTTTCGATTTCGCGAATTGAAAGATGGCGAGGACCTTAGGCGGGATGCAAATCTCGAATCACGGGCACGGATCTTGTTGGAGACGAATGCCAACGACGATTACTTCATAAGGGATCTCGACGCAGGTGAATGTGCGGTTTGGTTGATGAGTGAAGGCTCGGAAGAGGCCATCCATAACTGGGCGGTACACGGACCGCGATCCGGTGCAGTTACTCTCACACTCGACCTCCCCGCCGATGCGAGTGCAGGCGACAGCCTTCGATTTGAGATTAGGGTCGTCGATCCATCGCGAATTGAACCGTTCGTGAACTCCATGATCCTTCGCGTGCGACCCCCAACTCCTACGGGTCCTGGTGGCAAAGGAACTGCGCGTACTTCTACTGGTGGTGAAGGGACCCAGGGCGGCGGCTCGAGCCTGACATTGCCCAACATTGTCGAGGTCGACGAGGAGCATTGGCCCCTTCATGGATTCAATGAGACGACCGCGCTCGTGTTGAAACATGCTGGAACCGACGAAGGCGCCCATGGTGGGGGATCGAGCGACGTGTACGACTTTTACGTGAACATTGACAACAAGTTCTTGCGGATCGCCCAGAAGGAATCCAAGGACGATCCCAAGCTATTGAGGGCCAAGTTCGTTTATGGGCAAGTTCTTGTCGGGCTCGCATTCCTTCAGCACGATCGCACTCAGCCCAAGGCTAGCTCTGACGGGGATGAAGATGAGTCCGACGACGACGAACCTGAAGACGCGCCGGGGATCGAGAGCGCCGTCGCCTTCGCAACAACTGCCCTTGCTCCCGTTCTCTTGCCAATGCTTGACGCGATCGGCGCTTTAACTGTCGGAGACGAGGGGTAGGTAGGCGCGGGTCCGCGTTAGACATCTACCCCCGGCGATGAATCAATACCACCTCTTGTGCTGTATGAGCAGCGACTTGGTTGCGCGATGTTGCGGTGACCCACCAACGTCGGCTAGGAACACTTCTCCACAGCCTGCCATCGCTTGCTGTTGAGAGGTCGGGGAAGCGGACTTCCTTCAGCCCTACTTCTGTCAAGAGGCCCAAATACCTGGGCAGTTGCGATGAGACGTGGCTAAAGCCAACCAGCTGGACGATCCAGGTGTCAGTTCCGGCCAACTGAACAAGGTCGGCGAACGCGTCCTGGATATGTTCGAAATAAAGGTCAAGAGTTTGGCGTGCGCGCGCTGACATCGTGTAGTGGGCCATGCCGTGACCATCCGGGCTATCTGCCAGCCAGAATGGTGCCGCAATCTCTTTCCGTCCCTGCAGCTTCCACCTGTGATAGAGGACATAAACGCCAGGATATGGTGGCGATGTAAGTACCAGAGACGGTTGTCCTAGATGCGATAAGGCCGGGTGCGCTGAGAGCCCAGGCAACGCCTGTTGCAAGACTGTCGTCCGGGGATAGGGGGTGGGATTCGTGAAGTCCGCGTGGTTTACGGCGGCCGCGTGGTTCCGGGCGACATCTACTAATTGCGATGCGCCGGCGACAAGAGCAGCTCGGAATTCCCCTACCGTCGGGACAGTACGGCGCATGTCGAGCGCCCACTGCGCAGTACGCAAAACCGCGCAGCGGCCAAGCAATTCAGCCGGGCCGTTGCTCACGCTTGGCAGGGCGTCGAGGGCGCGCACGAGCAGGTCACGAATACGCCAAGTCGCACTGCCTCCAAGGCCGCGGAGATAACCCTGTACTTCCCACGAGACGGGTCGCTTCGTCCGCCCACTGAGACGGAGGGAGTCCTCGAGCACGGTGCTCCAGGCCGCTAGGGTCGAGAGATCTTCCGCCGATGGCAAGGTTGTCTTTGCTCGGCTCACAAAGGTCGCGAGGGCGCTGATGTCGGCACCGATAGACGGCCTGCCTAATAACCTGGACTCCACGAGCGTAGTGCCGCCTCCGACAAACGGATCCAAGACGACGTCCCCTGGGCGCGTGAAGGCCTGGACTACGGCCCGTGAGAATGCCGGTGAGAATCGGGCCGGGTACCGGTAGTACTCGTGGACAGATTCAAGCCGTCGACTACCCATCGATACATAGCCCCGGTGTAAGGCTGCTTCGCGGACCGCCCTAAGCAGGGCCGGCGCCGGAGAACTAGGGCCGGTCGCATGTAGCCGTGGCTCTGAGCTAACTGGCACGAACTCTGCGCCTTCCTTTCCGCGTAGAGCGGCGACGTAACACGGGTCGAAGGTCTAGCTCGCCCTGAAGATAGAAAGACTCTCGGTCCAGGTGTTCGCGAACAAGCCGGGCCACGAGGGGGCTCTTTTTGAACCCTCGGCTGCTGCAGTAAGAGTCGAAGCGCTCGAAGGCTGCTTCGGCCAAGAGCAAAGTAACCTTGCGCACCTCACAATGATACCGCATAAGTGCGCACTTATGCGTACTTCTGCGCATCGATGAGAAACGCCTGCCCCATGTGGCTGCCGTGCTTTCCGCTGGCAAACGCTGATGGCACACTGTTACCAACATGGGCCAGATTCGGCGCCACTCGTTTCGGATTCCCGAGGGTGTTGATCGGGTTATCAGCGTTCGGCCGCATTGGATGGGTACGCAGGGCGAACTGGGTGCGCGCCACATGGTCGTGCGCATTTGGTACGACGGACGAGTCGAGGAAATAGCTGGACCCCTAAGTCGTGCTGATGCCCTGACACGCGCTAGCAAGGCTGCCGTGGCCGAGCGCACAGTTGTGATGCGGGCACCTGACGACGGGTCATTGCGCGGGCAGGCACCACTTTTTGGAGAAGTGCCAGGCGTCCCGCCAGGGAAGGCCTTTCATCGAAGAGTCGATCTCCAAAGGGCCGGCATGTTTCGGAGCCTTCAGCAAGGAATCGACTTCACCTCGGAGGGCGCAGTGGCGATTGTCTTCTCAGGGAGGTATGTAGACGACGAGTGGTCCGAAGATGATCCCTGGTACACGGGCGAGGGTGGCCAAGACGTGGTTGGGGGTCGCCACATAAAGGATCAGGAGCTCGTTCGCGGTAACCTGGCGCTCATGCGAAACCTACGCTCGGGGCTGCCAGTGCGGGTGATTCGCAAGGTCGCTCGCCAGAATGGCGACTACGATTTCAAGTACGAGGGCTTGTTTCATGTGGTTGACCAGATGTTCAGCCCCGGTCGCCATGGTCCGAAGGTCTACCGATTCAGGCTGCGCCGAGCATCTGGATAGAACTCGACCGAAGTCTGATGAGAGGCAGCGCTAGGCGGCGCTGTCGGTGCGGTGGCGGGGGCCACGGCGGCGATCGCGGCGGGCGGGGGTTTCGGCCGTCGGTTCCAGCTCCACCTCCAGGCCCTCCAGCAGGCTTCCATAGCTCGCGCTGACGACTGCCGCCGTCAGCATTCCGATGACCGCCGACAGCAGCCCGAAGATCAACGCCGCGGCCGGGATCACCAGGAACCAGCCATCCTGCAGCGTCTGCAGCACCCCGATCCGGTCGCCGAACGGCAGCAGAGCCTGGTCGATGCCCGTCGTGAAGCTCAGCTGCCGCATCCAGTCCAGCATCGCCCCCGCCCCGAACGTGATCACCGCGCCCAGCACTCCGCCGATGAACAGGCCCGGCACGAAACCAGCCCATGCGCCAGTCAACAAGGCGGGGCCAAGCGGCACCGACCTGATCCGGAAATGCTGAGGACCGATGCTCATGACGATCCCTCCAATGCAGGCCGGTGCGCGGAAAGGCGCCGCCGGCGCAGCCGCATCAAAGCAAAAACAACCGCAGCGAGCACGACCGCCGGCACCGCCAGCGCGTAAACCAGATACACCCAGAAACGGCCGGTTGCAGACTCGGTAGCGACCGACTCGCCCGACCCCCGAGACGGAATGCCCGCCACCGGCGCCGCCGCCGCCGTCACCGCACCGAAACTCGCAGCGGCATCGCCGGCCACAAGGCGCGATGAACCATCTGCACGGTACAGGCCGAAATGCTCTACCGTCAGCCCCGGCACATCCGTCCAGTAATCCTCCAGCGACCACCACACCGCCGAGCCCACGTACCCGCCGGAAAACGTGTCGAAATGCGCGGCCAGCGCCGGATACGTCACATCAAAAAGCTCCCGCTGCTGCTTCTCCCCGGCGCCTTCGGCGGAAACCCAGTCGCCGAACTCCAGGATCATCACCGGCTTGTGCGGATACGTCTGATGGGCCAGCTCCAAAGCCTGTGACGTGCCCGGCTCCGGCGACGAACCTCCATAGAAGATTCCGTAATAGAAGGTGTAGCCGGCGACGTCCAGCGGCGAAGAGGTCGGGTCAGAAGGGTTCGACCCGTACATCGCCTGGCCTGTCAGCCGCGTGCCGTCGATCTTCCGATCGAGGTCGTGCAACACCTTCATCGCGCTCGTCCGCTCGGCATCGCCCGTCGACTCATTTGCGAACCCATGGAACATCACCGAAGGGCGATTGAAGTCGCGCAGAGCCATCTCGGCCAGCATCTGCTGCGGAATGCCTCGACCCATCACCAGAGAGAACGTTTCAGGCGTGTAGTGATTGAGCGGGATCTCTTCCCACACCCCCAGTCCTAGCCGATCCGCCAGCATCAGCAGCGCAGGGTTGCCCGGGACGTGGTTGGTGCGCAGCAGGTCCGCATGCACTGCCTGCGCGTGACGCACCTGCACCAGCTCGTCCTCCGCCGACGGCGGCATCCCGCCCGCGGGCAATCCATTCTTCGGCGGCGAAACCTTCTCGTCGTGCACCGCCGCGCCCGTAAACGCTATCGGCGCCCCGTTGAGCAGCAGCCGCGGCGCATTGGGGTCGACCTGGATGCGGCGCAGCCCGAACGTGTCGTAGAAGCTGTCGCGCACGACGCCCTCGGTCGACACGAGCACGCCGAGCACATACAGCGCGGGATTCGACAGGCTCCACTGGTCCGCATCGCGAAACGTGAAGCTGCCATCTCGCTGGAGGACGCCGCCCGCACCCAACGACAGGTTGTCGATGGTCAGGACCGCCACCGGAGCCGCGTCAGGAGTCGCCAGCCTGAGCGGGTCCGGGTCGAGCAGATTGGCATCGGTCACAGCCGCCGGCAGCACCTGCACGGTGACGGTGGCGTCGCTGATGGGCTGGTCGCCCGAGTTCTGCAGGACCACGCTCACGTTCGCGGCGTCGAGATGGGGGACCACGTCAGCGCGCACGACATGCAAGACATCGCTCGCTTCCAGCCACACCGGACCCGTGATGCCGGCGTAGTCCCACGAGTCGGCCAGGCCCCACGGGACGATGTCGAGGCGCGAGCCCCGCAGCGGATCCACGAATCGCACGGCGAGCACGTTCGGCGCGCCCACCACCAACGCCTTGCCCACGTCGAATGCGAACGGTGTCCACCCGCCCTCGTGGTAGCCGAGGTACGTGCCGTTGAGCCAGACGTCGGCCAGGTAGTTGACGCTCCCGAACTTGAGCGTGACGGCGGAGGACGACCAATCAGCGGGGGGCGTGAACGTCACCCGGTACCACCCGTCGGTCGACCGCCCGCGGGGAGGCGGGTTGACGCTGCCCGGCACCGCGGCCGCCTGCCAGGACGAATCGTCAAAACCAGCATCGACGCGCCCCGCTGCCTCCCTCACCAGCCCGCCCAGCGACTCCCGCCGCGGCGCGAACGACATCTCCTCGTCCAGGTTGGCCGCCTGAAACCGCCAGCCAGAGGAAAGGTCGAGGCGCGGCCGCGGCTCCCTGCCGAAGCCCGGCACCGGCTGGCCCGACTGCATCGCCACCCGGCCGCCATCGACTAGCTGGAAGCTCAGCGTCGGCGCCAAACCGGCCGCGCTGATGGAGGAGGCGCTGCCGAGCGAGCAAGCCGCCAGCCCGCCAAGAACGACAGCCATGACGAGGCCCCGCGCCAGGACGCGAGACCGGGAGAAGGCCACAGCTAATCCATTTAACGCGCAGCCGGTAGCGAAGCGGTCGTTCCAACCGAACATGGGTACGGGGGCGAGGCGGGCGTTCTCATAGAGGTGCTTCTCCACGCCGTCCTTTTCTTCTCGTTCCTGGCCGCCGCCACGACGCTGGTGGCGATGCTGCCGCGCCTGATCCAAGCCCGCATCTGGGTCGGGCTGCCGGTCGGACTCGTGCTGATCGGGGCCACAGGCACGGCCGGGTCGTTCATAGGCCGGGACATCGCGCTCGACAACTGGCTCTCCGGCGGCGCCCTGCTGACCGTGATCGTGGTCCGCCTCTGGATGCCCCGCTGGAGCTGGCTCGGCGCCCAGCTCTTCGCGACCGCCACGCTGGCAGCGTTTTCGTACCTTCTCTACGCGGGAACGCTGACCTTCGCCGGCAGGCACGGCTTCATCTACTTCGCCGGCTCCACGCTGCTCCTGCTGCTGGAGCTGGCGGCGCTTTCGCTGTCAATTTCGTACCTGTTCGAGATCGTCGACTCGCTGTCGCGGCGCCCGGATCCAACCCCCAGCCTTGACGCGTCGTACCTGCCCAGGGTCGCCATCCAGGTGCCCGCCTACGCCGAGCCGGTCGAGGTGGTGTCTGAAACGCTGAAGTCGCTCGCCGCGCTCGACTACCCCGACCTCATCGTCCAGGTGGTCGACAACAACACGCCCGACGAGGCAACCTGGCGCGCGCTCGAATCACTTTGCAAAGAGCTCGGTCCGCGCTTCGAGTTCATGCACCTCGACAACTGGCCGGGCTTCAAGGCCGGCGCCCTCAACGAGGCCACTCGAAGGCTGCCTGCGGACGTCGAGGTGATAGGCGTGGTCGATTCGGACTACGCCGTCGAGCCCGACTGGCTGCGCAGAGCTGTGGGCCACTTCGCCGATCCGCGCGTCGCCTTCGTGCAGACGCCGCAGGACTACCGCGACTGGCAAGACGACCAGTACCTGCGCGGCCTCTACTACAGCTACCAGTACTTCTTCGTCATCACCATGCCCGCCCGCCAGCACCGCAACGCGATCATCTTCGCGGGCACGATGGGCCTCATCCGGCGACGGGTGCTCGACGAGATCGGCGGCTGGAACACCGACGTCGTCACCGAAGACGCCGAAGCCAGCCTGCGCATGCTCGCGCGCGGCTACGTGGGCGTGTACGAGCCGCGAGCGTTCGGGCATGGGCTCATGCCGCTGAGCTTCGACGGCTTGAAGAAGCAGCGTTTTCGATGGGCGCTCGGCGGGGTGCAGATCCTGCGCCTGCACTGGCGCCAGCTGCTCCTGCGAACAGGCGGCGACAAGCTCACGCTCGGACAGCGGGTCCATTACCTCCTCGGCAACGTGCAGTGGTTCGGCGACCCGCTGATGCTGTGCTTCACGATCCTGCTGCTTGCGTCGGCCGTCGCCACCGCGGCTCATCACCAGCTTCCGATCCGATCGTTGACCGGCGCCGTCCTCGGCCTGCCCATCGCGTTTCTCGCCACCGGGCTGCTTCGTGCCGTGTGGGCGATGAAGCTGAAAACGCGATGCACCTGGCGAGATGCGATCGCCGGGCTGCAGGTGTGGTTTGCGTTGAGCTGGGTCGTCAGCCTCGCCTGCGCGCGAGGCCTGCTGCGCTTTCACACGGCTTTTCTGCGCACGCCCAAACGAAGGGAAGGCGAAGGTACGTTGCTGCAGGCGCTGAGGTCGGCGCAGATGGAGGTGGTGCTGGCGTCGGCGGGCGCCATCGCCGCGGTCGTGATGCTCATCCGCGCGCCGTCGTTCTCCACCGGGGCGCTGTCTTTCCTGCTGCTCTTCCAGTCCTCGATCTACGCCAACGCTCCGTGGGCGAGCGCCGCGGCCGAGGGCATCACGCTCACGCCGCTTCGCCGCGCTTACCGGCGATCGCCTCAGAGCACCGGGCTTCGGCCCTCGACCGGAGGTGTCGTGGCCCTCGCCATCCCGGCGCTGGCAGGCCTGGGCTTCGTGGCCCTGCTGGTCATCGCCGCCATCGCCACGCCGCCGGCGCTGCTGGCCGAACCGGCCAGCGCGCCGCCCGCCCAGGCGCCGGCAGCATCCTCAACGCCCACGCCTTCTCCGTCGCCGTCCCCTTCGCCATCACCGAGCCCGTCGGCGTCGCCGTCGCCCTTACCCTCGCCGACGCCTTCGCCCAAATAAAAAACGGGCCGGCTCGTTGCCGGCCCGCTGACGAGTATCTCGTCCGTTAGCTCTTCATCACGAGGAGCCCGAACGCTGCTCCCTGCGGGTCGCTGAGGATTGAGAATCGTCCGCCCGGGAAGTCCTGTGGCTCGAGCAACGCCTTCGCACCGAGCTTGGTGGCCTTTTCGTGGGCTTTGTCCACGTCCGGCACGGTGAAGTACGCCAGCCAGTAGCTTGGTACCTCGGCGGGAACCATCGGGTTCATCTCCATGCCGCCCGCGATGCTGTCACTGCCGAGCATGAACTCGGTGTATGGCGGTTGGCCTTCGCCCATCTCGGTGTTCTTCTCGCCCCAGCCGAAGAGCTTGTTGTAGAACGGCTTGGCCCTTTCGATTCCGCGCGCGTTGAGCTCGGCCCAACCGAACGCGTTGGCCTGGCCGATCACCGGCGAACCCGCCATGACGCCCGGCTGCCAGACGCCGATGACGGCTCCGGACGGGTCCTGGATGACGGCCATGGTGCCCTGTGGGCCGACTGCCATCGGCTCGGCGAGGACGTTGCCGCCCGCGGCCTTCGCCTTTTTGGCCGTGTCCGCGGCATCCGCGCTCCCGATGTAGACCAGCCAGGCATTGGGGGCTTCGGGCGACATCTTCGGGCCGATGCCCGCGACGTCCTTGCCCCCGACCTTGGCCAGCGCGTAGCCGCCGTACTGCGGGTCAGGATTGACCTCGACCTTCCACTCGAAGAGCTTCGAGTAGAAGTCACGCGACGCGGCCGCGTCCGAGCTCGACAGATCGAGCCAGACCGGCTTGTGCGCTACTGCGGTTTTGGCTTCCGCCATTTCCACCTCCTTGGAAAAAACCCGAGCCGTCGCTGGGTCAAAGAACCCCGGCAACCCAAACCCTTCCTCGAGGGCGGCGACTGGGGACATACCCATTGTGCCACCGCCAGATGAAGGGTGGGTTAAACGATTCGAGAGACCTGGCTACCAGACGGCGGACGAGCTGCCCAGCGTCCATGTTGTTGAATAAACTTGACTTTCTGGTTCCAAGAATTCAATAATTTCAATGTGGCGATCAAGAAACCACAGGAGTGGCAGGAGTTGACCCGTCTCACGCAGGGCCGCCCGATGGCCGTCGAGCGGGTGCGGCTGGCGGAGACCAGCACCGCCATCGAGGGCAGCTGGGAGCTGCCGCAGCTCGCACGCCTCAGCGCCGAGGACCAGATCTTCGTCACCGCCTTCGTCCGCTCACACGGCTCCATCAAGGAGATGGAGCGGATCTTCGGCGTGAGCTACCCGACCATCAAGGCCCGGCTCAACCGGATCGGCGACAGCCTCGAGTTCGTCGACACCAACCCACAGCCGTCTCGGGTGGAGATTCTCGAGCGGCTGCGCCGCGGAGAGCTCACCCCTGACGGCGCCATCGAGGAATTGGAGGCATTGAAGAAGTGAGCGAGGAACGGCGACAGATCCTGGAGATGCTGGCGAGCGGAAAGATCAACGCGGACGAGGCCGACCGCCTGCTCGGCGCGCTACAGGGCGCCCCCGCGACCGCCACCGCCGCGGCGACGGAATCAAAGCCGGCGCCGAAGTACCTGCGTGTGATGGTCGACGCCAACGACAAGCACGATGGCCCGGTCCACATCAACGTGCGCGTACCGCTCGTGCTCCTGCGCGCGGGCGTTCGCCTGGCGAGCCTCATCCCCGGGCCGGCGCAGGCGAAGGTGAACCGCGCGCTTCACGAGCAGGGAATCGATTTCGACGTGAGCCAGATCAAGCCCGAGAACATCAACGAGATCATCGACCAGCTCAGCGACGTCTCGGTCGACATCGACCAGAAGTCCGACGACGTGAAGATCAAGATCTTCGCGGAATAGGAGCGGCTCAGCCGTGGACGAGCTCATTCCGGTTCCAACCGTGCCGGTCCCGCGGCCGAGCCGTCGACCGTGGACCCTGCTCGCCTCGGGTCCGTTTCGGAACCTCTGGGTGGCGGCGACGCTGTCGCTTTTCGGCGACTTCTTCAGCTACATCGCGATCGCGTGGCTGGTCCTCCAGCTCACAGGCTCCAGCCTCGCCCTCGGCTCGGTTCTCGTGGCGCAGGCCGTGCCGCGCGGACTGCTGATGCTCGTTGGCGGAGCGCTTGCTGACCGCCTGTCGCCACGGCTGACGATGTTGGGGTCGATGGGGCTGCGCGCGGTTTTCGTTGCGCCGCTGGCCGCGGTCGTGATCGCGGGCCGCGCGCAGATGTGGGAGGTGTACGGCATCTCGGTCGTGTTCGGCATCGTCGATGCCTTCTTCATGCCGGCCCGCACCTCGATCCTTCCCAAGATCGTCGCCGACCAGGAGCTCGAGCCCGGGAACGCAGTGCTCAACGTGACCGGGCAGGCGGCGGTCATCCTCGGCCCGGTCCTGGGTGGCGTCACCGTGGCGGCGCTCGGGACGGGATGGGCGTTTGCCGCTGACGCGGCGTGTTTCGCGATCGGGTTCGTCTTCGTGCTGTGGCTCCCGGCCGCGGCGCGCGCGGCCTCCGGCGACGAGCACCCGGATGGCGGCATGGCAGGACAGATCCTGGCCGGTTTTCGCTACGCCTGGGGCGATATCGGCATCCGGGTTTCGCTCATCGTCATCGCGGTCGTCGACTTCGCCGCCAACGGGGCGCTGGGCGTCGGGCTGCCCACGCTCGCACGTGGGAGGTTCTCCGCCGGCGCGACCGGCTTCGGGATCCTGCTGGCCGCGTGGGGTGTGGGGGCGACCGCGGGCGCGCTGGGCTCCGGCCTGGTGCCACCGCCCAAGAGATTCGGATGGCTGCTCGCTGCCGTCTGCGCGTGGATTGGCGTCGGCATCGGCGTGGTCGGCATCCTGCCGTCCCTGGCTCCCGCGGCATTGGCGATGGGCATCTCCGGCATCGCCACCGGCGCCGTCAACACGTATGGCCTGAGCTGGCTGCAGCGCCGCACCGACCCGGCGATGCAGGGTCGGGTCATGTCGCTGGTGATGCTTGCCTCGATGGGCCTGACGCCTGTCGCCTACGCCGCCTCGGGCGCGATCGCGGACATCAATCCGACTCTGCTCTTCCTTGTCGCCGGCGGAATGATGCTCGCTTGCGGCATCGGCGCCGCATCGAGCCGGTCGGTGCGCTCCCTGCGCTGATCCGCTAGTCGGCGAAGTCCCAGGCGCGGATGGTGCCTTCGATGCGCACGCCGATCTCGGCGTCGTCGGGCGTCTTGGGGCCGTCGCCCATGTAGTGGAGATAGATGCGCTGTCGCAGCTCGTGCAGCCCTTCGGTGAAGAGCCTGGCGGTGCCGCGCAGCTCGAGCCCGCGCAGCGGTTCCTTGTTTTCGTAGACCGCCACGCTGGCTCGCGCGTCGCGCCGCAGGTGCTGAGCCTTCACGTCGTTGCGGCCGACGACGATGTTGAATCCGCCATCCGCCCACTCGAACCACACCGGCGAAAGGAGCACG
>Ga0070699_100000342_pt1 | contig 45136 bp, 58 predicted proteins | sample KBSK1503metaG_FD_65473 | JGI IMG/M metagenome (GOLD analysis project Ga0070699, IMG submission 65473) | Corn, switchgrass and miscanthus rhizosphere microbial communities from Kellogg Biological Station, Michigan, USA - KBS K1-50-3 metaG | ecosystem: Host-associated > Plants > Roots >... | reverse complement strand
TTGGATCAGGCCATTATCTCGAGATTCTGGCGCCGATTGCCCCCACCGGCGACTCGGCTTCGAACAAACTCACGCCGATGGGCTGGGCGTTGCACACCCGGGACTTAGCGGCACTCATTGACCGCGTTCGGGCCGCCGGTTTTCAAATCACTGGCCCTATTCCCGGATCCCGACAAACGCCAGACAGCACGCTCCTGCAATGGAAGACCGCCTCGACCGGCGGGCCAGGCCTCGAGAACGCTCCTTTCTTCATCGAGTGGGGCCCCGACACCCCGCACCCGAGCACAACCTCTCCGGCCGGCTGTCGACTGGCTACGATGGAGGTGGTGGCCCCGGACACGACTCGCATGCACGATTTTTTCAAAGCTGCGGGGCATTCGGTTGTATTGCGTGCCGGGAGCCCCGGGGGTTTGCGGTTCAGCCTCGACTGCCCCCGGGGCCGGATCTCCTTCTCCTTTTAGTCCTGCCTGCGGGGATGGCCTCCGAGGAGGAAGTACCGGATGAATCAGGAGACCGCTCTCCGGCTGGTTCTCGGAGCAGGGTTTCTCGCCGTGGTGGGTGTCACCCTGTATCACCGGCTCAAGTCCTGGGCCTCGAAGGAAGCCCTCGATCGGCGGCAGGAAGGTCTTTTCATCCTGGCAACGCTGCGCCCGATCGGCCTGCTGCTCTGGCTGTCGGTCATCGCCTACCTGGTCAATCCCGCCTGGGTGGCCTGGTCCTCGGTACCGCTGCCCGCGGGGCTCCGCTGGGCTGGCTTGGCAGTGTTCGCTGCCGGGCTCGGGCTGCTCACCTGGACGCTGCGCGGGTTAGGCACCAACCTGACGGATACCGTGGTCACCCGGCGAGCGCACACGCTGGTGACCAGCGGCCCGTATCGCTGGGTCCGGCATCCGTTCTATGACGCGATGGCACTGCTGATTCTCGCCTTTGCGCTGATTGCGGCCAATTGGTTCGTCCTGGCCACCGGTGCGGCGGTCTTCATTCTGCTGGCCGTGCGCAGCCGGACCGAGGAAGCGAAACTCCTGGCGCGGTTTGGTGAGCCCTATCAGGCGTACCGGCGGCGCACGGGGCGTTTTTTGCCCAAATGGCGTGCGACCAAGCACGACACTTAGCGTGGAACCGGAGCTGGTCGGCGCCATCGTCGGAGCACAGTTCCCGGAGCTTCGCCCCGTCTGCGTGACGTACCTCGGGGAGGGGTACGACAGCACGGCGTTCGATGTCAATGGCCACCTGGTGTTCCGGTTCCCCAAGCGAGTGGACGTTGAGCGGCAGCTCGCTGTCGAGACCAGTGTTCTGCCGCTTCTCGCGGTCGGAACGCCGGTTCCGATCCCGTCGTATTCTTTCCAGGGAGTGCCATCCTCCCGGTTCCCCCGGCATTTCGTGGGCTACACCAGACTCGCCGGCGTGCCGGGCATCGGTGTGACGCCGACCCAGACGGAGCTTCTCCGCCTGGCTCCGGTGCTGGGCGACTTCCTCTCGTTCCTGCACTCGTTTCCTGCCAGCGCCGCCGCGCAACTCGACGTGCCGGTGTACCCATCCGACGTCCTGATCGGCGAAGTCAGGGCGGAGGCCCTCAGTGACCTTGACGTGGTGCGGCAGGTGGACCCCGATGCCCCTGAGGCGACATGGCGTGCGTTCCTGGAGGCCGGGATCGAATCAGACGACGCGAGCTCGCCAAGGCCGACTTTTGTCCACGGAGACCTGGCGGCGGAACACATCCTGGTGGACCCTGTGACGCACCAGGTGACGGGGATTATCGACTGGAGTGAAATCTCCATCGGAGACCCGGCCATCGATTTCGCGGGGATCTTTCACTGGGGTGGAGTCGATTTCATGAACGCCGCGTTGTCCCATTATCGCCGTCCCATCGATGCAGGGCTCCCGGAACGCGCGCGCTTTTTCGCGGTCGCCCGGGGCATTGGCGACATGGTCTTCGGTCTCAAGATGCATCGACCCGAGTACGTTGATTCCGGTGTCCGGGCGCTCAGGTTCTGCCTGAGCTCATTGGAATGAGCTCGCGGCTCGCAGGATTGATTCGGCGGCTCCGGTCGTTTCACGGACCTCCGGCACCACCGCCGATGCGCGATCCGTACCGGCTTCTCCTTTGGGAGCAGGTGGGCTACATGGCCGCGGATCCGGAGCGGCTCGCCGCCTACCGGATGCTGGAGGATCGGGTTGGCACCGCCCCGCTGGCCATTCTCAGTGCTCCGCTCCCGGCACTGCGCGCGGTCACCCGCCGGGGCGGCTCCATCGCCGTGGCTCAACGGGCCGAGCGCCTTCGCATCGTGGCAGAGCGTGTGCTCGATAAATGGGCCGGGAACCTCCGCCCGGTTCTTCGGCTGTCCCTCGCCGATGCACGCCGGGAGCTGGCCAAGTACCCCTCCATCGGAGAGCCCGGTGCCGAGCGCATTCTAATGCTCTGCGGGAGCCATCCGGTCCTCGGCCTCGACTCCAATGCCTTGCGGGCTCTCCAACGACTCGGTTACGGGCGGGAGTTTCCCCAATGGGCGAAGAGCTACCGGTCCAGCCAGGCGGCGGCCGAGCGGGAGCTGCCTGCCACTACCGTCGCCCGCCGGGCCGCTGCTCTGCTCCTGCGCCGGCATGGGCAGACGCTTTGCCGGCGATCGAGCCCGCGCTGCAGTGAGTGCCCGCTCCAGCCGGACTGCCCGACCGGACGGGCGCGCCGTTCCTAACCCGGGCTGGTTCGGATCGGGACCGGACGCCAGTAATGGCGCAGCGAGTGCACCACGACCGGCAACCCCCGGAGAACACAGAAGGCCACGGCGATCCACGCGACGGCCCCGAGCGCGGACCAGAGCGGTGCAACGGCTCCACCGAGAAGCGTCTTGGCCGGGAAGCCACTACCCGCGTGGACCAGCGCCAGTCCACAAAACGCCGCGATCTTGCTTGCCGAATACCCGACCCGCATCCAGGTGGATCCGACCAGGAACCGGCCGAGAGCAGTGCGGTGCTGGGCGAATGGCGCGGTCCCCTGGGCGACCCCGATGCTCCGGAACGCGTCGGTCAGTGTAGTCCGCGCCAGCACGATCAGCGGTATGGCAACCGGGATCAGGCCCAGATGGGCGAAGCAGACCCAGAGGATCAGCTCGTAGGTACGGTCCGCCGCGATATCGAGGACACTGCCGAACAAACTGGTCTCACCCCGCTTCCGGGCGACCATGCCGTCCACCGTGTCGAGCATGAGCCCCAGGAACAGCAGCGCAACGCCGGCGAGGCGGACCTCGGGCGATCCAAAGTAGAGAACCAGTACGTTGATCAGCAGGAGTGGGACTCGGGAGAGTGTGATCCAGTTGGCCAGCACGGCAGCCTCCGATGGGGTACGAGGGGGAACCTCGGCTCAGACCGTGACTCGCCCGTGACCCCGGGCCCTGGGGCGCCGGCGGTAGGTATGTTACAGGAACCACTCGAGGAGGCACCCGTGCGGACACGCAAGCGGTACAGACTCGACCGTGTAGAAGTGGCCCCGCTGGATTCCCGGCCCACCTCCTGGGCCTTTGCGGGAACACCAATGCGCGGTACCGAGCTGGCCTATTTCGTCACCGACACCAACCTCAGCACTCGCAACCAATGGGAGTTCATTATCCGGGTCCCCGCGGATCCGAAGGGCCGGATAGAGGTGCGGCCGCGCACGACTCCAAATTTCAAGGCCTGGGCCGAGCTTCCGGACCGATCCCTGACGTTCAGCCTGGCAACGAGGGGCGCTGCGAGGGGACGGTGGTACTGCCAGGTCGCGCTTGCTGACGCTGCCGGCGAGCGGTCCAAGGCGGTCGTCAACACCGATCAGAGAACGGATCTCCCTCACTGGTTTTCTGAGCTGAGCGGACGGATGCGGCGCAAGGAGGCGGTCAAGCCGACGAAGGGGACCGACGCGAACGCTCTGGTTATCCTTCTGGCGGCCGGGGATTACACCACCATGATCAGGTTGTACTTCGCCACCAAGGTCTGGATTCTGAGCGAGGAGATCATTCTCGCTTGACGGCCGGTTCCACCGAGGACCTGGCACGCCGGTGGAACGACCTCTGGGCACGACTTCGTTTGCAGATACCGCCGGAGGCGGAGGTTGCCGTATTGCTGGCGCGATATCGGGAGCCCCACCGCGCCTACCATACCGAGCTACATCTTCGTGAGTGCCTGGAATGGCTGGATCGGCTGCGGGCACTTGCCCGCGATCCGGCCGCACTGGAGCTGGCCATCTGGTATCACGACGCCGTCTATCGGCCACGCCGATCCGACAACGAGCAGGCAAGCGCCGACCTGGCGACAGCCGACCTGCGGGCTGCAGGGGCAATCGACACTCTGATCGCCGAGGTGTCCGCCCTCATCCTGGCTACGACCCATCGGGCCACGCCGCCTCCCGGCGACACCGCCTTGCTCGCGGACATCGACCTGGCCATTCTCGGTGCTCCGGCGCCGCGGTACGCCGAATACGAAGCGCAAATCCGGGCCGAGTATCGCTGGGTGCCGGGCTTTGTGTTTCGGTCCCGGCGAGCCGCTCTGCTGCGGGAGTTCCTGGCCCGGCCGCGACTCTACTCTACTCCGGAGCTCTTCGATCGCCTCGAGGCGCAGGCCCGCCTCAATCTGGCGCATGCGATCCACGAGCTGAGCCCTGACGGCTGATGTCCGGACTCCAGGATCTCTTCGGCCAGATCGATATCTACCTCTTCGATCAGCTCCTGCGCGGACGCATCGTCCCGGGAATGCGCATCCTCGACGCGGGCTGCGGATCGGGGAGGAACCTCGTGTATTTTCTGCGAGAGAAGTATGAAGTGTTCGGTGCGGACGAGGATCGCATATCCATCGAGGCGGTACGCCGCCTCGCCGCCGAGCTCTCGCCGGGTCTCCCGGCGGAGAACTTCCGGCTGGAGCCCGTCGAGGGCATGACGTTCCCCGATTCGTTCGCCGATGTCGTGCTCAGCAGCGCCGTGCTTCACTTCGCCAAAAACGACGGCCAGTTCGCGGCGATGCTCCGGGGCTCCTGGAGAATGCTCAAGCCGGGCGGCCTGTTCTTCGCCCGGCTGGCCTCGTCCATCGGGATGGAACATCTGGTCGAGCGGGTTGACGGACGATGGCACCGGCTTCCGGACGGGACGGAGCGGTATCTGGTGGACGAGCCGCTGCTCAGCGAATGGACCAGGGAGCTTGGTGGTGAGGCGCTGGACCCCCTCAAAACCACGGTGGTGCAGGGGCAGCGGTGTATGACGACGTGGGTGATGCGAAAGCTGACATGATCCCGACGTGACCATCCGCCGTCGGGCCGGGCGCCGCTCATTTGCTACAGTTTGGTGGTCTGCCCCCACACCGGAAATGGGGGCCGACCCGACGTTTCGCTGCACTCTCCGGCGCGATTTTGCACGCCAACTCACCAGCACCAACTTATGCCCGGTTCTGCAACTCCCATCCCCGCATAGGTCTATGCGGGAGGCGACTATAATTTCTACGCCGCACGGGCGGTTGCACTCCGCGAACTCTTGCGGCCATGGAGTCTTAGGGGTGTGGACTCGGGCAGGCGACTAAATTGACTACGGCTCACCTCGTCGCCCACCAAACCAAGGGCGAGACGAACCCGAGCCACCTGGCTCCAGTTGACTCGCGCGATGATTTCTACCCCACTCCGCCAGCACCGAGTTTCGACCACTTCGTCCTGGGATTTCGTCAGCATAGGGCCTCCTCCCGAAGCCAGACCCTATAAGGGCAACAGCCGGGCCGCGGGGCCGGGATTCGCTGGCGAATCTGCCGGGGCCACATAGGTTGGACGAGTGGTGAAAACCGCGAATTCAGAACATGAATCCGGAGGGCTTTATGCGAACCTGGCTCGGCAGCTTGGTGGTCTTGCCCGCGTTGTTTTCGTGTGCCGCACCCGAACCTACGACCGCTCCAAATGACCTGCTGTTGACGCAAGCGGTTTCTGCTGGTGGACACAAATGCGATGTCGTCACCGTCACCCCCGAATCCGCGACGATCCCGATCGGGGGTCAAGTCGATCTCGAGGCAACCCTGCTCAATAAGAAGGGGAATTCGATCCCAACCGCTACAGCTGCCTGGACGACCCGGAACGTGAATGTGGCGGCCGTCAGCTCGAGCGGCCTGGTCACTGGTGTCGGGACCGGCAGCACCTACGTAGTGGCCGATTGCGCGCCAGCCTACGGAGACTCGGCCTTCATCACCGTGTCGCCATGAAGGGCAGGGACCACCCGGGCGTGAGCGAATTCCCTGCTCGCCGCGTATCCTATAGTATCGGTGCAAGAACTCGATCGGAGACACAGGCCATGATCAGGTCGTTTGCGCGAACCGGTCTGTTCGCGGTGGTCGCGATGGCGGCCTGTAGCAGCGCGGTTCAGGTCCCGGGTGGCCCGGGCACCGCTCGGCCCCCCCACACGGCGGCGGACGTCTCCTTCATGTCCGGCATGATCGGACACCACGCCCAGGCGATCCTGATGGCCGGGTGGGCTGTCTCTCATGAGGCCGGCTCAGCGGTGCGTCTTCTGTGCGAGCGGATCGTGGTGGGCCAGCGCGACGAGATCGCGCTCATGCAGGGCTGGCTCCAGGACCGCGGGGAGCCGGTTCCGGACGGGGATCCGGCGCACCAGATGATGGCGGGAATGGCTCATCCGAAACTCATGCCCGGGATGCTGACCCTCGAGCAGCTGAGCCAACTGGACGGCGCGCGGGGCGCCGAATTCGACCGGCTGTTTCTGCGCTTCATGATCCAGCACCACGAGGGCGCGGTCACCATGGTGGATCAGCTCCTCGGATCGGTCGGCGGTGGCCAGGACGACACGGTCTTCAAGCTGGCTTCGGACGTCTACGCGGACCAGACCACCGAAATCGACTTCATGAGCAAGATGCTCGCGCGCCTCTCCGCCTCGACGAGCCCGTGATGGCCCCACTCTCGCGTCTCCACGGTCGTTTTCATCTTCTCTCACCGGAATCCGCCATGCGCTACCTCTCCCGGTTCTCCCTCGCCTTCGGTGCGCTGGTTGCTTCGGCGTGCGGCGGCTCGTATTCGTCGTCTCAGAGCGGCGCGCCGGCCCCCGTGGCCGATATGTCCACCACGGCGCCCAGCCCCGATCCGCGCATCGGGCTCCGTGCCGGTACCACCCGGCGGGACAGCGTGCGGCGGGTCAATCTGGTTGCGACCAATGCCGCGGAAACCATCTGGAACCTGCGGCTGTTGTCGAATTCGCCGGCCACCGCAGGATTTGACGGGGTCACCAATTCCGACCTGGCCTTCAGAGACAACCTGGCGTTCCAGGGCAACTACAACGGCTTCCAGGTCTGGGACATCTCGAATCCGAGCCGGCCGACACTCAAGAAAGGCTATCTCTGTCCCGCCTCGCAGAGCGACGTTTCCGTGTACGGCACACTGCTCTTCGTGTCCAGCGAATCTCCCGCCGGGCGACTGGACTGTGGGCCGCAGGGAGTGCAGGACACGGTGAGCCACGACCGGGTTCGGGGCATCCGGGTGTTCGACGCCGCGGACATTACCAATCCGAAGTACATCGCCAATGTGCAGACTTGCCGCGGCTCACATACCCACACGGTCGTGACCGACCCGAACGACAAGGCGAACGTCTACATCTACGTGTCGGGTTCGGCCGGTGTGCGCTCACCGAGCGAGCTGCCCGGCTGCTCGGCAATGACCCCGGACCAGGATCCGAACAGCGCCCTGTTCCGGATCGAGGTGATCAAGGTGCCGCTCGCCGATCCGACCAAGGCGGCGATCGTGAGCTCGCCGCGAATCTTCCAGGATCTGGCTGCTCCGCCGCGGCACGCGGAGCCGGTGGACTCCGCTGCGATTCGGACCCGAGCCATCGCCGATTCCGCGATTGCCTCCGCGAAACAACGGGGAGACACGGTCGCGCGGATCGTCGTCGACGGGCGAACTTTTGCCTTTGACGTGAGCTCGGGCAACAGGCTCGGCGGCGGGGGCGCCGGCCGGGCTCGCACCGGCCCAACCCAGTGCCACGACATTACCGTGTATCCCGCGATCGGGCTGGCCGGCGGCGCCTGCGGCGGCTATGGCCTGCTCCTGGACATCAAGGATGTGGCCAACCCGCGGCGGATCGATGCGGCGGCCGACTCGAACTTCTCCTTCTGGCATTCGGCCACGTTCAGTAACGACGGCTCCAAGGTCCTCTTCACCGACGAATGGGGCGGCGGATCGGCGCCGCGGTGCCGCGCAACCGACAAGTACGAGTGGGGCGCCAACGCCCTGTTCACCATCGTCAACAACAAGATGGCGTTCAAGAGCTACTACAAGATGCCGGCGGCGCAGACGGCGCAGGAGAACTGCGTGGCCCACAACGGTTCGCTGATCCCGATTCCCGGCCGCGAGGTGATGGTGCAGGGCTGGTATCAGGGCGGGATCTCGGTGTTCGACTGGACCGATCCGGCGAAGCCCTTTGAGATCGCCTTCCACGATCGGGGCCCGTTGGACTCGGCCCGGCTGGTGAGCGGGGGCTCGTGGTCGGTGTACTGGTACAACGGCGTCATCGTGAGCTCCGAAATCGCCCGCGGGCTCGACATCTTCGAGCTGATGCCCAGCGGGTTCCTCTCGCAGAACGAAATCGACGCCGCCAAGACGGTCCACCTCGAGTATCTGAATGCGCAGGAACAGCCGAAGCTGGTCTGGCCCGCGAGCTTCTCGCTGGCGCGCGCCTACCTGGACCAGCTCGCCCGGTCGAACGGCCTCGCCGCCACCAGGGTTTCCGCTGCGCGGGGCGAGCTGGCCCGCGCCGAGAAACTTTCCGGGCAGCCGCGCCGGGATGCGCTGACGCAGCTCGCCACTCAGCTCCACGGTGACGCGCCGGGCGCGGCCGACCAGGCCAAGGTCCACACGCTGGCCAGCGCCGTGGGCGAGCTGGCCAACGCCCCGCGCTGACCGGGACACGCCCGTGAGTATCTCCGAAACGCTGCTCCCGGAATTCGACCAGGAAATGGCGACGACGCGGCGGTTGCTCGAGCGCGTGCCAAGCGAGAAGGCGGAATGGAAACCGCATCCGAAATCATTCGCCCTGGGCCACCTGGCGCAGCTGGTGTCCGGGATGCCGGGCTGGATCACCAAGACCATCCGCGAGACCGAGCTCAACCTCGCGACCGGGCCAGGATACTCCTTCGAGACCACCGAGACGCTGCTCGGGATCTTCGACAAGAACGTACGCGAAGCGCGCGAGGCCATCGCGGGGGCGAAGGATACGGACTTCGCGGTGACCTGGTCACTCAAGATGGGAGATCGGGTGCTGTGGAGCTCTCCCCGCGGGCCGGTCGTTAGAACGCACATCAACCACCTCTGCCACCACCGGGGACAGCTCACCGTGTACCTGCGGCTGCTCGACGTGCCCATCCCCTCGATCTACGGTCCCACCGCCGATGAGCGAATGTGAGAGCGCGATTGCCCCGGTAATCCGGCGAGGCGAGCCCGCCGACGCGCCGGCTCTGGCCGAGTTCGCGGCGCGGACGTTTGCCGAGGCGTTCGGCCCCGCCAATCGCCCGGAGAACCTGGAAGCCTACCTGGCTTCCGCGTACGGCTTGGCGCAGCAGGGGCGGGAGCTGGCCGATCCGGAATACATTACCGTCCTGATTCAGGGCGGGGACTCCCTGGTTGCGTATGCGCAGGTTCGCCGCCACCCGCCGCCGGCGTGCGTCGTGGGTGAGGAGCCGGTCGAGCTGCACCGGTTCTACGTGGATCGCCCGTGGCACGGGCAGGGAGTGGCCAAGCGTCTCATGGAGGCGGTGTATGCCGCCGCGCGTGATCTCGGCGGCCGAACCCTTTGGCTTGGGGTCTGGGAGCGCAACCCGCGCGCCATGGCCTTCTATCGAAAATCCGGCTGGCACGACACCGGAGCCACCACGTTCTGCGTAGGGCCGGACCGACAAACGGATAGGGTCATGGTGACGCCGGTACCCTCACGGGAGGTATCCTAGTAATAGGACACTATCCAGCAGGGGGACCGACCATGGCAAGACTCCTTTCACCCGATTGCGCACGTCCCATCCGGATTTGCTTCGCCACGGTGGGACTGTTGCTGGCGTCTTGCGCCGAAGGACCATTGCTTCCCCCATCCGACGACCAGCTGGCGGTGGGTGAGTGGGGAGGAGACAACGCGGGGGTCATTGTTCTCGATGACCGCGCTCACGTGCACATCGGCTGCACGCTCGGCGATATCCCCGGGATCGTTCCGCTCGACACGAACGGGCGCTTCACCATCCACGGGAGTTATGTTTTGCGGGCCTTCCCGATTCAGGTCGGGCCTTCGCTCCCGGCGCAGTTCAGCGGACGGGTCGTGGGTGGCAAGCTCACGCTGGTCATCGCCGTCAACGACACCGTCGAACACAAGGTGGTCGCCCTGGGCCCTGTCACGGTCCAATTCGGCCGCCAGGCGGAGATGGGGCCGTGTCCGATCTGTCGGATGCCGGGGAGCTAGGGAGTTAGGGAGCCAGGGAGTCAGGGAGCCAGGGAGCAAGGGGGATCGATGGCGCGACGAGGAACGGTGGTTACTGTCTTGCTCGCAGGATTCGCTGCCGTAGCGGGACCGGCCGTGGGCCAATCGGTGCAATACCGATCCCCTGCCGGCGTCGAGTACCGCTCCCAGCCCGACACCGGTGCGATCGCGCGCGCCGAGAGCGCCCTGGCCGCCGATCCACGCAACGTGGAGAAGATCATCAAGCTCGGCGTGGCTCAGTCCGGTGCGCGGCAGTTCCGCGAAGCCATCGAGACGTTCACGCGGGGACTGGCGATCGCGCCGGAGAATCCGATGCTCTACCGCTGGCGCGGCCATCGCTATCTCTCCGTGCGGGAGCTCGATCGGGCGATGGACGATCTCACGCGGGGCAATCGGCTCGACAGCACCAACTACGGCGTCCTCTACCATCTGGGCATCGTGCGGTTCGCGCGCGGGGACTTCGTCGGTGCCGCGGCCGCCTTCGAGCGAGCGCAGCCGCGTGCTCCCGACGCCGGTGAGCTGGCGGGCGCCACCGACTGGCTCTGGATGTCATTGTCCCGGGCGGGGAAGTCGGCCCAGGCCCAGGCCATGCTGGACCGGCGGCCCGACTCGCTCCCGACGACCAATGCCTACGGTGCGCGCCTCCGGCTCTACCGAGGGGAAACCGCCCCCGACAGGGTTTTCACCGCAGCAGACACCAGCGATGTCGCCGTGGCGACGCTGAGCTATGGGATCGGCAACTGGTTCCTGGTTCGAGGCGACACGACCACAGCGCGCCAGTGGTTCCAGCGCGCGGTCCAATCGGGCGGCTGGCCCGCGTTCGGATTCATCATGTCCGAAATCGAGCTGCGGCGGATTCGCTAGCTCCGAGAGAGAGTACTATGCGGCACCGAAGGGTTGTCCCACTCATCGCCGCGCTGGGCCTTGCGCTCGGATTCAGTGCCTGCTCGTCGACGTCACCAAGCGAACCCGCGGTCTGGGGGTCGGCACAGGCGCTTCTGAAGGTCGAGGGCGGGAGCGCCACTCTGCAGATCTTCGACGGAGGTTGCTACGGCTCCTTCGGGAGCATCACGCAGCCGATCCCGACCGGCAGCTTTGACTTGCCCGGCACCTTCACGCAGCTGATGGGAGTTTTTCCCGGGAGTATTCAATACGACGCGCAGTTTACCGGCACGGTGGCCGGCAAGCGGATCGTCCTGACTGTCACGGTGCCGGCCCGGCAACTGACATTGGGCCCGTTCAACCTTACCTACGGTGTGGGCGAGGAACTGCGGAACTGCCTTTACCCCTGATCACCGACGGAGTTCCATCCCCGCATCGATGGTCAACGGTCGTTTTTGAGCTCCACGACGATCACCTCGATGGGTTTCTCGCCGTTGTTCACGTCCGCATGCAGTTGCCCGGGCGGATCGACGCCAAGCCAGTAGGCCTTCCCGCTCTCCCAGTTATAGGTGGTAATCGCGGCGCCGGTTGAATCGACCACGGTCAACCGGCCACCCACGAGGGCCACCAGCGCCCGTCCGTGCTCGTGGCGATGCAGTGCGAGCGGCTGCTTCGGCAGGATAATGGACTTCCAAACCTTCAGATGCTCGTTCTCGAACTGCGGCTCGCGGCGGGTCGCGGTTTGTCCCTGTTGCCGGGCCCACATCGCCCCCGCGCCGGTCAGGAATGACAGTACGCAGGCCAGCACGACGGCACGATGGCGGGGCATGGGCAGGACTCCGGGGAAGGGATTCGAGCGCGGAGGATACCACTCCGCCGGCGAGATGGTCAATGACACTGCATCAGTTGGCGTGTCCGGCAGGGCCGTGGTACTGTATTGACAGCACGGGACGGATTGGCTCGTCCCTCGAGGTCATCCTTCACCAATGACGGATCAGCCATGACGGGTCGAGTTCTCCTCTTCGCCGCGGCATGCCTTTCCTGCACACCGGGAGGCGCCACGGACAGCCAGGTTGCGGGCTGGGAGCGACAGGCGCAGCAGGTCACCATCGTCCGGGACGACTGGGGGATTCCGCACATCCACGGGAAGACTGACGCCGACGCCGTGTTCGGTCTGGTGTACGCCCAGGCCGAGGACGACTTCAACCGGATCGAGACGAACTACCTCAACTCGATGGGCCGGCTCGCCGAGGCCGAGGGAGAGTCCGCGATATACCGGGATCTGCGGATGAAGCTCTTCATCGATCCGGACAGCATGAAGGCGCAGTATGAGTCGAGCCCGGCGTGGCTCAAGGCCCTGATGAACGCCTACGCCGACGGCTTGAACTACTACCTGCACACCCATCCCGCCGTGACGCCCAAGGTGATCAAGCGGTTCGAGCCGTGGATGGCGCTGACCTTCAGCGAGGGGAGCATCGGAGGGGATATCGAACGCGTTTCCATTCCGCGGCTCAAGGCCTTTTATGGGAAGGAGCCGGGGACTCCCGCTCCGGCCGGGACCACCCCATCGGACGATGAGCCCTCGGGGTCGAACGGCATCGCGATCGCGGCCTCGAACACGACCAGGGGCCACCCGCTCCTGCTGATCAACCCGCACACCTCCTTCTTTTTCCGGGCAGAAGTTCAGGTGACGAGCGACGAAGGCCTCAACGCCTACGGCGCCGTGACGTGGGGGCAGTTCTTTGTCTACCAGGGGTTCAACGAGCGGGCCGGATGGATGCACACGTCCAGCGGGGTGGACAACATCGACGAGTATCTCGAAACCGTGGTCAAAAACGGCGACGGCTATTCCTACCGCTACGGCACGGAATCGCGTCCGGTAACCGCGACGACCATCACGGTGCCCTTCAAGAGCGGAGGCGGGCTGGAACAGAAGGCCTTCACCGTCTATCGCACCCATCACGGCCCGATCGTCCGCGAGGCCGACGGCAAGTGGGTGAGCGTCAGGCTGATGCAGGAGCCGGTCAAGGCACTGACCCAGTCCTACAGCCGCACCAAGTCGAAGAACTATGCAACGTTCCGCGAGACGATGGAGCTGCATACCAATTCCTCGAACAACACGATCTTCGCGGATGGTGAAGGCAACATCGCCTACTTCCACGCCAATTTCATTCCCCGGCGCGACGTCCGGCTGGACTGGACCAAACCGGTCGACGGGAGCAATCCGGCTACCGAGTGGCAGGCATTGTTCTCGGTCGAGGAGAGTCCGCATCTCTTGAATCCAGCCACCGGCTGGCTCTACAACAGCAACAACTCGCCCTGGTCCGCGGCGGGCGGCAACAGCCCCAAGCAGGCGGACTATCCCGCCTATGTAGAATCCGGCGGCGAGAACGCGCGAGGGCTCCACGCCATCCGGGTCCTTAAGGACAAGAAGGATTTCACTCTGGAGTCGCTGATCTCAGCGGCCTACGACAGTTACCTGACGGCCTTCGCGGAGCTGCTTCCGCCGCTGCTCAAGTCGTACGAGCGGTCGCCGGCCGGTAACCCGCTCAAGGCAAAGGTGTCGGAGCAGATAGCGCTCCTCAAAAGCTGGGACCTGCGGTGGTCGGCGGCCTCGGTGCCCACATCGCTGGCCGTGCTCTGGGCGGACACGCTCCAGCAGCAGGTCGCCGCTGCCGCCACCAGGGCCGGCATGTCTTCCTATGACTACGCGATCACGCGGGCCACGGATCAGCAACGGCTGGAAGCCCTGGCGGCGGCTTCCGACAAGCTCGCGGCCGACTTCGGGAGCTGGAAAACGCCCTGGGGCGAGATCAACCGGTTCCAGCGCCTCACGGGAGACATCGTCCAGCCGTTCAACGATTCCGGACCGAGCATTCCAGTCGGGTTCACCTCGGCCCGATGGGGGTCGCTGGCCTCATTTGGAGCCCGCGCGTATCCGGGCACCAAGAAAATGTATGGGACCAGCGGGAACAGCTTTGTGGCGGTGGTGGAGTTCGGGGACAGCGTCCGGGCCAAGGCGGTTACCGCCGGCGGGGAGAGCGGCGATCCCGCTTCGCCCCATTTCAACGATCAAGCGGAACGGTACAGCACCGGAGCCCTCCGTGACGTGTACTTCTATCCTTCGCAGCTCGCCGGTCACATCCAGCGGGAGTACCATCCGGGCGCGCGACCCTGACCTCGCCGACCTACGAGGCCCACCGGCTCCTCCGGGCCGACCGGCGCGGGAGCTCATGGCCGGTTCTGGTCGAGACCGAGGCGGGGGTGTTCCACACCAAGCTTCGTGGCGCGGCCCAGGCGCCGGCCGCGCTGGTCTCCGAGATCATCGTCGGCGGGCTGGCGGATGCCATCGGGCTTTCGGTTCCGGCGCGAGCGCTCATCGACATTGCGCCCGATCTCCCCACCGACGACCGGAACGACGAACTGGCGCAGCTCCTCGCCGCCAGCGCAGGCCGGAACCTTGGATTCCAGCTTCTGCCCGATGTCACGGACTTCCGGCCGGAGGATGCTGCGCGAGTAGCGCCGGACCTCGGGGCGGCGATCTTGTGGCTGGACGGCCTGGTGCTGAATCCCGATCGCACGCCGGCGAACCCCAACTTGCTGTGGTCTCATGGCAAGCTCTGGCTCATCGACCACGGTGCGTGTCTGGGCTTTCAGCACGACTGGCCGGCCGTTACCGATAGCACTCCCAGGGTACCGGGCGCCTTCCTGGACCGCCACGTGCTGAGAGCCCACAGGCCATGGCTTGGGGAGGTCGATGAATCGCTCGCGGCGCTGCTGCCGCGTGACACACTCGAAGCCGTCGTGAGCGCGGTTCCGGCGGAATTCCTGCCGGCGGAGGCTGGCTCCGAAGCACGGGCCAGACGCCGCGCGCAATATGCCGCTTTTCTCTGGAAGCGACTCAAGGCGCCCAGGCCATTTCTTGCCTCCGTGATCACGCCGAAGAAGGGATAGCCGGCCTTCGCCATGTGGATCGCCCTCGCCGTCGTCTATCATGTCGTCAGCCGCCTGGCGTATGCCGTCGGCGTCGGGGTGGCGCTCAAGCGGCAGGATCGGGATCAGGTCTTCACGCGGCGGCACGGGCCCGAAGCGGGATTCCTGCGATTCCGGCGCGCCGCATCCATCGTGATGAACAACGACGCGGTGAGCTTTGTGGTCCTGTGCCTGGTGACCCGGCGGACACTCCACCCGCCGTGGTCGTGGAGCCTCTCGCTGGCCGCCGGAGCGCTGCTGGTCCTTCTCGGGGTGTCGATCAAGCTCTGGGCCGCGGCTCGGCTGGGTGCGGAGGCGTACTACTGGCACAATTTCTTCGTGCCCGGTGAGTTGGTGGCGCCGAATCCGCCCGGCCCGTATCGCTACCTCAAGAACCCGATGTACACCCTCGGGTACCTGCACGCCTACGGGTTCGCGATCGCCACCGAGTCAGGGCTTGGCGTGATCGCGGCGGTCTTCGATCAGGCGGCAATTCTCGCCTTCCACTACTGGGTGGAGAAGCCGCACTTCGACGCCTTGCTGGGACGCACCGGGCGACGACCCTGACGACGGCTCCGAGCGATGTTGGCGCGGGCGGAAGCGGACCGGTAAGATCCACGGCAGCTCCAGCACGAGGCAGAGCATGTTGGGTAGGTGGTTGATCTTCGCCGGCCTGGCCGGATACCTGCTGACGGCGTTCCACCCGGCCCCGGCCCCGGTGGTGCACGAGGTGCAGATGGGGGCGCGAGGCGGCAACCGATTCGAGCCGGCGACCACGACGGCGCGCGCCGGCGATACGGTCCGATTCATCAACGGCAACGGCGGTCCGCACAACGTGCAGTTCTTCCCGGATTCCATTCGGGATCCGGCGCGCGACCTGCTCGATCGCGCGATGCCCGGAGAGAAACTCGGCTGGCTCTCGAGTCAGCTCTTTCTCGACCGCAACGAGGTGTACGACATCGTCCTCCCGAAGCTCGCGCCAGGCCGCTATCCGTTCTTCTGTCTTCCCCACGCAGCCAGCATGACCGGCGCCATCGTCGTCGCGCCGTGAACGACGCTCTCCAATCGAACCAACCGGAGCGCCGAATGATGCGCCATCTCGCCGCCGTTCTCGTCGCCGGTGCGCTCCTTGCCGCCGGCTCCCCCGCCGCCAGCCAGGTGGTCCGCGTGGGCGATCTGAATACAACGCAGATTCGCGGGCTCGATCGGGCCAAGACCGCCGTGTTCCTGAGTGGAGGCATACTCGAAGAGCATGGGCCGTACTTGCCCGCCCACACCGACGGGGTGCTGAGCGGCCGGCTGACCCAGGAGCTGGCGCAGACCGTGGTGCGGGAGAAGCCGGGATGGACCGCCCTGCTCTTTCCCCAGATTCCCCTGGGTGCCAGCGGCTCGAATGAACTGGGCGGGCATTTCGTGTTTCCCGGGACCTATGCGATTCGGCCCAGCACGCTGCGGGCAATCTTCATGGACCTGGCCGATGAGCTGGGACAGCAGGGGTTCCGCTGGATCGTGGTCGTACACGTTCACGGTGCTCCGCTGCACAACCGGGCGCTCGATCAGGCGAGCGACTACTTCCACGAGACCTATGCCGGCCGCATGATCCATCTGTGGGGCATGGTGCCGGTCCTCGCGGGATGGGGCAGTGTGCTTGGGACGCTTAGCGCGGCGGAGAAACAGGAGGATGGCGTCTCGCTCCATGGCGGGCTGGATGAAACGAGCCTGATGCTCCACCTGCAACCGGACCTGGTTTCGCCGGAATACCGCACTGCACCTGTCGTTACCGGGAAGACGCTGGAGGAGAGCTTCCTGGCCGCCGCCCGGCCGGATTGGCCCGGTTACCTCGGTTCACCACGACTGGCGACAGCGGCCCTGGGCGAACGGATCTGGAACTCGTTCTCAGCCGCCGCGGCGCGGGTTATGCTCGCGGTACTCGACGGCGGTGATCCGGGCCAGTATCAGCGATACGCGGATCTGCTGGCCCGGAACCCGCTGTACCAGGGGTGGTTCGCGGCGGCTGGGGCGCGGGACAGTACGCGTGACATCGCTCAGCGGGACTGGCTGCGCCGGAGACCGCCCGATGAGTGACCGCGCCCCGGTCCATGGCTGCGCGGTCCAATGAGCCGATGCCGATCGATGGCGCTCGGGGCCGCCGTCGCCATCTCGGCGAGCGCAGCCGGCCGGCCCCCGTCGAGCGCCGGCGATTGGCCGGTACGCGGGCAGCAGGGGCCCGCCATCGTTCGCCGGGCGACCGCGCACGATCGATCGGCCCGGCTGGCACCGGCGCAATTCCCGACACGCGAATCGGCGACGGCGCCTGAGGAGCACCAAGCCCAGAGCCCGGCCCTCCCGGTGATGACCACACCGCCCGGCTCGGCGGCGGTGGAGCAGACGTCGCAGGGAAGCCGAGCCCCGGCGGCGCTGCTGACCAGCTTCGACGGGCTGGGCGCGGGGTTCACCGGGCCGCAGGGCGTTGCCACGGGACGCAATCCGTCGGACAACTCGCTCGCGGTCGGGCGGAAGCACGTGGTGCAGATCGTGAACTCGCGGATGGCGATCTTCACCAGGACGGGGGAAGTGCTCTACGGTCCGGTCGAAACGAAAAACATCTTCCGAGGATTTGGCGGGCCTTGCGAGGCTCGCAACAACGGCGACGCCGTGGTGCGCTACGACCAGCTCGCCGACCGCTGGCTGATCGTGATGCCGATTTTCACGCGCGGGCCGCTTCGGCCCGACGGCCCGACACCGGGGCAATCCGGCGAACCGGCCCGACGGAGCCTGCCCGGCCAGCCGGGACAGCCTGGTCCGGCCGTTCAACTATACCAGCCACCGGCACCGCCCCCGCAAACCGAGCCCGCCGCGGCGCCCCGTGCGACCCAACCGGCGCCGCCCCGGGAGCAGGGACCCTACGCGATGTGCTATGCGCTGAGCGTGGGTGACGATCCGTTCGGCCCATACTTCCGCTACGAGTTCGTGCGGCCGCTCTTTCCCGACTACCCGCGCCCCGCGGTCTGGCCCGACGGCTACTACGTGCCGACCAGCACCGGCGACGACGTGATCGAGAAACACGCCTGCGTGGTGGACCGGGCGAGTATGCTCGCCGGCCAGGAGGCCACGGAACAATGCGTCATCATCGCCGGGGTGAATTTCCTGAACAACGCCGACCTGGACGGGCAGCAACAGCCACCGGCCGGAGCGCCGAACATCGTGATGGCCACGGGGGGAACCCAGCTCAAGCAAGTGATGGAAGATGACGGCATTTACGCGTGGAACTTCCATGTGGACTGGCGCGATTCGTCGAAGACCACACTGACCGGGCCGGTGAAGATCGCGGTTGCTCCGTATCACTATCTCTGCGACGGCCAGCTGACCAACTGCGTGCCGCAGCCGGGAACGGAGCGACACCTCGACGCCCAGGGGGACAAGCTCATGGCGCGACTGGTGTACCGCCGGATCGGCAATCAGGAATCGCTGGTCGCGGTGCACTCGGTAAACACTTCCGCGGGAGCCGGCGGGGTTCGCTGGTATGAGTTCCGCGTTGAAAAGGGACGCCGCATCCGGCTGCATCAGCAGGGCACGTACGCTCCCGACGGACTGTTTCGCTGGATGGCCAGTCCGGCGATGGATGCGCGGGGCAACATCGGTATCGGGTATTCGTTCGGCGGGACGCCGTATTTTGCGGGTCAGCGCTTTGCCGGGAGGCTCGCCAAGGATCCCAAGGGCGTCCTCACTTTGCGCGAGGCGGTGCTGGTCGAGGGAGAGGGCGCGCAGACCACCACGCTCCGTTGGGAAGACTACACCCAGACCGCGATCGATCCCGCGGACGACTGCACCATCTGGTACGTGGGCGACTATCTCAAGAAGGACGCAGCGACCTATTCCACCAGGATCGGGGCGTTCCGGATGCCGGATTGCCGAGGAACTCCCTGAGAAGCGGCAAGGAGAATCAGATGCGCAGACTCATACCATGGCGTCTTGTCGTATTGATGGCGTTGGGTCACCTGGGGGCCACCTCCGCCCTCGCCCAGGCCCGCGCTACGCCCAAGCCGACACCGCCGCTGCAAACCATCGTCTGGGTCAATACGCCATCCCGGATCTATCACTGCCCCGGCACCCAGTTCTTCGGCAGCACGCGGCAAGGCGAATACATGTCGGAAGCCGAGGCGCGCGGGCGAGGGAATCGAGCCTCGGACCGAAAGGCCTGTCCCGCTTCGGCGGTGGCGATCCAGCTGATGCCGCTGGCGCCCGGAGATGTCTGGGTGAACACGATCTCGGGATTGTACCACTGTCCCGAGAGCCGTCTGTATGGGAGCACCAAGCGCGGCAAGTTTCTGACGGAGGGAGAGGCCCGCTCGGCGGGATACCGTCCCGCCGGCCGGAGGCAATGCGCCTGACGGCTAACCCGCGCACTGGCGCATCCGGCCGCATCCGGTAGGTTGAATCCCCTGGCTTCAGGGGCGGAGTGAACTCCGAGCAGGGCGCGAGGCAAGCCTTCCAGCGACTGATTTCTAGACACTCGACTGGGAGCCGGGTGGCCCATTGCGGCAGATGCGGGGAAACCGGCTATCTTCGGAGACCCCCTCTCACCGAGGAACCCGGCGGGTTCCCGAAGTGATGTGCGACGGGGCGGTCCCCGTCCACAACCCCGCAGTGCAGCTCTCGCAGACTTGGCTCGTCACTTCAACAGGAAATCCAAGCCATGGCAATCTGGAAGGAACAAGTCACCCCCAAGAAGGAATCCGCGCCGCTATCACCGGACCCTGTCGCCAAGAAGGAAGCTGACATGCGCACCGACTTTACCCCCAGCTACGACCAGCCGCGCCGGGTCGCGGAGAGTGAGACCAAGGAATCGGTGATCTCGGCGGAGCTGACCATCGAGGGCAAGATCGAAGGCGCGGGTAACGTGCGAATCGCCGGCCGCTTCAAGGGCGACGTGCACGTGCAGGGCAACCTGACCATCGAGGCGGGTGCCAAGCTGACCGGTGGCGTGCGCGCTGCGACGGTCGTCATCGGCGGTGAGCTGGAAGGCAACATCGATGACGCGTTGCGGGTGGAGCTCCTCGCGACCGGCGTGCTGAACGGGAATCTCAAGGCCGGCTCGCTGACCGTGGCCGCGGGATCCCGGATGCGCGGCCAGGCCGAGTTCGGCTGGGAGGAGAAAACCTCGCGCAAGGCCGGACTGACCATGGAGACCGTGTCCACGACATGAGCACCGCGCGTCAGGGGTCGGCGGGCACGACGCGCGTCTGTCCCCATTGCCGAGCAGCGATTCTCGAGAGCGCGAGCGTCTGCCCGGCCTGCCGCCACCACCTGCGTTTCGATCCCGGCGCGGCGGCCCGTGCGGTGCCGGCTTTCATGCCCCTCAAGGTCGAGGGCACCATTCGGCATCCCGAGCTCGGCGAGCCGTGGGAGTATTCGGTGATGGTGTCGGTGCGGAACGAGCGTGGTGAGGAGATCGCGCGCCACGTCGTCGGCGTGGGCGCGCTGCAACCATCGGAATACCGGACCTTCACTCTGGCGGTGGAGGTGTTCACACCGTCCGGAGCCAAGATTCCCGGGAAGGCGAGCGCCACCCGCTGAGATGCGCAGACTGACCGCGTTGCTCGCGGCGGCGGCCGTCATCCTCGCCGCACCCGCCGCAGCGCAGCGATACTCGGGCCCGGACGGCAGGGTTCGGGTTGCCTTGGCCCAGCAGCCCTTCTCCCCCACCGGGACCTCGGTGGGGCCTCAAACCATGACGAACGGCGGGATTCAGGAGCAGCTCACCGGGCTGGGAGCCCTGGTCCGCCTCTCCGAAGCGGCGCTCACGCCCGAGGAAACGACCGAGTACGGTGCATGGAAGCGCCTGGGCATGGCGCTGGGTCATTTTGCCGACCAGGTCGCGGCGAACGAGCGGGAGGGGTACTTCACCGTCGGTCTGCTGGCCACTTGTCCTTCCATGCCCGGCGTGGTGGCGGGACTCCAGCGCTCCGGCCCGACTCAGGCACCGCTCCGGATCGGGATGCTCTGGCTCGATGCTCACCCGGATTTCAACACGCCGGAAACGACCCGCAGCGGATCGCTGGGTGGCATGCCGGTCGCGGTGGCGACCGGCCGCGCACTCCAGCGCATGCGCATCGACGCTCACCTCGATCCGCCGCTCGCGGACGCGCACATCGTAATGGGGGGCGTGCGACTCACCGACCCCCTGGAGCAGGAGTTGCTCGACCAGTCCAGGATCGAACAGGTCAGCGTGAATGATCTGCGCACCATGTCACCCGCGGTGTTCGCGCAGCTGGACCGGCTGAGCCGGCTGACCGACAAGATCTATGTTCACATCGATCTGGACGTGCTGGATCCCCTGGAGGTGAGCGGGCATCACAACAAGGTGCCGGATGGCCCCTCGAGCGAGTAGCTCGCCGCGCTGTTCGAGCAAATCTTCATTCGGTATCCCAAGGCCTCCGCGATCGGCTTCGCCAGTATCCCCGCTACCGACCCGGGCGGGCTCTCGATCGCCGCCTTGAACCGGATGATTGCGGGAGCAGTGCGCGGAGTCCGGGCCCGCGAACTCAAGAGTCGGCCATCGGAGTAGCCCCCTCAACGGTTGACGCAGTAGCTTGATCCGGGAAGGCCACCGCGGCTCACACGCTGGGGGTGCTCGTGCGATCCTGGGTCCTGCTGGTGATCGGCCTCGTGTTTCTCAGTTCCGGGCTCGCGGCGCAGACTCGAGCCGACAGTGCGGCCATTGTGCTGGACGCCGCTCGAATCCTGAAACGCGAGGGGCGGGACGAGGCCGCGCGGCAGCTTCTGCTCTTCATCCGGTCGCGCTATGGAACCACTCCCGCCGCCCGGTCCGCCGACTCCCTGCTGGGCAGTCTCCCCCGAGTAGCTCCCGTGACGACCGGGTCGACGGGACGCACCGGCTTCATCCTTTTTCATACGGTCTACGGCGGTTTCCTGGGTCTGGCGATCCCCGCGGCACTGGGGGCCAACGGGTCCGAGGCCTACGGCGCGGGGCTGCTCATCGGTGCGCCGATGGGGTACTTCGGGTCGCGGGCATTCGCGCGAGCCAAGATCACCATGCCCGGCCAGGCCGGCGTGGCGATGTTCGCCACAATCTGGGGCACCTGGCAGGGGCTGGGGCTCCAGACGGCGCTGAACATCGGTCAAACAGAGACCTGTAACGCCGGGTTTTGCTACACCAACGATTCGGACGAAGCGCCCTGGGCCGCAATGTCGATCGGCGGTATTGCCGGGATCACCGCCGGACTGCTCCTGGCGTCGAAGGAGATTCCGAGCGGGACCTCCACGCTGGTTTCGCACTCGGCGTTCTGGGGAAGCTGGTTCGGGCTGAGCCTGGGCAGTGTGTTCGGCGCCGAGGATGAGGGCCTCATCGGAGCGTCGCTGGTCGGAGGCAACGCGCTGTTGCTGGTGGCGATTCCGGCGGCCAGGTCCTGGCGACCGGCCTCCTCCAGGGTACGTCTGATTACCGCCGCCGGGATCGCGGGCGGGTTAACCGGCTTCGGCATCGACCTGCTGGCGAGCGTCAACGATGACGGCGCCGTGCTGGGCATCGCCGCGGCGACGTCGGCCATCGGGCTCATCGCGGGCGCTGTCGCCACGCGGAACTCGAGAGACGCGGACGACGGCGCGGCCGCGAGCCCGGCCTTTCTGACCGTGAGGGACGGCGTGCATTTCCGCGCCCCGCTCCCGCTTCCCGCGCTGATTCCGAGCGATGAGCCGGGAGGCCGCCGGTTCCGGCCGGGCTTCCGATTTATCCTGCTCGATGCCGATTTCTGAGGCTCCGACCCAGGAAGGACTGCTTCGAGCCATCCGCCGGTGGGACCTCGTCGCACTCGTGATCAATGGCATCATCGGAGCGGGTATCTTCGGGTTGCCGTCGGAAATCTTCCGGCGTATCGGAACCTGGAGCCTGTTCGCGTTCGTCGCATGTGCCGCCGTCGTCACCCTGATCATTCTCTGCTTTGCGGAAGTGAGCAGCCGTTTCAGCGGAACCGGTGGGCCGTATCTCTACGCCCGGGAAGCGTTCGGACCGTTCGTCGGATTCGAAGTCGGGTGGCTCCTCTGGGTGGCCCGGCTCACGGCATTCGCCGCCAACAGCAACCTGCTGGTCAACTACCTCGGCTTTCTCTGGCCGGAGGCGGGATCGCCGGTGGCACGCACCGTCATCATCGCCACGATCGTGCTCGGTCTCATGGCCGTGAATCTGGCCGGGGTCAGGAACGCGACCCTGGTCGGCAACTCCATTACGGTGGCGAAGCTGGTGCCGCTCCTGTTGTTCGTGACGGCCGGGCTCTTCTTCCTTGCCCCGGAAGGGTACGCGCTCGCGGCGAAGCCTTCCTTCGGGGAGTTTTCAGCCGCCGTTCTCCTGCTGATCTACGCGTTCACCGGGTTCGAGATGGCGACCATTTCCGCCGGTGAAACCCGGGATCCCAGGGCGGATCTGCCGCGTGCCCTGCTCACGGCGATCGCCGTCGTCGCCGCGCTCTATTTTCTGGTCCAAGTGGTGGCAATCGGGACCCTGCCCGGGCTGGCGGACTCCACCAGTCCGTTGGCCGACGCCGGGAGCCGATTCCTCGGACCGATCGGCGGGGTCATCATCAGCGTCGGCGCGGTCATCTCCACGCTCGGCAACCTGAATGTGATCATGCTGGTCGGTCCACGACTGCCCTTCGCGATGGCGGAGCGCGGGCAGCTCCCGCGCTGGATCGCCGCGACCCACCCGCGATTTCACACGCCGCATGTCGCAATAGTCATCACGGCGGGGGCGCTGCTCGCGCTTTCGCTCAGTGGTACGTTCACGTACCTGGCCACCATCAGCGTAATCGCACGGCTGCTGAGCTACGGGGTGACCGCGGCCGCGCTTCCCGCGCTGCGGCGGCGACCGGGCGCTCCGCCCGCGCTGTTCAAAGCTCCAGGTGGCGTGGCGGTGTCCGTCGCGGCGCTGGTGCTGGTGGGATGGCTGCTCTCGCACAGCACCGCACGACAGACGAGGGATGCGGGGATCGCCGCCGCGCTCGGCCTTCTGCTCTATCTGGTCCCCCGCCTGATCCGGAAGGGTGAGCCGGCGTGAGCGAGCGGCCCGGTGAGACCCGGCTGCGCTGGGAGGTGTTCCGGTGCCGGCGGAAGAGCGATACCCGAACCCAGTATCTGCTGGAGCTGGCGCGCTCCGTCGTCCTCGCCCCGAAGAGCGCCGATCCGCCTCCCCTGCTGGAGATCGGCACCCGCTCGGGCGGCTCGGCGCTGCTCCAGCTCCGCATATTGGATCTGATTTACCCTGCTGGAGCACGGCGTCCCCTGGTGCTGACAGTGGACCCATACGGCACGCGGCCGTACGAGGGCGCGCCCTTTGTGTATGACGACCGCCATTACCTCGCGATGAAACGAGCGCTGTCCCGCTACGCCAACCACATCCACTATATGATGGACTCGGAGTTGTTCCTGTCACTGCTGGACCAGCTCTACCTGTGGATCGAGGGAGCGCGCCGTCCGCTGTCGACGTTCTCGCTGGTGTATCTCGATGGGAGCCACGATCCCGATGTGGTATGGGACGAGATCGAGCGCCTCCTCCCGCGGGTGGTGCCCGGCGGATTCCTCATCGTCGACGACACCGACTGGTTCGAGGGTGCGGTGCGGAAGCGGCTCGATGCGGGGGCAGAACGACTTCCGGGGACCCTTCGGCACAACGGGAAGCAGAGCATCATTCGGGTGGCTCCGACCTGAGCAGGGCCCGCCGCGCTTTCGCGTCCATGAGCCGCCCATTGGCCACCACGGCCTCGATCCGGCCGGTATTGCCGATGTCCACCAGGGGATCGGCTCCGAGGAGCACCAGGTCGGCCACCTTCCCCACCGCGATCGTTCCGAGCGAATCGAGCATCCCGAAATAGCGCGCCGGCTCGTAGGTCGCGATGCGGAGTACCTGGAACGGCGGAATGCCGGCCCGCGCCAGCAGAGCCAGCTCCTGGTGCAGGCCGAATCCGGGAGGGCTGTTGCGGAGCGGAGCATCGGTGCCCGGGAGAATCCCCACCCCGGCACGGTGCATCATGCCGACGAGCACCAGCCGCTTTTCGAAGAGGGCGCGTCCCACCTCGTCGGCACCGGGCGGGACATCGGCCGGCATCGGAAAGATCGACAGCACGAATTTTCGGAGCGTGTCGGGCAGGAAGCCGGCGAACTTGTCTCCCGGAAGCTCGCGCCGAGGCCACAGGGCGATCTCGTAGGCGGCGGTCAGCGTGGGCACGACCCATGTGCCGTTGCGCACGAATCGCGCGAAGAGCGGGGCCAGGTCCGCCGAAGTGCATCCGCCGAGGACGCGCTGGATCGGAAACCGGGGGAGCAGTGCAAGCGACTCTGCGGCGGTGCAGGGAATCGGAATCTGGAGCATGTGCTCGATGCTCCCGACCCCGGAGTCGGATGCCTCCGCCGGAGTGATGCTCCGGGGAACATGTCCGGCGACGCGAAGCCCGCGTTCGCGCGCCGCCCGTGCCGCCGCGAAGTACGCCTCACGGTTGAACTGGCTGTGCAGCTTGATCACGTCCACACCGAGTCGCGCGAGCGAGTCTACGGCCTTGCGTGCCTCGTCGGGATTTCGGGCCAGGAGGTGGGCGATCGGCACGTCGCCGCCCTCCAGGTAGGGACCGGAAGCGAGGATGCGCGGGCCGGCCAGCCGGCCTGCGGCAATCTCCGCCCGCCACCGGGTAATCTGGTCCCATTCACCGGCCAGGTCCCGGATGCCCAGCACGCCGTTCGCGACGTAGAGCCCCAGCATCTCACGTCCAGCGGGCGTCACGGTGTGCACGTGCATGTCCCAGAGTCCGGGGATCAGGAACTTCCCCCGGCCGGACAGCACGCGCGCGCCGGAGGGAACCGGGGTCCTGGCAGCGGCACCAACCGCCACGATGCGGTTTCCCCGGACCACGACGGTCTGATCCGGTCGCGGCGACGGATCGCTGCCGTCGATGACGGTGACGTGGGTGATGGCGAACGTCCCGGGAACCGGCGCCGCCTGGGCCAGCGCGGCCGCGATGGTGAGCATGGAGAGCAGGAGCATGAGGCGAAGATAGCTCCGGGGCGTATCTTCCGGAGTGCCGAAACGACGTCTGACCCAGGCCGACGCCCGCCGAATCGCGCTTGCCTTGCCCGAAGCCGAGGAGGGCGCGCACATGGGACACGCCGACTTCCGGGTCCGCAACAAGATCTTCGCATCGCTACCCAGGCGCGGTCAGGTGGCGATGAAGGTCGCGCCGGAGAACCTGGATGCTCTGGTGCGCAGCGATCCCGAGACATTCAAGGATGTGTGGGGCGGACGCTGGCTCGGTGTGAACCTGGACCGGGTCTCTCGACCGGTGCTCCGGGATCTTCTGGAAGACGCCTGGCGGATGACCGCGCCGAAGGGTCTTCGCGGTACGCGATGATCTCTCGGCTGCTGGACATCGCGACCGGCCGCCGAGTGCTCGCCGCGCTCCTGCTCCTCGGTGTGGGTGGCACGGCGTTGTTCCGGCTCGGACCCTACGCCCGGCTCAAGCCGTTCGCGCTGCCTTATCCCCTTCCAGAAGAGACGACAACTGCGCAGCCCGAGCTCTCGACTTTCCTGGGGCACCTCGGCCGTCCAGGCCGGGACCTCTACGCCGCGCTTCAGTGGTGGGACATGATCAACCCGCTCCTGGTGGCCGTAGCGGGCACGCTCCTGATGGCGTGGCTCATCCGGCGTGCCGGGCACGAGCGGCGCATCTGGCGCTTTGCCGTGTTCCTCCCGGCCATCGCCGGCGCAGCCGACCTGACCGAGAATCTCCTGCTCCGGGCCGCGATCATCGCCTTCCCCTCGGTGCCGGGATCGGCCGGAGTGCTGGCCGATGTGACCAAGCTGAAATTGCTGAGCCTCATGGTGATGGTGCCGATCGCGGTCGGGCTGGGCGCGGTGGCGCTGGTTCGCTCCCTCAAGGGCGGCTTGCGGGGCCGGGTTGCCGTCGCGCTGGCCGTCACCCTCGTCATCACTGCATGCAGCGAGCCCGGACCCATGCTCGAAGGACAGTGGATCGGCGACCTCCGCCAGGCGGAGCGCAGTCAGCGGATGGAGGTGTCGGTCGATTCGAGCGGCCGACCGGCCACCGTCAGCATCGCCGGGTGGGGACTCGATCGGTCACCCGCGAGTCCGCTGCCGGCCGGAGCGGACAGCCTCGGGTTCACCGCCCTGGCCGGAACCGACACCGTTCGGATTTCGGGGGCGGTTCGAGACGGGGGCTGGATCGGCCTGGTGCAGCGAGGCACCGACACCGCCGCATTCGAGCTGCGGCGGCTGCACCCGATGTCCGACGCGGAGTGGGCCGCCATCATCGGGACCTACCGGACCAGCGATGGTGGCCTGCTGGGCATCGCGCCCTTTTCCGAATTCGGAAGCCGGCCGCTGATCGTCGACTACTCGAGCGGTCGGATCGGACCGCTGTTCCCCATCGCGCCCAATCGATTTCTGGTCGGCCACGCGTTGATCAACTCGCTGTTTCCGGCGGATACGCTCGAGCTGACCTATGGTCCGGCCGGCGCGGTCGTCGGGCTCCGATTCTCGGAGCGAGACCGCCCACCGGTGGTGGCCGAGCGGCTCGCCACGCGGGACGAGGAAATCCGGTTCGCCAGCGGTCCGGTGACGCTGAGCGGGACCGTGACGCTGCCCGCCGAGCCGGGACCGTACCCGGCGCTGGTGCTGGTGCACGGATCCGATGCCCTAACCCGCGACGTGTTCGGCCCGTGGTCGCGCTACTTTGCCGGGCTTGGCTATGCCGTCCTGGCCTATGACAAGCGCGGCACCGGCCAGTCGACCGGCGACTGGAAGCAGGCGGACTTCGCGGCGCTGGGTGCGGATGTGCTCGCCGGCGTGCGAGCCCTGGCTGCGCGACCCGACATTCGGGCCGACCGCATCGGGCTCTGGGGCGCCAGCCAGGCCGGGTGGATCATGCCGCTGGTGGCGGCGCAGGCCCCGGGGGACATCGCGTTTCTCATCGTTCATGCCGGCTCGGGGACAACGGTGCGCGAGGAGGGCGTGCTCTATCTCCGGAATGAGCTCCGGTTTGCCGGGCTCCCCGAGTCGTCGGTCGCTATCGGCACGCGATACCAGGAGCTCGACGACGCGGTGAGCAAATCAGGCGTGGGCTTCGCGGAGCTGCAGCGCTACTACGAAGAGCACAGCAAGGCGGAGCCCTGGCTCTGGCCCCCACGCCCGGCAGACGACTGGTTCCGTCCCTACTATCGGATGCTCATGGACTTCGATCCGGTACCGAGCTGGCGGCGGGTCAAGGTTCCGGTGCTGCTCTTCTTCGGCGAGCTGGATGCCAACGTCCCGCCGAACGAATCCTGGCCGCCGATCGAGCGGGCGCTGGTCGACGCGCGCAATGCGCGGGTGACGCAGGTTCTCCTCGCGAAGGCGAACCACCTCTTTCTGGAGGCCCGTACCGGTGGGCGCGACGAGTATCCTGGACTCAACCGCTTCGTGCCGGGATACTTCGCCCGGATGGCCCAATGGCTCAAGGAAGTAACGCGCTAAGCGCCGCGCCTGTCGGAGCGGTCGCGATTTCGGCCGCTCTGGCGCATTGACCCGCGACGGGTAGGTTCCTCCAAGTCCATTTCACCCTTCGGGAGTCCTTCATGAGATCGTTCATCCTGCTCGCGCTTGCCACGGCCGGAGCGCCGGCCGCCATGGCCCAGAACGCCGCCGTCAGCACGGCGCGCGACCTGTGGAAAGACCTCACGGCGTACATCACGACGGCAGCGGAGGAGCTGACCCCGGCCCAGTACGACTATCGGCCGACGGCCAAGGTTCGCAGCTTTGGCCAGCTCGTGGGTCACGTCGCCGGAGCCCAGAATCTGATTTGCGCGGCGGCGCTCGGCGATCCGCCGCGGGCTGAAGATGAATACGAGAAGCCCGGCGTGACCAAGGCCCAGCTGGTCGCGGCGCTCAAGGCTTCCACCGAGTATTGCGCCAAGGCCTATAGTCAGACCGACGCGGCCGCTCAGGAGCCGACCAAGCTGTTCGGCCAGGACCGGACTCGCCTCTACGCGCTGATACTGAATGCCACGCACAATGGCGAACACTACGGCAACATCATCACCTACATGCGGATGCAGGGTCTAGTGCCTCCGTCGAGCCGCGGTCAATAAGCCGCACGGGAGATTCGACGATGGACAGGAAAGCCAGTGCACGCTGGGAGGGCCCGCTTCGCGAAGGACGCGGCACCATCAAGCTGGGCAGCGGCGCCTTCGAGGGGGCATACTCGTTCGGAACCCGGTTTGAAGGAAGCCCCGGCACCAACCCGGAGGAGCTTCTGGGCGGCGCACACGCCGGGTGTTTTTCGATGGCGCTATCCCTGATGCTGACCAAGGCCGGCCATCCTCCCACCACCATCGAGACGACGGCCACGGTTCACCTCGACAAGGTGGGTGAGGGCTTCGGTATCACGGGCATCGATCTGGCGACGACGGGGACCGTCCCGGGCCTCTCCTCCGCCGAGTTCCAGCGCCACGCCGAGGACGCCAAAAACAATTGCATCGTCTCCAAGGCCCTCGCGGGCGTGCCGATGCGATTGACGGCTACGCTGGCGGCGTAGCGCGGCCTCGACGGTGAGGACAGTGGGAGTCAAGCTCATCGTTCTGGTCGTGGCGCTCGCGTGTGCGGGACCATCGAGGGGCACCGACCCCACCGCCGACGCGACCTCGCGACAAGAAGTAGCCGCCGCGATGCAGCGTTACATGGTGGCCGCCCGCGCGGTAGACGCCGAGGCGATCGCCTCGTTCTTCACGGCCACCGGGATGCTCTTCGAACCGGGGATCAATCCGATCCGGACCCGCGACTCCATCAAGACGTTCGTCGCGTCGTTCCCCGGGGTCAGGGTCGATTCGGCAATCGCCACGCCGGACACCATCGAGGTGTTTGATGGGACGGCACTCTACTGGGGGTCCTACTTCGAGCGGCTGGCCTTTCCGGGGCAGCCGGTGAGCGAGCAGCACGGCAAGTTCGTCATCGAATGGGTGCGGCAGCCGCAAGGCACCTGGCTGATACAACGCTATTTCCGGGTGCCGTTGCCGTCACCCAGGTGAATCCTTGTCTGCGGAACCTTCGTAAAGCGGGACACCTCATGCCGGAGCCACATCCGATGCACGCCTCTCGTCTGGCCCTGGTGGGCCTTCTCGCGCTCTGCGCCCAGCGCGGTACCGCCCAGAGCTCCGCCGATCGCGAGTCGGTGCGATTGGCGGTGCTCGACTACGTCGAAGGATTGTATCAGGGGGACACGACGCGGCTGGTGCGCAGTGTCTGGCCCGAAGTCCGCAAGTACGGGTACTGGCGCTCCAAGCCCGACGCGCCCTACGAAGGCGAGGCGATGCCGTTCCGGGAATTCATGACCTATGCGAATGGCGTGAAGTCCGGACGCAACAAGACACCCGCCGGAGCGCCGAAGGACATCGTGATCTATGATGTCCTGGATCAGACCGCCAGCGCGAAGCTCACCGCCTGGTGGGGCATCGACTACCTGCTGCTGGCCAAAGAGCAGGGGAAGTGGATGATCGTGGAGGTGTTGTGGCAGAGTCCGCCACCCAAATAGAGGCGATGAGGCTAGGACGCTAGGACGCTAGGAGAGTGGACAACGTCACGCATACCCTGGTGGGGCTCGCGCTGGCGGAGTCCGGTCTCAAACGTCACACCCGGTACGCCACGGCCACGCTCCTGCTGGGTTCCAACCTCCCCGACGTTGATGGCTTCACGTACTTCTTTGGCAGCGCCACCGACGCTCTCGCCTTCCGGCGCGGGTGGACTCACGGTGTGCTGGCGATGGCGGTTCTCCCGCTCCTGCTCGCCGGGCTGATGCTCGGCTGGGCGCGACTTGGGGCCCAGACCGGGAACACCGTGCCGCAACGGACCGACCCCGGCTGGATCCTTGCGCTCGCCGCGATCGGCGTCGTGTCTCACCCCCTCCTCGATCTGCTCAACACGTACGGCGTCCGGCTGCTGATGCCATTCTCAGGGCGCTGGTTTTACGGGGACGTGTTGTTCATCCTCGATCCGTGGATCTGGCTGGTGCTTGGCGCCGGTGTGGTGCTGACCAGGCGGCGGGGGCGGAGCGCGAACAGCGAACCGGCGGTTGCGGTCCACCGTCCGGTTCGTCTCGCGCTGGGCGCGAGCGCGGCATATGTCCTGGTGATGGCCATCTCATCCAGGCTGGGGGTCGGAATAGTGGAGGCGCGGGCGGACGGACCCGCAGCACGGTGGACGCTGGTCTCTCCCGTGTTCGCCACGCCGTTCCGTCGAGTGGTGGTCCGCGATCTTGGCGGTGAATATGAGGTGGGCCGGCTGTCTTTTCGGCCGGCGCCGCGCTACGAGCGGATGGCGAGAGACCCGGCAGGCTTCGACGCTCCCGGGGCGCGGCAGGCCGCTCGGACACCGGAAGGCAGCGCATTCCTCACCTGGGCCCGGTTCCCATATTTCTACGCCGAGCGCCGAGGGGACAGCGTCGAGGTGCTGATCAGCGACATGCGCTACGGGAGGGGGCCGGCCGGCTCGTGGGCTTCGGTGAGAATGGCTGGACAGTGGGGACAGTGAAGACAGTGGGGACAGCGTCCTCACCCTAAAACGCGAAGGAGTATCCCAGGTTCAGGGTCCGCCCGTCGCCAAACGATGCAGGATTGTTCACGACGCTGGGCATCCACGCGCGGGTCCACACTTCCCGCCGATCGAGCGCGCCGAAAACCAGGCCGACTACGGTACCGGATAAGGTGACGACGATTCCCTCTTTGAAGGCGAGTGGTTTTCGACTGATGCAGATATTCCGGGCGTCGCCGGTACATTCCTGTTGTCGCACGATACCCCACACTCCGCCGGCCAGCATTCCGATCGCACCGCCGATTGCCCCGCCGCGGAGGATCGACGAACGGGAGCCCGACAGGACGAAGAGCTGGATGTCGAGCGCCGGCGTGTATCTCTGGGTTTGGCCCCCCGCCCGGGGGCGTAGCGTGAGGGTATCGCCGGTCACCGCTTCCACGGTGCCGTCGAAAGTCCTGGTGTGAGAGCCTGAGGGGCTGAGCGAGCGGAGGCGCACCCTGCTGCCCATGCTCACGAGCGGCGCGGACTGACCCGCAGCCCACTCCGCCGACCCGGCCAGGGCTGCGAGGAGGAGGATCCACCGCATGTTGACTCTCGTGGGGGAACGCAATATCAAGGAACAACCGGATCAGATAGTCGTCAAGGCCTGGATCGTTTTGGACCTTGGTTCACAACGAGTTAGGTGCTGGCAGGGCACCCCTTCGCCCGAGGATCCCCATGGATAACGATGATCGGCCGATCGGCCGGGTACTCTCGCGGCGCAACGCCCTGACGCTCCTCGGGGCCGCGGGTTATTCCATCTGGGTCGGGCGTCACGCGGCGCTCGGGCAGAGCCCCGGGGCCTGCGTGGTGCGGCCGGCCCAGACGGAAGGGCCGTATTTCGTCGACGAGCTCCTCAACCGGGTGGATCTCCGCAGCGATCCGTCGGATGGCACCCTGAGGCCGGGGATTCCGCTCGAGGTTGTCGTGGTCGTGTCCGGCGTGGCCGGCAACGGCTGCCGTCCGATTTCCGGTGCGATGGTGGATCTCTGGCAGTGCGACCACCAGGGGATCTACTCCGATGTCCAGGATCCGTCGTTCAACACCAAGGGCAAGAAATTCCTGCGAGGCTATCAGGTGACCGACGGGGATGGCCGGGCACGCTTCACCACGATTTATCCCGGCTGGTACGCGGGCCGCACGGTTCACATCCATTTCAAGATTCGATCGCCCCGGGCGCAACGGCCGGGCTACGAGTTCACTTCGCAGTTCTATTTCGACGATACGCTGACCGACCGGGTCTTCAAGGACGCGCCGTACGCCGGGCGGGGAGAACGCACTACCCGCAATTCCGCCGACGGGATCTTCCGTCGCGGCGGATCGCAACTCATGCTCGACCTGACTCGCAAGGATGCAGGCTACACCGGCACGTTCAACGTGGCGCTTACGGGGGTGTAACTGACCGCCCCCGTCCTGCTGGTCCTCGCGCTGCTGCTGATGGTGACGACCCGCGAGTGGCTCGTGCTCCGGGCGCGCCAGCGGCAGCGAGGGATATTCCGGCGGTGGCCCATCCCGAGGGTGGGGGTGGAGGAGCTCGACCGACGCTTCCGGCCCGACGAGCTCGGCGCGACGCGCGCGGCGGAAGTGACCTACATCGGCCGCGGCACCATCCGGGTTCCGGGTGGCACGTCAGATACCGAGGCGTGGATCCTGGCCGCCCTGGCCAAGGGGTCCCATCGGCTCTTTGAGTTCGGCACCTGCACCGGAAAGACTGCCTATCTGTGGGCGCGGAATCAGCCGTCCGACGGAACCGTGACGACGCTGACGCTGGGTCCGGACCAGCATGCCGCCTACCAGTCCGCGGCGAAGGACGACCCGGTGGCCGAGCGCTATGCGAAACAGGAATCGCGCTTCACCCGGTTTCTGTATTCCGGTACCGAGGTCGAGGCCCAGGTACAGCAGCTCCACGGTGACAGCAAGCAGTTCGACGACACTCCCTACGCGGGGAGCTGCGACGTGGTCTTCGTGGATGGATCGCACGCGTACTCCTACGTCGTGAGCGACAGCACCAAGGCGCTGCGGATGGTGCGCCCCGGAGGTCTGGTGTTGTGGCATGACTACTCGCCCGAATCTCCCGGTGTCTTCCAGGCCCTGAACGAGCTGGCCCGGCGCATTCCCCTGAGGCATATCCAGGGCACCACGCTGGTGGCCTTTCGAAACGGCGAGTGAGCACCGCACCACTGTGGCGGTGCCCGAAGTGCCGGCGGCGATTCGCCAACCGGAACCAGTCGCACTCCTGTGGCCGGCACAAACTGGCCGATCATTTCACCGGCAAAGACCTGAGCATCCGGAAGTTGTACGACGGGGTCGTTCGCGCGCTGGTGGACATCGGGCCGGTGACCATCATTCCGGAAAAGACCCGCATTGCCTTTCAGGTGCGGATGTCGTTTGCCGTGGTGATGCCCCGGGCCCGGTGGCTGGACGGCCATGTGGTGCTGGCCCGCCGGTTGGCGTCCTCCCGCTTCCGGCGAGTCGAGAGCTTCTCCCCCCGCAATCACCTCCATGCCTTTCGGCTCACCCAATTGAGCGATATTGACGAGGAGTTCGTGGAGTGGCTCCGCGAAGCCTACCGGGTCGGCGAGCAACGGCACCTCGACCGCCCCCCTCGCAAGGAGGCTCCAGGTGAGTGATCCGCCGGTCGATTCGACCCCCGAATCCGCCCGGCCGCCGGCCTCGGCTCAGCCCAGGCCGGCGTGGCCGCTGTTCGTCCTGGCGGTGTTTTCGTTTACGCCGATTCTCGGGTTTTTCGTCGGCGCGGTGGGCGCCAGCTGGGCGCTGATGTCATCGCGGAAGGGGGCGCTGCGCGCGGCGGCCATCGCCGGGACGGGGGCGTTGCTCAACCTGGCGGGAATGATCGTATTCGGCTCCCTCTTCATGGAGGCCAATCCCGTCACCGAAACAGAACTGGCCCGGGTGACGCAGGAGAACCTGCTCGAACTGGTCATCGCAATCGACGGACACCACGCGGAGGCCGGCACCTATCCAACCTCGCTCCAGATCCTGCAGCGCGAGCTGATGCCGCTCCGGATCGTCAACATCTACGATCAATCCACGGGGGTGTTTACCTGGCCGCGACCCTATCAGTACTCGATCGCGCCGGACGAGGGCTCCTTCGACCTCTTCGCGGTAGGACCGGACCGCCAGGCCGGGACTTCCGACGACATCCGCCCGGAGCTGCCGGATTCAGTGCGGAGCCGGACCGGGTATAAGCCTAGGGAGTAGGGGTTGGGGGTTCGGGATTGGGGGTTGGGGGCTAGGGGCTCGAGAGCACGAAGGTGTTGCCGTCGGGATCCTTGAAGATCGCGCAGATGCCCCAGTCGGCCTTCTGTGGCTCCTGCACGAACTCCACGCCCCGCTTTTTGTATTCCCGCGCGGTAGCCTCGACGTCGTCGGCCATGAAGGTGACATTCATGAATCCGCCGATCATGGCTTCCTGTCCCGGGCCGGTGAAGAGCACCAGCTTGGTTTCGGCGCGGGGGAATCCCAACTCGATCCAGCGCCGGGTCCCGTCAAACGGGCTGTCGGTAATCACGCGGCAGCCGAGGGCCTTGGTGTAGAACTCCAGGGCGCGGTCCTGGTCGCGGACCGGAATGCTGGCGAATTTGATGGCTTTGATCATGGTAGTGAGAGGCTAAGAGGCTAAGAGGCTAAGACAGGATGTGGAATGGAGCGATTGTGGGCAAGGCGTGAATCGTCTACTATGGCAGCAGGTGCCACAGGAGGCCGCAAGTGAGCGGGCTGGATCTCGATCCGTATGTCGTCGATACCCTGATGCCGGATCTCGTCGGGCACGATCGCCAACCCTCGGCGTTTCTGGTCTATCTGCTGCTCTGGCGGCTGACTCACGGCGCAGACACCTCGTCGGCCCAGGTGGCGCTGCGCGATCTGGCGGAAGGCACCGGATTGTCGAAGCGGGCGGTGCAGGAGGCCCTGGCCCGCCTCGCCAAACGGCGCTTGATCGAGGTGGCGCGCGACGGAATCACCGCGGTAGCCGTCTATACAGTGTTGCAGCCCTGGAGGCGCAGGTAGCAGGTCTACCGCAAGGAGTTGTTTCGTATGAGGCTCATTTCCACTATGATCGTAGGCCTGGGTATCGCGCTCCCCGGAGGAGTTTCGGCTCAAGAGGCCACCCCTCCTGCTCCGCTACCATCAGTCACTCTCCCTCCTCCGCTGGACCGGGTGCTCCGGGACTACGAACGGCACTGGCAGGCCGGCAATGCCGATTCACTTGCCGCGCTTTTCGTCGGTGACGGATTCGTCCTGCAGCCGGGCCGTTCGCCGGTCCGGGGGCTCGCGGGGATCACCGGCGCGTATCGCAGCAACCCGGGGCGCCCGCTGGCCTTGCGCGCCCTCGCCTTTGCGGTCGCCGACACAGTGGGCTACATCATAGGGGGCTTCGCGATGAGCCCCGGAGAGCCCGATGCGGGCAAATTCATCCTCGCGCTACGCCGCAGCCCCGGGGAACCGTGGAAGATCGCGGCGGACATGGATAACGGGAATCGACGCTAGGGAGAATCGAGATGTGCCGTAACATCAAAACGCTCGCGAACTTCGAGCCGCCAGCCACCGAAGACGAGATCCGCGCTTCGGCCCTCCAGTTTGTCCGGAAGCTGAGCGGCACTACGCGGCCGTCGCGCGCGAACGAAGCGGCTTTCAATCAGGCGGTCGAGGAAACCACCGCCACCGCGCAGCGGCTTATCGCGTCGCTGAAGATCAATGCGGCGCCTCGCAACCGCGAAGAAGAAGCGCGCAAGGCGCGGGAGCGTTCCCTCAAACGTTTCGCCTCTTGACCGACGAACCGGGATTTCGGCAACCGGCGTGACCACAACAAGGTCGCCCAAGCAGGTCCGAGCCCGTCTGTGGTCCGGGCTCGATGTGCTTTCGGTCGCGTCATGTTCGGCGCTGTTCGCCGGCCTGGCCCTCGTCGTTATCTCAGCCTTCCGCCGGCTGGTGTTGCACGAACACATATCCGACAATCTCGACACGGCTTGGATGGCGCCCCTGGGCACCCTCGCCGTGTTTCTGGTCCCTGCGGTTCCTCTCGCCGTGGTGGCGATTGTGGCTCCCCGCCTGGTCCCGCCTCGCCTGGTATTCGCGCTGTTCAGCTTCCTGGCCGCATGGTCGGTGCTGCTGCTCTTCAAACAACTCCACCCCGCGGCAGCCATCATCCTTTCCCTCGGCATCGCGTGGCGGGTCTCGGCGAGTCTGGCATCGCGGACCGACCGGGCGATGGGCTGGGCCAGGCGCGGGGTCCTCGCGATGAGCGGGCTGGTGTCGATCCTCGCCGTCGTGGTGCTCGTGGTCCTTCCGGCGGCGTCGGTTCGGGCAATCGCCCGGCTGCCCGCGGCTGCCGAGGGTGCCCCCAACATTCTCCTCCTCATTCTGGACACCGTACGGGCCGACGAGCTCGGCGTGTACGGCTATGCGCAGCCGACGTCGCCCCGCATCGATCAGTTCGCGGCCCGTGGCGTGGTGTTCGATCGGGCCATCGCTCCGTCGTCGTGGACCCTCGCGTCACACGCCTCGATATTCACAGGGCGACGCCCCGGCGAGCTGTCGGCGCGCTGGGTGAAGCCACTCGACCGGACCCATCCGACGCTGGCGGAAGTGCTTCGCGATCACGGCTACCGAACGGCGGGGTTCGCCGCGAACTTCTATCACACGGGTGTTGAGTCGGGCATCGCACGGGGGTTTTTGCACTACGAGGACGTGGTGCGCAACCGGCACCAGGTGGTCTGGAGCGCGGCTCTGGCTCGCGTTGGAATGCTGCGCGCCCTGTGGAACGCACGGTCTCTGCGTGCCGCGTGGAGGTCGCTCCGCAAGCACAATATGAACCTCGAAGCAGCGGGCCGCAGTCAGAAGACCGCCGAGCGGGCGACGGGCGACCTGTTACGCTGGCTCGACCGGCAAGAACGGGGGCCGTTCTTCGCGTTTGTCAATTTTTTCGATGCGCACGAGCGGGAGGAGCAACTGGAGCCGGAGTTCAACCGATTCGGACGCGGTGACCGTGGGCGCTACGACGGATTCCTGGCCCGCATCGACCGCGCCATCGGGAGCCTCCTCGACGGCCTCGAGCGACGGGGTGTGCTCGATAACACCATCGTCGTCATCACCTCCGACCATGGGGAGTTATTCGGGGAGCACGGCCTCTACAGTCACGGCAATGGTCTGCACATGCCGGCCCTGTGGGTGCCCCTGATCGTGGTCCACCCGCGCACCATCCCCGCCGGCGCGCGGGTTAGGGGCCCCGTCGGCCTTCAGGACCTCGCCGCCACGCTGGTCGAGCTTGCCGGCGTGTCGTCCGCCACCGCCGTGGGTGGGACATCGCTGGCCGCATACCTGGGTCCCGGCGGCGCGATGCCGGCCGGGGCAGTGTTTTCGGAGGTCGAGCGATACAAGAATCTCGACAGCCCCGGGCCGGCCGCGCGCGGACCGATGCGGTCGTTGATCGATTCAACCTGGCATTACATCCTGCATGCCGACGGGACCGAGGAGCTCTTTGCCTGGAGGACCGATCCGGGGGAGCTCGACAACCTCGCCGCGCGCGGACGGCAGCCGCCTCCCGATTTGGCCCGTCTGGCCTCGGCCGCACGGGCGTTTTCCAGCGGTTACCGCTAGGGCTCACCGACTCCCCAACCATGGCGAATTCACCCAGCTTCGGGGGTCGCCACCTCACCGCCTGGTCCCTCGCGGCGCTCGGGGCGGGGCTCGGGCTCGGGGTGGCGCTGCACGGATCGCAGGCCCCATGGGTGGAGAAGCTGGGGAGCGCGCTGGAGACGATCGGCGGAATCTGGATCTCCGTCCTCAAATTCACGGTGGTTCCCCTGGTCCTCACCCAGGCGCTCGCCGCGGTCATGCGGACCGAACGCCTCGGCGCCGTGGGGCTCAAGTCGCTGGCCGTTTTCCTCGCACTGCTCGCGGCCGCCGCGACCTTTACCCTGCTCGCGGCACCGCCCCTGATCGCCCTGTACCGGATCGACCCCGCGACTATCGCCGCCCTTCGGGCCGGAGTCTCGGTCCCCGACGCCGTGCGCGAGGCCCTCGGGAGCGGGACGGTGGTGGGGGACTGGTTGTGGGGTTTTGTCCCGACCAGCATCACCCGACTCTTCCGCGGAGCAAATTTTCTTCTGGTGCTGCTGGCCACCATCGTGGTCGGGCTCGTCGCCAAACGGCTCGCCGGCCCGCGCCGCGCTCAGCTACAGCGCGGAACGACCCGGCTCGCGGACCTGGCGATGCTGGTGGTCGGATGGGTGCTACGCGTCATGCCCCTCGGTGTGCTGGCGCTGAGCTTCGGGCTGGCCCTGAGCGCCGGTGGCAGCGCCGTGGGGCTGATGACCTTCTTCGTGGTGCTGGTGTCGGGTCTCATGCTGGTGTTCACCGCACTGCTCTATCCCGTGACCGCAATCATCGCCGGCATCCGGATCCGCCGGTTCGCGCAAGCCGTTGGTCCCGCGCAGCTGGTCGCGGTGAGCACCCGCTCATCGCTGGCCTCGCTCCCGGCGCTGGTGGAGGGCGGAAGGGCCCGCGGCCTCCCGGTGGCCGCGACCGGATTCGTGCTGCCGCTGGCCGTCGCCACCTTCAAGCTGAGCATGGCGATCAGCCATCCGTTCATGTTGCTCTTTCTCGCCCATGCGTTCGGCGTGCCGCTCGGGCTCGACCGAGTCCTGGTGTTTGTCGGAACCATTCTCCTCATCAGCTTCGCCACGCTCGGGATTCCCGGTGGAAACCCGGGGGTCAGCACTCTCCCCGCATTCGTCGCGGCCGGGGTGCCGGTCGAGGGCGTTTTGATCCTGGATGCGGTGGAGACCATTCCGGACATCTTCAAGACGATCACCAACGTGACGGCCGACATGAGCGCCGCTGCCATCGTCACGCGGGGATCCGCCTCGAACGCCGAGGCGTGATCTGCCGCGCCTGGCGAGCTACTGAATTCTCCGACCTCGCGCTGAATCGGCGATCAGGGTCTTCAAGCGCCGGAGGCGGGTGGCCTCCTGTTTGGCGCTGGTCACCCAGAAGGCGCACAGGCGCCGATACCCGGGTGGCTGCGAGCCGAAAAAATCCCACGCCGTCGGCTGTTCGCGGAACAGCTTCTCGTACTCCCGGCCCAGGGTGGCGGTCGTCCGCTGCTCGTAGGCGTAGATCGCGGACTTGGCCGCGATCTTTCCGCCGAAGGCCTTGAGTCCGGGTGGTTGCATCAATCCCGCCTTCTTGAGCTCGGCTACCTTTTTCACATTGACGGCGCTCCAGATGCTGCCGGCCCGGCGGGGCGTGAAGCGGATGACATACCGGCGTTCATCGATGGTCTTGCGGATGCCGTCGATCCAGCCGAAGCAGAGAGCCTGGTCCACCGACTCCGACCACGTAATGCTGGCCCGTCCGGTGCCCTTCTTGTAGAATCCGACCCAGAGCTCGGGGCAGGATTCGTGGTTTCGGGAAAGCCATTCGCGCCATTCGGCGGGTGAAGCGAAGTAGAGGGGTTTCATGGCGAGAATTGTAATCGCGGGTTTCCGAAGGATTCCAACTGCAGTACATCTGGCCGCACTGGGATTGCTGTGGGCCGGCGGCACGATGTCTGCGCAGGAGAGCCGCACAACCTACCGTCTGTCTCTCCGTCTCATGGACCTCAGTTTCACAGCCGACACGATCTCCGGCCTGCAGGTTCTGATGCGCCCGTCGGCGCGCAGCAAGCAGTCCACGGAGCCGAGCGCCCTGGTGTCGCTGCGGTTCCATCCGGACACGGTGCTGGAGTGGATCAACCACGCCGCGGTGGCGCTTCGGGTACCCGCGCCGAACGCGCCTGCGGAGGGGATCCAGTGGTCGCGCGCCCTGCTGCCCCGGGAAGGGAAGGGCGCGATCGCAGTGGGCCGGGAGCGCCGGAAAGGGAAGCTGCAAAAGGGGCATTGGCTCGCGATCGCGGATTCAGCGACCGGGTGGCGTGCGGAGATGGACGGCCCCGACGCCGACAGCCTGCTCAAGCTGTTGCTGCAGGCGGCGAGCCAGTCCCGGGTGGACACGACCGGCCCGGCGGCCTGGAGGCCTTCGCCCTGAAGGAACGCCGGTTCCTCTCCGCCGAATGGCGACATCTCGTCATGGCCAGCTTCGAGGTGCCGGGCCGCTTGCTCGCGGCCTGGGTCCCTCCCGGCACTCGGCTCGATCTGTGGCAGGGGAAGTCATTTGTGAGTCTGGTGGCATTTCAGTTCCTCGACACCAGGGTCTTCGGCATCGCCATCCCGGGTCATAGCAACTTCGAAGAGATCAACCTCCGATTCTACGTGGCGCGGGATCATCCCGAGGGCAACCGACGCGGCGTGGTGTTCATTCGCGAAGTGGTTCCGCGCCGAGCGATTGCCGTTGCCGCGCGGCTCCTCTACAACGAGCCATACGTCACCCGGCCGACCCGGTGCTCGATCATCCGGCCGTCCGGCACGGCCCGCGGCCGCTTTGCTTACGGGTGGAAGGGAATGACGGGCTGGAATAAGCTCGAGGCCAGCGCGAGCGGCGCGCCGCGAGTGCCTCTGACCGAGTCACTGGAGCGGTTCATTACGGAGCATCACTGGGGGTACAACGTGCAGCGGGACGGCAGCACCCTGGAGTACCGGGTGGAGCACCCGGCTTGGGGAGTCTGGGACGCCCCTGCCGGAGAGCTCCGCGCCGACTTTACGGATTTGTACGCCCCCGACCTGGGGGCATACCTCCAAGGGGTGCCGGCGAGCCTGTTGGTGGCGGAGGGCTCCCCCGTGACCGTGTACCGGGGGCAGCCCCTCGGCTAACGGGGCGCCCCTCCCGGACCGCCCATGTTCTGGGCGGATGTACGGGTTAACGCCGGTTCTTGAGCCAGCGTTCGGCGGCGCGCTTGGCCTTGAGAGAACCCCCGTATGCCGCATCCGAGAACAGGCGGCTGCGGTATCTGCGACTCTTCGTGTCTGGGTTCACCGCTCCGTACGGGACGCGGGCCTGCCAACCCTTTGTTTTGGACTGCTTTGAACGTACGCGGACAATCCAGCTCAACATGACCTCCTCGGCGGGATGCAGTGCTGAAAGATAACTCGGCGATCCTGTGAATTGGCCAGTCGCGGCATCTCGGTGGACGCCGACGACTCTTTTCACTACGCACCGGCGCGGCCCGGCGTTGTCTGCCCGGCATGCCACCCTTCGAGTAGGCCTCTCATGAGCGCCGTAACGGTCCGCTTGCGCCACCCCAGTCCGAGGGCCACTATCCAATCCCTGCGAAGAGGGTGACATCCATGCGCGCTTTCCGAACCCTTGGGGTGACGGCATGCCTCCCGTTGCTGCTGCCCGGCTGCAAGCCGGTGCCGAGCGACAGTTCGTCGCCCTACGAGGTGGAGTGGCGACTGGTCGAGCTGAACGGGCAACCGGCCCCCCGAGGTGCTGGCGGGAAGCCCGGCACTCTGACACTGGTCGAGGGGGAAGGTCAGGCCAGCGGCTTCGCGGGATGTAACCGGTTTTCAGGGACCGTTACCACATCGGCGGGCCAGATCCAGTTCGGACCGCTGATGCTGACGAAGATGGCCTGCTCCGAGGGGATGGACCTCGAGGCGCACTATCCATCGACGCTCAACGGCAGCAGCGGCTTCCGGGTTACGCCGGCGGGTCTCGAGCTGCTGTCGGGCTCGGAGGTCGTGGCGCGGTTCACGAAGCAGTAGAGGAATACTCCTGGGAGGCACTCATGGGTCCCGGCGTCCTGGCTCTGATGATTCCGATCGTGGCGATCGTATGCGGGACGGTACTCAAAGCCCTCTCGCTCCGGAGCGAAGCCGCGCGCGGCGGTTCAACGTCCAAGCTGGCGGGCCGGCTCGACGCTCTCGAGAACGAGGTAGGGCAGCTTCGGCAGGAGCTGGGAGAGACCCAGGAGCGGCTGGACTTCACTGAGCGGCTTCTGGCGCAGGATCGGGGGATCAACCGGCTGGGGCCGGAGCACTGAGTCAGAGGCCGGCGGGCCGTCGCCCCCAGCGGGCCACCAGGGCGCTCGGCACTCCGACGCCCAGGGCGTGTATCAGCAGTCCGTTCACCAGCACCGGCAGGGTGGGCGGCCCGGGCGACGCGGCGGAGAGGGGCAGGACGACCAGGTTCATGATGACATACACCAGCAGGCCATAGGCCATCCCGCAGGCCACCGGCCGGCGGGTTAGGAGATCGATCGTCCGGCTCGCGGCGTAGTAGACGGTGACGATCATCGTCGCAACGAAGAAATGAAGAGTAACGCCGAGCAGCGCCGTTCGGACCCCGCCGGTAAACGCCGCGCGGCCCAGGGCGCCGCTCGCGATGTGCTGGAAGATCCGGATCGGCGCCACGCCCCGGAGTCCGAAGAACACCACTGCATCGAGCCCGTCCAGCACACCGACCACCAGGCCGCCCAGCAGAATGGCCCGACCAGGGCCCACGGATTTCCTTCCGGCGGCGGGCGCGACGGGTGGCATGGTCGTCTCCGGATGTGGGAAGGTGAGCGCCGCCGGCTGGTGCAAGTCCGGTACCCGCGGGAGCGAACCCCAAGTTCGCGAGCCATCTGGAGTTGGACCGCAGCATCGGAGGTACGCGTGTCGAAGGGACGCGCATTGAGACGTGGGTGCGTCGCTCCGACACGTCGCTCGGGCATCTGGCGTCCGAGCGCCCGCCAGCTAGGTTACCGCAACACGGTCCAATCCCCCGGAGGGATACGGCATGCCCAAGGTCTCGCTGGTGGCCACACTTGTCGCGACAGTGCTCAGCTTCCTGCTGGGCGGACTCTGGTACGGTCCGCTGTTCGGAAAGGCGTGGATGGAGGAGAACCGGTTCACGGCCGAGACCATCAAAAAGGGCTTCAACCCCGTAAAGCTCTACGGCACTACGCTGGTGCTCTCGGCGCTTTCGTCGTGGCTGTTCGGGATGTTCGTCGGACCCGATCCGGACTTCCGGTACGCGGTAGGGGCTGGATTGGCCATCGGGGTGTTCTGGGTCGCGGGTTCCTTTGCAACCAGCTATTTGTTCGAGGGCAAGACCTCACGGCATTTTCTGATCAACGGGGGGTACCACGCCGTGCAATTCGGCTTGATCGGTCTGGCTTTCGGACTCCTGGGCTGAATCGACATGGCTCGATTCAGCGGGTTCCTCGTCCTCGTGTTTGTCCTGGCCGCCGCCCCGTCGAGCGCGGTTGCGCAAGGCGGCCGGTCCCCGAGCGAAACGTCGCTGATCCTGGGACCCTCGCCGTACGACCTCTCGGGTACCGGGACCGGGTTCGCGGTCAACATCGGCATCACCGTACCTATGCTGCGCCAGATCCTGATCCTGGAGCCGAGCCTCGGGATATTCACCTATTCCTCTCAGTTCGGGAACCGGACCCATTGGCTCTTCCCTGAGCTGGGTCTTCAGGCCCAGGCGCATCTCGGCGGCGTGCGGCCCTATCTCGGGGGCGGCATCGGCGCGGGAACGGAGGGCCTCTCGGGTCCCGCGCGCTGGCAGGTCACGCTGCACGGCGTGGCGGGGATGCGCGTCCCGCTCGGAGGACGGTGGGGGATCCGCGGCGAGATGCGGCTCCGGTCGATCGACCCGTTTCACGGTAACACGGTGGACTTCGGCATCGGCGTAACGCACAGGTCCTTCTGATCACCCGGTTCTTCGGGAGCAGGGTCCATGAAAGTCAAAGTGTTCGATCGAGACGGCCGGCTGACGGGACCAGTGGAGAGCGCGCGAGTCGCGAAGACCGATGCCGAGTGGCGTGCGCAGCTCACCGAGGAGCAATACCAGATCGCCCGTGGCAAGGGCACCGAGCGAGCCTTCTGCGGCACCCTGCTCGACAACAAGCGGGACGGGGTCTACAGCTGCATCTGCTGCGGCTTGCCGCTTTTCGCGTCAGACTCGAAGTTCAACTCCGGCACCGGGTGGCCCAGCTTTTTCCAGCCCGTGGCGGAGGAGAATGTGACGACCGAGCGAGACATGGCCTACGGCATGGTGCGGACCGAAATTCTCTGCGCCCGCTGCGACGCCCACCTGGGCCACGTGTTCGACGACGGGCCGGCGCCGACCAGGCTGCGCTTCTGCGTGAATTCGGAATCGCTCAGCTTCACCGATCAGAAGGATCTGGCGACGCTGGCCGACCCGGCCGCCGCTTGAACCGGTTCATCGCCAACCCTGGGGAGGACTCGTGGTCAAGAGCGAACCCAACGCGGCAATCACCCGCGCCCGCCTGATTGAGCTGCTCAATGAG